>Ga0213881_10000209_pt1 | contig 46487 bp, 61 predicted proteins | sample BarmaccoBMER_R08_FD_160104 | JGI IMG/M metagenome (GOLD analysis project Ga0213881, IMG submission 160104) | Barbacenia macrantha exposed rock microbial communities from rupestrian grasslands, the National Park of Serra do Cipo, Brazil - ER_R08 ...
TGGGGTCGGGGGGGGGGGGGGGGGGGGGGGTGGGCGAATAGGATGGTTGGGTGGTGGATGCTGCGGGGGCTGAGCGGGTGCTGGTGATCACGGCACATCCGGACGACGTTGACTTCGGGGCGGCGGGGACGATCGCCACCTGGACGGATGCGGGGATTGACGTGACCTACTGCATCGTGACCGATGGTGACGCGGGTGGGTTCGACGAGGATTTCCCGCGTGCCGAGATCCCCGCGCTGCGCCGGGCGGAGCAGACCGCCGCGGCGAAATGCGTGGGCGTGCAGGACGTGCGGTTCCTCGGCTACCCGGATGGCCGGGTGGAGCCCAGCCTGAACCTGCGCCGTGACCTGGCGCGGGTAATCCGGCAGGTCCGGCCCGACCGGGTGGTCTGCCCCAGTCCGGAGCGAAACTACCTGCGGGTCAGCGCCAGCCACCCGGACCACCGCGCGGTCGGCTCCGCCGCGCTCGACGCCGTCTATCCCGACGCGCGCAATCCGTTCGCGTTCCCGGAACTACGCGAGACCGAAGGCCTGGAAGCCTGGGCGGTCCGCGAGGTATGGATCTCCGGTGGTCCCATGCCCGATCACTACGTGGATGTCACCGCCACGTTCGCCCGCAAGATCGCCGCGCTGCGGGCGCACGAAAGCCAGACCGCTCACATGAACGACCTGGAGGACCGCCTCCGGTTGATGCTGGGCCGGGCGGCCACCAAGGCGGGCCTGCCCCAGGGCCACCTGGCCGAGTCCTTCCAGGTCCTCGACACAGCCTGAGCCCCGCCACGGCGGTTGCCGTCCCGCAGGGGCGGCAATTCCCGCCGTGGCCCCAAGCCGGCCGAGCGCAGCGAGGCCTTGGCGCGGAGGATAAGGACGGTGACTTGCGCCGGTCGCACCAGGTGATCGGCGCTGGCCCGCCGGGCAAACGGGACCGGATCGATTCCCGACTGGTTCACGGACTGGGTGGAGATCGAACGCAAGGCAAGCATGTTGCGATGGTGGACGCCGCTGCTGATCCCGGGCCTGCTTCAGACCGAGGGCTACGCGCGTGCCGTCCTCTCATCGTGGCGCCGCGACGGCGCTGACGAAGTGGAAGCGAAGGTCATCGCCAGGCTGGACCGGCAGGCGATCCTTGCGAACGTTGACTACCGCGTGCTGATCGACGAGTCGGTGCTGCATCGCCGCATCGGCAGCCCGGACGTCATGGCCGGCAACTCGACCATCTCGTGACCATGGGCGCCCGGCCCAACGTCACGATCCAGGTGGTGCCGGAGTCGGCGGCCGCCTATGCCGGTTTGTCCGGTGCATTCGGTGTGGCCGACATACCGGGCGAAGCGGACGTCGCATACCTGGAGACTGGGATTGAGGGCATTACAGTTCGCCAGCCGACCCTGGTCGACAGCGCGGCTCGCATGTTTGACGATATGAGGGATGAGGCACTGCCCCGCTCCAAGTCTCTGGAGCTGATAGCAGAGGTGGAGAGATCATGAGTGCATCTGACGGGCTCCGCTGGCGGAAGTCCAGCTTCAGCGGAGCGAACGGCGGTGCGTGCGTCGAGGTGGCCGGTTACGACGGCATGATCGTGGTGCGGGACACGAAGGACCAGGGCCGCGGGCCGGTGCAGCGCTACTCCCCCGCCGGATGGCGCACGTTCATCGCGGGCGTGCGGGACGGGCGGTTCGGCACGGTGCCCACTCGATAATGGCGCCCACTCAATAATGGCGCCCACTTTGTGATGACGAGCAGGTAGAGCCCGAACCAGGTCGACGCGGCGGCCAGCAGGACGGTCAGCACCGCGAGTAGCCAGGTCCGGAGCGGGGCGAGCAGGCGGGCCAGCGGCAGGGCGAGCAGGAAGGCGGGCAGCAGCAGGCGCGGCTTGGCGCCGATCCAGTTGGCGCTGGTGCCGATGGCCAGCACCACGATGGCGATCGTGTACGCGTGCAGGTACACGGGAACGCGTTCCGCCAGGTTCCATGCGGTGAGCGCGATGGCGGCGGCCACCACCAGGAGCACCAGGGCGATCGGGGCGGACGGCCCGTTCATTACGGCGTTCCGCAGCAGGTCCAGCGTGCCTGCGCCCCAGTCGAAGTAGATGTGACAGGTCTGCCGCTCGATCCAGAACCAGCCGTCGAGACGGTGCGTGGCCCATGCCACGTATCCCCAGTAGCCGACCAGCCCCAGCGGCGCCGTCAGCAACGCCACCAGCGGACGCCACCGAACCCGGCGGTCAGCACGGGAAACGCCGAGCACCGCTACCCCGACCGCCGCAACCAGGCCCATGCCGGTGCTGTGCACGGTTCCGGCGGTCGCGCTGAGCACCCCGGCGGTCAGCCACCGCCGATCGGCGAGGGCGACCAGCGCCCAGACGGCCAGGGCGCAGAACAGCGCCTCGGAGTACAGCATCGACAGCACCATCGAACCGGGCGCCGCGGCCCAGATCGCGACGGTAAGCGCGCTGATCCGCGGATCGCCGGTCAGCTTCATGATCAGAACTGCCAGGCCCCACGCGGCGGCCAGCCCGGCAATCGCGGTAACGACGAACGCCGCGCGCGCCGTGCCCATGCCGGGCAGCCAGACGAGCGAGTCGATGGCCGCCGGATAGCCGGGATACCAGGCGAACGCGGAGTCGAGGGCGAGATGTCCGGGATGGAAGGTATATCCGTGCTGGGCGATGTCCCGGTAATGACCGAAGTCGCCGGTTGAGATCCACTGGGTGAACGTCCAGTGCCGCTTGGCGAACCCGCCGCGCGGCAGCAGGAAGGCGGCCACGGCCAGGCTGACCGCCCGGATGCCGGCATAGATCGCGGCCCCCACGGCGGGGACCGGCCACCGCCGGACCGGGGCGGCCAGCCGGAGCGCTGTACCGCGAGGACTCGTAAGGATGGCGGCACTATAGCCGCCAGCGGGGTCCCCGGTATACGGGGGACTGGTGCTGGACGGGGCGCGCGTTCTAGGTTGGCCTCAAGAACACGTTTCCCCCGGTAGCTCGATGAGGAGGCCGGATTTGACAAAGATCAGCATGACCATTGACGGCGTGCGGTACGAGGACGAAGTCGAGCCCCGCATGCTGCTCGTCCACTACCTGCGCGAGGTGGCCGGCCGTACGGGCACGCCGATCGGCTGCGACACCACGAACTGCGGCGCGTGCACGGTCCTGCTCGGTAGTTCAGACGGTGCTAACCCTAACGGGGACAAGCTGTCGGTGAAGAGCTGTTCCATGCTCGCGGTTCAGGCTGACGGCGCGGACATCACGACAATCCAGGGGCTGACCAACGGGGAGGGGGCTGGGGAGGCGGGAGCAAGACTGCATCCGCTGCAGCGGGCCTTCCATGAGGAGCACGCGCTCCAGTGCGGGTACTGCACCCCGGGCATGATCATGGCCGCCGCCGACCTTCTCCGCGACAATCCCAACCCGACCGAGGAACAGGTGCGCGAGGGGCTGGAGGGCAACCTGTGCCGGTGCACCGGTTATCAGAACATCGTCCGCGCCGTGCTGCGCGCCGCTTCGGAGGGGGCGTCCTCATGACCAGCCAGAGCGACACGGCCGCCAACGAGATCGGCAAGCGGCGGACCCGCAAGGAGGACGCGCGGCTGATCACCGGTCAGACCAACTGGACCGACAACATCCAGCTTCCCGGCCTGCTGCACGTCGCCTTCCTGCGCAGCCCGCAGGCCCACGCGAAGATCCTCAGCGTGGACACCTCGGCCGCGCGGCAGATGCCCGGCGTCATCGCGGCTTACTCCGGCGCCGACTTCGCCGCCGAGCAGGGCAGCCTGCCGTGTGCGTGGCCGGTCACCCCGGACATCGTGATCCCGAACCACCCGCCGATGGCCACCGAGGAGGTCCGCTACGGCGGCGAGATCGTCGCCTGCGTGGTGGCACGCGACCGGTACGCGGCCGCCGACGCGCTCGAGCAGATCGACGTCGACTACGAATCCCTGCCGCCGGTGCTCGACATGGAGGCGGCGCTGGCCGACGGGTCGCCCAAGGTGCATGAGGCCGGCAACAAGAGCTTCGAGTGGGTGTTCGCCAACGGTGACATGGAGGCGGCCTTCCGCGACGCACCGGTGGTGCTCGAGCGGACCTATCGCCAGCAGCGGCTGATCCCGTGCGCCATGGAGCCGCGCGCCGTGGTGTGCGCGCCGGTCGCCGACGAGTACACGCTCTGGTCGGCCACTCAGATCCCGCACGTGCTGCGGGTCATGCTAGCCCTGGTCACCGGCATACCGGAGCACAAGCTGCGGGTGATCGCACCCGACGTGGGCGGCGGATTCGGATCAAAGCTCCAGGTCACCGCCGAAGAGGTGCTGGCCGTCCTGCTGGCCCGCAAGCTCGGCCGTCCGGTCAAGTGGACCGAGTCGCGCAGCGAGGGCAACCTGGCCGTCCATCACGGCCGGGATCAGCTACAGCGGATCAGGATCGCCGCGGACGCGGATGGCAGGCTGCGCGGCCTGTCCGTCGACCTGCTGGCCGACATGGGCGCCTACCTGATGCTGGTCACCCCCGGCGTGCCGCTGCTCGGCGCGTTCATGTTCAACGCCATCTACAAGATGGACGCCTACTCCTTCAAGTGCACCGGGGTGTTCACCACCAAGACGCCCACCGACGCCTATCGCGGCGCGGGCCGTCCGGAGGCGACGTTCGGCATCGAGCACGCGATGGACGACCTGGCCGCCGAGCTGGGCATGGACCCGCTGGCGTTGCGCCGGCGGAACTGGATCGCGCACTCGGAGTTCCCGTACACCACGATCTCCGGGCTGACCTATGACAGCGGCAACTACGAGGCGGCCACCGCGCGCGCGGTCGAGCTGTTCGGCTATGACGACCTGCGCAAGGAGCAGGAGGCCCGGCGCGCCTCCGGCGACCCGGTCCAGCTCGGCATCGGCGTCTCCACCTACACGGAGATGTGCGGGCTGGCGCCGTCCCGCGTCCTCGGCCAGCTCGCCTACGGCGCCGGCGGCTGGGAGCACGCCTCGATCCGGATGCTGCCCACCGGCAAGGTCGAGGTGGTCACCGGGTCGAGCGCGCACGGCCAGGGGCATGAGACCGCGTGGAGCCAGATCGTGGCCGACCGGCTCGGCGTCCCGTTCGAGGACGTCCGGGTGCTGCACGGTGACACCCAGGTGTCGCCGAAGGGCATGGACACCTACGGCTCGCGTTCGCTGGCGGTCGGCGGTGTGGCGCTGTACGGCGCGTGCGAGAAGGTGATCACCAAGGCCAAGGTGATCGCGGCCGGCATGCTCGAGGTCTCGCCCGAAGACCTGGAGTGGACGCCGGGACGATGGTCGGTACGCGGCGACCCGGATCAGGGCAAGACGATCGCCGAGATCGCGCTGGCCACGTTCGCGGCGCACAACCTGCCCGACGGCGTGGAGCCTTCGCTGGACTCCGACGCCACCTACGACCCGGAGTCATTCTCGTTCCCGCACGGGACGCACCTGTGCGCTACCGAGGTGGACACCGAAACCGGACGGGTCCGCATCCGCTCGTACGTGGCGGTCGACGACGTGGGCACGGTGGTCAATCCCCTGATCGTCGACGGCCAGGTGCACGGCGGCTTGGCCCAGGGCATCGCCCAGGCCCTGTACGAGGAGGCGGCCTACGACGCCGACGGAAACCTGCTCACCACGACGCTGGCCGACTACCTGGTGCCGAGCGCGCCAGACCTGCCGACGTTCGTGACCGACCGGACCGAGACGCCGGCCACCACGAACCCGATGGGCGTCAAGGGCGTCGGCGAGGCCGGCACCATCGCCTCCACGCCGGCCGTGGTCAACGCCGTGGTCGACGCGCTGCGTCCGTTCGGTGTCCGCGACGTCGAGATGCCGTGCACGCCGCAACGCGTCTGGCGAGCGATCAATGAGGCGAGAGGAGCCGCGCGATGATCCCGGCGACGTTCGAGTACGTGCGGCCAGCCTCGCTGGCCGAGGCCGTGCAGGCGCTGGCCGAGGGCGGCGACGACGCCAAGGCGATCGCCGGCGGGCAGAGCCTGCTTCCGCTGCTGCGGCTGCGGCTCGCCTACCCCGACCTGCTGGTGGACCTCGGGGCGCTGGACGAGCTTCGTGGCGTCCGTGAGGTCGGTGACGCACTGGAGATCGGCGCGATGACCACGCATTACGCGGTCACCCGCGATCCGCTGATCCGCGAGCACTGCGGGTTGCTGGCCGCCGCCGCTGGCACGGTGGCCGATCCGGCGGTACGGCATCGCGGGACCATCGGCGGCTCGTTGTCACACGCGGACCCGGCGGGCGACCTGCCCGCCGTCATCGCGGCCCTGGACGCGACGCTGCTCGCATCGGGACCCGAGGGCGAGCGATCCATCGCCGCGGCCGACTTCTTCGTCGACTACCTCACCACGGCCCTGCGGCCCGGGGAAGTCCTCACCGCGATCCGGGTTCCCAAGCTCCGACCTGGCTGGGGATACCGGTACGAGAAGTTCAACATCAGCGCGCAGGACTGGGCCATCGTCGGCGTAGCGGCCCTGGTCCGCCGGGACAACGGCCACGTGGCGCAGGCCAGGGTCGGGCTGACCAACATGGGAACGGTGCCGGTACGAGCCCGCGCCACCGAGGAAGCGGCCGCGGGAAGCGAGGCCAGCCGCGAGGCGCTGACCGCGGCGGCCGCGCACGCCGACGAGGGCACCTCGCCCCCCGACGACCTGCGCGCCGCCGCCGACTACCGCCGCCATCTGGCTCGCGTGCTCACAGCCCGAGCACTGCTTCGCAGTGTTTTTTCTGGGGGGTGAAAACCAACCCCCCAGACCCCCCGGCCTGCGACGCTTCTCGCCGTTAGTTTCGCTCGGCCGGGAGGGCCTGAAGGCCCTCCGCGGCCGGGCGACCGCGAAGCTCGCTGCGCTCGCCGCGGGGGCCACCGTGGTCACTGGCTTACCGTGGGTGACCGCGAAGCTCGCTGCGCTCGCCGCGGGGGGCCACCGTAGGATGTCGGTGGCATATGACACGTATATGGAAGGTGACCAACGATGGCTATGGAGCTGGATAACTCGTTTACTGTGCCGGTTCCGCCGGAAGTCGCCTGGGACGTACTGCTGGACGTGGCGCGGATCGCGCCGTGCATGCCCGGCGCCACGGTCGACGAGGTGGACGGGGATGTGGTGACCGGGCGGATCAAGGTCAAGGTCGGGCCGGTCTCGCTGACCTACAAGGGCACCGCGAAGTTCCACGAGCGCGACGAGGCGGCGCGGACCATCGCGGTGGAGGCATCCGGCAAGGAGAGCAGGGGCGCGGGCACCGCCTCGGCCACGGTCAGGGCCTCTCTCGAGCCAGCCGATGACGGCGCCACGCTGGTGACCATGCACACCACGATGAACGTGACCGGGCGGCCCGCTCAGTTCGGTCGCGGGGTCATGGTGGAGGTCGCGGGCAAGCTGGTCGGGCAGTTCGCCGACAACCTGGCCCGGCAGCTTGCCGCGGACACGGCGGCGCCCACGGACAACCCCACGACGTCGGCCTCCACCGATACCGCGTCTTCTGAGACGGCGTCTACCGGTACAGGGGACGCGGGAGGACGAGACGAGGCAGCGGAGGGCACCGCGGGGGTGGCGACCGCGGCCGCGACGCAGGCGGTCGAGCCGGCCAGGGACGACTCGATCAACCTGGTCCGCCTGGTCGGGCCGGCGATCCTCAAGCGGGTCGTGCCGATCGCGGCCGTCGCGGCCGCGCTGGCGCTGGCGGGACGGCGGATCCGGCGCGCGGTCCGGCGCGGCGGAAAGGCGTAGCCCGTGGAGTTCCAGGAGGTCGTACGGCGGCGGCACATGGTCCGCGAGTTCACCTCCGAGCCGGTCTCGCGGACCAGTCTGGACCGCATCCTGGCCAACGCCACACGCGGTCCTTCGGCTGGTTTCTCACAGGGACAGGCGTTCCTGGTGCTCTCCGGCGAGGAGCTGAAGCGGTTCTGGGCGGTGGCCGGGGACGCCACGCTGCCGTCGGTGATGACCGCTCCGCTGATAATCGTGCCGCTGTCCAGCAAGCGGGTCTACCTGGACCGGTACGCCGAGCCCGACAAGGGCTGGACCGATCGCGACGAGGCGCGCTGGCCGGTTCCGTTCTGGCACATCGACACCGGTATGGCCGCGCTGCTGATCCTGCAGACCGCCGTCGACGAAGGGCTCGGCGCACTGTACTTCGGCATCGTCCCGGAGCAGGTGCCGGGATTCTGCCAGGAGTTCGGCGTTCCTGACGACCACGAGCCCATCGGGGCGATCGCCATCGGGCACAGCGCCGAGACCGCCGTACGCGACCTCCGCGCACGCCGCCGCCCCGCCGCCGACCTCATCCACTACGGCCACTGGTAGCACCGACGCGAGTCAAGGCAGGGTCGCCAGGCGCCTACGGGCGGCCGGCGTGCGGTGCGGGCTGGCCGGGTGCCGCGAGCAGCTGGCCGGTCCAATCCGGCCCGTCATTCATCGCGGCCTGCATTCCGTGCCATCGCGCGGCCGCGATGAACAGCGTCCTGCCGTCCTCGCCGCCGAGCATGCAGGCAAAGCACCCCCGGTCGACGGCGACCGTATTCAGCACCTGACCGCCCTCCCGCACGCGCACGCAGCGCTGGCCGGGAACGGTCGCGACCCACACCGCACCTTCCGCGTCCGCGCAGATGCCGTCCGGCGCGTGCTCCAGATCAGCCCAGACGCGACGGCCCGCCAGGGCACCGTCGTCTGCTACCTCGAACGCGACGAGCTGCCCGGCGTGCGAATCAGCGACCACGAGCGTACGGCCATCGCCGACCAGTGCCATGCCGTTGGGCCACTGCAGGCCATCCGCAACCTCGCGCACGTTGCCGTCCGGCCGGACACACACGATTCCCGGCCCCCCGTTGACGTAGGCGTTCCCGGCCGCATCGACCACGAGCTCGTTGAACGGCGGGCGGCCCAGGGTGGTCAGGTCGGCCATGGCGGCCAGCGTTCCGTCCGGCTCGCGGCGCAACAGCTTGCCCTGCGGCCCGTCGACGACGAGCATCCGCCCGTCCGGGAGCCAGTCGATGCTCAGCGGAATGGTCCGCGGCGCCAGGCGAGCCACCACCTCGCGCTCGCCGTCACCGCTCACGGCCAGCACTTCGCCAGCACCCCAGTTACACAGCCAGGCGCGCCCGTCCCGCCAGCGGGTCGATTCCGGAAAGCCCAGGCCGTCAGCCACGACACGTGTCTCACCCATCTGATCATCTTCCCCTGCCGCCGGGCGGTGCCGTCACCGGCCAGCCGTCACCCAGTGGCGCGTAGCGGCGTGAACGGTTAGACCGGCCCGTTGTGGGCAGGCAAGTGCCTTCGAAGGAAGGGAGGCAACGCAGTCCATGAGTGACCAGAGTGCCGAGAATACCCAGAGCATCGCCGATCAGGCCAAGGCCGCCGCCGAGAGCGCGCGAGCAACGGCCGCTGACTACACAGGAAAGGCCGCCGACGCGTCGAGGTCGGCAGCCGAGTCGGCCAAGTCAGCCGCCAGGGACCCGTCGCAGGAGTTCACCATCCGGGTTCCCGTCGGCAAGATCGCCTCGACCGCCGTCGAGGGGGCCCGGGTACCAATCGAGGTGGCACGGCAGGTACTGCCTAAGGGCGGCCTGCCGATGTACGCCGGGATCGGAGCCCTCGCCGTGATCGGCATGATCGACTGGCCGGTCGCTGCCGCCGCCGGCGCCGGCTACGCCTTCGCCCGGCTTACCCGAGGGGCATCCCAGCAGAGCAGACCGCAGACGCCCCCGACGCCTACGCCTCCTCCGGTATAGCCGCGTCGCGGCAGTAATTTACGCGGCGGCGGCACCAGCATTTCCCTGGTCAGTGTTGAATTGGCCTGGGCCTCCGGCCGCGGCGTTGAATTGGCCTGGGCCTCCGGCCGCGGCGCCTGCAGCCGCGGGGCGAGGATGCCCTGGCAGACCCGCTTGTAGCTGTCCCCGGAGTCGGTGAGCGCGAACAGGGCGAACAGCGCCATCTGGGCCTGCTGCGGCAGCGACAGGCCCGCCGTGCGGCTGAGCGCCACCTGGCGCGAGTCCGCGACGAGCCGGTCGACGAACCTGAGCCGGTCCTGCCCCAGCGTGATCGAGGAGTACCGGCGCTGTAGCGCTCGCTTCTGCGCGGCGGGCAGCGCGGCGATCTTCTCGTCGAAGACGTTGTCCTGGTTGATGGCGATGACGCCGAGCCGCCAGCCGGTGCAGCCGAAGTACTTGGAGAACGAATAGACGCCGATGGTGTTGCGGGGCAGCACCGACATCAACGACCGGAAGCCGTCGACGAACGTGCCGTAGACGTCGTCACTGATGACGGCCAGGCCGGGGTTATTGTCCCTCACGATGGCGGCGAGCTTGTTCAGGGAAGCCGGCGAGATCATGACCGGCGGCGGGCTGGACGGGTTGACGCAGAACAGGGCCTTGATCGAGGGGTCGGCCAGCTCGGTCAGCCCGGCGTCGTCGTGGATCTCGGTGATCGCGAACGAGTACCGGTCCAGCCTCGGTATCTCCAGATAGGGCCTGAAGACGGGTGCCATTATGGCGATCTTGTCGCCGCGCTTCAGCAGGCCGTTGATCATCGCCGAGTCGAAGACGTAGCACATGGCGGCGGTGCCGCCCTCGGTCGCGAACAGGTCGTACGGGCGGGCCGGGGGCTTGCTGGCGCACATCTCCTTGACCAGGTAGGCGTGCACGATCTTCTCGCAGCAGCGCAGCATCCGGTCGGGCGCGGGGTAGTTGTCACCGATGACGCTGCCGGCCAGTTCGTGCACGAACGCGTCCGGGTCCAGGCCGAGCATGTTCGTGACGTAATCCAGGGACCGCATGAGCAGGCCGGCCCCCGGCTCGTCGCGGTTTCCCTGGAGAAAGGCCACATATCGTTCGTGTATATGGGGTTTTGAAGGCATGCCGCCAACGCCTTCCCATTCGTCCCACACCAGCCGGGACTCGGCCAGACCGAACTTGCCCAGCAGGAAGAACGCTTCCCGCGGCTCGGTGGCGATCCAGTCGGGGTTACCGCGGTCGGCGGTCAGCATCGTCTCCGGCGAAGGCTCGCGCTTGCGTGCGCGCGTCACGATATCCCCGACGTTCATTTTTCCCCCGGTAACTGTCGTAGTGACAGTACGTACCCAAGAAACTTTAGGTTGTAACTGGTTCACCTGACCGGACGATCACCTCGGTGACCGGGAGGGCGGAATCGGCGGGAATGTCCAGCCAGGACGGCTCCACCTGACGCTTGACAATCTCGGCGCCCAGCGCGGCCACCATGGCGCCGTTGTCGGTGCACAGGCCCGGGCGCGGGATCCGGAGCCTGATGCCCTTGGCTTCGCAGCGCTGGGCGGCGAGCGCGCGCAGACGGGAATTGGCCGCCACGCCGCCGCCGATGATCAGGTCATCGACGCCGTTGTCCGCGCAGGCCGCGACGGCCTTCCGGGTCAGCACATCCACGACGGCCTCCTGGAAGGAAGCGGCCACATCACTGACCGGGACCGGCTCGCCGGCCGCCTGGCGGGCCTCGACCCAGCGGGCCACCGCGGTCTTCAGGCCGGCGAAGGAAAAGTCAAGGGTGCCGTCGTGGTACTTGCCGCGAGGGAACCTGATGGCCTCGGGGTCCCCGTCCCGTGCCGCCTTGTCGATGGGCGGGCCGCCGGGGAACGGCAGGCCGAGGACCCGGGCCACCTTGTCGTAGGCCTCGCCGGCCGCATCGTCGATCGTCGCGCCGAGCGGCGTCACGTTCGCGGTGACATCGTGGACGAGCAGCAACGAGGAATGCCCGCCGGAGACCAGCAGGGCGACCGCCTCATCCGGCAAGGCGCCGTGCTCGAGCTGGTCGACCGCGATGTGGGCGGCAAGGTGGTTGACGCCATAGAACGGCTTGCCCAGGGCCAGCGCGTAGGCCTTGGCGGCGGCCACGCCGACCAGCAGGGCACCCTGGAGGCCGGGACCCGCCGTCACGGCGACCGCGTCGATTTGCCGTGGCGTGACGCCGGCCTTCTCGACCGCGCGCTCGAAGGCGGGGATCATCGCCTCCAGGTGAGCCCGGCTGGCCACCTCGGGCACCACGCCACCGAACCTGGCATGCTCGGCGACGCTGGACGCCACCGAGTCGGCCAGCAGTTCATGGCCGCGAACCAGGCCGATGCCGGTCTCGTCGCAGGAAGTCTCGATACCGAGCACAAGCGGAGCGGTCACCGCTACAGGTCCTTTCGCATCACGATCGCGTCGACTCCGGCGGGCTGGTAGTAGCCGCGGCGGACGCCGATCTCGGCGAAGCCATGCCTCCGGTACAGGTCCCGCGCTCTCGGGTTGTCCTTGCGCACCTCGAGGAAGACCTCGGTGCAGTCCCGCTGGACGGCTTCGTCGATGAGTGCCAGAAGCAGCGCCGTGCCTACTCCGTTCCCCCAGTGCACCGGATGCACCGCCAACGTGAGCACGTCGGCCTCGGAGCCGCCGGTGAACAGCATCCCGGCGTATCCGATCAGCCCCGGCCGCTGGTCCTGGCCGGTGATCTCGGCCACCAGATAGCGGCGGCGGGACGGGGACTCGGCGAATTCGCTGGCGAACATCTCCGGCGTCCAGGCGTCCTCGGGGAACAGTTCCTGTTCGAGCGCCATCACGGCGGGCATGTCATCAGCGGTCATGTCGCGCAGAACCGCTTGGCTCATGGCGGGGTGACCCGTTTGGGCGCGCCGGGCTCGCGGGCGTCCGGGCGGCGAAGATACAGCGGTTCGGGCGGCAGCAGCTCCGGGTTCTCGCTCATGCTGAGCTGGCGGACGACGATCTCGCAAAGGAAGCGGGCGTCCGGGTGGGCGGGGGCCAAGGGCTCGCCGAAGGCGCCCGGATACAGCCGTCCGCCGTCCCCGGCCACCGGCAGGTCATGGGCGCCCTCGATGCCGTCGGCGGGGCCGACCGATGGTCCGTTCAGGCGGCGGCCGGCCGCGTCGTATCTGGCCCAGTACACCTCCTTGCGCCGGGCGTCGGTCGCCACCAGGAATTCGGTGTGCCCCGTGGGTTCCGCCTCGGCGGCAATGATGTCGAGAGTGCACACTCCGTAGACGGGGATATCCAGTACGGAACCGAGCACCCGGGCGGTGATCAGGCCGACCCGCAGACCGGTGTAGGGGCCGGGGCCCACCCCGACGGCCACACCGGTGAGGTCGCCGCGATCCGCGCCGGCGTCGGCCATGACCTTCGCTATCAGGGGGGCAAGCAGCTCGCCCTGCCGCCTGGCGTCCACCGTCAGCGCCGACGAGACGACCCGCGCACCATCGTGCAACGCCACCCCTATCGCGGGCGTCGCCGTGTCAAAACCCACCACCAGCACCCGCCCAGCCTAGTGCCGCGTAGGGATCGCCTGGCCACACCCGCCGCCTGTCCCACCGGCAGAAAGCCCATTTGAACGAACGGCGGTGGTGCTTCCCCCAGCACCGCCATCCCCACGCCAGACGGCCGGACCCGTCCGGATCGGAGATGACCGGTTTGCGCGACCATGCTGACCGGATTGAGCAGAATGTCGGTTAGTTCCGAACGGACGATCGGATTAAGACGGAATATCCGTGCTTCGCGGAATCCCAGTGTACGAATACGGCGCATTAATTGCCGTCCAGCACGGAATTTCCGCGCTAATCGCGGTACCCAGGATCGGCCGCGGGTGCAAGTCCTGAAATGTCGGGCACAGGCTGCAGGGTGGGCCGTGTGCGGGGCGGGTGCGGGGCGGGTGCGGTGCGGGGCGGGGCGGGTGTAGGGTCTGGGTGCTTTAGTTCACACCCCAGAAAAACGGTGGCTCCGCGGCGAGCGAAGCGAGCTTCGCGTCGCCTGGCCGCGGAGGTCCCGCAGGGGCCTCCCGGCCAGGCGAAACCAACGGCGAGAAGCGTCGCGAGCCCGGGGGGTCTGGGGGGTTGGTTTGTACCCCCCAGAAAAACTCAGTGCAGCGACGCGTAGGCGGCCTGGGCGAAGGCCAGGGCGGCCGAGGCCAGCTGGGTCTTGTCGACCGGGCCGTAGTGTCCCTTGTTGGAGTGCTCCAGGCCGCTGAGTTCCACGGTGACGATCACGTTGTGGAAGCGGATCACCACCGTGGCCTCGTCGGAGACCGCCCCGCCGACGTGGAACACCTGCATCGCGCTGAACGCCTCGTTGCCCATGCCGGACAGCGCCGTGACCGTCGCACCCGCGTTGACCGAGCGCTTGGGCGGGTTCTGCAGGCTCTGGAGCATCTGGGCGTAGACGTCCGTCGCGGCGTTGGTCGCGCTGCCGTTCCCGCTGGCCAGGCCGTTGGGCGCGTAAGCCAGCATGCTGAGTTCGAGCAGCCGGTAAACGGGCTGGTGGTCGACGGTCCAGTTGCAGGCGGACCCGAGCTTGCCGTTGATCGGCAGCGGCGCCGCCTGCTTGACCTTTCCGGGCAGGTACTGCTGCACGGTCGCGGCCGGGATGACCTCGCAGGCGCCGGGAACCTGCTCGAGCTCACCGGGCTGGAACGTGGTGATGAAATCGTTCGGGATCACGGCGGCCTGGTTCCCGCCGCGGGTCACGAACACCACGACCAGGATCGCGGCGATCGCCACGACGGCCCCGCCGATCGCGACGAACGAACGCCGCCGTTTGCGCAGCAGCGCGCGCCGGGCTCGCGCCCCGATCGCGGCGCGGGAACGACGGCCGCGCGGCGCGTCGTCATCCGGGACAAAGGGCGGCTCTTCGGCCTCGCTTGAATCGGCGCTGTGACGCGGCGGACGCACCGGGGGCAGGTCGGCCCACGGCGGCGCATCGTCCCCCGCCGGGGGCATCGGAGCGACAGGCCCCCTCGGCCCTTGCTCCGGGGCATAGTGCCGTGCGGAGCGGCGAGGCGGGAAGGGGTCCTGCTGTGGCACAGCGCGCCTCCGGAGAAGTAGATCGACGGGTCAGGCCGGACGTGACGACGCGTAAGGGCATACCTGGGGGATTGTTACAGCGGAACTATAGACGATCTCCGGCCTCCGCGAGCGCCGCATGCCATCGGTATCCATGACCAGTTATCCGGACCGCGCGCTGCTCGGAGTCCGGGTCGGCGGAAATGGAGATGTCGAGGCGGTCGTCGGCCAGGCCTTCGGCGAGCCCTTCCCCCCATTCCACGACCGTGACCGAGTTCTCCGTGTCCAGGTCGAGGTCGTCGACCTCGAGCACGCTGCCCAGCCGGTAGGCGTCCACATGGATCAGCGGCACGAGCGGGCCGGGGTGCACCCGCGCGATCACGAACGTCGGGGAGGTGACCGGCCCGCGCACGCCGAGCCCGGCCCCGATGCCCTGCACGAGCGTGGTCTTGCCCGCGCCCAGCGGCCCGGACAGGATCAGCAGGTCGCCGGCGCGCAGCAGGGCCGCCAGCCGTTTCCCCAGCGCCCGCATGGCGTCGGCGGTGGGAACGCTTACGGCAGGAACGCTGACGGCGGGAACGCTGACGGGCACCGCTCGCAGCTCAGCCGGCCGGCCACTCATAAGAAGCTCCCGTCTGTGGGGAAGGACCCAGATCGTTCGCTGGAAAGGTTCTTGGCACTTCCGGGCCGATGCTAGTAGCGATCTCATAGGAGATCGTGCCCAGCGCGTCCCCCCATTCCTGGGCGGTCGGTTCGCCCTCGTCGCCGGGGCCGAACAGGATCACCTCGTCCCCCGGCGCCACCGGTTCGTCGCCGAAGTCGACGACGAACTGGTCCATGCACACCGTGCCGGCGATCGGCCAGCGCTTGCCGTGCAGGCTGACCAGGCGATGGCCGGCCAGAGCCCGGCGCACGCCATCCGCGTAGCCGAGCGGCACCAGGCCGAGCGTGGTCTCCCGGCCGGTGACATAGTGATGGCCGTACGACACCCCGGTACCCGGCGGGACGCGCTTGACCAGCGCGAGCCGGGCGCGCAGCGTCATCGCCGGCCGCAGCCACGAGGGCGCACCGCCCGGCAACGTCGACAGACCGTACATGGCGCCGCCGATGCGCACCAGGTCGAACCAGGATTCAGGCACGGTCAGGGCGGCGGCGGTGTTCGCCAGGTGCCGGATCCCGGGGCTCACGCCCGCCTTGTCCGCGATGGCCAGCGCCTCGTGGAAGCCATCGAGCTGGGCGCCGATCGACGGATGGCCCGGCATGTCGGCGCAGGCGAAGTGCGACCACAGACCGGTGATGGTGGCCAGGCCCTGTGCCTTCGCCGCGAGGGCGGCGTCCAGCACGTCCGGCCAGGTGGCGCGCGTGGCGCCGCCGCGGCTCAGGCCGGTGTCGGCCTTGAGCTGGAGCCGGGCCGGCCGGCGCGCCCGCCGCGCTGCCTCTACCAGCGTGGCCAGCTGGGCGACGGAGCCGGCCGTCAGGTCCACGCCCGCCCGGATCGCTTCCTCGTGTGCCTCGCCGGGCACCGCCATCAGGCACAGCACCGGCGCATCGATACCGGCCTGGCGTAGCGCCAGGGCTTCGGCTACATGCGCCACGCCCAGCCATGTCGCACCGCCGGCCAGCGCGGCGCGCGCGCACATGACCGCGTCATGCCCGTACGCATCCTGCTTGACCACGGCCATGATCTGAATTTCACGGTTGCCGTCACCAGTCAGCTGGCCGTGCAGCGCGGCCACGTTCGCGGTAACCGTGCCGAGATCTACGGTTGCCTGCCTGTCCATCACGCCAAATTACCTGGTGCGATGGCCTGCGGTGGCCAGATGCCACTCGGACATGTTCACAAATTGCGACATAAGTGCGCCGTTACGCGCAGTGGATGTTACCAAATATCTCTTCCGATGTGGGTGTCTGTGTACAAAACTAGAGCAATCCTCCATTAGGCATACAGGAAGGACACAGCGACATATGCGGTGGAAGCAATGGCGCGTGGGAGTGGTAATCCCGGCCGCAGCGCTGCTGGCGGCGACGATGGCGGCGCTACCAGGGTCAGCCGTCGCGTCCCAGGCGTCTCAAGCCTCGAACCCGATCAAGTGGGGCCTGTGCAGCGCGCCAGGCCACGGCGAGGACTGCGCGGACGCGACCTACACGAACGTGGGCTACAAGGGCTACTACGTCGGCCATGACGAGCCGTCTACCCTCTTCTACAGCAAAAAGGCGGGTTCGGGGAACAACGACACCTACCTGCTCAGGCTGCCGAAGGACCCGCCGGTGACGCCCAACCAGAGCGGCACCGGAGGTACCGACAACTTCCAGCTCCATCCGGCCTTCTGGTTCGGGATGGCGATGTGCGATTCACAGTCCTACCCGGAGTTCACCACGACCTGTAATCCGGACACGGACGCCAACATTTTCAACAGCCCCGATCCGGCGTCGCCGAACTACATCGGCCACCACCCCGGAACCGCTTTCATGGAGATGCAGTTCTACCCGCCCGGCTGGGTGCCGTGGCCCGCGGGTAACAGCTGCGACGCGCGGCAGTGGTGCGCGGCGCTGAACGTCGACAGCCTCAGCCAGAACCCGGCCGGACAGCTCAACAACTCGGCCTGCCAGGCCCAGGCCGGCACCGAGTACGTGAACTTCGCGTTCCTCACCAAGGACGGCACCGCCCAGGCGCCAGCGAACCCTGTCCAGGCGACCGCCGCGACGTTCACTCCCGACCCCCAGCGGGACCTGTTCATGAACTCCGGCGACGTGCTGTCAGTGCGGCTGTCCGACACCCCGGCGGGCTTCCGTGTCATCGTCAACGACCTGACCGCGCGCATGTCCGGGTCGATGACCGCAAGCATCGCCAACGGGTTCGGCCAGGTGGACTACCAGCCCACGTCGTCGACCTGCAACATCACGCCGTACGCGTTCCACCCGATGTATTCCACGTCCAGTCCGGACACCCGCGTCCCGTGGGCGGCCCACTCGTACAACATCGCCTTCGCCGACGAGATCGGCCACTTCGAATACTGCAACGCAGTCAACCCGACGAACGGCGCCTGCACTTCGGCCGGGGTGACCGAGAAGGATGGCACACTCGACAACGACGACACCGGCTGCTTCCCCGCCGCCGCGAGCACGCTGATCCAGATCAGCGGGTGTCTCAGCGCGGACAACGATTTCGACGGGCCGGAGTACTTCAACAACTGGCCGGGCACTGGGTCACGGGCGCACCAGGTCCAGTTCGACGCCCAGCCGATCACGTTCACCAGCCCGCTGTTCAACGGGTTCCAGCGCTACTCACAGGTCGCGTTCGAGGCCGACCTGCCGCGGATCGAGGTCGCGGCGCTGGGCGGGCCGGGGCCGTTCTGCAACAGGACGACGGGCGCCAACTGCGTGAACCCGCCGCCGGGCGCGCAGTTCTATCCGTTCTTCACCACGGCGCGAGTGGGTGCTGCCTGCGTCTGGCGGGAGGGCGGTCCCAACCTGCCAGGCGCGACGGACACCTTCGGCGGGTCGTCCACCACAGCGTACGGCCCCCTGCTGAAGCTGGCCTATGCCGCGGTGGTCAACGGGCAGCCGTCGGTGAACTTCGTATACAACGATTTCCGCCAGATTCTGCCCAACAACCCCTGCTAAGAGGGTTTCGACCATGATCATGGGTCGTTTACGGTAACTATTCCCGGCTACGACCCATGATCATGAAACTTAGCTCTTGCTGACGGCGCGGAATGCGTCGGGCAGCGCTGCGATGACATCGGAGGCGCCAATCGGTGCCTCCGATGTTGTCGTTTCGGGTGTTTGTGCGCTTTGCCGGTTTTGCGGGGTCTGTCCGACGGCGGTCCCGCCGACGGCGGCCAGACGGGCGGCCAGGCCGTGCAGGTACGCGGCCGCCATCCCCGCCTGCGCGGGGGGCAGGCCCTGGGCCAGCAGCGCGCCCGCCAGACCGGACAGAACGTCTCCGGAACCGGCGGTGGCCAGCCACGGCGTCCCGGTGGGGTTAACCAGGACGGGTTGGTCGTCTGGCGACGCGATGACCGTGGTCGAGCCCTTGAGCAGGACCGTGACGCCCAGCTCGCCGGCGCCGCGTCGGGCGTAATCGAGCCGGTGTGTTTCGATGTCGGCCGGTTCGGCACCGAGCAGCCGCCCGAGCTCGCCCGCGTGCGGCGTGATCAACGTCGGCGCGTCGCGATCGGCGCGGCCCTTGAGCCGCGCCAGCAGCGTGAGCCCGTCCGCGTCCACCAGCACCGGAACGGTCGTGTCGAGCACCGCGGCAAGCCGGTCGGCGGCCGCGTCCGTGGTGCCCATCCCCGGACCAGCGACCCAGGCCTGCACCCGGCCGGCGGCGGTGGGGTCGTCGCCGTCGGACAGCGCGGTTATCACCGCTTCCGGCCATTCCTGCCGCACCACCTGTGCGGCGGCCGCCTCGGTCACCACCCGGACCATCCCCGCACCACCGTGGATGGCCCCGCCGGTGGCCAGCACGGCCGCCCCGGTGAACCGGTCGCTGCCGGCCAGCACGCCCACCACGCCGCGGCGGTACTTGTCCGACTCAGCGCCCGGGCGGGGCAGCAGGCTGCGGATATCCGCGTGCTGCGGGGCGCGAGCGGCCGGGCCCTGATCGAGGTACGGGCCCAGGCCGATGTCGACCAGCTGCACCGTTCCGGCGTGGCTGGCGCCGGGATCGATGAGCAGGCCGGGCTTGAGGACGCCGAAGGTGATGGTGACGTCCGCGCTGACCGCAGGGCCGGCCACGACGCCGGTGTCGGCGTCGATGCCGCTCGGCAGGTCGACGGCGACCACCGTGGCGTTCTCCCGCCGGGCCCGCTCCGTCGCGGCGGCGAGGCCGGCGTAGGGCTCGCGCAGGCCGCCGCGCCCGCCGATGCCGAGCATGCCGTCGAGGATCAGGTGCGCGCCGGCGAGGGGATCCGCGCTCGGGGTCCCGGTCAGGACGCGGCCGCCGGCGGCGCGCAGCGCGGCGGCGCCGCCCTCGTGCACCTTTGTGCCGGGGGCTATCGCGGTGACCGTCGCGCCTCGCCGGGCCAGCGTCGCGCCGGCGTACAGCGCGTCGCCGCCGTTGTCGCCGCTGCCGGCCAGGACGACCACACGCGCTCCGTAGCACTGGCCGGGCCGTCGCTCGAGCAGCCCGGCGCACGTCGCGGCCAGACCGCCCGCGGCCCGCCGCATCAGCGTGCCCTCCGGGAGGGTGGCCATCAGCGCGCGTTCGGCCGCGCGGACCGTCTCGACGCGGTATGCCTGCCGCATCAGTTGTCCGCGAGGGCCAGCCGGACCGCGTCCGCGAGCTGGCCGATGACCCGCTCCGCCAGCCCGGCGTCCCGCGCCTGGACCATCAGCCTGATCTTGGGCTCGGTCCCGCTCGGCCGGACGATCACCCGGCCATCGCCGCCGAGCTGCGACTCGGCCCGCGACACCGCGGCGTCGAGGCCCGGTCCGAGCCGCGACCCATCCCCGGGCACATTGAGCAGCACCTGGGGATACTTCGGCATCATCCGGGCCGCGGCCGCCATGGTGAGCCCGCGCCTGTTCACCGCGGCCAGCAGGTGAAGGCTGGTCAGCACGCCGTCGCCGGTCGTCGCGTGTTCCAGCATGATGATGTGCCCGGACTGCTCCCCGCCGAGCACGTACCCGCCGTCGCGCATCGCCGCCGAGACGTGCTTGTCGCCGACCGGGGTCTCGATCACCGCGATGCCGGCGTCGCGCATCGTCGCGTGGAACCCCTGGTTGGACATGACGGTGACCACCACGCCGTCGCCGGCCAGCCGTCCGGCTTCCTTCAGCTCAGTGGCAAGGACGGTGAGGATCTGATCGCCGTCGAGCGGCTCCCCGTGCTCGTCCACCGCGAGGCAGCGGTCGGCGTCGCCATCGTAGGCGATGCCCGCGTCAGCGCCATACTTGATCACCGCCTCGGCCAGCGCGTCCAGCGCGGTCGACCCGCAGCCCTGGTTGATGTTCAGCCCGTCCGGATCGACACCGATCGGGATCACGTCCGCGCCCGCCCGCCGCAGCGCCCGCGGCGCGATGCGGTACGCCGCGCCGTGCGCGCAGTCCACCACCAGCTTGAGGCCGGCCAGCGGCCGACTCTGCCCGGTGGCACCGGCCGACGGCCGGCTCTGCCCGGCGGCGACGGTGGCCTGCAGGTGGTCCAGGTACCGCTCCTGCTCCTCCCCCGCGTCGCTGACCCGCCCGAAGTCACCCGCGACGCGAGGCGTGCCGCTGCTCATGGCGATGCGGTATTCGGCCTCGATCTCGTCCTCGACCGCATCCGGCAGCTTGACGCCGCCGCCCCCGAAGAACTTGATGCCGTTGTCCTGCGCCGGGTTATGGCTGGCCGATATCACCACGCCGAAATCGGCCGCGAGCGCACCGGTCAGGTACGCGACGCCGGGGGTCGGCAGGACGCCGAGCCGGAGCACGTCCACGCCCTGGCTGGCCAGTCCGGCTACCACGGCCGCCTCGAGGAACTCCCCCGAGGCGCGTGGATCCCGGCCCACGACCGCCATAAGACGAGTCCGCCCACCCGCGGCGAGCGAAAGCGAGCTTCGCGGGTCGGCCGGTCGCGACGGCCCCTCGGGGCCGTCCGGCCGGGTGACACCAACGGCGGGAAGCGTCGCAGGCGGGGGGTCCGGGGGGTTGGTTTGTACCCCCCGGAAAAACACTGCCGCGGCCACGGACAGATCCATAGCCAGGCGTGCGGTCAGATCATGACCAGCGACGCCGCGAACACCGTCCGTACCGAACAACCGCTGGCCCAACCGAACCGCTCCCACCCATGTCGTGCTTCCCTGACCGGCTGTTAGCGCTTGGAGTCTGTTAGCGCTTGGAGTACTGCGGGGCCTTGCGGGCCTTCTTCAGGCCGTACTTCTTCCGCTCCTTGACCCGGGCGTCCCGGGTGAGGAAACCAGCCTTCTTCAGCGCCGGGCGGTTCTCCGGATCGACCAGGGTGAGCGCCCGGGTCACGCCGAGGCGCAGAGCGCCCGCCTGACCGGTGACACCACCGCCGGTGATGCGGGCCACGACGTCGAACTTGCCCTCCGCGCCCAAGGTCACGAACGGCTCGTTGACGAGCTGCTGGTGCACCTTGTTCGGGAAGTAGTTCTCCAGAGACCGGTCGTTGATCTGCCACTGGCCCGTGCCGGGCAGGATGCGGACCCGTGCGATCGCCTCCTTGCGGCGACCGGTGCCGGCACCGTGCCCGGTGACCACCGGGCGGCGCGTGACCGCGCGAGCTGGAGCGTCCTGCGCGGTCTCCGTCGTGTACTCCGACGGAACACCCTCGCCGTACTCGTCGTCGCCGCCGAATTCGGGGTACTCGACGTCGTCCTCGTCCAGCGTCTGGGTGCCAGCGGGCTCAGTCACGTTCTCTATCCTCTACTTCTCACTGGTCGATCTGCGTGATCTCGTACGGCTGCGGCTGCTGCGCCTCGTGCGGGTGGTCGGGACCCGCGTAGACCTTGAGCTTGCGCAGCGTCTTCCGGCCGAGAGAGTTCTTCGGCAGCATGCCCCGGACCGCCTTCTCCACGACGCGCTCCGGATGGGTCTCCATCAAGCTGGAGTAGGAAACCGAACGCAACCCCCCCGGGTAACCCGAGTGCCGGTAAGCCCGCTTCTGCTCCAGCTTGTTACCGCTCAGCGCCACCTTCGCCGCGTTGACCACGATCACGAAGTCACCCGTGTCCACGTGCGGGGCAAAGATCGGCTTGTGCTTGCCACGGAGCAGCACCGCCACATGGCTGGCCAGCCGCCCGAGCACGATGTCGGAGGCGTCGACGACATGCCACTGCCGCTTAATGTCACTGTCCTTCGGGCTGAAAGTGCGCACAGTCCTGAGCCTTCACATATGTATCGTGGTCGTGTCCGGCAAACCGGCCGGTATTGTGCCGGTCCGCCGAGCGTCGGGGCCGCGCCACCGCAGGCGCGGTGGGGCCTCGCGCGTCGCGCATGACGCCAATGCAGCATACTCCGCCTGACCCCCCAATGCCAAAGCGACGACTGCCAAAGCGACGCCCCGGAGCGACCCGGGACGCTACCCTCATCGTTATGACTTACCAGGGCCCGGACTACCAGACCGGCCCCAGGCTTCACGGACCCGTCAGCGGCCCGCAGCGTGCCATGTCGTCAGGGGCGCGAGACCCGGCCCGGGGCTTCCCGCCCGGGCGCTCCCACACCCAGCCCAATGGCTACCCGCCGGAAACCGCTCACCCGCAGGACGACGGCTGCCCAGAGGGCAACGGCTACGCCCAGGGCAACGGTCATGCGCAGAGCAACGGTTACGCGCAGGGGAACGGCTACTCGCCGGTCAGCGGTTACCGGCCGAGCGAGTGGCATGGCGCCGCCCACGATGACGACTCGCTCGCGGACGGCCCCCCGGCTCGCGACCCGTCGCCACGGCGTGGCGCGGGCATCCGCCGGCTGCTGCGCCGTCCCGTCGTGCTGAGCACGGCCGCCGCGCTGGTACTCGCCGCCGGAGGCGGAGTCGCCTATCACTTCGCCACCCAGCACCATTCGACCGTCATCCACCCAGGCACTTCACTGAAGCTGCCGGCCACCAATCCCACCGCCGGGTCACCGTACTTCTCCGCCAAGCTCGGCAAGTGGCAGCACATCAGCACCCGGAAGCAGGATCCCACCCCGCTGAGCGTCACAGAGCTGTTCCCGCCCGCCTTCCAGCTGCCGGACGGCGGCCAGTTCAGCCGGGCCGCCGCGTCGGTCAACAAGGACTGCACGCTGGCGGTGTTCGGCCAGGACATGCAGACCGCGCTCCAGTCCCCCAAGTGCTCCCAGGTGCTGCGGGCCAGCTACGTCTCCGGCAACGGCAAGATGATGGGCACGATCGGCGTGGTCAATCTCGACACCGCCAACGATGCGCAGCAGGCGGGCAAGCTGAGCGGACCCGACGAGCTGATCGCGCCGCTCGCCGCCTCCCGAGGCCCGGCGAAGAACCTGCTCAACGGGACCGGCATGGTCTACGCCGTGGCCAAAGGGCACTACCTGATCCTGATGTACGTCGAGTTCACCAGCACCAAGACGCCGTCCGGCAATGCCCAGAAGCTGCAACTGGTGAACTTCGCTCAGGACATGTTCAAGGGCAGCGCGAGTATCAGCCTCAGCCACCGGATGCTGTACGGCAAACCCGCACCTGTCGCGTAGCGTCGGCCCGGGCGGCCAGTTCGTCATCGGGCGGGTACCCGACCTCTTCCAGGCACAGCCCGTGGGCAGGCATCACCCGCACCCCAGGGTCGCGTACACCTGCTTCCAGCACGCCCAGCGGCCAGTTCACCGCCCGGCGACCCTCGCCCACCGGGATCAGCGCCCCCATCAGCGCCCGCACCATGTTGTGGCAGAACGCGTCCGCGACCACGCGGGCGACCGCTATGCCGACGTCGTCGCGCCGCCACTCCAGCCGCAGCAGCGCACGGATCGTGGTGGCTCCCTCGCGCCTGCGGCAGAACGCGGCGAAGTCGTGCTCTCCGAGCAGCCGTCCGGCCGCCTCGTTCATCGCGTCCAGATCAAGCCGCCGCGGATACCACAAGGTGCGGTGCCGCTCCAGCGGATCGGCCAGTGCCCGGTCATCGCACACCCGGTAGGAGTATCGCCGCCACAGCGCGGAGAACCGCGCGTCGAAGCCGTCCGGGACCGGCTCGGCCCCGAACACCCGCACGTCGGGCGGCAGAACCCCGCTCAGCCTGCGCACCAGCTTGTGCCCGTCCGCGGCCCACCACTCGGCCGGCACGTCCAGGTGCGCCACCTGCCCCCGCGCGTGTACCCCCGCGTCGGTCCGCCCCGCGGCGGTGATCTCCGCCGGTCCGGGCAGCCGGAGCACCTGCCCCAGCGCCTCGCTCAGCACCGCCTGCACCGTCCGCCGCCCCGGCTGGGCAGCCCAGCCGGAAAACGCCGACCCGTCATAACCAAGAACAATTTTCACACGAACGGACGGTGGTTCCTCCGCCAAGGCTTCTCCCCCTGGCCAGCGGCACCGATGGCACCATCGGGCACGCTCTAGTAGCGCTACTGATCGGTTTGAGCGGCACCGATGGCACCACCGGCATGTTGCCCACTCTGGAGGAGCCGCACCCATGCCACATCCATGTCGTCAGGACAGCATGGTTGTGACATCCATGTCGTTAGCGGGTGTGCTTACATGACCGGACTAAAGCTTCTCATCCTCGTCGTCGGTAGTCTCAGGGGTTTCCTCAGCCTCAGGGGCCTCGTCAACCTCGTCGACCACGTCGGTGCCCTCGGCCTCGGCGGCCGCTTCTTCGGCCGCATCAGCCGCCACGGCGGCGGCCTCGGCGGCCTCGGTGGCGGCCTCCGCCGCGGCTTCGGCGGCACTGGCGGCCCTCGCGGCGGCCGCGGCGGGCCGGGGCTCGGCCCGGCGGGTGCGACGACGCGGCCTCGACTGGACGGGCTCGCCCTTGACCAGCTCGATGACGGCCATGGCCGCGTTGTCGCCCTTCCTCGGACCGATCTTCGTTATCCGGGTGTAGCCGCCAGATCGCTCGCTGAATTCTGGGGCTATCTCCGCGAACAGCGTATGCACCACGACCTTGTCGGTGACCATGGTCAGCACCTGTCGCCGGGCGTGCAGATCCCCGCGCTTGGCGAAGGTGATCAGCCGCTCGGCCACCGGGCGGAGCCGACGGGCCTTGGCCTCGGTGGTGGTGATCCGGCCGTGCTCGAACAGCGCGGTGGCGAGATTCGCCAGGATGTGCCGCTCGTGGGCCGGGCTGCCGCCCAAGCGGTGACCCTTGGTGGGCGTGGGCATGTGTCCTTCTCCTCGGTTCGCAGCACCTAGTACTGCTCAGTCTCCACGTAGCTGTCGTCGTCGTCGGCGTAGGCGCCCACCGCGCTGCTCGGGTCGAACCCGGGCGGGGAGTCCTTCAGCGACAGACCCATGTCGGTGAGCTTCTGCTTGACTTCCTCGATCGACTTGGCGCCGAAGTTCCTTATGTCGAGCAGGTCCTGCTCGCTGCGTCCGACCAGTTCGCCCACCGTGTGGATGCCCTCACGCTTGAGGCAGTTGTAGGAACGGACGGTCAGGTTCAGGTCCTCGATCGGCAGGGCCAGGTCCGCGGCGAGCGCCGCGTCCGTTGGCGACGGGCCGATGTCGATGCCCTCGGCGTCCAGGTTGAGCTCGCGCGCCAGGCCGAACAGCTCGACCAGCGTCTTGCCCGCGCTGGCCACCGCGTCCCGCGGCCGCATGCACGGCTTGGTCTCGACGTCCAGGATCAGCCGGTCGAAGTCGGTGCGCTGCTCGACACGGGTGGCCTCGACCTTGTACGTCACGCGCAGCACCGGGGAGTAGATCGAGTCGATCGGCACCCGTCCGATCTCCTGTCCGGGCTGCTTGTTCTGGGTAGCGGAGACATAGCCACGGCCACGCTCCACGGTCAGCTCCATTTCGAGCTTGCCCTTGGCGTTCAGCGTCGCCACGTGCAGTTCCGGGTTGTGCACTTCGACCCCGGCCGGCGGAGCGATGTCCGCGGCGGTCACTTCCCCCGGCCCCTGCTTGCGCAGGTACATGACGACCGGCTCGTCGTGCTCGGAGGAGACCACCAGCTCCTTCAGGTTCAAGATGATGTCGGTGACATCCTCCTTGACCCCCGGCACGGTGGAGAACTCGTGCAGGACACCCTCGATCCGGATGCTGGTCACGGCGGCGCCCGGGATGGACGACAGCAGCGTGCGCCGGAGCGAGTTACCGATCGTGTAGCCGAAGCCCGGCTCGAGCGGCTCGATGACGAACCGGGAGCGGAACTCCTCTACCTGCTCCTCGGCGAGCGAGGGGCGCTGTGCGATGAGCATTGTTCTTCCCTTTCCGCGACGCCCGCTATATGACAGTCGCGAACCACCGGGTCATCCGGACCCAGCGGGTATTACATTCGAGTTCCTACTTGGAGTAGAACTCGACGATCAGCTGCTCCTGGACCTGGGTGTCGATCTGCGCCCGGACCGGAAGCGAGTGGACCAGGATACGCATCCGGTCGGGGACGACCTCCAGCCAGGCAGGCACCTGGCGTTCGCCCGCCTCGGCCCGGGCGATGATGAACGGCGTCATCTCGAGCGACTTCTGCGCCACCTCGATGATGTCGTTCTCGTCGACCCGGTAGGAGGGAATGTCGACCCGCTTGCCGTTCACCGTGATGTGGCCGTGCCGCACGAGCTGGCGGGCCATGTCCCGGCTCTTGGCGAAGCCCGCCCGGTACACCACGTTGTCGAGCCGGCGCTCGAGCAGCTGGAGCATGGTCTCACCGGTCCGGCCGACCTTCCTGGACGCCTCCACGTAGTAACCGTGGAACTGCTTCTCCAGGATGCCGTAGATCCGGCGGGCCTTCTGCTTCTCCCTGATCTGGGTCAGGTAGTCGCCTTCCTTCGGCCGGTTCCGGCCGTGCTCACCCGGCGGGTACGGACGGATCTCGATCGGGCACTTCGGCGAGTCGCACTTGGAGCCCTTGAGGAAGAGCTTGGTCTTCTCGCGGCGGCAGAGCTTGCAGTCCGCGCCTGTGTAACGAGCCATCTGTCAATATCTCCTGTGTCGCCCTCGTCGCCTCAGACCCGGCGCCGCTTCGGCGGACGGCAGCCGTTATGGGGTACTGGGGTCATGTCCTGAATCGAGCCGACCTCCAGCCCGGCCGCCTGAAGCGACCGGATGGCGGTCTCGCGGCCCGAGCCTGGGCCCTTCACGAAGACATCGACCTTGCGCATGCCGTGCTCCATGGCGACACGCGCGGCCGCCTCGGCGGCCATCTGCGCGGCGTAGGGGGTCGACTTGCGGGATCCCTTGAACCCGACGCCGCCCGAGGACTTCCACGAGATGACGTTGCCCATCGGGTCGGTGATCGAGACGATCGTGTTGTTGAACGTGCTCCTGATGTGGGCGTGCCCGTGGGCGACGTTCTTCCGCTCCTTGCGGCGCACCTTCTTGGCGGCCTGCTGACGGCTCTTCGGCGGCATAAGCTTCTGTATCTTCCTTTACGAGGTCATCGATCCGCTAGCGGACTACTACTTCTTCCCGGCCTTCTTCTTGCCGGCCACCGTCTTCTTCTTGCCCTTGCGGGTGCGCGCGTTGGTCTGGGTGCGCTGCCCGTGCACCGGAAGACCGCGGCGGTGCCGGATGCCCTGGTAGCAGCCGATCTCGATCTTCCGCCTGATGTCGGCCTGCACCTCACGGCGCAGGTCACCTTCGACCTGGTAGTTGGCGTCGATCCAGTCGCGGAGCTTCAGCAGGTCCTCGTCGGACAGGTTATGCACCCGGGTGTCGGCGCTGACGCCGGTACCTTCCAGGGTCTGCAGGGCCCTGGTACGGCCGATTCCATAGATATAGGTGAGCGCGACCTCGACCCGCTTGTCGCGGGGGAGGTCGACGCCGGAAAGCCTTGCCATCTGCGGGCAGTTCTCCTTCGTAAAAGCGGAGGTCCTCCACGCCGCCTCCAGGCCTGCCCTCGGACAGACTGTCCTTTCAGACACGCTGTCCCTGGCCTGGCCCCGGCCTCCGTCCGGGGGTCAGTACACGCGGCGCGCGTTGTAGTCGCGCTGTTCGGGTTATCCCTGGCGCTGCTTGTGCCGGGGGTCGGAGCAGATGACCATGACGCGGCCGTGCCGGCGGATGATCCGGCACTTGCTGCAGATCTTCTTGACGCTCGGCTTGACCTTCACGGTGTTGTCTCCACTGGTTGCTATTGCCTGTTTACTTACTTGTACCGGTACACGATCCGCCCACGACTGAGGTCGTAGGGGCTCAGCTCCACGACAACCCGGTCGTCCGGCAAGATGCGGATGTAGTGCATCCGCATTTTCCCGCTGATGTGAGCGAGAACCTTGTGCCCGTTGTCCAGCTCCACCCGGAAGAAGGCATTCGGCAGTGACTCGACAACCGTGCCTTCTATCTCAATGGCGCCGTCTTTCTTGGGCATATCCTCCGCGCTTCACTGTGCTCGTTGATGTAGGTGCTCGTTAGTCTGCGTGCTCGCTGGTCCGGGTGTTCGGTCCGTCGACCGCACACCAGCAGGCGATGCGCTTGACGGGAAGGGCTCGCGGGTCCCCCGGACGCCGCAGCCATAGGAGCCGACAAGACCCTATGGGCCGGGGCCGAGTTTACTCGACCGACGGCCTTAATGCGAACTGCCACTGTATGACACCAGGGACCGTCAGTATATTCCCGGCGTCAATGCCGGGAACGGCGGATGAGGTACCAGATCCAGGCTATCGCCATGGGCACGGTGGCGAACGCCCACGCCGACATCACCGCGCCGACGAGCACCGCGGTGATCAGCCCGATGACGACAAGCACCGTCGCGACCATGGTCCAGGCCACCAGCGCGGTGGCCTCGGGCGACAGGCCCTCGACCTCACCCGAGCCCCGGTCGGCCCCGCGGTCGACGGCCTGAGACAGGTAGTCGCTCGGCAGCAGGGACTGGCCGGTCCGCGGCCTGCTCCGGCGGAGCGCCGCGTCGGGCAACTGGTAGAGATCGATGGCCGGCAGGTCGGTCATCAGCTCGTCGAGTTCGCCCATGGTCCGGGCGTCCATGGCCTTGTCCATCCGGTCATGAAATTCTTCAGCGGTCAGCCTGCCCGCGGCATGGTGCTCGCGGAGCAGGGCCGCGACGCGGTCACGATCCGCGTCTGCGGCACGGATCCGCGGATCACCAGGCACCGATCGCCTCCTAGCTCAAGCCGGCCCTTCCACGCTATAGCTCCGGCGTGGGTAGGAGCGACACGGAGGAGGAACCACCGTCGTTCTGATGAAAGGTCGTAAAAGGTAACCGGACGAAGGGGCGGAGGGCGGCCAGAGCCCGGCTGGTGATCTCCTCCACCGGCCCGGTCGCGTCGATGCCGATCAGCGTGCCTTCGTCGGCGTAGAAGGAGACCAGCGGCGCGGTCTGCTCGTTGTACACCTCGATGCGGTGCCGGATGGTGTCCTCGGAGTCGTCGTCGCGCTGGAACAGCTCGCCCCCGCAGTCGTCGCACACCCCGGTGCGCGCGGGCGGGTCGTACAGCACGTGCCAGACCCGTTCGCACCGACGGCAGGTGCGGCGCCCGGACAGCCGCCGGACCACCTCGTCCGTTTCCACCACCAGCTCGAGCACCACGTTCAGCCGGGTGTCCCAGTCCTCGGCGAGCAGCTTCTTCAGGGTCTCCGCCTGCGGCACGTTCCGCGGGAAACCGTCGAGCAGGAACCCCTCCTGGGCGTCCTCCTCGGCCAGCCTCGCCCGCACCATCGCCACCGTTACCGCGTCCGGTACCAGGTCGCCGCGCTCCATGAATTCGCGCGCCTTGCGGCCCAGTTCCGTCCCAGTGGTTACGTTGTAGCGGAAGATGTCACCTGTCGAGATCCTCGGGATCGCCAGGTGCGAGGCTATGAACTGGGCCTGTGTCCCCTTGCCCGCACCGGGGGGCCCGACGAGGACTATGCGCACTATCGCAGGAAACCCTCGTAGTTGCGCTGCTGCAACTGGCTCTCGATCTGCTTCACCGTGTCCAGCCCCACCCCGACCATGATCAGCAGGCTCACGCCGCTGAACGGGAACTGATTGGCCACGCCGATGCTGCTGAGCGCCAGCAGCGGGAACAGCGCGATCACACCCAGGTAAACCGAGCCCGGCGCGGTCAGCCTGCTCAGCACGTACCGCAGGTACTCGGCGGTCGGCCGGCCCGGCCTGATGCCAGGGATGAACCCGCCGTACTTCTTCATGTTGTCGGCCACCTCATCGGGGTTGAAGGTGATCGACACGTAGAAGTAGGTGAATCCGACGATGAGCACGAAGAAGGCGAGCATGTAGAACGCCGAGCCGGTCTGCTCCACGTAACGCTGGATCCACGCGTCCCAGCCCTGGGGATGGGTGGTGCTGCCGAACAGCTGGGCGGCCAGCACGGGGATGTACAGCAGCGACGAGGCGAAGATGACCGGGATGACACCGGCCTGGTTGACCTTCATCGGGATGTAGGTGGACGTGCCGCCGTACATCCGGCGGCCGACCATCCGCTTGGCGTACTGCACCGGGATGCGGCGCTGCGCCTGCTCCATGAACACCACGAACGCCACGATGGCGATGACCACGACGACCGCGACGGCCGCGTAGAAGAGGCCCTTGCTGGTCTCGATCTGCTGGATCTCGCCGGGGATCACGGAGATGACCGTGGTGAAGATCAGCACGGACATGCCGTTGCCCACGCCGCGGTCCGTGATCAGTTCGCCCAGCCACATGATGACGGTCGTCCCCGACACCATGGTGATCACCATCGTGACGATGGTGAAGACCGACGGGTGGGGTATCAGCTGGACCGCCTGGCCGGCCGAGTTCGTGCAGTTCGGGAACAGCTGACCAGACCGGGCAAGCTCGACGTATCCGGTTGACTGGAGGATAGCCAGGCCCACCGTCAGGTACCGGGTGTACTGGGTGATCTTGGCCTGGCCGGCCTGCCCCTCCTGCTTGAGGGTCTCCAGCCGCGGGATCACGACCGTGAGCAGCTGCAAGATGATGCTGGCGGTGATGTAGGGCATGATGCCCAGCGCGAACACTGAAAGGTGCAACAGCGCGTTACCACTGAGCAGGTTCACGATCTGGTACAGGCCGGCGTTGGGCGCGCCGCTCTGCGTCGCGCCCAGCGCACAGGTCCTGACCGCGTTCTCACTGATGCCCGGCGTGGGCAGCGAGGCACCGAACCGGAACAGGGCGACTAGCCCCAGCGTGATCAGCAGCTTCTTGCGCAGGTCCGGCGTCTGGAACGCCCGCACGAAGGCCGTCAGCATCGGCAGTCCTCGGTTCGGTGGGAGCTAGGGAATGAGCAGTCCACGTAGTTTACCCGGCACGCCACGTGTTGTCTCCTTCGGCAGTTCCGGCAGTTCCGGCAGTTCCGGCGGTTCCGGCGGTTTCCGGGCGCGGTCAGGAGAGCTCGGTGACCGTGCCACCGGCCGCCTGGATCTTGTCCCTGGCCGTCGCGGAGAACGCGTGGGCGGTCACCCGGAGCGCGACACCGATCTCGCCGGTGCCCAGCACCTTGATGAGCTCGCCCTTGCGCGCGGCACCCTTGGCCACCATGGTCTCCGGCGTCACGTCGCCGCCGTCCGGGTACAGCTCACCCAGCCGGCCGACGTTCACCACCTGGAAGGTGGTGCGGAAGCCCGCGTTGGAGAAGCCCTTGAGCTTGGGCACCCGGCGGTGCAGGGGCATCTGGCCGCCCTCGAAGCCGGCCGGAACCTGGGAGCGCGCCTTGGTGCCCTTGGTGCCGCGGCCAGCGGTCTTGCCCTTGGAGGCCTCACCGCGGCCGACCCGGGTCTTGGGCTTGTGCGCACCCGGGGCCGGCCGCAGGTGATGCAGCTTCAATCCCCGTCCGGTACTAGCTTCCTCTGGCATCGTTAATCCACTTCCTCAACCGTGACCAGGTGGCGTACCGCCTTGATCATGCCGCGGAACTCCGGGCGATCGGGCTTCACCACCGTCTGGCCGATCCGGCGCAGGCCGAGCGAGCGCAGCGAATTACGCTGCTCGCTCGTCCCGCCGATCTTCGACTTGACCTGCGTCACTCTAAGTTGTTTTCCCTGGTCAACAGAGCGGTTCGCCACTGCGCCTCCGCGTTCGCTCGCCTTCGGCTCGCTCATGCTGCCCCCTGGCCGGCGGCCGCCGCGCGGGCCTTGAGCATGGCGGCGGGCGCGACATCCTCGATGGGCAGGCCGCGCTTGGCCGCGATCTCCTCGGGCCGGCTCAGGCTCTTCAGGGCCGCCACGGTCGCGTGTACCACGTTGATCGGGTTCGACGAACCCAGCGAGCGGGACAGCACGTCGTGGATTCCCGCGCACTCGAGCACGGCACGCACCGGACCGCCGGCGATCACGCCGGTACCGGGGCTGGCCGGCTTCAGCAGCACCACGCCTGCCGCGTCCTCGCCCTGCACCGTGTGCGGGATCGTGCTGGCGATCCGGGGCACCCGGAAGAAGTGCTTCTTCGCCTCTTCGACGCCCTTGGCGATGGCGGCCGGAACTTCCTTGGCCTTGCCGTATCCGACGCCTACCATCCCATTGCCGTCGCCGACCACCACCAGAGCGGTGAAACTGAACCGGCGACCACCCTTGACCACCTTGGCCACGCGGTTGATCGTAACCACGTGCTCAAGGTAAGCCGCCTGCTTGTCGGCCTGGCTGCCGCGCCGGTCGTCACGGCGCTCGCGCCGCTCGCCACCGCCGCCGCCGCCGCGCCGCGGAGCTCCTGGCATCAGGCTTTCCCTTCTTTCATAACGAACGTACGGTAGTGCCCGTTCACAGCTGCAACCCACTTTCCCTGGCGCCGTCGGCCAGCGCGGCGATGCGGCCGTGATAGCGGTACCCGCCCCGGTCGAACACCACCGCGCTGATGCCGGCCTGCTTGGCCCGGTCCGCGAGCAACTCGCCGACCTTGCGCGCCTTGGCGGTCTTGTCGCCCTCGACGGTCCGGATGGTGGCGTCCAGCGTGGAAGCCTGAGCCAGCGTGTGGCCCTTCGAGTCGTCGATGATCTGCGCGAACATGTGCCGCGCGGACCGGTTGACGACCAGCCGCGGCCTGCTCGCGCTGCCGGTGACCTTCTTGCGCACCCGCAGGTGGCGTCGGACGCGTCCGGCCGCGGTCTTGCGCGTACGCGCGCGGACCAGCCCGCTGGCGCGAGCGAACGACCTGGTCTTGGTACCAGCCATGACTTACTTACCAGCCTTCCCGACCTTGCGGCGGATCTGCTCGCCCTGGTACCGCACGCCCTTGCCCTTGTACGGGTCCGGCTTGCGGAGCTTGCGGATTCTCGCGGAAACCTCGCCCACCTGCTGCTTGTCGATGCCCTCGACCACGAACCTGGTGGGAGCCTCCACCCGGAAGGTGATGCCGTCGGGCGGCGTGACGGTCACCGGGTGGCTGAAGCCGAGGGAGAACTCGAGGTCCTTGCCCCTGGCCTGGACCCGGTAGCCGACGCCGACGATTTCCAGCGTCTTGCGGTAGCCGTCGGTGACGCCGGTGACCATGTTCGCGATCAGCGTGCGCGACAGGCCGTGCAGAGCGCGAACCGGTCCGTCGTCGTTCGGCCGGGTCACCCGGATGACACCGTCTTCCTGGACGACGTCGATGGGTTCCGCGACCGTGTGGCTGAGCGTGCCCTTCGGTCCCTTGACCTGTACGCTGCGTCCGTCGATGGTGATATCGACTCCGCTGGGGATGGTGACGGGGAGCCGTCCGATCCGTGACATGACAGCCTCCTCCCGTTACCAGACGTAGGCGAGGACTTCGCCGCCCACGCCGCTTTTCTTGGCCTGCCTGTCGGTCATCAGGCCGCCCGACGTGGAGATGATCGCCACGCCCAGGCCGCCGAGCACGCGCGGCAGGTTGTCCTTCTTCGCGTAGACCCGCAGTCCGGGCTTGGACACCCGCTTGATGCCGGCGATCGAACGCTCCCGGGAGTTCCCGTACTTGAGGCTGACCACCAGGTTCTTTCCGACCTCGGCGTCTTCCACCCGCCAGGCGGCGATGTAGCCCTCCTGCTGGAGGATCTCCGCGATGTGCGACTTGATCTTCGAGTACGGCATGCTGGCCGTGTCGTGGTACGCGGCGTTGGCGTTCCGCAGACGAGTCAGCATATCCGCGATCGGATCGGTCATTGTCATGGCCTGTTGCCGGCCTTCCTCACCGTGGTTTCCCAGTGTCTTTGCGACACCGGGACCTGCGGTGTGCTCGATGTTGTCGTTACCAGCTGGACTTGGTGATGCCGGGCAGCTCGCCGCGGTGCGCCATCGTCCGGAAGCAGATCCGGCACAGGCTGAACCGCTGGTAAACGGCCCGCGGCCGCCCGCACCGGGTGCAGCGCGAGTACGCGCGCACCTTGAACTTCGGCGTGCGCTTCTGCTTGACGACAAGCGCCTTCTTCGCCACGTCAGCCCTCCCTGAAGGGGAAGCCGAGGCGCCGCAACAGCGAGCGGCCCTCAGCGTCGTTTGTTGCTGTAGTCACCACGGTGATGTCCATCCCGCGCTGCCTGTCGACCCGGTCCGGATCGATCTCGTGGAACATGAGCTGCTCGGTCAGACCGAACGTGTAGTTCCCGCGCCCGTCGAACTGCCGGTCGGACAGACCGCGGAAGTCGCGGATACGCGGCAGCGCGATGGTCAGCAGCCGGTCGAGGAACTCCCACATGCGGTCGCCGCGCAGCGTGGTGTGCGCGCCGATCGGCATGCCCTCGCGGAGCTTGAACTGGGCGACGGACTTCTTCGCCCGGGCCACGGCGGGCCGCTGCCCGGTGATCGTGGACAGGTCACGAACCGCGCCCTCGATCAGCTTCGCGTCCCGGGCCGCCTCGCCGACACCCATGTTGACCCCGCCCTTGACCAGGCCGGGTATCTGCATCACGTTGCCGTAGCTGAACTCCTCGCGCAGCGCTGGCGCGATCTCCTCGTGGTAGCGCGTCTTGAGGCGCGGCACTACCTTCTCGGGTGCCTCAACTGTCATCGGGTCAGATATCCTTCCCGCTCGGCCGGGCGACGCGTACCTTGTTGCCGTCCTCATCGAACCGGTAGCCCACCCGGACCGGCTTCTTGCTGTCCGGATCGGCGAGCTGGACATTGCTCACGTCGATCGGTGCTTCCTCGTGCGTGATGCCGCCCTGCTTGGCGCCGCGCTGGCCCTGGTAGGTGACCTTCTTGTTCTTCTTCACCACGTTGACGCCCTGGACCAGCACCTTGCCGCGATCCGGGTACGCCGCGATCACCGTGCCGGTGCGGCCGCGGTCGCGGCCGGCCACGACGATCACGTGGTCACCCTTCTTGATCTTCACTACAGCACCTCCGGCGCCAGCGAGATGATCCGCATGAACCGCTTCTCGCGCAGTTCCCGGCCGACCGGACCGAAGATGCGGGTACCACGGGGGTCTCCGCCGTCCCTAATCAGCACGGCCGCGTTCTCATCGAAGCGGATATAGGAGCCATCGCCCCGGCGGCGCTCCTTGCGCGTGCGCACCACGACCGCCTTGACGACATCGCCCTTCTTGACGCCGGCGCCGGGAAGGGCGTCCTTCACCGTGGCCACGATGACGTCACCGATGCCCGCGTATCGCCGGCCGCTGCCGCCGAGAACCCGGATGCACAAGATCTCCTTCGCACCCGTGTTGTCGGCGACCTTGAGCCGCGACTCCTGCTGGATCACGTCAACTCCTGTATCTCATCCCGGCTTCGGAAGCCAGGCAGACTACTTAGCCCTTTCGAGGATCTCGGCCACGCGCCAGCGCTTGGTCGCGGACAGCGGCCGGGTCTCCATCAGCAGCACGCGGTCACCCACGCCGCAGGCGTTGGTGGCGTCGTGTGCCTTGTACTTCTTGGTACGGCGCAAGACCTTGCCGTACTTGGGGTGCTTGACGTGGTCTTCGACCTCGACGACGACGGTCTTGTCCATCTTGTCGCTGACCACGTAGCCCTCACGGGCCTTGCGGTACCCGCGGGCGGCCTGCTCCGTGGCCGGGGCTTGCTCACTCATTCGTGGCCTCCACCGTCTCCTCGTCTTCGTCGTGCGCGGTCGCCTCGGCCTCGGTGGTCTCCGCCTCGGTGATCTCGTCGGACTCCTCCACGAGCGTGATGATGCCGAGCTCACGCTCTCGCATCACCGTGTAGATACGCGCGATCTCCTTGCGGACCGCACGGAGTCTGCCGTGGCTCTCCAGCTGGCCGGTAGCGCCCTGGAAGCGCAGGTTGAACAGCTCTTCCTTGGCCTCGGCCAGCTTGGCGAGCAGTTCCTCCTCGGTGGACACGCGCAGTTGCGCGGTCAGGCCGCTAGCCATCAGCCCTCACCCACCTCTCGCTTGACTACCCTGCACTTCATGGGGAGCTTGTGGATCGCGCGGCGCAGCGCCTCCCTGGCCACTGGCTCGGTGACCCCGGACAGCTCGAACATGACCCGGCCCGGCTTCACGTTCGCGATCCACCATTCCGGCGAGCCTTTACCCGAGCCCATCCGGGTCTCGGCCGGCTTCTTGGTCAGCGGCCGGTCCGGGTAGATGTTGATCCACACCTTCCCGCCACGGCGGATGTGCCGCGTCATGGCGATACGCGCGGCCTCGATCTGCCGGTTGGTCACGTACGAGTGCTCCAGTGCCTGGATGCCGAACTCACCGAAGTTCACCCTGGTGCCGCCGGTCGCGGCGCCGGTCCGGTGTGGACGGTGCTGCTTGCGGTGCTTAACCCTGCGTGGAATCAGCATTCGGATCAGCCCTCCTCGCCCGAGGCAGCGCTGTCGGCCGCGCGCCGACGGCGCTGCTGGGAGTCCCGGTCCCGGCCGCCACGCGGACCACGCTGCTGGCCGGCCGCACGCAACGCGGCCTGGGCGGCCTGCGCCTCGCGCCCGGCGCGGCTGGTCGCCGCCTCGCCCCGGTAGATCCAGACCTTCACGCCGATCCGGCCGAAGGTGGTGCGGGCCTCGTAGAAGCCGTAGTCGATGTCGGCGCGCAGCGTGTGCAGCGGGACACGGCCCTCGCGATAGAACTCCGAGCGCGACATCTCCGCGCCGCCGAGGCGGCCCGAGCACTGCACCCGGATGCCCTTGGCACCGCCCTTCATCGCGCTCTGGATCGCCTTGCGCATGGCCCGCCGGAACGACACCCGGCTGGACAGCTGCTCGGCGACACCCTGCGCGACGAGCTGGGCGTCGATCTCGGGGTTGCGCACCTCGAGGATGTTCAGCTGGATCTGCTTACCGGTCAGCTTCTCCAGATCGCCGCGGATCCGATCGGCTTCCGCGCCGCGGCGGCCGATGACGATGCCCGGCCGGGCGGTGTGGATGTCCACCCGCACCCGGTCCCGGGTCCGCTCGATCTCCACCTTGGAGATGCCGGCCCGCTCCATGCCGCGCTGGAGCATGCGCCGGATCGCCACGTCCTCGGCGACGTACTCCTTATACAGCTTGTCGGCGTACCAGCGGCTCTTGAAGTCAGTGGTGATGCCAAGCCGGAACCCGTGCGGGTTCACTTTCTGTCCCACTAGCGAGTCCCTCCCTCGGAGTCGTCAGACAAAATGACTGTGATGTGGCTGGTGCGCTTGTAGATCCGGTAACCGCGGCCTTGGGCGCGCGGCCGGAACCGCTTGAGCGTCGGGCCCTCGTCGACCCAGGCCCGGCGGACCCACAGCATGCCCCGGCCACTGCGGCCGCCCATGGCGTCGGCGTTGGCGATCGCGCTGTTGAGCACCTTGCCGACATCCTCACTGGCCGCCTGCGGCGCGAACCGCAGCACCGCCTGTGCCTGGTCAGCGGGCAGCCCGCGGATCAGGTCCACCACCCGGCGGGCCTTCCGCGGCGTGACGCGCACATACCGCGCCTTTGCCCTGGCTTCCATCTGCTCTCCTTAACGGCGGCTGCGCCGGTCGTCCTTGACGTGACTGCGGAAAGTACGCGTCGGAGCGAACTCGCCGAGCTTGTGGCCCACCATCGACTCGGTGATGAACACCGGAATGTGCTTCCTGCCGTCGTGGACGGCGATCGTGTGCCCCAGCATCGCGGGCACGATCATGGAGCGCCTGGACCACGTCCTGATGACGGTCTTGCTCCCCTTGTCGTTCTGCGTGTCCACCTTCTTCATCAGGTGGTCGTCGACGAAGGGCCCCTTCTTAAGGCTACGAGGCATCTCTTACGGCTCCTACCGCTTGTTCCTGCCGCGGCGACGGCTGATCAGCCGGTCACTGGGCTTGTGGGCGGGCCGGGTGCGGCCCTCCGGCTTGCCCCACGGGCTGACCGGGTGACGTCCGCCAGAGCTCTTGCCCTCGCCACCGCCGAGCGGGTGGTCGACCGGGTTCATGGCGACACCGCGGACCGAGGGGCGCTTGCCCTTCCAGCGGTTCCGGCCGGCCTTGCCCAGCTTGATGTTGCCCTGCTCGGCGTTGCCCACCTCGCCGACCGTGGCCCGGCAGGACGCGTCGACCCGGCGGATCTCACCGGACGGCATGCGCAGCGCGGCGTAGCCGCCCTCCTTGGCCAGCAGCTGCACGCCCGCCCCCGCTGACCGGGCGATCTTCGCACCGCCACCGGGCCTAAGCTCGATGGCGTGCACCACGGTGCCGGTGGGGATGGACCGCAGCGGAAGGCTGTTGCCGGGCTTGATGTCGGCGCCCGTGCCGCTCTCCACCCGGTCGCCCTGGGACAGGCCCTGCGGGGCGATGATGTAGCGCTTCTCGCCGTCCGCGTAATGCAGCAGCGCGATCCGCGCGGTGCGGTTCGGGTCGTACTCGATGTGCGCCACCTTCGCGGGCACGCCGTCCTTGTCCGCGCGCCGGAAGTCGATCAGCCGGTAGGAACGCTTGTGCCCGCCGCCCTGGTGCCGGGCCGTGATGCGGCCGTGCACGTTCCTGCCGCCACGCGAACTCAGCGGGCGTACCAGCGACTTCTCTGGCTCATTCCGGGTCACCTCGGAGAAATCGGAGCCGCTCGCGCCGCGCCGGCCGGGGGTTGTCGGCTTGTACTTACGGATAGCCATGTCTGGTTCGTCTCCTTAGCCGACCTGGCCGAAGATGTCGATCCGGTCGCCCTCGGCGAGGGTGACGATCGCCCGCTTGCTGTCTGGCCGCTTGCCCCAGCCATACCGGGTCCGCCTGCGCTTACCCTGCCGGTTCAGCGTGTTCACGTTCGTCACCTTGACCCCGAACACGGCCTCGACAGCGAGCCTGATCTGGGTCTTGTTGGCGTCCGGCGCCACGACGAAGGTGTACTTGCCCTCGTCCAGCAGACCGTAGCTCTTCTCCGAGACGACCGGCCGGAGCAGGACGTCCCTCGGATTGCTCACGCGGGTCACTTGGCGCTCTCCTCCTTCGCCGGCGCGGGTCCGGAAGTGGACCGGGTGACGAAACTGTCCAGCGCCTGCTCGGTGAAGACCACGTGGTCACTGGCCAGCACGTCATAGGTGTTGAGCTGGTCCTCGGTGAGCACGTGCACGCTCGGCACGTTCTTCAGCGACTTCCAGCTGATCTCGTCGTCGCGGTGCACCACCGCGAGCACCGGCCGCTCGAGCGAGCCGATCGCCTCGGTCAGCACCGCCACCGCGTCCCTGGTCTTCGGCACGTCGCCGGTGGTGAAGCCGCTGACGACCAGGACCCGGCCGTGGCTGAGCCGATCCGACAGCGCGCCGCGCAACGCGGCGATCTTCATCTTCCTCGGAGTGCGCTGCACGTAGGACCGAGGCTGCGGGCCGTGGACCGTGCCGCCGCCCGCGTACTGCGGCGCGCGCACCGAGCCCTGCCGGGCGCGGCCGGTTCCCTTCTGCCGGTACGGCTTCTTGCCGCCGCCGCGAACCATGCCGCGGGTCTTCGTGGCGTGCGTGCCCTGCCGCGCGGCCGCCTGCTGGGCCACCACGACCTGGTGTATCAAGGGCACGTTGACCTTGGCCGCGAAGATCTCCTCCGGCAGGTCCACCGTCTTGCCCTGCGCGCCAATGACGCTGATGGCCGTCATCAGGAATCCTTCCTTGCCGCGCTGCGGACCAGCACGACGCGACCGCTGGGGCCCGGCACCGCGCCCTTGATGAGCAGCAGGCCGCGCTCGGTGTCCACCGAGTGCACGGTCAGCGACTGCACGGTGGTGCGCACGCCGCCCATCCGGCCCGCCATCCGCAGTCCCTTGAACACCCGGCCGGGGGTGGCGCAGGCGCCGATGGAGCCGGGCGAGCGGTGCTTGCGCTGGGTGCCGTGCGCGGCGCCCAGGCCGCGGAAGCCATGCCGCTTCATGACACCGGCGGTGCCCTTGCCCTTGCTCCGGCCGGTCACGTCCACGTGCTGCCCGCTGCTGAACACCTCGGCGGTCAGCTCCTGTCCGAGCGTGTACTCCGACGCGTCGTCGGTGCGGAGCTCGGCGAGGTACCGGCGCGGGGTGACCCCGGCCTTCTCGAACACGCCGCTGACCGGCTTGGTCACCTTGCGCGGGTCGATCTCGCCGAAGCCCAGCTGCACCGCGGAGTACCCGTCGGTGTCCGGGGTGCGGACGGCGGTCACCACGCACGGCCCGGCCTGCACGACCGTCACCGGCACGATCTGCCCGGCGTCGTTGAAGACCTGGGTCATACCAAGCTTGGTGCCCAGGATCCCTTTGATCTGCTTAGCCATGTCGGTGGGTTCCTCAGAGCTTGATCTCGATGTCGACGCCCGCCGGCAGATCGAGCCGCATCAGCGAATCGACCGTCTTCGGCGTCGGGTCGATGATGTCGATCAGCCGCTTGTGCGTCCGCATCTCGAAGTGCTCGCGTGAGTCCTTGTACTTGTGCGGAGAACGGATAACGCAGTACACGTTCTTCTCGGTAGGCAGCGGCACCGGCCCGGCGACACGCGCACCGGTCCGCGTCACGGTGTCGACAATCTTCCTCGCCGAGCTGTCGATGACCTCGTGGTCATATGCCTTGAGCCGGATGCGGATCTTCTGTCCCGCCATTGTGCCCTCGGTGTCCTTATCGCTTAGTGCCGCTATACGTCTGCTCACACGTGCCGCGGGGGGCCTTCCGGCCCCCCGCGGGTGTGCTACTTGATGATCCTGGTGACTCGCCCCGAGCCCACGGTCCTGCCGCCCTCGCGGATCGCGAACTTGAGGCCTTCCTCCATGGCGATCGGCTGGATCAGCTCGACGCGCATCTCGGTCCGGTCGCCCGGCATGACCATCTCGGTGCCCTCGGGCAGGTTCACCACGCCGGTCACGTCGGTGGTACGGAAGTAGAACTGCGGACGGTAGTTGTTGAAGAACGGCGTGTGCCGCCCGCCCTCGTCCTTGGACAGGATGTAGACCTGGCCCTCGAACTCGGTGTGCGGGGTGCTGGTGCCCGGCTTGATCACGACCTGGCCGCGCTCCACCTCCTCGCGCTTGATGCCGCGGAGCAGCAGGCCCACGTTGTCGCCGGCCTGGCCGTCGTCCAGGATCTTGCGGAACATCTCCACACCGGTAACGGTGGTGGACTGCGCCTTGTCCTTGATGCCGACGATGTCCACGGTCTCGCCGGTGTGAATCGTCCCGCGCTCGATCCGGCCGGTCACCACGGTGCCGCGGCCGGTGATCGAGAACACGTCCTCCACCGGCATCAGGAACGGCTTGTCGACGTCGCGCGTCGGCTCGGGGATGGAGTCGTCGCATGCGGTCATGAGCTCCATGACCTTCTCGCTCCACTCGGCGTCGCCCTCGAGCGCCTTGAGCGCGGAGACGCGCACCACCGGCACGTCGTCGCCGGGGAACTCGTACTCGGTGAGCAGCTCCCGGACCTCGAGCTCGACGAGCTCCAGGATCTCCTCATCGTCCACCATGTCCGCTTTGTTCAGCGCGACCACGATGGAGGGCACGCCGACCTGGCGGGCCAGCAGCACATGCTCGCGGGTCTGCGGCATCGGGCCGTCGGTGGCAGCCACCACGAGGATGGCCCCGTCCATCTGCGCGGCACCGGTGATCATGTTCTTGATGTAGTCCGCGTGACCGGGGCAGTCCACGTGCGCGTAGTGCCGCTTCTCGGTCTGGTACTCGACGTGCGAAATCGAGATCGTGATGCCGCGCTCCTTCTCCTCCTTCGCGTTGTCGATCTGGTCGAAGGGGGTGAAGGGGTTCACCTCGGGCATCTTCTCGTGCAGCACTCGGGTGATCGCCGCGGTCAGTGTCGTCTTGCCGTGGTCGATGTGCCCGATGGTGCCGATGTTGACGTGCGGCTTAGTCCGCTGGAACTTGGCCTTCGCCACTGTTTCTCCTCGTTGGTTTGCGATCCACCCACCGGGGTGGGCCCGAACTGCCTTACTGCCTACTGCCTACTGCCTACTCGCCTCGAGCTTTGGCGATGATCTCCCGGGCGATGCTGGGCGGGACTTCGGCATACGAATCGAACTGCATGGTGTAGTCCGCCCGGCCCTGAGTCCGGCTCCGCAGATCCCCCACGTAGCCGAACATCTCCGACAGCGGGACAAGCGCCTTGACTGCCCTGGCCCCGGATCGTTCCTCCATGGCCTGGATGTGGCCACGGCGGCTGTTGAGGTCGCCGATGACGTCGCCCATGTAATCCTCGGGCGTCCTGACCTCAACGGCCATGACCGGCTCGAGCAGTACCGGGTCCGCATGGGCGGCCGCCTTCTTGAACGCCATCGAACCTGCGATCTTGAAGGCAAGCTCGGACGAGTCGACCTCGTGGTAGGCGCCGTCGGTCAGCGTCACCTTTACGTCGACCATCGGGAAACCGGCCAGGACACCGAACTCGGCGGCCTCCTGGCAGCCAGCGTCCACCGACGGGATGTACTCCCGGGGGATCCGGCCTCCGGTCACCTTGTTCTCGAACTCGTATCCGCCGCCGTCACCGCCGGTGGGTTCGAGGTTGATGATGACCCGGCCGTACTGGCCAGAGCCACCGGTCTGCTTCTTGTGCGTGTACTCGACCTTCTCCACCTTGCGGCGGATGGTCTCCCGGTAGGCGACCTGCGGCCGGCCGACGTTGGCCTCGACCCGGAACTCCCGGCGCATGCGGTCGACCAGCACTTCCAGGTGCAGCTCGCCCATGCCGGCGATGATGGTCTGCCCGGTCTCCTCGTCGGTCCTGACCTGGAAGGTCGGGTCCTCCTCGGCGAGCCGCTGGATCGCGGTACCGAGCTTCTCCTGGTCGCTCTTGGTCTTCGGCTCGATGGCCACGTGGATCACCGGCGCCGGGAACGTCATCGACTCCAGCACGACCGGCTTGCCCTGGTCGCACAGCGTGTCGCCGGTGGTGGTGTCCTTCAGGCCCATCACGGCGACGATCTGACCAGCGATCGCGGTCGGGCGCTCCTCGCGCTTGTTCGCGTGCATCTGGTAGATCTTGCCGATCCGCTCCTTGCGGTCCTTGATGGAGTTCATCACGGTGCTGCCCGCCTGCAAGGTTCCGGAGTAGACCCGGATGTAGGTGAGCTTGCCGAGGTGCTGGTCCGCCATGATCTTGAAGGCGAGCGCGGAGAACGGCTCGTTGGGGTCGGCGTGCCGCTCCACAACGGTCTCCTCGTCGCCCACCGCGTGACCCTTGACCGACGGGATGTCGAGCGGGCTCGGCAGGTAGGTGACGATCGCGTCCAGCATGGGCTGGACGCCCTTGTTCTTGAACGCGCTACCGCACAGCACCGGCGTCAGGGCGCCCGCGATGGTGGCCCGCCGGATGGCGGCCTCGAGCTGCTTCTCCGTGGGCTCGTTGCCCTCCAGGTACAGCTCCATCATCTCGTCGTCGTTCTCCGCGACGGTCTCGAGCAGCCTGTCCCGCCACTCGCGCGCCGCCTCGACGTGGTCGTTCGGGATCGAGACGACGTCGTACTTGTCGCCCTTGCCCTCGGTCTGCCACAGCAGGGCACGCATGCGGATCAGGTCGATGACACCGCGGAAGTCGGACTCCACGCCCCATGGCAGCTGGACAACCAGCGGCACGGCGCCGAGCCGGTCGGTGATCATGTCGACGCAGCGGTGGAACTCCGCGCCCACGCGGTCCATCTTGTTGACGAAGCAGATCCGCGGGACGCCGTAACGGTCAGCCTGACGCCACACCGTCTCGGACTGCGGCTCGACGCCTGCTACCGCGTCGAACACCGCGACCGCGCCGTCGAGCACCCGCAGCGAGCGCTCCACCTCCACGGTGAAGTCCACATGGCCGGGGGTGTCGATGATGTTGATGGTGTGGTCAAGCCAGCTCGTCGTGGTCGCGGCAGAAGTGATGGTGATGCCGCGCTCCTGCTCCTGCTCCATCCAGTCCATGGTGGCGGCGCCCTCATGGACCTCACCGATCTTGTAGTTGATGCCGGTGTAGAACAGAATGCGTTCGGTCGTAGTGGTTTTGCCCGCGTCGATATGCGCCATGATCCCGATGTTGCGGACCTTGGCGAGGTCTACGGCGGTCTGGGTGGCCACAATTCCTCGTTCTCGTGAGTTCGTTTCTGTAAGTCTTCTGGGTTACTACCAGCGGTAGTGAGCGAAGGCCTTGTTGGACTCCGCCATCTTGTGCGTGTCCTCGCGACGCTTCACACTCATCCCGAGACCGTTGCTCGCGTCCAGCAGTTCGTTCATGAGCCGCTCGGTCATCGTCTTCTCCCGGCGCTGCCTGGAGTAGGCGACGATCCAGCGCAGGGCCAGCGTGGTGCTGCGCGATGCGCGCACCTCGACCGGCACCTGGTACGTCGCGCCGCCGACCCGGCGGCTCTTGACCTCCAGCGTCGGCTTCACGTTGTCGAGCGCCCGCTTGAGGGTGATCACCGGGTCGTTGCCGGTCTTGTCCCGGCAGCCCTCCAGCGCCCCGTACACGATGTGCTCGGCGAGAGAGCGCTTACCGTCCTTGAGCACCTTGTTGGCGAGCGCGGTGACCAGCGGCGAGCCGTAGACCGGATCGGTGACTAGCTGCCGCTTCGTCGCGGGACCCTTGCGAGGCATCTCAGCTCTTCTCCTTCTTCGCTCCGTACCGGCTGCGGGCCTGCTTGCGGTTGCGGACTCCCTGGGTGTCCAGCGAGCCGCGGATGATCTTGTAGCGGACCCCGGGCAGGTCGCGCACCCGGCCGCCGCGCACCAGCACGATGGAGTGCTCCTGCAGGTTGTGGCCGACACCGGGGATGTAGGCGGTGACCTCGATCTGGCTGGTGAGCCGGACCCGGGCTACCTTGCGCAGCGCGGAATTCGGCTTCTTCGGCGTGGTCGTGTAGACACGCGTGCACACACCACGACGCTGCGGGCTCTCCTTGAGCGCAGGCGTCTTGTTCTTCGCGACCTTGTCCTGGCGGCCCTTGCGGACCAGCTGCTGGATCGTGGGCAACCGCGTCTCCGTCGTTCGAGTTGGGTCGTTCGTGTTGAGTAATTCTTGCTGTCGTCCCGGCTAATTCCGGCCTTCCCCGAGGCCGTCTACCTGCGGTTTCCCCGCCGCTCTCGACCCCCGAGGTCGGGCGTGTCGCGCTGGCCACAGGCCAACGGGCACACTACCCGGGCGTCAGCGGCTCACAAGAAGCCGCGCAAGAGGGAAGGGAAACCCACGCCTCCAGCCATCGCCTGCCCAGTGCCGCCTATACCGCTCTGGGGCACGCCGCCAGCTGGCACGCCTACGCGCCCATGCGCGCACGGGCACGAATGAAAAAGTTACCACGCCACCGGCACCAATCAAAATCGGCGCCCGCACGCAGATCGCTTCTCCAGTGGCCAGTATAACGTCCCGCCCTCCACCCAAATTCCCTCCCGCCCACAGCCCGCCCCTTCCGCTCCCACGCCGCGCACCCTCCCTCCCACGCGCTGCACCTATCTGGATATCCGGCAAGGGCGCGGTTGCCGGGGGCGGTTGCATGTCGGGGAGGGCGCCGCAGCAGGGCGCCGGCGCCGAGGACGCGCGCCGCATGCGGAACGCGGGTCAGCACAGAGGCGGCCGCGGGTTGGCGCGGGTGCTGGATGCGGGTAGAGAGCCGGCCAGGTAGGGGGCTGGACCCGCTGGCCGTGCGGCTTTTGTCTCTTTCGCCGGATCCGCTGGGCAAGTTTTCGTGGTTGATTCGGGCCTCGTGGTGATTTTTGTGCACCGTGTGCGCGTTCCAAAACAAATCGAGTCTGCGGCGTGTCGTGGCGGGTGCCGATTTTGTCCTGATATGGCCGTTATGTGACGGCAGCTGCAGTGGACGACGTGGAAGAAAAGGGCTTCGCGGAGGATAGGGCGCCGGTTTCCGGCACCTTTTCTTCCAAAGGGCTCTTTTCTTCCCACTGAAGGATGGCCCATGTGCCCGCTACGTATCG
>Ga0213881_10000211_pt1 | contig 45885 bp, 42 predicted proteins | sample BarmaccoBMER_R08_FD_160104 | JGI IMG/M metagenome (GOLD analysis project Ga0213881, IMG submission 160104) | Barbacenia macrantha exposed rock microbial communities from rupestrian grasslands, the National Park of Serra do Cipo, Brazil - ER_R08 ...
TGCTTCGTTAATGTTAGATCCTGGGGCGGGCAGTGGTACCGGGATTTCAGGGACCGTGCCGTTGAGAGGCGGCAGGCGGCGACCGAGCACCCCACTATGGTCACGTGAACACCGTCGTCCTCGGAGTACAGAGGGCACCCACCCCAGCCGGGTCTCATGCGTGCGGAACATGGAAACCCTGTCCGGGTCCGCCTGTCTGGGTCCGCCTGTCCGCGGGTTGGTGGGCAGGCGGTAAGCCGACCGTAAGGGGGGCTGAACTCCCGGGCGGGAGAGGATGCCCAAGAAGCGAATGCCGGTGGCCGAAAGGCAGCAGGAAAGCGCGACCAGTCTCGACCGGTCCCCCTCTACCGGAGGTCTCGTATAACTGGCCGGATACCGGGCCTGGTACCCGGACCCGAAAGGGTGCTGACGTGTGGCAGGTGGGCCTATGAAGACGACGCGACGCGAACGCCTGCGCTGAAGGACAAGTTGGACACCACATGGTGAACGGACCGGAAGGCCTTCTCCTTGAGCGAGGAGACGGTAGGGCGGTTGCGGGGCAGGATCTTCATGGCGGTACAGGAGACACAGCTAGCCTAGCCGCCCATCGGGGCCTGCTTGAGCCGTGTGCGGTGACGAACCGCTCGCACGGTTCTAAGGGGGGCGGGGCGCAGAAATGCGCTCCGCCTACCCGGCGAGGCAGCGCTCGCCGGGGGAGAGCCGTGTTCGCTGTGGCGGGTAGCTGCGGGCAGCTGGTTGCCCTCAGCCTCCTCCAGTCCGCAGTGAGCGGCCCCGCCCCGCCGACACTGACCTCCCAGCTCAGCGCCGCCAGCCGTCCGCATCCCCCACAATGTTTCGCTCTCGTTCTTAGCGCTCCTCATCGCGTTACCACTCTGGCGGGGCGGTCTGCTCGCTGTGCTGCAGCCTGGAGACCGGGTGCGCCGACGCCTGCAAGAAGCCCGCCGCCGGGGGCGGTACCGCGATCGCCATGACCTAGTCTGCGAGGACGCTGATCGTCCTAGCAGGCAGGAGCACCCATGGCACGCGTCGGGCTGATGACGTTCTCCGATGGACGTGATTTCGTCCACGCCGGCATCGAGGCATTCACGCTGGAGGTCGAGGGCCGCATCGCCCAGGCGCTCGAGGCGGCCGGGCACGAGGTCATCCGCGCGGCCGGGCCGATCTGGACCAACACGATGGCCACCACCGAGGCGCGCCGGGTCGCGGACGCGCGGTGTGACCTCACCATCTTCAACTACCCGGTGTGGGCGTTCCCGCACTTCACGATGCTCGCCGCGCAGGCAACCCCGGGTCCGCTGCTGCTGTTCTCCAACATCGACCCCCAGTATCCCGGGATGGTCGGCATGCTGGCGGCCGGCGGAGGACTGGACCAGATCGGCCGGTCCCACACCCGGGTGTGGGGCGATATGGCCGGCCCCGCCGTCCGAGACCGCGTCCTGGAGACGGTCCGCGCCGCCGCCGCGGTGTCCGCGCTGGCGGGCAGCACCTTCGGCCGGTTCGGTGGCCGTCCGATGGGGATGTACACCGCGGTGTCGGGTACTGACCAGTGGATGAGCACCTTCGGGGTGGACGTCGAGGAAATCGATCAATGGGAGATCGTGCGGCGCGCGGGGGCGATCGAGCAGTCACGGGTGAGCGCCGGGCGGAAATGGCTGGAGGCCCACGCGGCCGGGGTGCACTACGACGGCAAGGCGCTGACCCCCGAACTGCTCGAACGCCAGATCCGCTCCTACCACGCGGTGCGGGAACTGATCGAGGAGTGGAACCTCGACTTCTGCGGGATCAAGGGCCAACCCGAGCTGACCACGCACTTCACCACGATGGACATCACGGAGGCGTTCCTCAACGACCCCTACGACTGGGAGGGCCCCAAGCAAACCCACGTGTGCGCCACCGAGGCCGACATGGACGGTGCGCTCACCATGCAGCTGCTCAAGGGACTGGCCGGCACGCCGGTGCTCTTCGCCGACGTGCGGCACTACCACGCCGACCGCGACATCTGGGATCTGTGCAACTCCGGGCAACACGCCACCTGGTTCGCCGCGCGCAGTGCGGACCCGGCGGAGAACCTCCGCGCAGTGAACTTCTACCCGGAAGTCTTCTACTTCCCCGCTGGCGGCGCCTCGGTGTCGTTCTTCGCCGCGCCCAGCCCCGCCACCTTCGCCCGGCTGACCCGGCTCGAGGGCAGGTACCGGATGCACGTGGCCCGCGGCGCCTTCGAGTCCTATGACCCCGCCACCAACGAAGCCCTGGCCCGGCAGTCGACGTTTGAGTGGCCGCACGCGTTCGCCCGGCTGGAGCTCACCCCGGAGGAGTTCCTGTCCACGTTCGGGGCCAACCACATCCACGCGGCACCCGGCGAGCACGTCGCCGAACTGCGCGCGGTGTGCCGGATGCTCGACATCGAGTGGGCCGGGATGGGCGAGGTTCGGTGAGTTCCCTGCTGCTCGGGGTCGACATCGGCACCGCCAGCTCCAAGGGCGTGCTGGTCCACGCCGACGGCACGGTCGTGGCGAGGGCGACCCGGGCCCACGAGGTGTCCATGCCACGCCCCGGCTGGGTGGAACACGACGCGCAGGCGGTGTGGTGGGCGGACTTCACGGCGATCAGCCAGGAGCTGACGGCGAAGGCGCGGGAACCCCTCGCCGCACTCGGCGTCAGCGGCCTGGGTCCCTGTCTGCTCCCGGTGGACCGCCAGGATCGGCCCCTGCGGCCGGCGATCCTCTACGGCGTGGACACCCGCGCCCGCATCGAGATCGACGAGCTGACCCAGGCGCTGGGCAAGCAGACCATCCTCGATCGCTGCGGGTCGATCCTCACCTCGCAAGCAGTCGGGCCCAAGCTGGCGTGGCTGCGCGCGAACGAACCCGACACCTGGGCAGCCACCCGCCGTTTCCTGATGGCCAGCAGCTTCGTGGTGCACCGGCTCACCGGCAGCTACGTCCTCGATCATCACTCGGCGAGCCAGTGCACTCCGCTGTATGACCCGATCGAGCACCGCTGGATCGGGGAGTGGGCCGAGCTCATCGCCCCCGGCCTCGAGCTGCCGCAGCTGTGCTGGCCCTCGGAGGTGGTCGGGCAGGTGCAGGCCAGCGCCGCCGAGCAGACCGGCATTCCGGCGGGCACGCCGGTGGTGGCGGGCACGATCGACGCCTGGGCGGAGGCCACCAGCGTCGGCGTCACGGCACCCGGCGACGTCATGGTGATGTACGGCACGACCATGTTCCTCATCGAGGTGCTCGACCGTCCGCGCCGGAGCCCGGATCTGTGGGGCACCGTGGGCGCCTTTCCCGGCACCTACAACTTCGCGGCCGGCATGGCGACCTCGGGCGCGATCACCGAATGGATCCGCAAGCTGACCGGGCAACCCTCGTTCGACCCGCTCGTCGCGGCAGCCCAGCAGTCGCCGCCGGGCTCGCACGGCCTGCTCATGTTGCCCTACTTCGCCGGTGAGCGGACGCCGCTGTTCGACCCGGACGCCCGCGGCGTGCTCATCGGCCTGACCCTGCGGCACAACCGGGGAGACCTCTACCGGGCGGCCTTGGAGGCAACCGCCTACGGAGTACGGCACAACCTCCACGCGATGCGCGAGGCCGGCGGGCAGCACCGTCGCCTGGTCGCGGTGGGCGGCGGCACCAAGGGCGGGCTGTGGATGCAGATCGTCTCCGACGTCCTGAACGCCCCCCAGCAGCTGCCCCGCCAGACGATGGGCGCGTGCCTGGGCGACGCGCTGCTCGCCGCCCTGGGGGTCGGGCAGTCACCGGAGCTGACCCAGTGGAACCCCATCGCGGCCACCACCGAGCCGCGCCCGGAGGCTGCGCAGGCCTATGAGCGCTGCTACGCCCTGTACCGGGAGCTGTACCCGAGCACCGTGCAGATCGCCCACGCGCTCGCCCGCGAGCAGCACCTCCACCGCACGCCGGAGGGGGCCACCACACCGCCACCGACCCCCTAGGAGGGAGTACCGCATGACCGTCCATTACGGTCCGTATGGTTCAAGCCTGAGAGACCTGCCGCGGCTGCGCAGCACCCGTCGGCGCCGCGCATCCAGCTGGGACCGCACGGGCGGTAACGACGACCGCCTCACCCTCGCCCCGGGGCACACCGCCACCCTCGCGGAGATCGAGGGAGCCGGCAGCATCAACCACATCTGGGTGACCGTCGCCAACGAACGGATGGTCCGCGACCCGTGGATGGCCGAACCCGACTACCTGCGCCGGCTCGTGCTCCGTGCCTACTGGGATGGTGAGACGCACCCCAGCGTCGCCGTACCCCTGGGTGATTTCTTCGGCGTCGGGCACGGCCGTACCACCAACTTCGTCTCCGCCCCGCTGCAGATGAGCCCCGAGGACGGCAAGGGGTTCAACTGCTTTTTTCACATGCCCTTCGGTGCGGGCGCACGGCTGGAGATCACCAGCGAGCTGACCCAGGAGACGGTGTTTTTCTACTACTACATCGATTACGAGGAGCTCGATGAGCTCGAAGACGGTATTGGGCGCTTCCATGCCCAGTGGCGCCGCAGCAACCCCTGCCCGGGAGCGGAGCAGGCGTCGGAGAGCAACTCCGAGTTCCTGCTGACCGGAACGAATCTCGACGGGACAGCCAACTACACCATCCTGGACGCGACGGGCCGCGGCCACTACGTCGGGTGCGTGCTCAACATCCATAACCTCCGCGACACCACGGAGTGGAACTGGTACGGGGAGGGCGATGACATGATTTTCATCGACGGCGAGGCATGGCCGCCCACCCTCCACGGTACCGGCACCGAGGACTATTTCAACACCGCGTGGTGCCCCACGCAGACCTACTGCGCACCGTATCACGGCATCACGCTGCCCGGCGGCGATAACTGGAGCGGGCACATCAGCCTGTACCGTTTCCACATCGAGGATCCCGTACCATTTGAGCGATCCATCCGGGTCAGCATCGAACACGGCCATGCGAACAAACGCAGCGATGACTACTCTTCCGTGGCCTACTGGTACCAGGCCGAGCCCCATATGCCCTTCGATCTCGATCCCGTCGAATGGCGTGTCCCGCGGGCACGGTGACCTTAGCGGCTACTTTCGCGACCTGCGCGATCGCGGCAGGTGCGGCGTCGAACCCGGTCACCTGCTCGAGCCTGGCGCGTTGTGACCGCCATCCCTCACGTTAGCGGGGGGCGGTAGTGAAGTGGCGCTGGCAGTGATCGGAGCAGAAGTAATAGCTCTGCCCGCCGTGTACGGCGGTGGCCGGCGCCAGTGCCTTGTCCACCTGCATGCCGCACACCGGGTCCTTGGCGTAGCCGGTACTGCCGCCGAAGCGATCCCGGTTGCGGTAGAGCCAGTACAGGGCGGCGAAGGTGATCAGGGCGATGATGTTGAGGATGGTCGTGTGGTCCCAGCGCACGCCCTCGGCGGCCACCAGCTGTGGGTGGGTGGTGGGCACCAGACCGACGGCTCTGAACAGGTATTCCACTGTGAGGCCGGCGACGCTCATCACGGCCCAGAACACTGCGAGCAGCCGCAGGGTGAGCGGGGTGCCGTAGTAGCGGCGGTAGATCAATAGCAGCGGCAGTGTGATCAGGTCGGCGAACACGAAGGAGATCACTCCACCGAAGCTGATGCCTCCGACCCACAGCGCCGCGGCCAGCGGAACGTTCCCGATCGAGCAGACGAAGGCGATGATCGCCAGCAGCGGGCCTAGCGCCACGTTCTCCACGCTGGAGGCGACACCGTGGCCGGTGAGAAACAGCGACTGCCACACCCAGACCGGTACCAGCACGGAGGCGAACCCGGCGACCAGAAATCCGATCACCATCTCCTTGCGGAGCATGGTCAGATCGCTGATCGTGTAGCCGGCAGCGTCCGACCAGCCAGCCCAGCTGCGGATCCGCTCCCTGGCGGGGTGCCGCCCCGGCTCGTCCAGTCCCTCGGTGTCCCTGTTCTCCAGGTGGTGGGCGTGCCGGCCGGTCTCACCTGGTCCGGCATGAAGCCGGGCGCGAGCGCCCTCGATCCAGCTGCGGGGGAGCACCCGGGGAAGCACCACGGCAAGCAAGATGATCATGATGGTGCCGCCGAGGAACTCGGCTAGGGCGAATTGCCAGCCCAGCAGCAGCCACAGCACGATACCCAGCTCCACCACGAGGTTGGTGGAGGCGAACATGAACACCATCGCGGAGGTGAAGTCCGCGCCTCGGGCAAACAACGACTTACCCAACGCCGCCGCGGCATAGGAGCACGACGAGGACACCATCCCCAGCAATCCCGCCTTGCCGACGGTGGCCGGCCGGTGATCGCCCAGGACGCGCTGCATCTGGCCGCGGGAGACGAAGGCTTGCACCGCTCCCGAGAGCCCGAAGCCAAGGACAAGAGCCCAGAGGGTCACCCAGAACATCGAGAAGCCCTCGTAAAGGCTGTCCCTGATGGCGCTCAGCACGCTCATCGCTGCTCCCTCCTCCAGGCCTTCCGATCGATTATACCCTTTACCCCTACCGGGTATAAAGTGAGCGACCGGAGATGGTTGCCAGGAGCGGTAGATCAGCCAGCGAAAAAGCGCTTTTTGATGGCAGTCAAGGTGCGCAGGTCGTCGAGGTCGAGCGTGTCGATGTCGATTTCCCTTCCACTCGCCTGCTCGATGACAAAGATGAACTCGACGAACGACAGCGAGTCGACGAGACGAGTTTCGATGAGGTCCTCGTCCACGCCAATGTCCTGGCGGTCCGTGTGCTTGGCGAGGACCCAGTCCCTCACCTCGTCAACCGGTGGCACAGTCTGCTGATCCATGGGGACTCCTCACTCCGTAGTGGTTGCGGCGACGGCGACCGCGTAGGCACCGTCGTGAGAAATGCTCACTGATATCTCGGAACGGATTCCCGCGGCCCGGGCAAGCTTCGCGGCCACCCCGTCGAGGCAAACAACTGGCCACGTTCCCGACGGCCTCTCAACGCGGATGGACCGCCAGGGAACGACGGCAGCCTGACAGCGGAACAGCTTAAACACCGCTTCTTTGGCAGCCAGGCGGCCGGCGACGGAGGGCACATCGAGACGGCCGCCCCGCGTGCACTCCGAAATTTCGTCCGGGTGCAGCATCCGCGCGAGTACCGATCGGTTGTCAGGTTCGAGCAGAGCCTGAGCGCGAGAGAGCGGGACGAGGTCGACGCCTATGCGGAGAGACATGATCCTTATCGCCTAAAATCCCATTCTTGGCGAGGAACGAGAGCGTCTTGCGGAAGACCCGTTGCTCGAACTCGGGTCGACGGGGACCCTCCAGGAGCCTCCTGCGGACCTCAAGCGGCTTGCCGACACCCGCGTCTCGGTAGGCTTGCGGATTGAACAGGCTCTCGAAGCTGAAGCTCATGTAGCGCTTCAGGTAGTCGCCGACCTGTGCCAGCTCCTCGCCCGTCGCCTGGCTGCGGAAGTCCTCGAAAAGCGTTCGGACGAGCTCGCGACCGAACGCGATATGGCGGGACTCGTCCTGGTGGTGGATGCGGTTGATCTGTCGGATGGTGTCGTGCAGATCTTTATCGAGGGCCATCTGTGAGTTGAAGTGGTCCACGAGCTCCTCGAAGATCAGAATACGGGCGAAGACGAGGAGGCTTTCCGCATTGGGGGGCAGGATCGTCTCGGCTCCGCCTCTGGGCTGCTTGTAGATTTTGGCCCCATACCGGAGGCAAAACTCCGCGAAGAACCACATGTGCTCGTTCTCCTCACCAATGAAATGATGGAAGAACCGGGACGGAACGGCGAACTCCGCCGTGTGGATGCGCTTGGTGACCTCAATCAGCAGTTCGCGGATTCCGTGGACGTTGAGGCTGTAAAAGTTGATGCTCTCATACCGGGACAGCACGCGCAGCTGCTCTTGCGTCAGCTCCTCGGCGATGTCCGTGCCGTAGGTAGTTGTGAGTGTGGGACTCATCCACCACATATCTCCCGGCAGCTCGTCCGGCCACTCGAACATCCTGTACGGATTGTAGTAGTTCTCGACAGACATCGAGCTCAGGCGATCGAGTACCTCCTGGAAGCGCACATCTGGCTTCGTCATCGCTGGTGTCATCGGTCAATCTCCTGACAGCCCGGTCAGCCAGTAACAACCGGAAGACGACAAGCAACCCCCGGTACGGACGCCGCGGCGGCCACTCAATCGGGTGAACTTGTGCGATGGGCTAGTCGGAGACATCGGCTGACATCGGCTGACATCGGCTAGCATTAGCTACCGGATGGTAGCTTCACTGACCATCGGCCAGCCGACTCTGTGGCACGCCACCGGAATGTGCCCGTCTTTGGCCAGTACCGGCGCGTCTACCGGCACCATGTCAGGGTATTTCGTGCCGATTCCGGTATTGAGCGCGACGACTTGTTCGTGACCGGTCAGCCAACCGCCCTCCCGCAACTGCCCGACGGCGGCGAAGCAGGCCGCGCCCTCCGGACACACAAACACACCCTCGGTACAGGCCAACTCGGCCTGTGCTGCGAGCAGTTCCTTATCAGTGACTGCGACCGCGGTGCCCTCAGTGGCATATACCGCATCCAGCACCAGGAAATCTCCTAGCGCTTTAGGCACGGTGATACCGAAGGCAACGGTGCGCGCATCGGCGAACGGCTCACTCTCAGCCGCTCCCCGTTGGAAGGCCCGCACGAGGGGTGCGCAACCGCTGGCCTGCACCGCGACCAGTCGCGGCAACTCTCCGGAGATCCATCCGAGTTCTTGGAGCTCGCCCAACGCCTTGTAGATGCCGATGATCCCCACACCGCCGCCGGCCGGACAAACGATCACGTCGGGGATTCGCCAGCCGAGCTGCTCAACGAGCTCGTAGGCCATGGTCTTCTTGCCCTCCAACCGGTAGGGCTCTTTCAAGGTGGAGACGTCCTGATAGTCTTTTCGTTCGGCGACCGAGGCCGCGACCAGCTTGCCGGCGTCACCGATGAGGCCGTCCACCAGATACAGCTCAGCCCCGCTGACCCAGCATTCCGTGCGGGTGATAAAGGGCGCATCGACCGGCATCGCGATCAGACTGCGAACTCCGGCGCGGGCGGCATAGAGCGCCCAGGCGGCACCGGCATTTCCATTGGTCGGCATCGCGACACCGGTGGCCCCCAGCTCAGCGGCACGCGACACCCCCACCGCCGCCCCGCGCGCCTTGAACGTGCCGGTCGGGATCAACCCGTCATCCTTCATCAGCAGCCCAGGAACCCCCACCCGGCTGCCAAAGGCTGGCAACGCCAGCAGCGGAGTCATCCCCTCCCCCAGGCTCACTACCCGATCGGCCGAGGAGACCGGGAGCAGCTCGTGGTATCGCCACAGGGTCGGTGCCCGGCCGGCGATCTCCTCGCGGGTCAGAGTGGCCGCCACCTGCTCAAGGTCGTAGCGGGCCAGCAGCGGTGCCCCGAGGCCCGACGTGCCCTGGAGCCGATCGGCCTCGTACCGCTCGCCAGTACGCGAGCACTCAAGGTGGGTCAGCGCGGAGAACACGGTGGGGCGTGGGGAGCCGATAGTCCGCTGATTTTCAGTGCTCTCATGATCCTGGGCGGGGCCACGCCGGTGGGACGTCGGAGGGCTCGGCCTGCTTGCCGGCGCCGAATCCCGTGTCCAACCACCATCGGGTGTGACACAGCGGGCATTGAACGTACACGAAGTTGGCGTTCGCCTCGAGCAGGTAGAGGCTCTCTGTGTTCGGACAGTAAGAACAGCGGCGCCAGACCTTCCGGCCGACATCAGCCGATGGGTCGAGGACCATCGGACACCTCCATGCGTTGATCTGCTCGACCAACAGGGGATACCCGTGAGCACCTCATCGAAACGTCGGGCCACCGGGTGAGGGAAGGAATACCCAGTGGAATGCTGATCAAAAGCGGGATAGTTCGAAAAAACTTCCATCAACAAGAAGCCCATTCTCTTCTCCCGACCCCGGCGGGCTGAGGGAGCAGAAGAGGGGCCTCAGCCAACATACCGGCGAGCCTGGGAGAGCCGTTGCGGTTCCTCCAGCAGCCGCAACCCGCGCTCCACCTCGGGCGGGACCACCCGGCGTTCCCGCAGCACCCAGGCCAACCCGGCGAGCGCCTCGACAAGGGCGACCATGCTGGCCCAATCCGGAGGCACCGAGCGCAGCAACGTGCCGGTGCGCCGCAGCGCGCTGGGCAGCGGCCGGCGCAACCACGCGGTCCACAGCGTGTTGCGGATCCCCAGCTGCCGCCGGCGCCGCGGGTCGCGACAAACCGACGGGGCGTGCTCAACCACCACGTCCGGCGCCCAACACATCCACCACCCCCGAGCAGCGAGATCTAGAGCGAGCAGTTCCTCCTCCCCGCCCAACCACAACCGGGGTGAGAACCCCCCCACCTCCCGGAACGCCGCGACACGAAACATGCTCGCTCCGGCGAGTACGCCGAGCAGAGCCGGGCCCGGCAGCCATGCAGGGCCCGGAACCGGCGAGTTCCGCAGCTCAGGGGTGAGGGGGTCCTCGACCATCGCCGGCGCCACCAGGATCCGGCCGGTCACCGACGCCAGCCCCGGATGAGCATCGAGCAGGCTGGCAGCGCGGGTCAGCGCGCCGGGCTGCCACCGGGTGTCATCGTCACAGAACGCCACGTACGGCGTGTCAATGTCCCGGACCGCCAGGTTACGGCCCAGCGCCCCCAGGTTCCGCTCGCTGCGCAGCAGGGTCACCTGGCCGAACCGTGCGATGACCGCATCGGCGGTGTGATCGGTCGAGCCGTTGTCGACCACCACCACGGGGGCCCGGTCGGGCAGTGTGGTCATGTGTTCCAAGGTGCGCAATACCTCTGCTTTGCGGTTCCAGGTGATGATCACGACGGTGACCCGACCCGACGTCACCGGGCACCGTCTTCCAGCATGCGGACCTGCTCCTCCACCGCAGCAGGCAGCGGCGCCCGCTGCCGCAGCGCTGCGGGGAGCCGGACCAGCGCCTCGCGCAACGCGACGCGCGCGCCAGCATCGCGGACCGATTCCCGCGCGAGCGCGGCGAGGGCGGTGCGGGCTACCCGCTGTGGCCGGCGGAGTACGGCGGTGAGCAGGGCGTTACGGAGCTCGGCCACCCGGCGGCTCTCGGGATCGGGCCGGTATGCGGACGGATGGTGATGCGCGACGACGTCGTCAAGGTAGGCCCGTTCCCACCCGGCGCTGGCCAGGTCGTAGCACAGCAGCCGTTCCTCCCCCACGAAGAACAGCAGACTGCTGAACCCCCCGACCTGGCAAAACGCCCGCCGACGACACACCGCCGCGCACGCCAGGAACCCGAGGACCGACGGTCCGGGGGCACCCAGGGAACGGGGTAGCGGGCTGCCGGCCATCAGCGGGTTCACCGGATCGGAACGCTCCGCCGGACCGACCAGGATGCGGGCGGCCACCAAGCCAAGGCGCGGATGGCTATCCAGCGCCGCTGCGGCCCGTTGCAACGCACCCGGAGCCCACCAGGAATCATCGTCACTGAAGGCGACGTAGGGGGTGCGGGCCGCCAGGACGCCAAGGTTGCGCGCCGGGGCCCCGTAGTTGCGCCGCAGTGCCAGCACCGCGACCCCGGTGAACTGCTCGCGCACCGCCTGGGCCGTGCCGTCGGTCGAGCCGTTGTCCACCACGATGACGGGCGGGGGCGGGGTGAGCCCGTGCAGGTACCGCAGGGTGCGGATCAGCTCTGGGCACCGGTTGCGGGTGGCAATGACCACGGTAACCCCGCCGCTCACCCACGTACCTCACTTTGACCGACCACGGCCCATATCCGGATTTGGTGTGGCTCGGATGCCCAAATCTTCTCTACCCGCTGCTCACCCCGGGGAAACGCGCGCCGGGTTTGGGGCTGGCCCGCCAGGGTAGCCCGCAGCGGTGAGTACGAGCTTCAGCAGGGCCGTGGTGACCGGGGGCGCCGGCTTTCTCGGCTCGCACTTGTGTGAACAGCTGCTCCGCCGAGGCGTCGGCGTCATCTGCTTGGACAACTTCCTCACTGGCGCCCCAGCCAATATCGCCCCTTTACTCGGTGAGCCACGGTTTCGCCTGATCAAGTGCGATGTGACGGACTTCGTGCACGTGCCAGGCCCGGTGGACTTGGTGCTGCACCTAGCCTCGGCGGCCTCACCCGCCGACTATCTCCGGCTGCCCATCGAGACGCTCAAGGTGGGTGGTCTGGGCACCCTGCACGCGCTGGGCCTGGCTAGGGAGAAGGGGGCGCGGTTCGTGCTGGCCTCGACCAGCGAGGTCTACGGTGATCCGCAGCAGCACCCGCAGTCCGAGGGGTACTGGGGCAATGTCAACCCCGTCGGCCCGCGTAGCGTGTACGACGAGGCTAAGCGCTACGCCGAGGCGCTAACTACTGCCTACCGGATGTCCCGCCGGATGGACACGGCGATAGCACGAATCTTCAATACCTACGGCCCCCGGATGCGTCCGGACGACGGGCGGGCCATTCCGACCTTCATCTGCCAAGCGCTGGCCGGCGAGCCGTTGTCCGTCACCGGCGACGGCAGCCAGACGCGTTCGGTGTGCTACGTCGACGACACGATCCAGGGCATTCTCGCGCTGGCCGAGTCAGACATCCCAGGCCCGGTGAACATCGGCGCTCCGCTGGAACTCTCGGTGGCCGAGCTGGCCAAGACGGTCATCGAGCTCAGCGGGTTGCCCGGGTCGATCCGGCACATCGAGCGCCCCGTCGACGACCCGCAGATGCGCTGCCCCGACACCACGCTGGCTCAGGAACTCCTCGGCTGGGAGCCACGAGTTCCACTTCGAGATGGGCTGGCCCGCACGATCGCCTGGTTCCGTTCGCAGCTCGCCACCGCCCCCCGGACCGACCCTCTTCCTACCCACCCCTATCCCGGCGGGTCAGCATAACGGGGCGCAGGGACGTTTCGGCACGCACCTTGCTGGGTAAAGAGACGCCACCGGCCTGGCGGTGGCAGCGCGCCACCTGTGTGTTTGGGGGCTTGGCGTGCGCATCCTGGGCATTAACGCGATCTTCCACGATCCGGCCGCAGCGTTAGTCATTGACGGGGAAATCGTGGCCGCCACGGAGGAAGAGCGGTTCAACCGGCGCAAACACGGTAAGCGGCCGGTGCCGTTCTCCGCGTGGGAACTGCCTGAGCGCTCGGCCCGCTGGTGCCTGCAGAGCGCGGGCATCAGTCCCGAGGACCTCGATGCCGTCGCCTATTCCTACGACCCGGCCTTGGTGGTGCCGAACCTGGATGGGCTCGACGAGCGATGGGAGGACCTGCGCACCACCTACGCTCGGCGCGCACCGCTCTTTCTGGCCACCGCGCTACCGGGGCTGGATCCGGCGACCGTGCATTTCGTCCCACACCACATCGCACACGCCGCCTCCGCCGGACTCGCCGCGCCGTTCCGTGACTCTGCAGTGCTGGTCGCCGACGGCCGCGGGGAGGCCACCTCGTACCTGGGCGGGCGCTATCGCGGCGGCGAGCTGGAGGTGCTGGCCAGCCAGGAACTTCCGCACTCGCTGGGCCTGATGTACGAAGAGGTCACAGAACACCTCGGCTTCCTGCGTTCGGCAGACGAGTACAAGGTGATGGCGCTGGCCTCCTATGGCCGGCGGCCCTCCGCGGAGCCACGGCTGTTACCCGCGCTACGGGAGTGCGTCCAGACCACGGGGGACGGCGGGTTCGTCGTGGCGCCCATCGATTGGTCCGCGCTGGCGAAGCGGCGGGCGCCCGGTGGTGAAGTGCACCCCGAACACGTTGACCTTGCCGCCGCTGTGCAGGTGCGCTTGGAAGAGGTGCTGCTGGAACTGGCTTGGTGGTTGCACCGGCGCACCGGCGAGCAGCGGCTGACCATGGCCGGTGGGGTCGCGCTGAACTGCGTCGCCAACACCCGGCTCGCCGCTGAGGGGCCCTTTGATGAGCTGTGGGTGCAGCCCGCTGCGGGTGATGCGGGCACCGCGCTGGGCGGGGCGTTGCACCTCGCCCAGGTCTTCGGCGAGCCGGCCGCGCCCATGCCAGGCGCTGACCTCGGGCGAAGCTTCACCGACGACGACCTCGCCCACTGGCTGGATTCCGCGCGCATCCGCTACGAGCGTCCGCCGGATGTGGCCACCGCTGTCGCCGACGCCTTAGCCGCCGACGCTATCGTGGCCTGGTTTCAAGGGCGTAGCGAGTTCGGCCCGCGTGCACTGGGCCGCCGGTCGTTGCTGGCCCACCCGGGGCACGCGCGGAACCTCGGGCGGCTCAACGCGGTCAAGGGACGTGAACAGTTCCGGCCGGTCGCACCGATGGTGCTCACCGACCGCGCCGGTGAGCTGTTTGGCCGTGGCCCCATTCCCAGTCCTTACATGCTCTTCGTGCACGACGTGGCACCGCAGTGGCGTGCGCGCATCCCGGCAGTGGTGCACGTGGACGGCACCGCACGCATCCAAACTGTGGACCGCGACGCCGAGCCGATGCTGGCCCGGCTGCTGGACCGCTTCGCCGAGCTGACCGGGCTGCCTGCGGTGGTGAACACCAGCCTGAACACCGCCGGGCGGCCCATGGTGGACGACCCGCGCGACGCCCTGGAGTGTTTCGGTTCGGCCCCCGTCGACGTGCTCGCCCTGGGGCCCTTCGTGCTGCGCCGTTCGGAGCTCACCCGATGAGCTACGCAGTGGTGATCCCCACGATCGGGCGACCCAGCCTGGGGGTGCTGCTGGCGCAGCTCGCGAAAAGCCATCACAACGTGGGGCCCTCACGGGTGGTCGTGGTCGACGACCGCCCAGTGGGCTGTGGGCAGGCGTTGCAAGTGCCCGATGGGGGCGTGCTGGTCCGGGTGCTGCGCTCAGGGGGCCGTGGCCCGGCCGCCGCCCGAAACGTCGGTTGGCGCGCAGCGGACACCGAGTGGGTCGCCTTCTTGGATGACGACGTGGTGCCCACACCGGAGTGGGCCGCGCAGATGGCGCAGGACATCCGCGGGCTGGCTCCGGACGTGGGTGCTAGCCAAGGCCGCATCGAGGTGCCCCTGCCCACCGACCGGCGCCCCACTGACGTCGAACGCGGCACCGCTGGTCTGGCCAGCGCACGGTGGATCACGGCGGACATGGCCTACCGCCGCGCGGTGCTGCAGCGCGTCGGTGGTTTCGACGAGCGCTTCGGCCGGGCCTACCGCGAGGACGCGGACCTGGCGCTGCGGGTGATCGCCGCCGGTTACCGCATCCTCGACGGGCAGCGGCGCACGGTGCACCCGGTGCGCCCCTCGGCCCCGCTGGTCAGCGTGCGCGCGCAACGCGGCAACGCCGACGACGCGCTCATGCGGCGCCGGCACGGGCCCCGCTGGCGCGAGCGGATCGGGGATGGCCCTGGCCGGCTTCGGCGGCACGGGCTGACCACCGCAGCCGCCGCCATCGCGTTCGGCGCCGCGGCGCGGCGGCATCCGCAGGTCGCCACCGCAGCGGGTCTCGCCTGGATAGTGCTGACTGCGGAGTTCGCCCTGCACCGGATCCTGCCGGGCCCGCGCAGCGCGGAGGAGATCGGCCGGATGCTGATCAGCAGCATCGCTATCCCACCGGTGGCGTGCTGGCACCGGCTGACCGGGGAGTTGCGCTGGCAGCGGGTGTCGCCGGCCACCCCCGTGCCTGCCGCAGTGCTGTTCGACCGCGACGGCACGCTCGTCCATGACGTGCCCTACAACACCGATCCCGCCGCAGTGTGGCCGGTGCCCGGTGCCCGCGAGGCACTGGATCGGCTCCGCGACATTGGTATTCCGGTCGGTGTCGTGACCAACCAGTCCGGCGTGGCCCGCGGGCTGATCAGCCCCGCACAGCTGGAGCAGGTGAACACCAGGGTCTCGGAGCTGCTGGGCCCCTTCGACGTCTGGAGCATCTGCCGGCACGGTGAAGACGACGGTTGCCCCTGCCGCAAGCCAGCGCCGGGCCTAGTGAAAGACGCCGCCGCGCAGCTGGGGGTGCCGGTAGGCCGCTGCGTGGTCATCGGAGACACCGGTGCGGACATCACCGCGGCCTCCGCGGCCGGTGCCCGGGGAATCCTGGTGCCCACTGCTCGCACCCTGCGCCAGGAGATCCAGGCCGCCGGGGAGGTGGCACCGGACATCGCCGCGGCCCTCGATCTCGCTTTGTCGGGACGGGTCCCATGAAGGCGGGTTCCGCGAACACCGGCGCGGTCAGCACGGCGCCGATGGCGGGCACCGTGCTGGTTGCCCGCTTGGACAACGCCGGGGACGTGTTACTGGCCGGACCTGCGGTCCGAGCGGTCGCCGCGCACGTCGACAAGGTGGTGATGCTCACGGGTCCGCACGGCAGCGCGGCCGCGGAGTTGCTTCCCGGAGTTGACGGGATCATCGAGTGGTGCGCGCCCTGGATCGACCTTGATCCCGCTCCCGTCACGGCCGGACACGTCGCCGCGTTGCAGAACGCGGTGCGCGCGCAGGCGGTGCGCGCCGCCCTGCTGCTCACCTCGTTTCATCAGTCCCCGCTTCCCTTGGCGCTGTTGTTGCGGTTGGCGGACGTCGGCTGGATCGGCGCGATCAGCGAGGACTATCCCGGTTCACTGCTCGATCTGCGCCACCGCATCGAGGGTGACCTGCCGGAGGCGCACCAGGCGCTGCACCTGGCCCAGGCCGCCGGCTACCGATTGCCAGCCGGGGACGACGGGCGGCTCGCGGTGCGCCGGCCGCTGCCTGAGGTCGAGCACTTCACCGGAACTCCCGGGTATGTCGTGGTGCACCCGGGTGCCTCAGCCCCGGCCCGGCAGTGGCCCGCGCGGCACTGCGCGGGGGCCGTCCGCGCCCTGGCCGCCGCAGGGTACCGGGTCGTCGTCACCGGCTCCGACCAGGAGCGGCACCTGACCGCCGAAGTCGCCGGCACCACCGGCATCGATCTGGGTGGGCGCACCACCCTGTGCACGTTAGCCGCCGTCCTTGACGGCGCCTGCGTGGTCGTCGCCGGCAACACCGGGCCAGCGCACCTGGCCGCCGCGGTGGGCACGCCGGTGGTGTCGCTGTTTGCTCCCGTGGTGCCGGCCGCCCGGTGGGCACCCTATGGGGTGCCGACGGTGCTGCTCGGCGACCAGCAGGCACCCTGCCGCGACAGCCGCGCGCGGCAGTGCCCCGTGCCCGGTCACCCGTGTCTGTCCGGGGTGGATCCAGCCGATGTCGTCGCGGCGGTCGGCTCGCTGCGGGGGGAACCGGTTCAGACACCGGTGAGGGCCCCGGCATGAGGGTTCTGCACTGGCATGTCCACGGTTCCTGGAGCACCGCGTTCGTCCAGGGGCCACACACCTACCTGGTTCCGGTGACACCGAACCGTGACGCCGACGGCCGCGGCCGGGCGCGGACCTTCGACTGGCCACCGAACGCAGTCGAGACGGCGCCCGCGGAGCTGGCTGACACCCACATCGACGTCGTCGTGCTGCAGCGCCCGCACGAGCTGGAACTCACCGAGCGATGGCTGCGTCGCCGGCCCGGGGATGGGGTGCCGGCCGTTTACGTCGAGCACAACACTCCCCGCAGCGATGTGCCCAACACGCGGCATCTGATGGCCGATCGATCCGACATCCCGGTCGTGCACGTCACACCGTTCAACGAGCTGTTCTGGGACTGCGGTCGGGCACCGACCCTGGTGATCGAGCACGGCATCCCCGACCCCGGCTACCGCTATACCGGTGAGGTCAGCCGCGCTGCTGTCGTGATCAACGAACCGGTGCGCCGGGGGCGGGTTACCGGCACCGACCTGCTGCCCCGCTTTGCCGCAGCGGCACCGCTCGACGTCTTTGGCATGGCGGTCTCCGCGCTGGGCCGGCACCGCAGGATCGCGACGTTCGAGGACTTGCCACAAGCGCGGATGCACGCTGAGCTTGCCCGGCGCCGGGTGTACCTGCACCCAGTCCGCTGGACCTCGCTGGGGCTGTCCCTGCTCGAAGCCATGCACCTGGGCATGCCGGTGGTCGCGCTGGCGACCACCGAGGCTGCCGAGGCGGTGCCCGCGGACGCCGGGGTGGTGTCCACCCGGGTCGATCGGCTCGCCGAGGCGCTGCGCATCTTCGTCGCTGACCTTGATTTCGCTCGCCACACCGGCCTAGCGGCCAGAGCCGCCGCCCGCCGGAGGCACTCGCTTGACCGGTTCATCACTGACTGGGACCAGCTGCTGAAGGAGGTGCGCCGATGAGGATCGACTTGATCTCCGAGCACGCCAGCCCGCTCGCGGCGATCGGTGGAGCCGACTCGGGCGGCCAGAACGTGCACGTCGAGCAGCTCGCGCGGGCGCTGGGTGAGCGCGGGCACCACGTGACCGTGTACACCCGCCGCGACGATCCCCAGCTGCCCGACCGGGTCCGCGCTGGCCCCGGGGTGACCGTGGAGCACGTACCCGCCGGACCCGCCAGCATCCTGCCCAAGGACACCTTGCTGCCCTATATGGCCGAGTTCGGCGATCACCTCACCAAACGCTGGTTGGCGGAGCCGCCGGACGTGGCGCACGCGCACTTCTGGATGAGCGGGCTGGCCGCTCATCGCGGTGCCAGCGGCACCAGTATCCCCGTGCTGCAGACCTTCCACGCGCTCGGCGTCGTCAAGCGGCGGCATCTGGGTGCCTCAGATCCCAGCCCACCATCCCGATTGCAACTGGAGGCCGGACTGGCGCGTGCGGCGGCGCTGATCGTGGCGACCTGCTCGGAGGAGGTGACCGAACTCACCGCCCTGGGTGTGCCGGTGCAGCGGATCGCCGTGGTGCCGTGCGGGGTGGGCCTCGACCACTTCACCCCGAACGGGCGCCGGGCAGCGCGCGATGGCCGGCATCGCATCCTGTCCCTCGGGCGGCTGGTCGAACGCAAGGGCGTTGAGACGACCATTCGCGCCGTCTCGGAGGTGCCTGGCGCGGAACTCGTCATCGCGGGCGGTGGGGACGCGATCGCGGACGCGGAGCTGGCGAGGTTGATGGCCCTCGCGCAGGAGTGCGGGGTGCGGGACCGGGTACGCGTCGTCGGCCGGATCGCCCGGGCGGACGTCCCCGCGCTGCTGCGCTCGGCGGACGTGGTCGTCAGCGTGCCCTGGTACGAACCGTTCGGGATGGTGCCGCTGGAGGCGATGGCCTGCGGGGTGCCGGTGGTCGCCTCCGCGGTGGGCGGGCACCTCGACACCGTCCTGGACGGCCGCACCGGCGCGCTGGTGCCGCCACGCGATCCCGCTGCACTGGCGCGGCGGCTGCGCGAGCTGCTCGCCGATCCCGGCAGGCTGGCCGCGATCGGCTCGGCCGCGGCAGCCCGGGCGCAATCCCGCTACGGCTGGGACCACATCGCGAGGGAGACCGAGCTGCTCTACCGCCGGGTGTGCCTCGGTGAGCAGACCCCGACCGTCACCGTGCCGGGAGGCCAATCATGAATCGCCAGCACTTCGCGGCGCTGCGCAACGCCCTGACCCGGATAGAGGACATCGCCAGCGCACGGACCGAGTCGTGGGGACGCCATCTGGCCGGTGTCTTGAACGGCGGCGGGCGGCTGCTCGCCTGTGGCAATGGTGGCAGCGCGGCCGAAGCCCAGCACCTCACCGGCGAACTCGTGGGCCGCTTCCTGCACGAGCGGCGCCCGTTGTCCGCGATCGCCCTGCACGCCGACACCTCCGCGCTCACCGCGATCGGCAACGACTACGGCGGGCATGAGTCGTTCGCTCGGCAAGTCTTCGCGCACGGGCGCCCGGGTGACGTGCTGGTTGCGCTGTCCACCAGCGGCGCCAGCCGCAACGTGGTCTCCGCGGCTAAGGCGGCGCACGAAGTGGGCATGACCGCGTGGGCACTGACCGGTCCGGCCCCCAACACGCTGGCTGCGGTCTGCGATGACGCGATCGCGGTGGAGGCTCCCAGCGTTGCCACCGTGCAGGAGATCCACCTCGCCCTCGTGCACGCGCTGTGTATCGCGATCGACCACGCGCTAGGTGTGGTCGCGCCGAAGCCGCAGCTATGACCAGCTTCCGGCTGGTGGTGTTCGGTGACTCGTTGCTGGACAGCGACGTCGAGGGCGGGGTGGACCGGCTGTGCCCGGATGCGCCAGTTCCGGTCGTCGACGTCCTGGCGCAGCGGTGGCGCCCCGGTGGAGCAGGCCTGGCCGCGCTGCTGGCGGCCCGCGCTGGCCACGATGTCGTGCTGGTGAGTGCGCTGGGCATCGACCCGGCGGCTGCACTGCTGGCCGACCTGCTCGCCGCCCACGTCGAGGTGGTGCGGATGCCGTTGCGTGGTGCGACGGTGTGCAAGGTCAGGATCCGTGCGGCAGGCCGTTCGCTGCTGCGGGTCGATGCCGGCGATGGCCGGGCCGCAGGCGCACCGAGTTGCGGCCGCCTCGCAAGCGTGCTGCGCGGCGCCGAGGCGGTGCTGGTCTCCGATTACGGGCGTGGCGTCACCGCCGATCCCGTCGTTCGGGACGCCCTCGTCGGGCTGGCCCGCCGGGTGCCCGTGGTGTGGGACCCGCATCCCCGGGGAGCCCCACCGGTGCCTGGGTGCCACTTGGTTACGCCCAATGAGACCGAGGCGGTCAGCTTTCTCCCCAGCCCATTTCTCCGCAGCCCAGCCGGGACCGGGTCGATGCCCACCCCCGCCTCGGGACTCGTGGCCGCTGCGGCGCTGCGTGTGTGGTGGAGATGTGCCGCCGTGGCGGTCACGCTCGGAGCCCGCGGTGCGGCACTGGCCACCGCGGCGGGGTGCACGGCCATGCCCGTGCCCGGGATCGAGGTTCCCCGTGATTGCGACCCCTGCGGTGCCGGCGATGCCTTCGCCGCAGCCGTCACCGGTGCTCTGCTCGCCACCAGCTCCGTCCGTGCGGCGGTGGCGGCTGCGGTCTGCGCCGCGTCGCAGTTCGTTGCCGAGGGGGGTGCCGCCTCGGTCAACTCACTGCCCACCGTGCCCCCCATCGGGCCCTCCCCCGTTGGGCGGGCACAGCCCGTCGGGGTGTCCGCGATGGATGTCGTGGCACAGCTCCGTCGTCGCGGTGGCCGGTTGGTGGCCACGGGCGGCTGCTTCGACCTGCTGCACCCCGGGCATCTCAGCCTGCTCAGACAGGCCCGCGCATTAGGTGACGCCCTGGTGGTGTGCGTCAACTCCGACGAATCGGTGCGCCGCCGCAAGGGCCCCAGCCGACCGGTCGTGCCCGCAGCTGGCCGGATCGCGCTGCTGGAAGCGCTGGAGCCGGTCGACGCTGTGATCATGTTCGGCGAGGACACCCCCGCCGCGCTGCTCGAGACGCTGCGGCCCGACGTGTGGGTCAAGGGTGGCGACTACACCATGGGGGAACTCCCCGAGGCGGCAGTGGTGCACCGGCACGGCGGGCAGGTCGTGATCATCCCGCTGGTCGGCGGGTACTCGACGAGCCGGCTTGTCGCCGCCGCGCGAATCCGCGGCGGCCAGAGACCTAGTGCCGGAGAAGGGAGAACGGATGAGGCCGCTGGGTAATGTACTGATCACCGGGGGTGCCTCGGGACTCGGTGCGGCCACCGTCCAGGCGGTGCTCGCCGCAGGCGGGCGCCCCCTGGTACTCGACCGCAACGCTCCGTCGGTTGCGGTGGACCATGTGCAGGCCGACCTGGCCGACCGGGCCGCCACCGAGAACGCGGTCGCGGCGCTGGTAGCAGCCGCCGGGAACCGGCTGCAGGCGGTGTTCACCGCCGCCGGGATCGACTCCTGCGGCCCGTTTGGCGAGGTGCCCGCCGAGGAATGGGAGCGGGTGATCACGGTCAACCTGCTCGGTACCGCCCGGGTGGTGCGGGCCGCGCTGCCGCACCTCGAGCGCTCCCGGGGGACGGTGGTGACCTGCTCGTCTACCCTCGGGCTACGAGTGTTTCCCGACGCGACGGCCTACTGCGCGGCCAAGTTCGGCGTGATTGGCTTCACTCGTGCGCTGGCCGCGGAGACCGCTGGGCGGATCGGGGTGACGCTGCTGATTCCCGGCGGCATGCACACCCCGTTCTTCGACGGCCGCGAGGAGCAGTACAAGCCACCGCCGGACGCCAAGCTCAACCGACCGCAGGACGTGGCGGCGGCCGTGATCCACGCGCTGCGTCAACCACCCGGGTGCGAGCTGCGGGAAATGGTGGTCTGCCCGTCGCAGGAGCCATCCTGGCCGTAAGCCCTCCCACGGTGCTGGTGCTCCGCGCGTTGGGCCTCGGTGACCTGCTGACCGCGGTGCCGGCGCTGCGCGGCCTGCGCTCGGCGTATCCCGAGCACCGCCTGGTGCTGGCCGCCCCGGCAGCGCTGGGCGATCTCGCGCTGCTGACCGGATCCGTGGACGAGCTGCTGCCCACCACCCGGCTGGATGCGCTCAGCTGGCGCCAGGCTTCTCCGGTTGTTGCGGTGAATCTGCATGGACGGGGACCGCAGAGCACCCACGCCCTCCGCGCGCTGCGACCCACCGTCCTGCTTACTCATGCCAACCCCGAGGAGCGGGGTCCCCAGAAGGGTCCACAGTGGGACGGCGATGTGCACGAGACGCACCGGTGGTGCCGGCTGCTGGAGTACTTCGGCATCCCCGCCGACCCGTCTGATCTGCAGCTGGCACCACCTCAGGCACCGAGCCCGGCACCGGGAGCGGTCATCGTGCACCCTGGGTGCGCCTTCGCCGCCCGGCGCTGGCCCCTCGATCGGTATGTGGCGGTGGCCCGCCGGTTGGCGGGGGCTGGGAGACGGGTGGTGGTCACCGGCAGCGCAGACCAGCGGGGGCTCGCCATTCGACTAGCCGCCGCAGCCGGCTTGCCCGGCGACTCGGTGCTTGCCGGCCGCACGACGCTCTCCCAGCTCGCTGCACTGGTTGCCGAGGCGACCCTGCTCATTTGCGGCGATACCGGCATCGCCCACCTCGCCACCGCCTACGGCACGCCGTCGGTGGTGCTCTTCGGTCCGGTATCCCCCCAGCACTGGGGCCCGCCCCCGGAGCGTCCGCGGCATGTGGCCCTGTGGGCCGGCAGCACCGGGGACACCTTCGCTGACCAACCCGACCCAGGCCTGCTGCGGATCAGCACCGCGGAGGTCATCGCCGCCGCCGAGCGACTGATGTCACCCCACCCCCCAAGTAACCGGTGAGTAACTTTGTCAGCCCTGTCGGCGAGGTGGGTCGAGCAGTTCGGTGGCCTTGGTGATGATAGCCAGGCCAGGGTTGGTATAGCGGACGCCACCACCTCCTGCAGGAACTGATCACCGTGCCCGTGTTCCCGGCTTCAGTCCACCCGAGATAGTCGTGATTGCTTCAGGTGATAATCCTGACAGCGTGGGGAACCTTTTGTGCTGGTTTGGTCGGGATAGCCTGATCCGATAACGTCCATCACCTACCGGTGAACGCCGCCTGCGCCGGTGCGGCTGCACGGATGCCGAGGGGAACGTAATGGGTGAGCGGGGCAGTCCCAAGCAGCAGCGGGAGTGGTTGGCGCGGTCGTTGCGGGCTCAGGGCAAGTCATGGGTGGAAGTAGCCGAGGCGCTGCGGGGGCGTTTCCGGGTCAATGCCCGGGTGGCATTGCGCTATGCCCACGGGTGGAGTCAACGTCAGGCCGCGGAAGAGTGGAACAAGCGCTGGCCTGATGAACCGAAGACGTTCAAGGCATTCTCGTATTGGGAGACGTGGCCGAGTCCGACCGGGCATGCCCCCTCGTTCGACATTTGCGGCAAGCTGGCCGAGATGTACGAGTGCGCGGTCAGTGACTTGCTGGTGGACTTACCTAATTATCGGCACCGTGATGCGATGAACCGGGCACAGCCAACAGCACGCGCGATACCTCAACCTATCCCTCCACCGGTCGCCAAGCTGGTCGTGCCCAGTGATATCGCGGTGTGGGCGACGGCGGCCGGCCTCCAGCTCCCGGACACGCTGATCGCCCTGCTCCTGCAGTACCTGGGCTCACTGGTGCTCCCTGAGCGCCAGGCAGGTATCACGCCCCGTGACCGCGATGAGGCGTACCATCAGCTTGTTCAGTTTCTCCACAGTTGGGCGCACACCATGGACCGTCGGGCCACGCTGCTGTTCCTGAGCTGGGCGGCGAGCGTCGCGGCGGTGTCGCCGGTCACCGTCGGTGGCGAGCATGAGCGCATGGCGTCGGTGCTCGGTGGGTCGAGTCGGGTCGATGCGTCGATCATCGAGCACGTCGAAGCGATGCTGCTGCACTGCCGGCATCAAGATGCGGCGCTGGGTCCGCAGGCTGTCCTGAGTACCGTGCTGGCCCAGCGGGACCTGGCCCGGGCGCTGGTCCCTGAGTGTCCGGCAGTGCTGCGGCCTCGGCTGCTCTCGGCTCTGAGCGAGGCCTCGCGCCAGGCTGGGTGGCTGTCGTTCGATCTGAAGCGGTTCGACCACGCCGAGTATTACTACGAGGATGCCCGCGCGCTGGCGCACCAGGCGGACAACCCCGGGCTAGGGGCTCTCGTGTTATGCGACATGAGCGACCTGGCGACCTGGCAGGGCAAGCCACGCGTCGGCGTCGACCACGCCGTTGCGGCGAGCCAGTGGGCCGGTCGTACTGATGACCTGCGGTTGCGTGCCTACGCCGCAGACGTGGCCGCGCGGACCTATGCCGCCGACGGGCAGAAAAACGCCTGCCTGACCGCTCTCGACACGGCCCACACCGCACTCACGAGGGCAGATTATCAAGCGCCGAGCCAGATGCTGGGCTATGGCGAAGGGTGGCACATCGCATTTCGCGGCGGGTGCCATCTCAAGTTGGGTGAGGCTGACTGCGCCATTTCCTATGCCCAGCAGGGCCTCAAGCTCGTCGACCAGTCACGACTCCGAGGCGCCACAGCGATGACGATCGCCAACTTCGCTGAGGCGTATGTGCAGTGCGATGAGATTGACGAAGCGGCGCGGCTGCTCGGTGACGCCGGAGACATCGCGGTGGGCAACAGTTCCGCCCGGCTGATCGAGCGGCTGGTACAGGTCCGTGCTGGTCTGCAACCCTGGCACCAGACCGCCGCCGTGCGAACGCTCGACGAGCGCCTAGCATCTCACGGATTGACGATCGTCTGAAGCCGCCCACGGGAACAGTTATCGGAGCGCTGGGCCTACAGTGAGTGGGGTTGATCGAGAGAATCCTGCCCCCCGAGGTGGCCACCGCCGAGGCGTTCGACGACCCACCCGACGCTGTGCTGTACCCGGGCGAAGAAGAGCTGATCAGCCGCGCGGTGGACAAGCGGCGCCGGGAGTTCCGTACCGTCCGCCACTGCGCGCGGCGGGCACTGGGTCAGCTCGGCGTGCCGCCCGCGCCAGTGCTGCGCGGCGAGCGTGGGGAGCCGACCTGGCCGCCCGGTGTGGTGGGCAGCATGACTCATTGCGCGGGTTACCGGGCCGCCGCCGTCGCCCACAGTAGTGGTCTGCGGGGGCTGGGGATCGATGCTGAACCGCACGAACCGCTGCCGGCGGGGGTACTGGAGGCTATCGCTCTGGACGGGGAACGGGAGCATTTGTCCGAGTTGGCCGCCGTGGCGGGGTCAACGTGCTGGGACCGCCTTCTGTTCTGCGCCAAGGAGACGGTGTACAAGGCGTGGTTTCCGTTGACCCGCAGCTGGCTAGGGTTCCAGGACGCCGTCATCACGATCAATCCCGGCACGGGTGACCCTGGGCAAGGCACCTTCTCCGCCCGCCTGCTGGTGCCCGGACCAACCATCACCGGCGAGGCACTGACCCTGCTGGACGGCCGCTGGCTCCGCACTGACAAACTAGTAGTCACCGCGATCGCGGTACAGCGTTCCTGATCTTGCTCGAGGCCGTCGGCCGATCCCTGACGGTATTCTAGATGCTGGCCTGCGTTCTGGGTACCAGCTACGGCCGCTGCCTCATCATTGTCCCGTGACCGATTCGATCCGCTACGATCTTGGCCCTCATGGTGACCTGGGCCAACCCCACGGATGGTGGTAAGCACATGCTCGGGGTGCCTGATCCCGCACGTGGCTTCCTGTTCGACTTGGACGGTGTGCTCACCCAGACCGCCAAGCAGCACGCCGCGGCCTGGAAGCTGATGTTCGACGAGTTCCTGGCGCAGCGGGCCCGCCAGGTCGGCGAGCCCTTCGTGCCCTTCGACCTCAGTGCCGACTACGACACCTACGTCGATGGCAAGCCGCGGCTGGCCGGTACCCAGTCTTTCCTCGCCTCCCGGCAGATCGAGCTGCCGACGGGCACACCGCAGGATCCGCCCGGAGCGCCCACCGTGTACGGGCTGTCCAACCGCAAGAACGACCTGGTGCTGGAGCTCATTCGCACCCAAGGGGTGACGGTCTACCCGGGCTCGGTGCGGTATCTGCACGCCGTGCGCGACGCTGGGCTGCCCTGCGCGGTGGTGACCTCCAGCGCGAACGCCGAGCAAGTGCTCACCTCGGCGGGGCTGGCTGGGCTGTTCGACGCCCGGGTCGACGGGGTGGTCGCCCTGCGTGAGGGGCTCGCCGGAAAGCCGGCGCCGGACACCTTCCTCGCCGGCGCCCGGCTGCTCGGCGTCCCGCCGGACTCTGCCGTGGTGTTCGAGGACGCGCTGGCCGGCGTCGCGGCTGGCCGCGCTGGGCAGTTCGGGTACGTCGTCGGGGTGGACCGGGTCGGGCAGGCCGAGGCGTTGCGCGCGCACGGCGCCGACGTCGTCGTCAGTGACCTCGCTGAGCTGCTGGATCGGTCATGATCGAGCAACGCCTCTTCACCGTTGAGCCGTGGGCGGTGCGGGAGTCTGAGCTGAACCTGGCCGCGTTGGGCCAGACTGAGTCGGTCTTTGCGCTGGCCAACGGGCACATCGGGCTGCGCGGCAACCTTGATGAGGGTGATCCGCACGCGTTGCCCGGCAGCTACCTCAACTCCTTCTACGAGCTGCGGCCACTGCCCTACCCCGAGGGTGGCTACGGCTATCCCGAGTCCGGCCAGGCAATCATCAACGTGACTAACGGCAAGCTGATCCGGCTGCTGGTCGATGACGAGCCGTTGGATGTGCGCTACGGCGAGCTGCGCTCCCACGAACGGGTCCTCGACCTGCGGGCCGGCACGCTCAGCCGCCGGATGGAGTGGGTGTCCCACGCCGGTAAGGCCGTGCGGGTGGCCTCGCAGCGGCTGGTCTCGCTGGCACAACGCGCGGTGGCTGCGATCAACTACGACGTCGAGCCGGTCGACGAGCCGGTGCTCCTGGTCCTGCAGTCCGAGCTGTTCGCCAACGAACAGCTGCCCCCCACCACCGACGACCCGCGGGTGGCTGCGGCGCTTTCCGAACCGCTGGTGGCCGAGCAGCACCGGTGCAACGACACCGGAGCCACGCTGATGCACAGCACCCGCCACTCCGGGCTGCGGATGGCCGCGGCGATGGACCACGAGGTGATCGGTCCCTCACGCACGGAGTTCCACTCCTCGGCCACCGAGGACGTCGCCCGAACGACGGTGATCTGCCGGCTGGAACCGGGTCAACGGTTGCGGGTGGTGAAGTACCTGGCCTACGGCTGGTCCTCGCAGCGGTCTTTCCCGGCGCTGGGCGATCAGGTCCGGGCGGCGCTGGCGGCGGCCCGCTACACCGGCTGGACCGGGCTGACCACCGAACAACGCCGCTACCTCGACGATTTCTGGGCTGCGGCCGACGTGGAAGTCGAGGGCAACGCACAACTGCAGCAGGCGGTCCGATTCGGGTTGTTCCACGTCCTGCAAGCTGGTGCGCGCGCCGAGCGGCGGGGAATCGCGGCCAAGGGCCTGACCGGTCCGGGGTACGACGGTCACACCTTCTGGGACACCGAGACCTTCGTGCTACCCGTGCTGAGCCACACAGTGCCGGACGCGGCCGCTGACGCGTTGCGCTGGCGGCGCATGACCCTGCCCCTGGCTGTTGAGCGCGCCGGGCAGCTCGGCCTGGCCGGCGCGGCGTTTCCCTGGCGCACCATCCGTGGTCAGGAGTGCTCGGGGTACTGGCCGGCCGGTACCGCTGCCTTCCACGTCAACGCCGACATCGCCGACGCGGCGATCCGCCATGTGACGGCGACCGGTGATACCGACTTCGAGCGCGACATCGCGCTGGAGTTGCTGGTGCAGACGGCGCGGCTGTGGCGCTCACTGGGCCACCACGACGTGCACGGCAACTTCCGGATCGACGGCGTCACCGGGCCAGACGAGTACAGCGCGGTGGCCGACAACAACGTCTATACCAACCTGATGGCGCAGCGGAACCTGCGTGCCGCGGCGGCGGCCGTCGAGCGGCACTTGGAGAAAGCAGCGACGTTCGGCGTTGACGCAGAAGAGGCCGCGTCCTGGCGGTATGCGGCAGCCGCGATGATCATTCCCTACGACGAGAAGCTCGGCGTGCACCCGCAGGCGGAGGGTTTCACCGAGCACGCGGTCTGGGACTTCGCCGCCACGGCGCCGGAAGAGTACCCGCTGCTGCTGCACTTCCCCTACTTCGACCTGTACCGCAAGCAGGTGGTGAAACAGGCAGATCTAGTGCTGGCCATGCACCTGTGCCCGGAGGCGTTCACCCCCGAGCAGAAAGCCCGTAACTTCGCCTACTACGAGCGGATCACCGTTCGCGACTCGTCGCTGTCAGCGGCCACCCAGGCGGTGCTGGCGGCCGAGACCGGGCACCTCGACCTCGCCTATGACTACCTGTGCGAGACCGCGCTGGTGGATCTGGCTGATCTGGCGAACAACACCAACCACGGCCTGCACATCGCGTCGCTGGCCGGTGCCTGGTCGGCGCTGGTGGCGGGGTTCGGCGGGTTCCGTCACCTCGACGACGGTGGTCTGGCCTTCGCGCCCCGGCTGCCCGAGGCGTTGACCAGGATCACCTTCCGGCTGCGCTGGCGCGGGCAACGGCTGCGGGTGGAGATCACCCCCGACCAAGCGGAATACCGGCTGCTGGACAGCGCTGGGCTGGAGCTGAGCCATCATGGACGGCCCATCACGCTGAACGCGGACTCGCCGGTGGTCCTGCCGATCCCACCACCCCCGCCGACCGATCACCTGACGCAGCCGGTGGGGCGGGAGCCACTCGCCCGCCGCCTACCGGACGACGCGGCCACCTAGTCTGTGATCGACCTTCCTTCTGAGAGCACCCAAGATCGGGCCTGACCTCTCGTTTCGCGATCTACGGGACACGACTTAGGGGGCGACGCTGCATGCCCGTGGGGGTCTGAAGAGATTCCCCGGTACCCGGCTGAGGGGAAGACACCGTCAGCGTTCTGCTGTGGCCGAGGCGCACCGACGATCAGCGTGGTGACGCCCGCGATCGGCCCCGACGCCTCTGCCGGGGGATGACCGCTAAAGATCTTGTTGTCTGGTCGGGGAAACGCCCGGAAATTGTCAGGGGTGGGGTCGATGATGGTGAGGTGCTCGACACCCGGCTGGACCCCAGGCAGGCGATGGTCGCCTGCCTGGACCAGTGGCGGCAGTCGATCGTCGAGTGCGATGACACCGGATTGCCGGGCCAGATCCGGGACATCGAAGCCGTCTCACGGATGCTGCATGCGGTGATGCTGGAGACCGTCGCGGAGCTGGAGCGCCGCAATATCGCGGCCAGCACCGGGTTCGGCACCACCAAGCGCCTGCTCGCCGGGATGCTGCAGCTCTCGGCCACCGAGGCCGGCACTCGGGTCACCCACGCCACCCAGCTCACCGCGCGCCGCACCCTCAGCGGCGAGCTACTCCCACCAGCGCTCCCCAACACCGCAGCGGCACTGGCGGCCGGACAGATCGGGCTGGGGCAGCTTCGGGTGATCGCCGAGACGATAAACGCGATCCCCACCTCGGTCGGCGCCGAGCAGCGCCAGGCCGCCGAAGCCGACCTAGCCCGCTATGCTCACTCGTTTAACCCGGCGTCGCTGTACAAGGTCGGGCGGCACCTCCTCGCGCATCTCGATCAGGACGGTCCCCAACCCCGCGACGAGCCCGAACCCGCTGCCGCGGCAGGGGAACTCCGATTCCGGGAACGCCGCGATGGACGGCTGGGGTTCGAGGGGTTTTTGGAGTCTGAGCACGGTGCCGCGTTCCGTTCTCTGATCGAGCAACTCGCCGCACCCCGTCCTGCGGCCGAGGGCATCCCCGATCCGCGCACCACCCCCCAGCGCAACGCCGACGCCCTGCTCGAGGTCTGCGGGCTAGCCCGCGCCGCCCAAACCTGCCCCACGACCGCCGGAGAACCCCCACACCTGACCCTCACCCTCACCTGGGAGACCCTGCGCACCGGCCTCGGCGCCGCGACCCTCGACTACGGGACCCACCTCAGCGCATCTCAGGCCCGACGCTGGGCCTGCGACGCGAAAATCATCCCCATCGTCTTGAGTGGGGAATCCGAACCGCTGGACGTCGGGCGGGCCATGCGGACCGTCCCGCTCTCCCTCCGCCGCGCACTCATCGCCCGGGACCGCGGATGCGCTTTCCCCGGCTGCGACCGACCACCCGGACTCTGCCAAGCCCACCACTGCCGACCCTGGGCCGACGGGGGCGACACCAGCGTAGATAACTGTGTCCTTTTATGCGAGACACACCACCGCCACGTGCATCACACCGGCTGGGAAATCCTCATCCGCCCTGGCTACGTCGAGTTCATCCCACCAGCGATCATCGACCCCGACCGTAGACCGCTCCACAACCCACTCCGCTGCTAAACGATCGCCCCGTCGGTGACCTCGGGGCCGATCGCGGGCGCCAGCACGCCGATCGTGAGCGCGCCTCGGCGACAAAAGAACACCGACGATGCCTTCCCACTCAACCGGGCACCCGGAGATCGGCAACAGGTCAGCCTTACGTTGTTGGCTTGGTGAGAGTGTCCATGTGCGGTTTGCTGAGGTGGAGTACCTGATAGTGCTTGCCCGGGCCGTTCAGTGCATTGTTCTCCCACGCCGACGGCGGCGGCGCGTTGCTTGAGTTCTGCGACGGCGCGCGCGACAGCGTCGGCTGGGTCGGCCTCGGTGGGAATGGCCTCGGTATGTCGGGTTACTGCCCGCGGGGTGGCTGCCTGGGCCGGTCCCGGCTGGAAGGTGACGCCCGTCCAGTGGCGGATGGTGGGCCGGCCGAAGGAGTCGATGATGCCACCCGAACCCGCCGCCGCCCCACAGGAACCGACCCATGCCGTCAGCATCCGCCCAGAGGTAGAACGGTGCGTATTGGTTGACAGGAGAACCATCGACCCCGCGTTCGCGGATGCCATAGGCCTTGCTCCCAAGGCCCGGGAAGTCGTCAAGCGCTGCTGCTCGGGCCGCCACATCGGGCGTTTCTCGTCTCTGCTTGTCCGGCCGGGTAGTCCGCGTCGCTGACGTGCTCGGACCACTCTGCCTCGGTGTTGTCCTCGGCGGCTTGCTGCCCGGCGGCGGCTCATGAAGGGTATCCGCGTACTTGACGCCGTCAGAGATGGTCGATCTCCAAGGCGGGTCCACGTGGCGCAGTCCTCCGAGGTCGGCGCTGAGGGCAGGCCAGCCCGTTGGTGGCAGGCGTGGACGACTCAGCCAGCGCGCACCAGTGTGGGGTCGCAAAACCTGGACTTCGACGATGGCCAGGGATGGCAGGAAGTTAGGCTGGCGCGGGCGAAGCGCCAGCCGGGTCGTTGGTTACCGTGGCGAGCAGCCGGAACACCTGGGCGTCGCCGGTCGGGCCGTTGCACCAGCCGTAGCTGTAGCACTCGATCAGTTCGGGTTTGTGGGGTGGGTCGGAGTGCGGAACGAGAAAGCCGGCCGGTCCCGCTTCATCGCGTGCCACGACATCGGCAGCGCCGGCTACCGCGAGCTCGGTCAGCTCGCGGTAGCCGGTGGCGGCGCCGACGGCGAGGACGTAGGCGATGCCGAGCGTGCCGTGTGCGATGTGGTGGGAACGAGCCGGGCTGGAACGAACCACCCAGTTGACCCCGCCTGGCGTCGGGTCCGCGGTCTGGAGGTAGGGCGTTACTGCAAGGACGGCCAACTCGACGTCGCCGGCATGCAGCGCCCCCAGCGCGATGCCGGGCCCTCGCCGAGCCAACAAGCCAGTCCAGTGCTCCCACCGCCAAGCTCTCTGCATCATCGCCTCGTGACACGCTCAACCCTTTGTCGTCGTATGAAATTACGATCACTAGGAGTTACTGGACCGGGATCCGGCATGAGCGGGCGCTTCCGCTGCTCAGAGGCTTTCTATACGCGAATCCGGGAGCCTTGGCGTCTCGGAGGGTTAGTAGCCCGACAACAGCGTTCGGGTGCGTCCGAGTTGTTCGGGGCCTACGTCGCTGTACAGGCGGGTGGTGTCGGCGGGTTGGCGGCCCCACAGCAGCAGGACCCGGGCGGCGGCGTCGGTGATCAGGTCGGGTAGGATGGCGGGGTCGGCTGGGGCGAGGGTGATGCTCGGTTGGGTCCCGTTGGTGAGGACGACATCGGGTTGACCGGCTACCCGCAGTCTGCTGGTGAATGGTGTGTCGGGCAGGGCGGTGTGGCTGCGGCGCAGCAGGGGCACACCCACGGCATACACGCTGTGGGTGGTCATCCAGGGTTGGGAGAGCTGGGTGGTCGCTTGGTCATCGTCACCGACGAGGTCCCAGCGGTGCAGGATCAGCTCCGAGCGCATGTGCTCGCCGAACCAGGCGACTTTCATCCGCCGCCCGGTCCACGCCACCCAGGTGTCCCCATCATCGAGGCCTCGTTGCAGGATGCGGGCCAGGTCGGTGATGTGCTCCTGCAAAGCAGCGAGACGCTCGTCGTCGCTCATCTGCCGAAACGGTGGCTCGCGTTGGTCGAAACGGCGAGTTTCCGGCACAGGCCGTCCCTCCAGGTGCGCGGCCAGGACACGGCCCAGTTCTACGGCGTTACCGGCCTGGTGGGCGACGACGTCGCGAGTGGTCCAGGCCGCGCAGGCGGTGCCGTGGCCCGGATCGCGAGCCGTGGCGGCGTCGCGAAACGCGGCCCACTCGGGCAGCAGGTCGGCGATCAGAGCGTCATCGGCCATGTCAACATCCTCGCCACCAGACATACCACCGAGCCTACGGCGACGACACTTCGCCGACGGTCACAGCGACAGAGACGGGTGTCGCTAAACACGCAACCTGTGCAGTCGGTGATCGTTGAGCCAGGAGCGTGGTCCGACGTGCTGGACCCGCAGCGAGGCCACCGCGACGCCGAAGCTCAGGCTGCGCTCGGGATCGGTCACTCCCTGTGCCCGGGCGAAGGCGACCGCCCCGTGCAACACGTCGCCAGCACCCAAAGTGTCACGGACGGTGACCGGTGGGACCGGGACGGCGCCGGCAGCCTGCCGGGTCCGCCAGTGCACCGGCTCGGCGCCGGCGGTCATCGCCACCAGGCGAGCGCCGCCTGCCAGCAACGCCGCAGCGAGGGCATCGAATCCCGCTGGCTCGCCAGCCACGAAGCTGGTAGAGCACACCACGGCGTCGGCCAGCGGCACCAGGGCGGCATACACCTGTTTGGGACTACCGCAGTCCAGCACCACCGGGACCCCTGCGGCTTGGGCGGCTTGCCCGGCGGCCACGGCCAGGTCGGGATGATGCCCATCAAGCAGCACGACATCAGCGTCTCGAATCACGGCGGGCAGCGCGCCGGGTACCACGGCCATCATGTCCTCAGCGTTGCGGGACACCACCGACCGTTGCCCCGTGTCCTGGAGCACGGTGATCGCCGAGATGCTGAGGTCCGCACCGGCTGCCCAGGCATCCACGATGTGCACGCCAGCCTGGTCTAGCTCCCCCGCCGCTACCCGGCCGATCGGGCCAGGGCCCAGCGCGGAGAGCAGCACGCTTTGCCCGCCTAGCGCACCGAACGTCACCGCGGCGGCAGCGGCCGGCCCCCCGGCGGCGATATCGCTCCGCAGAGCGATCATCTTCTCGTTCACGCCGGGCCGGTGGGCCACCCGCTGCACCACGTCCAGCGTGGCGAGCCCCACGAACACCCCATGCAACAACATCACTACCTACTCGCCAGTCCTAACGCGGTTTGAGATGGGTAACGTCACCCCCCGGATACCCAAGGACACCATGGGTCGTAGGAGGTACGTCATGCGGCACTTCGTTCGCGTTGTCGCAATACTGTTCGCTGTCCTCGCCAGCGGCTGCGAGACTACCCCGGCGTCGCCGGCAGGGAGTGCCGCGCACACCGCCGGCAGCGCGCAATGGGCACAGCACCTGCGCCAGTTCGAAGAAGGCTATTTCGCGCGGAACCCGGCGTTCGCCGTCCGGCAAGGGCGGCACGAATATGACGGGCGCTTGCCGGACTGGAGCGCCGCCGGTATCCGCGGCGAGGTGCAGTGGCTGCATGCGCAGCGCACGCAGGCGGAAGCGTTCGACCAGAACACACTGAGCGCCGAGCAGCGTTTCGAGCGACAATACCTCCTGTCGCTCATCGACACCGACCTGTTCTGGCGGGAAGAGGCGGAGCAGCCGTTCACGAACCCGGCGTTCTATCTCGGCGACCTCGATCCGAGCGTGTACCTCACGCGTCCGTACGCCTCGGCCACGACGCGCCTGGTGGCGTTCATCAGCTATGCCCGCGCCGTGCCTGCGGCCGCTGCGCAGGTTCGCGCGAACCTGCGCACGCCGTTGCCGAAGAGTTTCATCACCTACGGCGTCGATAGCTTTGGCGGCTTTGCGAGTTTCTACCGCGAGGAGGTGCCGAAGATCTTCGCTGAGGTGAAAGATCCGGCGCTGCAGACCGAGCTGGGCGGCGCGATCGAGCCGGCGGCACGGGCGATGCAGGGCCTCGCGGACTGGCTGCGCAGCGGCCTACCACAGGCCGGGGAGAACTTCGCGCTCGGTCCGATGAAGTTCGCCGACATGCTGCGGATGACCGAGCGGGTCACCACGCCACTGGCCACGCTGGAGCGCGTAGGTCGCGCCGATCTTGCGCGCAATCGTGCCGCCCTCACGCAGGCCTGCGCCCAGTATCTGCCGGGCGCGACGATCACAGCCTGCGTTGCCCGAGTGGAGGCAGACAAGCCCAGTGGCAGTGCTGTGGACGCCGCGCGCGCTCAGCTTGGCATGCTGCGCCAGTTCGTGCTCGACCACGACCTCGTCAGCGTTCCCGGCAAGGAACAGGTGCTGGTCACGCAAGCGCCGCCCTACCAGCGCTCGAACTTCGCCTACATCGACGTCCCCGGCCCGTACGACAAGAACATGCCCTCGGTCTACTACATCGCACCACCCGATCCCTCGTGGTCCAAGGCCGACCAGGACGCCTACCTGCCGGGCAGGTCAACCCTGCTGTTCACCTCCGTACACGAAGTCTGGCCGGGGCATTTCGTGCAGTTCCTGCACGCGAACCGCTCACCATTTGAGCTCGGGCGGCTCTTCGTCGGCTACGCCTACTCGGAAGGCTGGGCACATTACACCGAAGAAATGATGTGGGAAGCGGGTCTCGGTAACGGTGCGCCCGCGGCGCACATCGGGCAGCTCAGCGAGGCACTGCTGCGCGACGTACGCTTCCTGTGCGCGATCGGCATGCACACCCAGGGAATGAGCATGGCGAGCTGCGAAACGATGTTCCGCGAGCAGGCTTATCAGGATCCGGGCAACGCGCGTCAGCAGGCCGCACGGGGCACTTACGACCCAGCATATCTCAACTACACGATGGGTAAGCTGATGATCCGCAAGCTGCGCACGGACTGGACCGCGAACCGCGGCGGGCGCACGGCCTGGCGCGCGTTTCACGATCGCTTCCTGTCCTACGGCGGGCCACCGATTCCGCTGGTGCGCGAGCAGATGCTGGGAACGGCGCAAGGAGACCTGTTCTAGCGACACGTTAGCCTGAATGGCCCTACCCTGGCGCGACTCAGCTCGACACTCCGCCCTACGCCCGTAGAATTTAGGCCGAACCTTGGTCCGCGAGGAGTGACGAACTCGGTGCCTGACGATGTGATGAGCACCCTGCGCGGCATCTGGGACCTGTTCGGTGGCCTTGTCGCATTAGTCGCGTTGACCGTAGGCACCTTCGTCTTCGTAGCGGGCGAATTCGCCCTGACGACGCTGGAACGCAGCACCGTCGACGCGCACGTGCAGCGGGTCGGCGACCGTCGATCCCGCCAAGTCCAGCGCGCCCGCGCCACGCTGTCCTTCCAGCTCTCCGGTGCTCAGGTGGGCATCACGATCACCACGCTGCTCACCGGATACGTCGCCAAGCCGGCCATCGCCGAGTTGATCCGGCCCGGCCTGCAGGCCCTCGGGCTACCCGTGAGCGCCGTGAGCGGGGTGTCCTTGGGGATCGCCTTAGCGCTGGCCACCGCGTTGTCCATGGTGTTCGGCGAGCTCGTCCCGCAGAACCTGGCGATCTCCCGGCCGCTGCAGACGGCCCGAGGGGTCGCGGGGATCCTCACGACGTTCTCGATAGCGTTCCGGTGGTTGATCTCCGCGCTGAATGGGGCGGCGAACTGGATCGTCCGCCGGCTGGGCATCGAACCGGTGGAGGATCTGCGCTCCGCACGGTCCCCGCAGGAGCTCGGTTCCTTGGTTCGCAGCAGCGCCCAGCACGGCACCTTGGACCAGGGAACCGCAACCCTGCTCGATCGTTCACTGCGCGTGCGGGAGCGCACCGCAGAAGCGCTGATGACCCCCCGGGTACAGGTGCAGGCGCTGCGAGCGGATGAGCCGGTAGCTGCCCTGGTGGACACCGCGCGGCGAACCGGTTTGTCTCGCTTCCCGGTCTACGGCAGCGACCTGGACGATGTGCGGGGCGTGGTGCACGTCAAACAGGCCTTCGCGATGAGCCCCGGCCAGCGCGCCGTGTCCCAGGTCGGTGCCCTGGCCAGCCCGGTCCCCACCGTTCCCAGCTCGCTGGATGGTGACGCGCTGCTGGAGGCGCTGCGCGGCCAGGGCTTACAGCTGGCGATCGTGGTCGACGAGTACGGCGGTACCGCGGGCATCGTCACCCTCGAGGACCTGGTGGAGGAAATCGTCGGTGATGTCCGTGACGAGTACGATCGGCTGGAGGTTTCCCAGGTCCAACCGCTGGACGAGCAAAGCTGGGTCATTTCCGGGCTGTTGCGAGCTGACGAGGTAGCCGATGCCGTCGGGTTCCTGATGCCCGAGGGTGACTACGAGACCGTGGCCGGGCTCGTGCTGCAACGGCTGGGCCGCATCCCCGACGTCGGCGATGAGGTCGAGCTCGACGGGTGGCGGCTGACCGTGATGCGGATGGACCGCCGCCGCATCGCGGATCTCCGGCTCACCTGTGGCGCGCGCGCTGGGCAGGTGAGCCCGTGACTGCCGCTGCGCTGCTCGGCGCGATCGTGCTGCTAGCCGGTAACGTCTTCTTTGTCGGCGCCGAGTTCGCGCTGATCAGCGCCCGGCGAGACCGGTTGGAGGCGATGGCCCGGCGCGGGGTGCACCGAGCTCGCACGGTGATCCAGGCCGCCGAGATGCTGCCGCTGATGCTGGCCGCGGCGCAACTGGGGATCACCGTCTGCTCGCTGGGGTTGGGTTCGCTCGGTGAGCCCGTGCTCGCCCATCAGCTCGCCTGGCTGACCAGCCCGCTGCGGATACCCGGCGCGGTGCTGCACACCGCGGCCTTCATCCTTGCGCTGGGCATCATCACGGTGGCGCACATCCTGCTCGGCGAGATGGTGCCCAAGAACATCGCCATCGCAGGCCCAGAGCGCACCGCGCTGTGGCTGGTGCCGCCGCTGGTCACCTTCGTGCGGGTGACGCGGCCTGTCGTTGCGCTGTTCAGCCGGGTCGCACGGCTGGCGCTGCGGCTATGCGGCGTGCAGCTCCGCGACGAGCGGGACAGCGCCTACAGTCCCGACGAGCTGGCCCATCTGATCGCCGACTCCGGCCGTGAAGGACTGCTAGAGCGCCAAGAGCACCGCCGGCTGACGCAAACCTTGTCCACGAGGACGCGGACCGTCGCCGACGTGCTCATCCCGATCTCCGGGCTCACCACGATTCCCGCCGAACCCACTCTGGGCGACATCGAACGCGCCGTGGCCCAGACCGGATTCTCCCGCTTCCCGCTGTGTACTGACCGGAACTTGGTGGGCTACCTGCACGTCAAGGACGTCCTGGAGCTGCTCGGCAGATCACCGGACACACCGGTGCCGCCGGGCAGCGTGCGCCCGCTGCCCGAAGTGCCCGTTACTGCCAAGCTTGACGAGGCGCTGACCCTGCTACGCCGCTCAGGCAGCCACCTCGCCCGCCTGGTGGGTCCGGGCGGGAGCACCGAGGGGGTCGTCGCGCTGGAGGACGTGCTCGAGGAATACGTCGGTACCGTTCGCGACGCCACCCACGTCGCGCGCCCGGCCGGCGCCGCACGCTGATGCCCCGCCGTTATAGGCGCGTGTTCGTTGCTGTCCGTGCCCACCCGCGCTGACGGCTGCTTCAGGCGTCATCAGTCAGTGGTCTCCGATGCCGGGGCTAGGATGCCCGCCACGCGTTACCATCCACCGCTGAACCTGCTATCATCACGAAGCGTGGTCATCGATGTACCCAAAGTTATGGTTGCAATTGCTACTGCCTTGGCCTATTTTCAAGCTTGCATGACCACGGAGAGTAAGGAGGGTCAGCTCGGGTCATCCGGGGGCTGCCGAGTGCGGTCGAGGGACGTGCTGCGGTTGTGGCTCCCGGGGCAGAGTCTGTTACTGAGGCAGAGTCTGTTACCAAGGCGTCTGTTACCAAGGCGTCTGTTACCAAGGCGTCTGTTACCAAGGCAGAGTCTGCGTGCGACGCTGTCCGCCGCGACGCTGGGCTGCGCCGCAGCGTGTCGCGAAACGTTTCCCGGGCGCGGCCTAACATCATTAAGAGCTTAATTTCCTAGGTCGTTTTTGTGTCCTTTGGCGTGCATGACTTTTTCATCAACCAGAAAGAGGAGAGGTTATGAGGATCATGGAAGTCTTTACCATGGGTGGCGTCTATGGACGAGGCGGCTGCCCCACCGGTTGCGAGAGCAGCCACGGTTACTACAAGGGCTGCATCCCGTTCAACGACCCCCGATACACTCGCCGTGGACTCGCGCACATCCTCGGGAGCCCCCGCGATGGAAGTGGGGTCCTCGGTCTCTTGAAAACGTTGCACGTAACGTAGGTGGACCGGAGGTGGCCTCAACTCAGCAGGGTAAGGCCGTGCTGCCTGGCTACCAACGCAAAGGCTGATCGCGGTTTGTGTGCGTTCGGCGACATATACTGTTGTCGAACGCACACAAATGGTGATTTTCAAAGCGGCTTGTCCCGCAAGTGCCGTTGCAGTAGTTAAAACGGTGCCGCCGGGCAGCGCCCGCCCATTAGCTCAGAGCCAGTCGATCGCCACCGAGACGTCGACTCTCGCGGAAGCCTTGGACGCCCTGGTTGGCGCGGAGGGCACCGGTGCGCCGGCGCTGACCGCTGACGCGGGCCGCCTGGTGGGCTGGACCACGCACCGGATCATCCTCACCGCGGTCCAACCCCCGCCGAGACCGGCAGCGTGGCAAGGCCTGAGCGGTGTGCTCAGCCAATGACGGTGGCGAGAAAGACCCCCCACGCCGAGGGGGGGACGGTCAGGGCGGGGCCGTGAGGATCCTTCGAGTCGCGCACCAGGACCCGCTCCGCCGTCGGTGCCACCTCGACGCAGCCGCCTGTCACGCCGCTGTAGCTGCTGGTGCGCCAGCCGACCTCGACGCAGGCGCTTCCACTGCCGCTGTAGCTGCTGGTGTGCCAGACGGTGCCGTCCGGCTCAGGCGCGGTCATCGTGGTCCTCTCCGATCCCGTACAGCTCGGTTGCCAGGGTGGCAATCAGCTCCCGTGATTCTTCCTCACCCAGCGCGCTTTGCGCCAGCGCGTCCAGGATGAGCCGGTAGGCCTGGATCTCCTCCCGTTTCTCCAGGAACAGGCAGGAGGTCACGCCTTCCAGCTACACAAGTGGCCTGAACTCGGCGAACTCCATGAAGATGAACGGCCCCGCCGTCGCGGCATGCGCGCCGAGCGCGACCGGTATCACCCGCAGCGTGACCGAGGAGCGCACCGACATCCGCAGCAGGTGGCACAGCTGCTCCGCCATCACCTCCGGGCCCCCGACCGGCAGCCGCAGTGCGGACTCGTGCAGGTAGAAGGTGAAGCGCGGCGGCCAGTCCCGGTTGAACAGGCGCTGGCGGGCCAGCCGGGCGGCCACCCGCTCCTCCACCTCGGCGGCGGGCACGTTGGCGACACGGCTGATCACCGCGCTGGCGTAGTCGCCGGTCTGCAACAACCCCGGCACCAGCATCGGCTGGACATCGCTGTAGTCCACGGTCTTGTCCTCGCGATTGATCAACGTCACGAGTTGCTTGGGCAGCCGGGAGCCGTGCTGCTGGAACCAGCCCGGAGTGTACTGATCGTGGCAGAGCGCCAGCAGCCGGTCCCGCTCCGCTCCCTTGACCCGGCACACCCCCAGAAACGTCACCCTCTCTGAAGTGCTCAGGTCTGGTCGATGTGGGCGAGCAGGTCGCGGTAGGCCCGAGCCACCTTCCCGGCCACGGTCATCACGGCGCGGGTGCCCGGTCGGCTCGCCACGACCTTCAGCAGTCGGCGGTACATCGTCGGCAGCTTGCTGACCCCACCGCGGCGTTCCAGCAACGCCGCAGCATCACGATGGGCGGGTGTCTCGGGCTGGCCTGGAGCGTTGCATGAAGCGGTGGGTGAGGGTGCGCATCGGCGTACCTGCGCGCCAGCGTCGACCTGCCGCTACCCGGCACCCCGTTAATCAACACCAGCCGAGCCACCCGGCGTGACCTTACCGGAGCCGCGCGGGCAACGCCGATGACCGGCCGGCATGCGGGCACGGACGTCGGTGCTGGCGCGGTCGTTGTCTGAGTGCCGGCGGCTATCGTGTTCGGCATGGCTTCCCTCGCCACGCTCCCGGACTCCACCCCGGTCCCGCCATCGGATCCCCAGGCCATCCGCGCGTGCTTGACGCCGACGCTCGTCGCCGAGTTCGATCGCGAGTGGGAGATCGTGCTCGACCGGGTGAAGCAGCCCAAGGACCTCGCCGACCTGCACGAGTTGCTGAACAAGTGGCGACACACCGCATACCTGGAGATGCGCGAGCCTGGCTCGTACCACCGGATGCTGGGCAAGGCCGAGCAGATCATACGCACGGGCGGCAACCCAGATGCCGTGCCATTCGAGGAGATGCAGGCGTTGATCCGCCAGCGAGACGCTGGAATCGATCGTCTCAGCGGACGCCCTCAACATCAGCCGACCCCCTCGACGTCGTCACTCACACGTACGGCATCACGTCGCAACCCCCAAATGTGTCGCTCTCCGTCAAGTGCGGTCACATCTCCCCCCTAGCCAACCGAAGAAAGTTCCCGGCGCAGGTATTAACCACTGGCCGTGGCGCTCTCTATGAGGTGAGCAAGGGAGATGCCATGCAAGTGTTGACCCAGCATTACGACAGCGCACGGACGGGGGCCAACCTCCAGGAGACCGTTCTTAGCCCTGCCACGGTAGCCCCTGGCAGCTTTGGGAAGCTGTTCGAACTTGCCGTGCAGGGCCACGTCTATGCCCAACCACTCTACGTCCAAGGAGTCAACTTCCCGGGCGTGGGCCAGCGAAATGCCCTGTATGTTGCAACCATGCGTAACCAAGTGTACGCATTTGATGCTGACGCCGGCGGCGGCCCGCTCTGGTCACGCTCTCTGGGGCCGTTCGTCTCGCTACCCGACGGCAACATCGGCCCCAGCGGCTACAAGGACATCGAGGATGCAGTGGGCATCATCAGCACGCCTGTCATCTCGCTTGAGCACCAAGTGATCTACGTCGTAGCCATCACCCACGAAGGTAGCCAATACCACCATCGACTGCACGCTCTCGATCTGGCCACCGGCGAGGAGAAGCTCGGCGGGCCGGTAGCTATCCAGGGCAGTGTGTCCGGCACCGGCGACGGGAGCTCTAGCGGGACGATCCTGTTCACAAGCAATCTACAAAACCAGCGGCCAGCGTTGCTTTTGGCTAACGACACCATCTATGTGGCTTTCGCCTCCTATGGCGACCGTGACCCTTATCATGGCTGGGTCTTCGGATTTGACGCAGGAACGCTGCGGCAGCGTCCAAACATTTTCAACACCACCAGGTTCGGCAGCCGGGGTGGAATCTGGATGGCCGGTCAGGGTCCAGCGGCTGACGCCGCCGGCGGCGTCTACCTTATAAGCGGAAACGGCACGTTTGCTCAAACGAACATCGCCAACAAGCTCGTTTTAGGCGAGACCGCCATTGGGAATCCAGCGCTCGTGGATCACAGTGGACGTCTGCTCCTACTCGGCTGGACCGGTACTGACGCGCAACACCACGTCAACGTCATTCAGACGATCAACGGCAGCAACTTCACCGATAAGGTCACGCTAGGCGAGACAAGCATCGATGGGCCAGCGTTAGCATCGGGCAACGACCGCGTGTTCCTATCCTGGACCGGCACCGACGGTGCGCACAGCCTTAATGTCAGCTCCTCCACCGACCTGCGAAACTTCGGCGACAAGGTGACGCTGGGAGAACGGAGCAACCACGGTCCGGCGCTGGCGTTCGGCAATGGCCGCCTCTTTTTAGCATGGACTGGTCTGGACCAGCGGCTCAACATCCTATCGTCAACCAACGGTGTCACATTTGGTAACAAGGTGACACTTGGCGAGACCAGCGACAGCGCCCCCGGGCTGGCCTTCGACAGTGGAACGCTGTTCCTGCTGTGGCGGGGCATCGATCCCAACCACCGGTTAAATATCCTGCAATCAACCGACGGAGTCACGTTCACCGACAAAGTGACCCTCGCCGACACAAGCAACTTTCACCCCGCACTAACCCGTCACGCGGGCAAACTCCGTCTAAGCTGGACCGGCCGCGACAGCGGCCAGCACCTGAATCTACTATCTGGCCAGACGCCCACCGCGCTGGGCTCCAAGGACACTTACGGCGACAGCGCCCGCGCGGCTCCCGCGCTGGCCGTCCTCGGTAACCAACTCTTTGTAAGCTGGACCGGAACCGATTCCGGTGCCCACCTGAACCTGGCGAGGCTGGTCGATGATCCCAGCCTCGGCGATAGCTTTATTAAACTGGCGCGGGATCTTACGCTGGCCGATTGGTTTAGCCCCTGGAACACCCAGGCGCTCAACGAGGCCGACAACGATCTCGGCTCCGGGGGCGCCTTAGTGCTGCCCGGCACGGGTCTTATCGTCGGCGGCGGCAAAGAAGGCAAACTCTACGTCCTTGACCCCAACGCCCTTGGGCACTTCTGCTCCACGTGCGGCAACCCGGCCGGCGACACACAGATCGTCCAGTGGTTCCAAGCCACCGGCACTAACAAAGGTGCCCAAAGCCCACCGCAGCCAGCACAAGGTTTCCACCACATCCACGGTTCACCGGTGTTCTGGCGCATGCGCAACGGCGGCGCCCGGATCTATATCTGGGGCGAGGCGGATTGGCTGCGTGCATTCCGTCTCAGCGGCCGAACGTTCGATCCCACGCCAGTGGACATCAGTGATGTCACCACACCGGCGCTGAGTATGCCTGGAGGGATGCTGACCGTGAGCGCTAACGGCGACCAGGATGACAGCGGAATCATCTGGGCCAGCCACCCGATTAGCGAGAACGCCAACCAGGCGGTCGTTCCGGGCATGGTCCGGGCAATTGACGCCAGCAACCTGCGCCACGAGCTGTGGAGCAGTACGATGCGGGTCACCGATGACATCGGAATGCTGGCCAAGTTCACGCCGCCTACCGTAGCGAATGGCAAGGTCTACGTTGCGACCTTCTCCAACAAAATCTGCGTCTTCGGTCGTAAGTAACTGTTCGAAATGAACAGAGATTGATGAACCGTCTCTAGCAGTGCCAGCCCGCGCCCGAGCGTCAGCCTGGCTAAGGACAGCGCTAGAGTAGATGGGCGCCGGAGTGGGAGGGGAATTAAGTGACTGTGAACGACACCGTGAGCCGGGCTGCGTTCGAGGAACGTGTGCGCAGCGTACTCGAGGAGCATTATCACCACCGGCATCCGTTTCACCGGCGGATGCACGAGGGCCACCTGACGGACGAAGAGCTGCGGGATTGGGTGGCCAACCGCTACTACTACCAAGCCCAAATGCCCGTAAAGGATGCCATCATCCTGTCTCGGCTACCGACGCGGTCGGCGCGGCGCACCTGGGTCGGCCGCATCCTCGACCAGGACGGGTCTGACGGTGATGAGGGCGGGCTGGAACAGTGGCTGCGGTTGGCAGACGCGGTAAACCTGCAACGCCACGAAGTCGAAAGCGGCGCCCGAGTGGCGCCAGGGGTGCGATTCGCCGTCGACGCTTACGTCCACTTCTGCTCAGTGCGGCCGTGGCAGGACGCGGTGGCAGCCTCGCTGACCCAACTCTTCGTGCCCGACCTGATGCACGTGCGGAGCGAGGCCCTGACGCGACATTACGGCCTGACAGCCGACAGCCTCGTGTACTTCAACCGGCATTCGGGCGTGGCGACACGCGAAAGCGAGCAGGCGATCAATCTGCTCCTCAAAGAGCTACGCACCCGCGAGGAACACGATCAGGCCCTTGACGCCGTGCGCTTCAAATGCGACGTGCTGAACGCACTGCTAGACGCGGTGCAAGCAATACGCTGACGAGAAGCCTCACCCGAGGCCCGCCATCAGGGTCCGACTGATCTGGGAGGCTGGTCAGCGCAGCCTCACCATCCTCGGTTAGCGTGGTGGCGACGACCACCAATTCAGTACGAACGTGCCAGATCGTGGACCGCCCACGACGGCGCTAGGGCCTTGGGTGAGCCGACAACTCAGCGATGCTCAGCACGAGCGGCCACCTTCAGCAGTCGACCCACCCCGCGTGCAGGCCCCAACAACTTGTCGCTGAGACAACTGCCGAACTAACCGAGCCGAACAGGCACCTTCGCGTATCTGACCTCGCGTGCCCCTCACACGACCAACTACGATGAAAACTCGACGTTTTCGGGGACTGGGACTTGAGCTACGTTGAGGTTGTCGTTCCCCGATCCCTTCCGAGCCAGGAACAGGAGCCGCCTACGCCTACACCAAATCCCCAGCCTCCTCGCCGGACACGAGCGCCACGCCAGAGGCATAAAACCTTCCATGTCGGTAGAGCTTCGCGACTACGTAACCCACCTTGGGCTCAAACGCGAGCATAAGCGGGACCCGGCTGCCTGACGGTGAACAGCCCGGTGGTTCAATTGGTGATATTGGCGTGGAATTGCATGGCGTGGTATGGCCAGTTGGTGGTGGTGTTCCACTGGCTGACGATCAGGTGGAGGTCCTGGAGTGTCGAGCCGGGTAGAAGGTAGCCGCCGTAGGGTTGAGCCACCAGCCCCTGGGTGTGGTCCTCGGCGTCCCAGGAGGTGCCGTGCACCAGCGTCTGACGCGGTGCGTTGAACATGTTCGCCGTGGGTGAGTCCAGATTGAAGACATCGATGCGGTAGTTGCCGGCGTCGAACAATGCCAGCAGCCAGCGCCCTTGGACGCGGCGCAGACATAGTTCACCGAACTGGCCGGGGAGGACAACGCTGGGGGGATTGCCCCACGCCCACTGACCGTCCTGATATCCCCAGGTTTGCCAGGCGGTCGGGTGGGCGAACTGCTCGGCCGGGACGCGCTGGAGTACCAGGCCCTTGTCGCGCTGGAATCCGGTGGAGAACGCATACACATAGTCGTCATCGCCGCGTGCGCAGGTCAGCATCTGGAACAGGCCACCGTGGTAGTCGCCTGGCCACGTGGCACCGGTATACGTCCAGGTCTGGCCGTTGTCACTCGAGCGGTGCAGCTCGCTCCACTGGACGGTGTTCTGGCCCTGGCAGACCACCACGTGCAGGTACATCTCCTCGCCGATCGTGATGACCTCGGTGGGCAGAATGGTCGTGACCATAACTCCGTTGATGAGGGAGTCATGCTCATAGGCCAGCACCTGGCCAGCGTAGTTGCCGGAGCCGGCCGCGCCGGTCCACACGATGCCGGTGCGGACGCTCGCGGGGTCACCGAAGAGCACCACCGGTGAGACACCCTCTGTCAACCCCCTGTCACGCGGCGTGTCCGCGGGCGCGGTTGCGGTTGGCCTGGTGGGTTGCCTCGTCGTAGACGATGCCCTTGGTCAGGCAGTGCCAGAGGATCTCC
>Ga0213881_10000212_pt1 | contig 45644 bp, 41 predicted proteins | sample BarmaccoBMER_R08_FD_160104 | JGI IMG/M metagenome (GOLD analysis project Ga0213881, IMG submission 160104) | Barbacenia macrantha exposed rock microbial communities from rupestrian grasslands, the National Park of Serra do Cipo, Brazil - ER_R08 ...
TGGGGTGCCAGCTAAGCGGGGTGCCGGCCAAGCCCCGGTGCCAGCCAAGCCGGGTGCCAGCCAAGGCCGGTGCCTGCTAAGCGGGGTGCCAGCTAAGCGGGGTGCCGGCCAAGGCCGGTGCCTGCTAAGCGGGGTGCCGGCCAAGCGGGGTGTCGGCCAAGCGGGGTGCCCGCTAAGCGGGGTGCCCGCTAAGCGGGGGTGTCGGCTAAGCCGGGTGTCGGCTGAGCGCGGCGCAACGGATAGCGTTACCTGGTATGGAGCTTCGTGTAGCCGACAACCCGGACAAGTCCCGCTACGAGATCAAGGCCGACGGCGAGGTCGCGGGGTTTATCAACTACAAGATTTCTCCGGACGACATCGCGTTCATCCACACGGAGACCGTGGATCGGTTCCGGGGGAAGGGCATCGCGGGGCACCTGGTCCAGGCCAGCCTCGATTCCGCCCGGGAGCGCGGCCTGGCGGTCCTGCCGTACTGCCCGTACGTGCGGAGCTGGATCGGCGAGCACCTCGAGTACGCCAAGCTGGTACCGGCGGAATCACGCGGGGAGTTCGGCCTGTGAGCGATAAAACGATCACCGTCTGGCTGCCCGATCCGGCTGCCGAGACCGTTATGGGCGGCCTGCCGGACGGCTTCCGCGCCGACGTCTGGACCGGCGGGAGCGACCTGCCACCGTCGGCGGACCAGGTGGAGGTCGTCATCCCGCCGTTCGCCGTGCTGTCGCCCAAGCTGCCGCTGCTCGCCGAGCTACCCCGGCTGCGGCTGATACAGCTGCTGTCCGCGGGCGCGGAGCTGGTGATCCCGCATGTCCCGCCCGGCGTCACACTGGCCACCGCTCGCGGCGCGCACGATGACTCGGTGGCTGAGTGGGTGCTCGGCGTCATCCTGGCCCACGCCCGCAGCCTGCCGAGGTTCGTGCGCGCCCAGGACGAAGGCCGGTGGGACTTCACGCAGACCGGCACGCTGGTCGGCAAGACCGTGCTGATCCTCGGTTACGGCTCCATCGGCGAGGCGGTGGCGCGGATGGTCGCTCCGTTCGGGGTAACGCTGCTGCCGGTGGCCCGCCACCCGCGCGAAGGAGTCGCCGGGCTCAGCGAGCTGCCGTCCCTGCTGCCCAAGGCGGATGTCGTGGTGCTGCTTGTTCCCGTGACGCCCGCCACCATGGGAATGGTGGACGCGAAGTTCCTCGCTCAGCTGGCCGACGGCGCGTTGCTGGTCAACGCCGCCCGTGGCGCGATCGTCGACACCGAGGCGCTGCTCGCGGAACTGCGCACCGGACGCGTGTACGCCGCGCTCGACGTCACCGATCCCGAGCCACTGCCGTCCGGCCATCCGCTGTGGTCCGCCCCCGGACTCATCCTGACCCCGCATGTGGCGGGGGCCAGCGGCCATCCGATGGCCCGCGCGCTTGCCGTGGCCAAGGCTCAGCTCGTCCGCTACGCGGCGGGAGAGCCGCTGCTGAACGTGGTCGGCGAAGAAGGCTACTGAGATCATCGGCACGCCGATGAGTTTTCGTCCTGAGTCTCGTCGGACTCAGTAGCCAGGGGGTCTGGGGGATCGGCATCCCCCAGAAAGGAGCTGACCATGGACCAGTTCGAGGAACTCGCTCAACGGCACCGGCGCGAGCTGCACGTGCACTGCTACCGGATGCTCGCGTCGTTCGACGAAGCTGAGGACGCGGTGCAGGAGACGTTCCTGCGTGCCTGGCGCGCGCGGGAGAGTTTCGGCGGATCTGGTCAGTTCCGGGCGTGGCTGTACCGGATCGCGACGAACGTCTGCCTGGACCTGCTCCGCTCACGCAAGAGCCCATCGAGGATGACCTCGTTCGCGGAGGTGCCGTGGCTTCAGCCGTATCCCGACGCGCTGCTGGACGAGGTGGCCTCCACCGACGAAGCGCCGGAAGAGGCGGCCATCCGGCGGGAGACGATCTCGCTGGCGTTCCTCGCCGCGCTCCAGGCGCTGCCGCCCCGTCAGCGCGCCGCCCTGATCGCACGTGACATCCTCGGCTGGCCGGCCAGCGAGACCGCCGATGTGCTCGGCACCAGCGTGGCCGCCGCGAACAGCGCCCTCCAGCGGGCCCGCGTCACCATGCAGCAGCACCTGCCGCAGCGCCGCTCCGAGTGGTCCGCCCGCGAGCCGACGGCGGAAGAGATGAATCTGGTCACTGCGTTCATCGAGGCACATGAACGCTGTGACACGGCCGCCGCGATAGCGATCGCCGCGAAGGACCTGCGCGTCACCATGCCGCCCCAGCCGATGTGCTTCGACGGCGTGGAGTCGATCATCCCGCTGATGGCCGAGGCGGGCGTCATGGGCACCTGGCGCCTGATCCCGGTTCACGCCAACCGCATGCCGGCCGCCGCCAGCTACCTGCTGCGGCCGGGCGACACCAAGTATCGCGCCTTCAAGTTCGACATCATGCGCATCGAGGACGGGAGGATCGCGGAGATCACCACCTTCAACGCCGATCTGTTCCCCGCCTTCGGCCTCGAGCCGGTGCTCAGGACGTGACCACGGTCGCGTAGATCGCAGACTTCTTGCTGGCGCCGACCGCGCTTCCCCAGGTGAGGGAGATCCGGCCGCCGGGCAGCTGGGCGATGCCGAACGTGTCACCTGGCCACACCGCGGCGTTGCCGTACTTCGCTGACACCATGACCGCCGGACCGAGCCAGCCGTGGCGGATCGAGAACGGCCGGAGGTAAGTGGCGTAGCCCGGCGCGGGCGCACTGGTCTGCCAGGCAATGTAGGCGATACCGGCCTGGCCGCCCGCTGATTCGGTGATGTGCGGCGCTCGATCGGTATCGGGAGTGACGCGGATCGGCACCGACCAGGTCCGGCCGCCGTCGGCGGAGTACGTCAGCCAGCCGATGTCAGCGGCGGCGGTCTGGGTGTCCCAGGTGACGTACAGGTTCCCGGCGGCGTCGGCGCTGATGTCGCCGTCGATCCACCAGGTCGGCAGGGCCACGGTCCCGTTGGCTGGCCACAGCGCTGGCGGTGACGCAGGCCAGTGCGTCCCGTCCGGCGAGGACGCGAAGAACTCGTATCCGGGCTGGACCGCGAGCGTCCGCTGGCTGGTGGGATGGCCTTCGTAGACAATGTCGATCCGCCCGGCCGGGCCGAGGACGAGGGGAGCGGAGTAGCCGCCACCCAGCGGGAAACGCGGCTCCACGGGGATGATGGGCCCCCAGGTCCGGCCGCCGTCCGAGGAGGCCTGGATAACGGCGTTGAAATCGCCATTGGTGTAGGCGCAGCTTCCCGATCTGGCGCACAGGAGCTTCACCTCCGACCCGGACGGACCGTAGTCCCAGGTGAGGTACACGTGACCGGCGGGTCCGACGGCGATGAAGTCCCGGTCGCCCCAGTCTCCCGGCTTCGGCGGGAAGAGCGAATGGGTTTGCGCGAAGCTGGCACCGTGGTCGCGGGAGGCGGCCACCACCGGATACATGGAGGTGCCCGGCAGGCCGACCGCCCCGTCGGCGTGCATGTAGGAGACGTATACGGTCCCGTCTCCGGCTACCGCGATGGCCGGGTCCCAGCTGTGTCCCAGCGAGCCAGGCACGGCGACCGGCGCGCTGAAGTGCCCGCCGGAATCAGCCGACCAGGCGAAGCCGATACCCCCGCAGCCGATCCAGTCGGCATAGACATGTCCGGGCGCCGCGGCGGCCTCCTCCACCTCCGAGTTGTTCCCCAGGCATCCGGCGCTGATGTCGAGCATCCCCGGCGCTCCGGGCCGCTGGCTGGCGCCCGGCGACTGGCTGCACGCCTGAACCCCGGCCGCGGTCAGCGCGACCAGCACCACGCACCCGATCAGTTTCTTGACCACACACCACCACTATCATCTGGGCGTGACCGAAATTTCGGTGTGGCTGCGACGCGGTACGACGACGGTGGCCGCCGGCCGGGTGGCGCTCGGGCTGACCGCGCTGGCCTGGCCCGCGGTACCCGCCCGTCCCTGGGTTGGCGCGTCAGCGGATGACCTGGCCGCGAAGGTGTTCGGCCGCGCGCTCGGCGCGCGGGACGTAGCGCTCGGACTTGGCGCGCTGGCCGCGCCGACCGGGTCCGCCCGTGCCTGGGTGGCCGCAGGAGCGCTGTCCGATGCCCTCGACGTGCTCGCCAGCGTGGCGTCGTGGCGAGACCTGCCCCGGCTGACACGCTGGCTGGTTGCCGCGTCAGCCGGCGGCGCCGCCATAGTCGGCGCCGCCGGAGCGCTTACCGTCGAGACGCAAGCCCGGTCGCGGCCGTAGTCAGGAGGACGCGGCCTCGGTGGCGCGCTCACCCGACATGTTGACGGCGGGGAACATGCCGGCCTTGGCCTTGCCGGTGAGGGTGTCACCGTCGATCGTCACCGTGCACTTGAGGTTGAGCTTCATCGGCTTGGTGACGGCCTGGTGCCAGGTGACCTCGTTGCCCTGGACCGAGACGTCGGTGAGCGCCGACTCCTCTCCGGAGTCCACGCTGTAGGACGTGCCCTGCCACGTGCCATCGGCCGCCTGGCTGAGTTCCAGCCGGGCGTGCTGCTTGCCGATCGGGGTGTCTATGGTCATGTTCCAGGTACCTGCAGCTGACATGTGCGGTCTCTCCTGTCCACGTTGACGTCACGCGCTGACGTGCAGCCCAGCCCGTTCGGCTAGATCACGTTCTAGTTTTTATCACCGTCAGGATCAGGCTGGCGAGTCCCTGGGGCCAGATGGCTTCGGTGCTCGCCTCGATCTCCGGCAGGGACCACCAGTGCCACGCCGCGATCCCGTCGCGGGCGTGCATGCCGCCGACGTCGACGACGCGGCGGCCCGGCGTGGAAACGCGGGCCAGGAAGAAGCGTTCGTGCTGGCGGACGATCCGCGGTCCGTACCGCATGGTGATCTCGTGGGCGTGAACTTCACCGCCGAGCACGACGTCGGTCCAGCCGGTCTCCTCGGCCAGCTCCCGCAGCGCACCGGCCGCGAAGGATTCCCCTTCATCCAGGCCGCCGCCCGGTGTCGACCAGTGCCGGCCGTTCGGCGGCCCGTCGTCGTACCGGAACAGCAGCACCCGATCCAGTGGATCGAGGACGATGACCCGCCCGGCCTGCCGCAGCGGCAACGCGGTCACAGGTACGCTTCCACCTCGAGGAGCGACCGGACGACGGGCGCTGCCCGGCCTGGGACCGCCGCACCGCGCACGATCTGCACGCCCTTGACGCCTATCGCCTCGGCGCCGGCGCAGAACACCGCCTGGTCGTCCACGAACAGCGCGGCCTCGGCCGCCACCCCGAGCTCCTTGAGCGCGTGCCGGTAGATCCGCGGCGACGGCTTGACGCAACCGACCTCACAGGACAGCACCAGCGCGTCGGCGAGCGCGGCCACGCCAAGGGAGAACAGCAGATCCCTGGTGAACTCGCCACAGTTGCTGACGACCGCGATCTTGATACCGCGTGCCTTCAGCCCCTCCAGGAACGGCATCGTATCGTCGAACACGAACCCGTCGGCCAGCAGCAGCTCCCGCTCCCGGGCGGCGAGCTTGCGCAGCAGATCATCCCGCGGCTCGATGCCGTAGGTCCGCAGGATCAGCTCGTATCCCTCGAGCCTGGACAGCTCTCCGACGCTCAGCGCGGGCTCGAGCCGGACATATGCGTCGTGCATCTCATCCGCGGACAGCCCCGCCAGCTCCGACAGCTCGCGGCCGCGTGCCCCAAAGTCCGCATCGAGCATGGTTCCATACGCGTCAACCAGGCACGCATCCATATAGGCCATTTTCTCATAAGTATTTATCCGGGGGCGGACACCAACCCCCGGAGGGTGAGAGCTACGCTGGCCGGCGTGCTGGAACGGGTCACGGTGACGCGGTATGTGACGCCGCTGCGCGAGGGCGGGTCGCTGCCCGCGCTGGTCGAGGCGGACAACCTGGGGACGTACGTGATGAAGTTCCGGGGTGCCGGGCAGGGGCCGCTCGCGCTGGTCGCCGAGATCATCGCGGGAGAACTGGCGCGCTCACTCGGACTGCGGGTACCGGAACTGGTGCTGGCCGGACTCGACCCGCAGATCGCGGCCAGCGAGCCGGACCCGGAGATCCAGGACCTGCTGCGCGCCAGCGAGGGGCTCAACCTCGGCGTGGACTTCCTGCCGGGCGCGGCCGGATTCGATCCGCTGGGCTGGACCGCCGACAAGACCTTCGCCAGCCAGGTGCTGTGGTTCGACGCCCTGGTCCAGAACGTGGACCGCACCTGGCGGAACCCCAACCTGCTGGTCTGGCATGGGAACATCTGGCTCATCGACCACGGCGCGGCGCTGTACTTCCACCACAACCCAGCTGTATCAGCCGGCACAGGCCCCGACCCGCTGAAGCCCTTCGACGCCAAGGATCACGTGCTCGGCGCCCGAGGGCGGCCCGGGCTGGAGGAAGCCCACGCGACGCTGGAACCACGTGTCACAGGAACGGTGCTGGCGCAAGCAGTGCAGTCCGTTCCCCGTGATTGGTTTGGTGATCTTGACCCGGCGGACTATGTCGCCTACCTGAAGCGGCGCGCGGCGGTCGTGCCGGAGGTGATCCGGCTATGAGTCCCGCGGAGGTGTTCGAGTACGCGGTGGTGCGGGTCGTGCCCCGGGTTGAGCGCGGCGAGGCGATCAACGTCGGGGTGATCGTGTACTGCAAGGCCCGTAAGTACCTGTGCGCGCGGATCGAACTCGACGAGAGGCGGCTGCTGGCGCTGGACCCGCGGGTGGACGTCGGGGCGGTACGCAACGCGCTTGCCGCGTTCGGGAAGGCGTGCCGGGAGGGACCGCTGGCCGAGCGGCCGCTGGGGGAGCGGTTCCGGTGGCTCACCGCGCCGCGGTCGACGATGGTGCAGCCGGGGCCCGTGCACACCGGGCTCACCGACGACCCGGACGGGGAACTGGACCGGCTGTTCGGCGAGCAGGTCCAGGTGTAGTTACCCGGCCCAGCGGAGGACCAGCGGGTCGCGGGCGCGGGCCAGGTCCAGGAGGCCGCGGCGGGTCCGGGGGGAGACCGGGCCGAATGGCGCACGGGTGCGCTCCGAGCCGATGACGCCTCCCTCGGCGAGCAGGATCTTCTGCGCGCGAAGGCCGCACTGGCGGTTCTCGAAATGCAGCAGCGGCAGCAGGCGCTCCCACTCGGCCGCGGCGCTCGCCCGGTGGCCGGCCGCATAGCTCCGCACGATCTTGCCAAGCTCGTGGGGGATCGTCGAACTGGGCATCGTGCCCACCGCGCCCGCGTCGAGGTCCGGTATCAGCGTCACCGACTCCTCACCGTCGAACCGGCCCGGCAGCGCTCCGGCCAGCGCGCTCAGCTTGTCGGCGGCGAACGGGACCTCGACCTTGACGTGGGTGATCCGGGGGACCTCCTTGACCAGGTCGATGAGCAGCGGCGCGGGGAGAGCCGTCGTCGACAGCGGGGCGTCCTGCACCATGATCGGGATGTCGATCGCGTCGGCCACCCGACTGAAATACTCGATGACCTGACCGGCCGGGACCGCCATCGTGACGCCGAAGAACGGTGGCATGACCATCACCATGGCCGCGCCCATGTCCTGGGCGGCGCGGCTGCGGAGCGCCGTGACCCGGGCGCTGTAGTGGCTGGTGGTGACGATCACCGGCAGCCTGCCCGCGACGTGCTCCAGGGCCTTCCTGGCGACCGCGTCCCGCTCGGCGTCGGTCAGCGAGAACTGCTCGGAGTAGTTGGCCAGCACGCATACGCCGTCGACTCCGGCGTCCATGAGGTAGTCGAGCACCCGGGCCGTTCCGTCGAGGTCGAGGGCCTCGTCGTCATGGAAGATCGTGGGCAGCACCGGGGTAACCCCGGTCAGCGCCGCGGCTTCGGCGTTCATGATCGCTCGTTCAGGCTGGTCAGGTGGGCGCGCAGCGTTTCCCACGGGAAGACGGCGGGTTCCGGGGTGGCGTCGGGCAGGTTCGCCGGGTCGTAGATCAGCGTTATGCCCCAGTCGCGCAGGTCGGCGATGCTTCGCTGGAACGCCGGGTGCCGGGACAGGTGGACGTTCGGCCAGGGGACGACGATGATCGGCAACCCCATGCCGACGGCCTCGTTCAGCAGGCCGAGGGCCAGCGTGTCGCTGATCCCGCTGGCCAGCTTGTTGACGGTGCTGAACGTGGCGGGCGCGACCACCATGGCGTCCGCGGGCGGGAGGACGTCCCCCTCGTACGGCTGCTTGTAGTTCACGCGGACCGGGTGCCCGGTCAGCGTCACGAGATGCTCGGTGTCCAGGAACCTGGCTCCGTCCGGCGTGGCGATAACGCACACGTCCCAGCCCTGCCCCTGGGCTGACTGGACGAAGCCGGCGACCTGTCCGGCGGGAGGACCGCCGCAGGCGATGACGTAGAGGACGGGTGCCACGGTCTATGAGACTAGTCCGGTGTGGTCCCATGGGGACATGAAGGTGCGGATAGGCATTTCCCTCGGCCCGGGCGGAACGCCTTCCGGGTTCGGCGACGCCGTCGATCAGCTCGAGCAGGCCGGAGTCGACTCCCTGTGGCTACCCGAGAACGTGTACGGCTCCCTGGTCGACCCGTTCACCGGGATGGCCTTCGCGCTGTCACGCACCATCCACCTGAAGGCCGGGAGCGGCATCTCGGTGCTGCCGGGGCGTCATCCGGTGCTGGTGGCCAAGCAGCTTGCGTCGCTGGCCGGGCTGGCGCCCGGGCGGGTGCTGCCGGTGTTCGGGCTGCGGCCGGCCCAGCAGGAGGAACGGGCCCTGTTCCCGGTTCCCGCGGGACGGCGCGCCGAGGTGTTCGACGAGGCGCTGACGCTCCTGCGGATGCTGCTGACCTCGGAGAACGTCTCGTTCGAGGGAGAGTTCTTCACGGTTTCCGGCGCGCGCACCGGGCCGCTGCCGGCCAAGCCGCTGGACATCTGGCTGGGCGGGAGCGCACCCGCCGGACTGCGGCGAGCCGGCCGGCTGGCGGACGGGTGGCTCGGGGCGCTGCTGACCCCGGCCGAGGCGGCCGCGGCCGTCGGCATCATCACCGAAGCGGCGGCCGAGGCCGGGCGGACGGTGGATGACGATCACTTCGGGCTGAGCGTGGCGGTGACGTTCGACGGCATTCCGCCTTCGCTGGTGGCGTCCGTGCGGCGGCGGCGGCCGGACGCGGACCCGGCGACGCTGGTGGCCCATGGCTGGGACGGGGCGCGACGGCTGCTTTCGCAGTACGTGGACGCGGGGCTGAGCAAGTTCGTGATCCGGCCGGTCTCCGCCGACGGCATCGGCGAGTTCGTGGAGGGTTTCGTCCGCGAGCTGACGCCGCTCCAGAGCGGGTTACAGCGGCGGTCGCCGGATCCACGGCTGGGCCAGCTCCAGGGCCTTGCCGACACGGAACACGGTTGCGTCGTCGTAGGTGTGGCCGACGATCTGGATGCCGGTCGGCAGGCTTTCCGCGTAGCCGCTCGGCACGGCGAGGACCGGACAGCGGTTGCTGATGTTGAACGGGACCGTCATCGTGGCGGTCTCCGGCGGCCCCAGCACCTCGCCCTCCTCGGGTCCCAGCTGGTCGTACGCGGCGGGCAGGCCGGGCCTCGTGGTGGTGGGACAGATCAGCGCGTCAAACGGTTGCATCGCCTCGGCCAGCTCGCGTTGCATCCGGGCCTCGGTGCGCAGCCCGTCGAGGAAGGAGAGATGCTCCTTCGCCCACGCCATCTGGTCAGCGAGCGCCACGGTGTACGGCATCAGCTCCGCGCGGTGATCCCTGGCGATCTCGCTGATGATGGCACCGAAGATCTGGGTGAAGTGGACCGCCGATGTGCGGCGGATCTCCTCGTGGGTCCACGGCAGCTCGATCTCCTCGACCGTCGCTCCCGCGTCGGCCAGGATCCGCGCCGCCGCCCGGGTATTGGCCGCGACATCCTCGCCAACCGGGTAGTCACCTAGCCGGACGCACAACGCCAGGCGCATTCCGGTGATGGGCTCGTAGGTGGCCGGCAGCGTCAGCCGCGGCCGCAGCGACGTGTGGTCGCGCGGATCGGGCCCGATCAGCACGTTGGCGAACGCGACGCAGTCGTCCACCGTCCGGGCGAGCGGTCCGTCCCCGCGGTAGAAGTCGGCGGCCAGCGGCGGCGCGCCCGGGATGCGCCCGTACGGCGCCTTGAACCCGACGGTGCCGGTGAACGCGGCCGGGACCCGGGTCGACCCGGCGATGTCCGAGCCGGAGGCGAGCAGCGTCGTCCCGGCGGCGAGCGAGGCGGCCGAGCCTCCCGACGAACCGCCCGGCGTGCAGGCGGTGTTCCATGGGTTACGGGTGACGCCCCACATCCGCGTGTGCGTGAAGAAGGTGCAACTGAACTCGGGTGTCGTGGTGCGCGCGTGGATGATCCCGCCGGCGGCCAGGATGCGATCGATGACCGGCGCGTTCTCGGTCGCGACATTCCCGGCGTTGACCAGTGAACCCTCGGTGAACGACCGCCCCGCGATGGCGTGCTTCTCCTTGGTGGCAACCGGGATGCCTTCCAGCGGGCGGGGCTCCCGGCCGCCCTTGCCGAGGTAGCGCCCCTCGGCCTCCCGTGCCTGGTCGAGCGCCTCGGCGAAGAGCCGTTCGGCGAAGGCGTTGATCACCGGCTCGACCTTCTCGGCCCGTTCGATGACGGCCCGCATGAGCTCGACCGGGGACAGCTCACGGGCACGGAACAACCTCAGGGCCTCGGTGGCGCTCAGATAATGAAGGTCCATGAACCCATGGTGCGCCCAGCCGGGTCAGCCGACAAACGTCACGAACCCGCCCTCTGGTGTAGCGGATCGAAGTCGCGGTTCCGCGGTGCTACCGGATAGGCATGAATGTCCGCTAAGACCCGAACGGGATCTGGATTAAGAAGTCGCGCGGATAGGTGAGTGATCACGGTCGCCTGGCCGGGCGGTCGTCCCATCGGTACAGGGTCCAGGCCTGCCGGATGAGGCTACGGACAGTGATGATGGTGTCGGCGAGGTCGAAGAAGGCGTCGATGACCTCCTCGTTGCGTTCGTAGCAGCGCTGGAGCCGGTTGAATGCGTTGTGCCAGGCGTTGGTCCGCTCGACGTGCCACCGCTGGCCTGCCTGGATGGGGGCCTTGTCGCCTTTATGAGCGATTTCCCCGGCCATATCGCGTCCGGCGAGTTCGTCGCGGGTCTTCTGCGAGTCGTAGCCCGCGTCGAGATGGACGGTGATGTCGTCTGGCAGCGGGCCGAGGTCGTCGAGTTTGTCCAGCGTGGGGGCCAGCAGCGGGGAGTCGTGCCGGTTCGCGGGGGCGAGTACCCGGTCCAGCGGGATGCCGTAGCCCTCGACCAGCAGGGACCGTTTCATGCCCAGCTTGCGGCGGTCCACCGGGCTGGGCCCGGCGCATTGGCCGCCGCCGGGAGCTTTGGTGATGCACCCGTCGACCGCCAGGTCCTGCAGGAGGAGGCCGACGATGCGGTCATAGGAATCGAGGGCGATCTGCTTGAGCCGGGCGAAGATCCCGGCCTTGATCCATTCGTTGCGGCGTTCGCGGATCGTGGTGGCTGAGCAGCTGCAGTCGGCGATCGACTCATATGAGCAGCCGAATCGCAGGATCTGGATGAGTTTCTCGAAAATGATCCGGTCCGGGATCCGCGGCTTGTGGCAGCCCAGCGGGTGAGCAGGGTCATAGACCGGGCGATCGGGCAGCAGCGCGGCGAACTGGTCCCAGAGGGGCTCCAGCAGCCATGATGGGATGGCAGGCACAGGGACTCCCGTGATCACTGAGCGTAGACAACTCGAATGATCACGGACCCTGTGCCTGTCTCGCCTCAGGACACGCCGAAGTCCCTCAGATCACGCCAATCCGCGCGGGCTCTAAGACGGAATTCCCGGGCGGTGGCGGCGTCCTCGCGTGGTTGTTTCGGGCTTCGTGGTGCTTTTTGTGCAGCGGGGTGCACCAAAGTAACCACAAGGCCCGGATCAACCGCGATAACTGCCCGGTATGCCCGTTTCCCGGAGCGCATGCGCCGGCCGGACTGCGGCCGCAACGGTTCCGGGCGCCTCAGCGCCCGCTATGTCGCCCCTCGTTAAGGTGCCGTGCTAGCCTGGGAAACCCGCGCGTATCGCCGCATAGCGGGCATACCGGCCAGCCATGTTGCGGAAATTAGGAGCCTTCCGGAGGAAAGGGCGCCGGAAACCGGTACCCTTTCTTCCGCGAAGCTCTTTTATTCCGTGTCGTCCCGTGAAACCGTCGTGCACATAATGGTCAATCCCGGCAAATTCGGACGACCATTCAGGGAAATCCGGGAACTCGGCTTAAGGTAACCGTCCACGATCTTCTGGCGAGCTGATTACCGCTGCCGTCAACTCCCGCAAATGCTGAAATGCCGGATATGTCCGAGAGTGGAGACGGGACACCTGGCGGGGTGTGGGGCGTGCTTGGGCTGGGCTGAGTGCGGCGCGCCTCGCCGGGCTTGCGGCGCGCGCCTCGCTGGGCTGAGTGCGGCGCGCGCCTCGCCGGGCTTGCGGCGCGCGCCTCGCCGGGCTTGGGGACGCGCCTGTCAGGGGCGGTCACGCGTTACGATTCGAAGGTTATGAGTGCGAGCGCAGAGTCCAGCGCGAGCGACACGGGCAACGCGACCAACGCGAGCGCGCTGGATCTTGACGCGCTCGCGGTCAGCGACAGGTTCCGGCTGTTCAACTTCACCCGGCGCGATGACCATGTCGCCTACCTGTGGGTGCTGCGCGCGCTGGACCGGCTCCGTGCCGTGCACATGGTGCAGGCACACAGCGACGACGTGGCGCAGGCACTCAAGGAGCTCGGCGGCATCCACGACGAGGTCCCGACCCTCGACGGCCGGCTGAGAGAGCGCCTGGACGCCCTGGCCGAGGACAAGATGCTGCACCGCCTCGAGGACGCGTCCCGGGCGGGCAGCCTGGCCAGGTACCGGAACCGCCAGTCCGTCTACCAGTTCAGCGAGCTGGGTTACCGGGCGTTCACCGCGGTGGAGGACGTGCTCGGGGCCAGGATCCGCGACGCCAACCTGTCCCGCCTGGTGTTCTCCGATATCCTCGACGACCTCAGGGCCCTGGCCGGCGCCACGAACCAGAACGACAAGGACCAGGTGTACCGAAGGCTTTCCCGTCTCGACACCGTCCTGGACGACATGTCGCGGCGGGCCGCGCAGTTCCACCTCACGCTGGGCGAGATCATCCGCTCGACCGACACCTCACCGGACACGTTCCTGCGGTACAAGAACGCCCTGCTCACCCACATGACCGACTTCATGGCCGAACTCGACCGCTACCTGCCCCGGCTGGCCGCCGCCGTGGCGGCCGTGGACGAGGAGCCGATGTTCCGCCTGGCCGCCGAGGCCGACGAGCGCCCGTTCCTGTCGTCCGGCGACCGGTACGACGACTGGCGCAGGAGATGGGCCGCCCTCCGCGCCTGGTTCGCCAACGCCAACGCCAACGACAACGCCAACGCCAACGCCAACGCCAACGCCAACGATAACGCCAACGACGGCACGCGGGAGTCCAGGGCCGAGGGGCTGCGCACCGCCACCCGTGCCGCGGTCTCCGGGGTGATCGCGCTGCTCCGTCAGGTCACCGAGGCGCAGCGCGGGGGAGTGAACCGCTCCTCCCAGCTCAGGCACCTCGCCGAGTGGGTGTTCAGCGCCCCTGACGAAGGATCGGCCTACGCCCTGATGTCGGCCGCGTTCAACATCAGGTCAGCCCGGCATCTCGGCGGCGCGCACGACGACGCCGAACAGATCTCCAGCCGCGTGGCGTGGTGGGACGCGCCGGGCGTGGAGATCTCGGTCACGCTGTTCAGGCGGGGAAAGCCCCCCACGCCGGGCGTCCCGCAGCCCGCCAGGGCCAGCCCCGCCATCAAGGCGGAGCTCAGACGCCGCCAGGCCGCCGAGCGCCATGCCGGGCGTGCCGCCGCTGAGCGCCTGCTGCGGAACGGCGCGCACGACAGGATCCTCGACGAGAACGAGACGAGGGTCCTGCTCAGGCTGCTCACCCTGGCCACGGAGGCACGCACCGTGGTGGCCGGCCGCCTCACGACCGCGACCGGCGGCAACGACGTGCTCACCATGCGCCTGGTCCCCTCGGATCAGGGCAGCGCCGTCATGACCCAAAACGGCGTCCTCCATCTCCCCGGCTTCACGCTGCGACTCGAACCGGCGAGGCGGTGACAAACCCATGGCCCCGTCAGCAGCCGCGAACGTCCAGCTCAGCGACCTAGGGTCGTACCAGCACGCGGTCCGGCTCGTGCTCACCCACGACGTGATCACCGCCACCCATCCGCGTCCGGGCATCCTCGAGCAGGTCCTGCGCTGGGCCGACCAGATGACGAAGGACTTCCGCGACCTGCTCGGCTACACGCTCATCGCCACGACCCGCCAGGTGCGCGTCATCCGGCGGCTCGACGCGCTCGACCCGACCCAGTCGGCCAGCTTCTCGTCCAAATCGGGCAGGCCGTTCGACCGGCGCCGCCTCGCCTACCTGTGCCTGGTCCTGGCCAGCTTTCAGCGGTCCCGTGTCGAGATCAGCCTGGCCGACCTGGTCCGCGCGTTCACCCCGGCCGCGAACGCCATCGAGGGCCTGGGCTTCGATCCGACGGTGACCGCCCACAAGGCCGCGGTCGTGGACGTGCTTGACTGGCTGGTGGACCGCGGCGCGCTCAAGCTCTCCGACGGGTCCCTCGAAGCCTGGGCGCAGGACACCGAAAGCGGCGACGCGCTCTACGACATCGATCACGATATCTGCGCGGCGCTGTTCCGCCCGGCGCGGCCGTTGCAGCACCTGACCAGCGCCGCCGGACTGCTGGACGCCACGTTCGTCAGCGCCAAGCGGGGCGCGCAGCGCGAGGCCGCGGCCCAGCGTGCCGCCCGCGCGCTGGTCGAGTACCCGGTCGTCTACTACGCGCGGGCCGAACCGGAGATCGCCGAGGCGCTCCGTTCCCAGGGCGTGGCCGAGAACCTGGCCCGGCTCACCGGGCTGGCCGTGGAGCGCCGCGCCGAGGGGATCATGCTGGCCGACGCCGGCGGCCGCTTCACCGACCGCCCGTTTCCCGGCCGGGGCGGTGCGGTCAACCGCGCGGCTGGCCTGCTGCTGGCCAAGATCGCCGACCTGCTTGAGGACCAAGGCGAGACGCTGACCAGCCTCGAGGTCCCCGCGGACGCCGAAGACCAGCGCGACCTGCTGACCAGGATCGACTCCGCGCTGCCGATGGCCGGGGTAGTGCGAGAGCTGGCCTGGTCCGCGCCGGCGGAAAATCACGATTACCACGAACGTACGGTGGTTCCTCCCCTGGCACCCGCGCTTCTCGCACCGTTCGTTGAGCTCAGCAGGCTTCACGTCATGATCGGCGAACTCTACGACGAGCTTGGCGCCGCCTCGTTCACCATCACCTGGCAGCATGACCGGCGCGGCCTGCTGAACGCCGCGCTGGCGTTGCTCGCGGACCTGCGGCTGCTCCGGCCGGTGCCCGGCGGGGTGCTGGTGCTGCCCGCCGCGGCCAGGTACCGCACTATCAAGCTGGCGCTACCCGTCCGGCACGCCGATGGCCAGATGGCTCTGGAGCTGGGATGACCGGCCGCTTCCGGCCCGCCCGGGCGGGTGTGATCAACGTGTGGGACTACGTCGACGAGGAGTGGGCGTTCGCGGACGGCCGCCTGGCGCTGCGCGGCCACAACGGGTCGGGCAAGACCAAGGCGCTCGAGGTGCTGTTCCCGTTCGTGCTCGACGGGGTGGCCGACTCCCGCCGGCTTGACCCGTTCAGCGGGGAGAACCGCACGATGAAGTCCAACCTGCTGTACCGCGGCCAGGAGTCCGAGTACGGCTATGTGTGGATGGAGTTCTCTGCTCCTCGGGACGAAACGGTGACGCTGATCATCGGGATGCGCGCGCACCGCAACACCGACGGCGTGCGGATGTCGTTCTACGTCACCGGCAGGCGGCTCGGCGTGGATTTCGGCTTGCTGTCGGCGGATTCCCGGCCACTGACCGAACGCCAGCTCAAGGCGGTCCTGGAACCCGAGGCGTGGCGCAGGACCGCGACCGAATACCGGGACCTGGTGGACGCGAGGCTGTTCGGCCTGGGGCGGGAGCGGTACGCGCAGCTGCTTGATCTGCTGCTCGCGCTGCGCCGCCCGCTGCTGGCCAAGGATCTCGACCCGGGCAAGGTGTCCGACACGCTGAGCTCGGGACTGAGCCCGGTCGACGAGGACCTGGTGCAGCAGGCGGCGCGGGACTTCGAGAACCTCGCCGCCGTGCAGAAGCTCTTCGACGACCTGACCGCGGCGAACGCGGCCGTGCAGGAGTTCCTCACCCACTACGTGGCCTACCTGCGGGCCCACGTGAAGTTCCAGCTCGACCGGGTGCGGGCCCGGATGGAGACGGCCGGCGATCACGCGGAGAAGATCACGCGAGCCGAGGCCGAGCACCAGCGCGCGCTGCGTGCCGAGCACGACGCGGAAACCGCGCGGAACGCCCGGCGCGGCGAGGGCGAGCAGCTCCAGGGCAGGCTGGCCGGCCTGCGGAACTCCGAGGAGTACAAGGCCCAGGGCAGGATCGAGGACAAGCGGCGTGAGGTGGCCCAGCGTGCCCAGGAGCTGGAGAACCAGCGCCGCCAGCTCGGTCGCGACGAGCGCCAGATCGCGGATTTGCGAGCCGCGGCGGACAAGCTCGCCCGCCGGGCGGCGCAGGCCCGCCACGAAGCGGACCGGTACGGTCTCGCCCTGGACGACGCCGCGCAGCGATCCGGCATCGCCGACGACGGCTTCGGCCCGGTCGACCCTGGCGACGATCTGCTGAATACCGCGCGGGCGCGGGTCGCGGCACGCCGCGACGACGTCGGCGAGATCAGGCGGCTTCTCGAGGCCATCCGCGACGCCAGGTCCAGACGCGACTTCACCGAGCAGGATCTCGGCCGCAAGGAAACCGCGGAACGCGACGAGGAGCAGGCGTCCGCCGTAGCCGCCGGGAACCTGGCGCAGGCGCGCCAGTCAGCCGCCGCCGAACTGGCGTCCTGGACCGCCCACTGGGCCGCCTTCGCGGACGCTGCCGAGCCCCTGGCCGGCGCGCTCGATCGTATCGGCGAACCGGGCGAGCCCGGCCTCGGCGAGCTGTTCGGCCAGCTCACCGCCGAGCGCCAGGCCGCCGCGATCACCGAACGGGCCAACCTCCAGACCCAGCTCCGCGACCTCCGCCAGCACCTCGCCGGGCTGCGCGCCGAACGGGACGCGATCGCCGCCGAGCAAGACGACGCGCCGCCGCCCAGCGACCTGCGCCCGGCCAGCCGCGAGGATCGCCCCGGCGCCCCGCTGTGGCAGCTGGTCCGGTTCGCGGACTCGCTCGACGACACCCGGGCCGCGGCGATCGAAGGTGCCCTGTACGGAGCCGGCCTGCTCACCGCCTGGCTTCACCCTGATCCAGCCCTCACCCGCGAGGCCATAGCCGCCGCCGAGGCTGACGGCTACCTGCTTCCCGGGCCGCCCGCCGACGGCCGGACGCTCGCTGACGTGCTCGTCCCGGAAGAGGAAAACCCCGCCATAGCCGCCGTCCTCCGCTCGATCGCGCTCACCGACGACGTTCTCGGCGCGGCATCGTCCCCGGCCGTCAGCACCAAGGCGCAGTTCAGTTACGGCGTCCATGTGGGCGCGCGGCCCAAGGTTGCCCCCGAGTTCATCGGCGCGACGAACCGGGCCAGCCGGCGCCGCGCCCGGCTGGCCGAGCAGGACGAGCTGATCGCCGAATTCGTCGCCGAAGAGCAGCGCCGCGCCGCCGGCCTGGACCGGACCGAGGCGCTGCTCGCGGACCTGCGCAGGGCACGCAAGGAACTGCCGGACACCCGTCCGGTTGCCCGGGCCGCCGAGGCCGTCGCCACGCACGCCGCCTTGCTCGCCAGGGCACGCGACGACGCGGCCGCCGCCCGGAAGGCCCTTGACGTGTCGATCGCGGAGGTCGACGCGAAGACCCGCCAGCTCCGCCAGGCCGCGGCCGAGCGCCGGATGCCCACCGCGACCGAGCAGGTGGACGCGATTGCCCGCGCCGCCGCCGAATTCGAGAACGCGGCGACCCAGCTGCACGCCGAACGCGCCAAGCTCGCCCAGGCCGAGGAGGACCTCGCCGCGCAGGCCGAGACGATCGAGCGGCGCAGGCTCGAGTACGCCGAAGCCGCCGGCGCCCTCGACGACCGCGAACGCGTCCAGGCGGCGCTGGAAGAGGAGTTCCGCACGCTGGAGGAGACCCTCGCCGCGGATGTCCAGCAGGTGCTCGAGCAGATCCGGAGAACTGAGGCGCTCATCGAGGAGTCCGCGCGCGAGTATCGCGAGCTGGACATCCGGGCCCGCGCCGAGCACGACAAGGCCACCGGCGCGGACCGGGACGTGCGCAACGAACGCCAGGCGTTCGCCGAAGCGGTCGGCCAGCTGCACGAGCAAGCCAGGCAGTTCGGCGACTACGCAAGGCCGGAGATCCGCACGCTGCTCGGCGTCAGCGACACTACCCCCTGGCCCGGCGCTGCCCCCTGGCCGGATCCGGCGAACCTCGGCGATGACCTCACGGCCGTGCTTCCGCTGGACGTGGCGGCTATCCTCGACGCCTTCGGTGACGCGACACGCGGCGGCCGTCAGGTCACCGACGGGATGCTGAAGAACACCGCGGACCGGATGTCGGTCGCGCTCAAGGACTTCACCGAGGCCCTCGCCGCGTGCGATCAGGACTACCGGGTGGACTGGGAGCCCGGCGCGGTGGTCACCGTGCTCGTGATCGACGACGAGGGCCGCAAGCCGGTGGCCGGCTTCGCCGCCCGGATCGCGGACCGCGCCGCGGAGCAAGGCATCCTGCTGGAGGAGCGGGAGCGCAAGGTGCTGGAGGACGAACTGCTCGCCGCCCTGGCGCAGCAGATCCACGGCCGGGTCATCGCCGCCCGCGATCTCACCCGGGACATGAACTCCGACACGAGGTCCAAGCCGATGTCGTCGGGGATCGCGATCGGCATCCGCTGGGGGCAGTCCGACAAGATCACCGACCTCCAGCGGTCCGCGTCCCGGCTGCTCGAACGCGACTCGCCCGGTCCGGAGCGGCTCGCCGAGCTGCGCGGCCTGCTCCGCGAGATGATCCGGGAATACCGGGCCGGCCACCCCAGGGCGACCTATCGCGAGGCGCTGGCCAGCGTGCTGGACTACCGTTCCTGGCACGGTTTCGAGCTGCTGCTGATCCAGCCCGGCGAACCCGAGGTGCGGCTGACCCGGGCCAGGCATTCGGTGATGTCCGGCGGCGAGAAGTCCGCGGCGATCCACCTGCCGCTGTTCGCCGCGGCCAACGCGCTGTACTCCTCGGCCAAGGATCACTGCCCGCGGATGATCGCGCTCGACGAGGCGTTCGTCGGCATCGACGAGCGGTACAAGCCGGACCTGTTCGGCCTGGCGGTCAAGTTCGACCTGGACCTGTTCATGACCGGTCACGACCTGTGGGTCACCACCGCCACCGTGCCGATGATCGCGCACTACGACATGTACCACGACAAGACCACGCGCACCGTCTCGTCGCTGCTCATGCTGTGGGACGGTCAGCAGCTCATCGATGGAGCGGTCGGCTATGCCGACAACGAAGCCCTGGTGACGGAACTGCTGGGCTTCCGCCCGACCCGGCACGCGCCGCTCGGCACGGCTTCGACGCTGTATCCGCCAGCCGAGACCGTTGAGGAAGACGACTACGATGCCGAATCCGTTTGAGGCGCCAGAATACCGGCGGCTCCTGCGGGCGGCCCGCCGGTCCCTGGAGCGCACCGGCGGCGATCTTGACGGCTCGGTCAGCGTCAGCAGCCCGGACGACGCCGAACGCAAAGCCATCATCGGCGTCACCGGGCAGTACCGGCCCGCCGGAACGGCGCGGCTGACCGTGCGGCTCGCCGAGCTTGACGCCGCGGTGCGGGAGGCGGCCGGCCGCGGGCTGCCGGAACTGCTCGCCGAGCTGGGCGGTCCGCTGCGCGATCGGCCGGCCGAGCTGGCGTCGCACGTCGCGGAGCGGGAGACCACCATCCGTTCGTTGGAAAAGAGCCTTTTGTTTGCTGAATTCGAGTGGTTCCGGGAGTGGATCGGGGCGGTGGCGCGCGACGGGACGCTCACGAAGCTGGTGAATTCCGGCGAGCAGTGGCGGATCGCGCAGGCGGTGCGGGTGCTTGAGTTCCTGGCCGCGCGGGACGGGGTTCCGGTGCTGCTGCCCGAGCTGGCCGCGGCCGTGACCGGCGACACCAAGGCGCTCAACCCGGGAACGGTGCTGTCGACGCTGGTCTTGCGTGCGCTGTCGCTGCGTTCATTGGAGCTGGGGGCCGGCGGTCCGGCCCGGTTCGACACCGCGCAGGCGCGGCGGGAGCTGTGGGATGTCAGCGACGTCGTGGTCGACGATCTGGCCAGCCGGGTGCTGGTGCTGAACCTGCCGGCTTCCGGGGATGGCCTGGGGGAGTGGCTGACCGGGGCGGCGTGCCGCGGTGTTCCGTTCTACGTGACGTTGCAGCAGCTCCTGGCCATGCCGGTGCGGATCGGCGAGGCGGCGGTGTACGTGTGCGAGAACCCGGCCGTGCTGCGGCGGGCGGCGTCCGATCTGGGTGCTTGTTCGGCGCCGCTGCTGTGCGCCGAGGGACGGCCGTCGACCGCGTTTCACCAGCTGGCGTCGGCTGTGGTGGCCGGCGGCGGCGGGTTGCTGTACCACGGGGACTTCGACTGGCCGGGCGTGGCGATCGCCGCTTCGGTCATGGCCCGCCACGGCGCCCGCCCGTGGCGGTTCGGCGCGGCGGACTATACCGCCGGGCTGCGGGACGATTCGATGCTGCTAGGCGGCTCGCCGCAGTCGACCCCCTGGGATCCGTCGCTCGGTGCGGTCATGACGTCCGCCGGCCGGGTCGTCTACGAGGAATCCGTCGCTGGTCCGCTCATCGACGATCTGTGCACCGGAGGTGAGGCGTGACTGAGGCGCCGCGGCCGGAGGCCCAGGCCAATTCAACGCTGCTGCTGCGGAATGGGCGGCTGCTGGACGTGGTGGCCGGTGACTACACCGAGGGCGACCTGCTCGCCGTGGACGGCCGGATCGCCGAGGCCGGGCCGGGGCTGACCGCGCCGGCCGGTGCCGAGGTCCGCGATCTTCGCGGCGCCTTCGTGCTGCCCGGGCTGATCGACGCGCATGTCCACGTCACCGCGTTCACCGCGGATCTGGCTTCGCTGGCCGAGACGTCACCGTTCTACCTGGCCGCGCACGTGGCGAAGATCATGAGCGGGATGCTGGATCGCGGCTTCACCACCGTCCGCGACGTGGCCGGCGGCGACTACGGAACCGCCGCCGCCCAGGCCGAGGGGCTGATCCGCGGCCCGCGCCTGTTCTTCGGCGGGCGCGCGCTCAGCCAGACGGGCGGCCACGGCGACAGCCGCGGTCCGGGCAGATACGTGATCGACGAACACGCGACGGGAGCGGACTGCCGGATCGCCGACGGCGTGGACGCGGTGCGCGCCGCCGCCCGCGACGAACTGCGCAAGGGCAGCCACCACATCAAGGTGATGGCTTCCGGCGGCGTCGCCTCGCCCACCGACCGGATCGACTCGGTCCAGTACTCGATGGATGAGCTGCGCGCGGTGGTGGACGAGGCCGCGGCGGTCAACCGGTACGTCGCCGCGCATGCCTACACCGCACGCGCGGTCAACCGGGCGATCGAGGCCGGCATCCGGTCTATCGAGCACGGCAATCTCATCGACGATTCGAGCGTCGCGTTGCTGGCCGATCCGGGCCGGGATGTGTTCCTCGTGCCGACGCTGGTGACGTACTGGGCGCTGAAGCGGGAAGGCCGGGAGTCCGGCATGCCGGAGCGAAGCTGGCGCAAGGTGGACGAAGTGCTGGACGCCGGGCTGTCCTCGCTCGAGCGTGCCTACCGGGGAGAGGTCCGGCTGGTCTTCGGCACCGACCTGCTCGGCGGCATGCACCGGCACCAGAACGAGGAGTTCCGTATCCGCGCCGAGGTGCAGCGGCCGCTGGACGTGATCCGCTCGGCGACCAGCGAGGCCGCGGTGCTGCTGCGAGCCGAAGGCCAGCTAGGGACGCTCACGATCGGCGCGCACGCCGACATGGTCGTCCTTGACGGCGACCCGCTGCACGATATCGGCGTGCTCGCCGACCCGGCCGCGCACATGCCGCTGGTGGTCCAGGGCGGTGCCGTCGTCCGGGACGCCAGTTCTTTACGGAGAAACCACAGATGCGCGCGCGGTCCTGGCCGGTGGTGACGGTCTGTCTCGTTGCTACCGGGGGTTTCTGCGTGCTGGTGCAGGGACCGCTGTGGAAACAGGACAGCGCCCTCGCCGCGCTGAACCTGACCTGCTCGCTGGTCTTCGTGTTTACCGGGCTGATGCTCCGCCGGGAGCCTGGGCAGAACGGTGTGGCCTGGGCACTCGTGCTGGCCGGGGTGTTCCGCTCGGTGGATTTCATCGATGCGTGGAACGGTCCGTGGCCGTGGTACGGGCTGGTCTTCGGCGGGGTCGATCGGCTGTTCGGCGCGTACGCATTGCTGCGTTACCCGAATTACTCGCTGTTTCGGTACCAGCGGATCTACCTCATGACGCTGACCGTCTGGATGCTGCTCGGCCGTGTACTGATCTCGATCACGTCAACCGCGCAATGGAACGGCGGCTCCGCGTCATGGTGGTGGCCCGATCTGTTTCCGGATCAGCACCTGAATGATCTCCTGAATTATGTGGTCAACGCCGGCGAGGGCCTGCTCGGCGCGGCGTTGCTCGTCCTGCTGGTGATGCGGCTCAGGCAGGCCAGGAGCCTGGACCGTATCGTCATCGCCCCCATCATCCTGGCCGGTGTCGCCGCCGTGATCGCGGCCAGCGTGTCGGCGCTGAACCAGATGCTGGTCAGCCTCAGCGCCACGCCCAACGGCGCGTACTTCGTGGAAAGCGCGGTGGACCTGGCCGTGCCGCTGGCCTTCGGCGTCGCGGTGATACAGCGGGTGCTGCTGGTCCGTAACCTGACCGCGCTGACCGCGCGGATCTCGGCCGCCGCCGACGTTAGCTCGGTGCGGTACGCGCTCCAGGCCACGCTGCATGATCCGACCCTGGAGGTTGTCGAGCTTTCGGCGCTTTCACCGCCTTCGCCGGAAATGCATCCGGGGGATCGGCTGGTCGAGGTTATCCGCACCGAGGCGGGCACGCCGATCGCGGTCATCATCGCGGACCCCGCCCTGGAGCGCTATCGTGGCTTGTTCGACGCCGCGGTGCGGACGAGCGAGCTGGCGCTGAGACATGCTCAGCTCCAGGCCCAGGCGGCGCGCGAGAAACTGGAACAGGTCCGGGCGTCACGGGCGCGCATCATCGAAGCCGGGGTGGCCGAACGGCGCCGGATCGAGCGCGACCTGCACGACGGGGTGCAGCAGCACCTGCTGGGACTGGCCGCCAGCCTGACGGCGGCGATGACCCGCACCGCCGACCCGGAAGCGACCGAGGCTTTCCGCCAGGCGCGTGAGGGCCTCAGGGAGATCCTGGCCGAGTTGCGCGACCTGGCGCATGGGATCCACCCCGCGGTGCTGTCGCAAGCCGGCCTGGTGGCGGCGCTGGAGGAGGTCGTGGAACGGCTGCCGCTGCCGGTCCGGGTGACCGCTCCAGCGTCCCTTGCCGGTACCGGCCGGTGCGGAGCCGCCGCGGAGGCGACCGCCTACTACGTGACCTGCGAAGCCCTCACTAATGTGGTAAAACATGCCAAAGCGGACAGCGTAACCGTTACGATAAGCGTCGACGAGTCGAACCTCGCGATAGAGATCGCCGATAATGGCATCGGCGGAGTTATATCGGCCGGCCAGGGCCTGTCCAACATCATGGACCGGGTCAGCGCTCTCGATGGTGAAGTCACTATTGACAGCCCGCCAGGAAAGGGGACGCGTCTTGCTGTGAGGATTCCATGCGGTTAGCGATTGCTGATGACTCCGGACTTTTCCGCAGCAGCCTGAAGCTGCTCCTGGAGGCGTCTGGCGCTCAGGTTATCGCCAGCGCGTCATCGGGATCAGACCTGCTCGCGGTCGTCAAGGAAAGCCCGCTGGATGCGGTGATCCTTGACATACGGATGCCTCCGTCCTTCACCGACGAAGGCATCGTTACGGCGGTCGAGTTGCGCCGTCTTTACCCGCCGGTCGGCATTCTTGTGCTGTCCACCTATGCCGAGACCAGCTACGCCAGCCGGCTGCTGGAAACCGTCAGCACGGGCGTTGGTTATCTGCTGAAAGACAATGTCACCGACGCGGACGCATTGATGGAGAGCCTGGCCCGCGTGGCGGCGGGAGAGACGGTAATTGATCCGGTCATTGTCCGGCGTCTGCTTCAGCGGAACCGGAAACCGAGCATGATCGAGACGCTCAACGAACGCGAGCGTGCCGTGCTCGGGCACATGGCCGAGGGCCGGTCCAACCTCGGGATCGCGAAGCAGCTTTTCCTGAGCCCGCGCACCATCGAAACACATGTCAGCAGCGTCTTCAGCAAGCTGGGACTCGACCAGACGGACACCGACAACAACCGGGTACGAGCCGTACTGGCCTATCTGCGCTCCGCCGATCCGCTTGACTGAACCCTGGTTCTTGACTGAACCCTGGTTGATGCGGCGCCGGCTGAGTGAGCGCCGGTCGCTACAGCGCCGGCTGAGTGAAGGCCGGCTGAGTGAGCGCCGGCTGAGTGAGCGCCGGCTGAGTGAGCGCCGGTCGGGGCAAAGGGCCGGAGGAGAGGCTGCGCCCCCCCTCGAAGCCTCCCCTCCAGCCCGCTCATAGTGGTTCATTTGAGGACAATCACGTCCCTGCCCCCGAAGGCATCGGTCAGATCCTCGCCGAGCCGCCCGGCGATGAAGTCCGCGATGACCGCCGCATCCGACGCCCCGTCGTCCATCAGGCTCACCTGTACATGAAACGCGTCGCCGTGGCGCTCGCGAGAGACGGTCGCGGCGGTTGCCAGCGGCATCGACTTCCGTGCCCTGAAAATCGTCATCACGACTTCGGCTACTCCGAGCGTCTCCATTCGTAGCCACCCGTCCGGTGGCTCCCCGTCCGGTGGCTCCCCGTCCGGTGGCTCCCCGTCCGGTGGCTCCCCGTCCGGTTGCTCCCCGTCCGGTTGCTCCCCGTCATCGATCGCGGGATCGGTGGCGGGCGGCATGCCAGCAGTCTGCCTGTCCGGAGCGTTGCTGGTGATCGTGGAAAGTACCGGAAATAACGCGGGATTTCCCCCTTGACAGGTTCCGGCCCGGCGCAGCCGGCGGAGCCTACGCCCCTTCGCCCCACCTGGCCCGGAAGTACTCCACGATTTTGCTAGCCTGCTCGTGACTCACCTCAACCAGATCCTGCCCGAGATCGCCGCGTTCCCATTCGACGATGGTGGGCGTGAATGCCCAGCTGAAGTCCTTCCGCAGGCCCTCATCCGACGGCCCATCATCATGTTCAAGTCGCCGGACGAGCCCATATGGGTTATCGACGGTACGATTACTGCCGACGACCGCATAGTAAGTAATCGATCCGGACATCTACAGCCCTCCCTTATCGAAGCCGGGAATGTCGATAGCACCGTCCGGGCATTTGACGCAGGATGACACTTCCCGTTGGAACGAGTGCAACTCACGAAGTTCTGGCCTAGTGGTCAGTGGGTTGCGAAGGCGTTCATAAGAATCATGAGTTACATGCTGCTTGGCATGGAAGCTGTCGGGCGTGTGAAATTGCACTTCGAACCGAAGCCCTTCCTGCGTGACCCAGCGGGTGTTGATGCCTTTGTACTCGGGATTGGACCAGGAGTTCCGGCTCTGGTACATCTCGTACCCGAAGCTTTGCAAACGAACGGTGATGTCGTAGTAGCTCTTGGTGTAGTTGTCCGGCTCAACGCAGAACGTATAGCGGATCGCATCGGGGATCTGGCCAAGCACCTCGGTCGGCGTGGCGTCCGGGCTCCCTGTCGCAAGACCTTCCGCGACCTTCTCCTTGAGACGGTCGTCGCCCTTGAGGCGGCGGTCGAAGCCCTCCAGGCGAGCGCCGCATGCGTTGTCTCGCTCGACCGTCCGCAGGTCAGCGGATACGGCGGGCTCCGTGGTGCGCATCCGGCCGATCGCCGCCTCGGCCTCCGCGTTGCGGTCCGGGCTGAGGTAGAAGTCCCCGCCGCTGCGGAACGAACCGTCCGGATCGGCCGTGCGATCAACCGCCACACCGGTCTGCCGGGCCGGCCAGCGCTCCTCGTGTTCCGCCCACATGCGGGCAAAGCGCGGCACGTCGGCCCGGTAATCATGCTGCTCGGCGGCGTCAGCGTCGGCATATGCCCGTGCGGCGTCATATGCCCGGCCCCGCTCATCGGGATCGATCTCCCGTACCGCGCTCATCCGCCGCGCCAGTCCAGCATCGCTCCCGTCCGGCCCATCAGGCCCGTCCGGCCCATCAGGCCCGTCCGGCCCATCAGGCCCGTCCGGCCCATCAGGCCCGTCCGGCCCGTCGGGCTCCCCAGCCAGTTCCGCACCACCCACAGCTAATCCGTATCGCTACGTTAAGTAAATTAGCTTTTATTCTACGTGACTGACCTTCTCCTCGCCCAGTTGTCTCGGGCCGGCCGCGACAATGCGGGCCATCCGGAAACGCCGCCAAATGGACTTATCCCGAAATGTCGGGCCGCGCTGCACGAAAGCAAGCTCGCCGGACTGGCTTCCCTATCGGGAACATTGCCCGCCGGACGGCTTCCCACCGGGAACATTGCCCGCCGGACGGCTTCCCACCGGGAACATTGCCCGCCAGACGGTTTCCCTTGGAACATTGCCCGCCGGACGGCTTCCCCCCTTGTGGAATTCCGGAATAACGGGCGTCTGCGACATATCGGTCACACCGCCTTCGCCGAGAAGCTGCGCAAATCACCTCATAGCGGGCGCATGGCCAGCCACATTGCGGAAATTAGGAGCCCTCTGGAACAAAAGGCGCTGGAAACCGGCGCCCAATCTTCCGCGCGGCCCTTTTCTTCCGCGTCCCACTGGCTTTTCTCCACACTCGGCTGGCGCAAATGGTGCATGTCACGAAATGCCGGGCGCACGGAATCGCCCGGCCTGGCGAAGCGAAGTCATGCGCCCGAGGTTGCGGCGGCCGGGCCAGGGGAGCGAAGTCATGCGCCCGGCGTTACGCAGGCTGCGAACCGAAGTCATGCGCGGGGAGGTCAGCCTCGGCAGACCCAAACGGTACATGTCACGAAATGTCGGGCGGCCCGGCGCTGCGCAGGCAGTCAACAGAGTTGATAACAGCAAGAAGTGTGTGGGTGTGGGTGTGGGCGATGGGTGTGGGCGATGGGTGTGGGTGTCGGCTAGGCGTCTGGGTTGCCGGGGGCGGATGTGCCCAACGGGGCCGTTGCGGTGCTGGGTGGCAACGTCGCGGGATCGACGAACGTGCTGCCGTCTGGCCCCGCCTGCACCGCCATATGCAGCGCGCTGCCCTTGAGATACTGGTTCCACGGCAGGAACCACTGGGTCCAGCCGTTGTCCCAGTTGCCACCGCGCGGGCTGCCGGTGATCGTCACCGGGTCGCCGGGCACCTCCATGTTGTAGTAGGCCTCGGCGTCGGCCGGCGGCATGTTCACGCAGCCGTGGCTCACGTTGGTGAATCCCTGCTCGCCGACCGACCAGTAGGCGTCGTGGAGGTAATCGCCGGACCAGGTGATCCGCACCGACCAGGGGACCTCGATGTTGTACCCGGGGCCGACCATGTCCACCGGGTTTCCCTTGTCGATCGTGACGTAGGTTCCGTCGGGAGTGTCGTCGCCGGGCCTGCCGGTGCTGATCGGCCAGTGGTCGATCAGGTGCCCGTTGCGGTACAGGTTCATGAAGTGGCTGCGGGTGCTGGCCGTGACGATGAGCGAGTCGCCGATGGTGAACGTCTGGCTGAGGGTGTGATAGCCGTACACGCCGGGGGCGCCCTCGACGCCGTCCAGGTGCCCGGTGAAGGTGACCGTCGTGTCCGGTGGCCAGTAGTCGCGCGGCCGGAAGTATGCGCAGGTGGGGGCCATCCCGCAGGAGTCGTCCCAGTACCAGGCGCCGATCACCGGCCTGGAGGCGCGGATCTGCAGCGCCCGTTCGACAGCCGCCTTGTCGGTGATCTGGTGGCTGAAGTACAAGACGATGGGGATGCCCACGCCGTAGGTCTGCTGGTAGCCCTCGATGATCTCCGTCGTGAACGTCTGCGCCGGGCTCAGGGTGCGGAACGAGGCCGTGCGGGTGACCGTCTTTCCCGCACCGGCGGCCGTCGCGGTGATCGTGTAACTTTGCGAGACGTCCAGCGCCCCCTGGCTGTGCCACACCGTCTTGGCCGCGTTCAGCGCGCCGCTCACCGGCTCGCCGCCAGTGCGGACGCTTACACCCGTGATGGTTCCGCCGCTCGCGGTGACGGTGATCCCGGCGCTCGGGTCGGCCGTGGCGCCACTGCCCGGCGTGAATTTCAGTCGCGGCGTCGACGCCGCGACTGACTGGGCGGCCGGGGAAACGCGGACGGAAGACGAGTGGTCTGATGTTGAATGCGCAGCCGAACGGGCGGTGGTGACACCTCCCTGGCATGCGGTTGCCAGCAGGGCAATCGCGGCGCAGATGACAGTGATAGCGGGGGCACGTACCATTCCACGCACACTCCGAGTTTAAGCGCGCCAGGCCGGAATGCGGGTAGCCAGGACGTTGAAGAACGGCTCCGCACCCCAGCTATCCAGGTTCCCGATGACATAGAGACGACGCCTGGCCCGGCTGACCGCCACGTTGAGCAGGTTCGGCTCTCCGGCCGCGAAGCGGCGTGCGCCCGGATGGTCCGGATCGCCGCCGAGGATCAGGATGACGACGTCGGCTTCCTTGCCCCGCACCGTGTGCACGGTACCGACCCAGTTGTCGCGATCGCGTTCGCTCACTTCGGGGAAGACGGACTCGTGCACCGTCCTGGCATGACCGGCGACCACGCGGAACGGGCTGATGACCCGGATCCGGGCGGCCGGCACGCCGTCGTCCCTGAGCTGTGCGAGCACCGTGCCCAGCATCGTCCCCTCGGCGGGAATCCAGTGGCCGTCCGAGGTCGTGGACCTGATGTCGCACCACATGTCTTCGCGGCCGCCAAACGGCGGCCGCTCCGGGGTGCCGAACACCATCAGGCCGTCGTAGGCGATCTGGTTGCTGATGTCGAATATCGGCCGGTCGCATCGCCGGTGTACGCGCAGCGGAGTGCCGGCCCACAGGGGCTCCTCGCTTTCCGCGGTCGGCAATGCCGTGCCATGCTCGGCGAGCCGGCCGGCGACCTGCTGCACCGACGTCTGGCTCGGCGCCCATTGCTCGCTGACGCCGAATTCGCTGAGCAGCGTGCGCTGACCTCCCCACGGCAGCATGACCGCGGGCTTGAGCTGCCGCGGATCGCCCACGATGACCGCGCGCCGGGTCCGCCACAGCGCACCGACCGCGTACTGCGGCGGCGCTTGCCCGGCCTCGTCGATGAACAGCCAGCCGAGTGATTCCCGGCCAAGCCCGCCGGACAGGCGGGCGAAGGATGTGAGCGTGGTGGACATCACCGGCACCAGGAGGAAGAAGGTCTGCCAGGCGGCCAGCGTCGCTGTATCACTGGGCCGCCCCTTACCGTCCAGGATGTCCATCAGCGCCCCGAGATTCTGCCGGAACCTGGCCGCCTCGGCCAGGATCAGCGCCTTGTGCAGCGCGAGGGCGGCCAGGAACAGCTCGGTGCGTGCCGTGGTGAACTCCGCGTCGGCCCACGGAGCCGACTTCTCGCGGCGCTCGATAGCCGCGGCCTTCCCGGTCTCCGCGTAGTCGGGGCCGTCCGGCACGTGGCCGCCCCAGCGCTGGCGGGCGTGGGTGACCTGAGCTCGCAGGCCATCGGCTTCGCGGGTCAGGCGGTCGCGCGTGTCTCGTGCGCCTTCTTCTTCCCGGCGGGTGCGGGCCAGCTGGTTCGCCAGATCCTGGGCGGTACGCAGCGCCTCGTCCTGCTGCCGGCTGGCCACCACCAGGCGGCCGCGCAATTCGGCGTGCTCGGCATCCCAGGCCCGGCGCGCGGCGCGGTGCCGGGCGGACGGGAACGCGAACAGCCCCGGCTTGCCGGCCCGGTGGGCCGCGACCGTGGCACCGGCCAGCTGGCAGCGTTCCTGCGCGACTCGCAACTGCTCGTCAGTGCCTGGCCAGCGGGCTTCGAGCTCTTCGCGGAGCGCCGTCGCGGTCGCGAGGGAAGTGCTCGCCCGGGCGAGGTCCTGCTCGGTGGCGGAGAGCTGGGTGATGGAGCGAGAAACCACAGACCGTTCGTCGGAAAGGGCTTTTACCCGGGAAAGGGCGCGGTCGAAGCTGGCTACCGCGCCGCGCCAGTCGGAGAGCGGATCGGCACCCGGACGCAGCACATCGAGCATGCCGCGGTTGGGCTGGTTACCGAGACGGGCGGCATTACGCCACAGGTCGTCGATGCCGTCCGGGCCCTGGATCTCGCCGTCGTCGGCATCGAATTGGCCTGGGCCTCCGGCCGCGGCGGACGCCACCACGATCTCGAAACCGGTGAGCCCGGGGCTGAGCGGGGTGATGGTGTGCTGATGATCCGGGGTTTGCCACGATTCGGAGGGGATCGTGAATGCCGCGCCGGGGGAGGGGAGGCGCGCGATCTCGATCGCTCGGCCGACCACGATGGCCGCGATCACATCGCGAAGCACGGTCGTCTTGCCGGTGCCGGGCGGACCGGTGACGGCGAACAGGCCGGGCGCGTTTCCGAGGGTCCGCATGATCTGGTTCACCGCGAACTGCTGGCTGAGGACGAGCGGACGCGCGATATCGGTAACCCATCGCCCTGCGGGAATGCGATCGGGGTCGCAGCCCTGACGCACCGCGAGCGGTTCTTTCCGCACGTCGGTGCGGGCTGGATGCGTGCGGGCGGACAGGTACTGGATGAGCGCCGTGCCCGCCTCACCGCGGTCCACCGCCGCCGCGATGAACGCGAGGTCATCGGCGACATGGCTGTTCAGGAAGGGCTGCTGGCCGGGCGGGTCCTCGGCGTGGTCGACGCTGATTTCGTAGCTGCTGATCCGGATGTCCCGCGGCTGGAGGCGGTCGGTCACGCCGAGGCGGTCGGCGAGTCCGGCGGTGAACCGATGGAGGGCAGAGCCGGAGAGCGGGGCGGAGTTTTCCCCGACGCCGGCGAGTTTCCGCAGGTCCTCGGCGTAGCCGAGGGCATCTTGGTGGAATCCGGTCAAGGTCTTGTTGCTCCGTACGACCTGGCCTACCGCCCAGGCGCAGGCGGACAGGACCGCGGACTCCTCGATCAGGTAACCGCCGGCGTCGACCGTGCAGGCGAAAAGCGCCGAATGCCCGTGCGCCGGCGCTGCTTCGGGGTCGTCCTCGCCGAACTCGCTGACGAGTACGTCGCGTACCTTACCAAGGTCGTAGATGCCGGCGAAGATCTCGTGGCGCCAGGTCTTGCCGGGTTCCGGTGCCGGGAGGTTGGCAGCCGGTTCCCACGGCAGGGGATTGGCGGGCTGGAAGTCGGCGATATAGTTACCGGCGTCCGTTTTGGGCAGTTGTTGCGGGCTGAACATCTCGACCGCGTGCCAGAACCGCACGATCCGCGCCGAGTCGTCGGACATGCTCACCACCGCTTCAGGGAAAGTCGGTCGCGTGCCGCTGCCATTGGCTTTGTTTGCCCCACCCAGAGTACCGCCCGCGCATTTCATTTGCCGAATTACCGCCGGCAATGACATGAATGCAATTGCATCTGCAGTCGCAGATTATCAAGATCACTATCAGATCGGCGGCTACCGTTCTGGCTGCGGAATTCGCCAGAACGGTAGCCGATCTCTTGCGACATCGATGGCAGCATCGTCACGCTGGAACCGGACAAACCCCTCACGCAACGCGATGAATGGCGCCATCGTCACGCTGAGGGGTTTCATCCGGCCGAGACATGATCGCGAAGAACCCGCGGATATGGTTCATCCAGGTAGACGGCAGGAGGCGCGGCACCAATTACCCGTGTCAGTCGGATTCGGCGAGCGGCGCGGTCGCGTCGGCTGACAGCAACCGCTCACGCAGTGGATAACGGCCCAGGCCGGTCAGGCGCACCCGCAGGCCTGATGGCGGGAAGACCGCCCCACCCGGCGGACCCGGGTGCGGTGGCGTCGAGCCACCGTCCGTTCGTGATAAATGCCTTCCTGGGAAAGGAGCGTGGCACCGCCGGAATGTCGGTCATCCGTGAGAGCATGGGGCCTCGTCGGGCGCGGAGGAGGGTCGGCGTGACGGACGGGCGGACGGGACGATCGGGCGAGTGGGACGCGCTGGAGCTATATGCGCCGCTTCTCAACAGTTTGGGAGGCAGCGCCGGAGCGCTGGTAAACGAGCAGGTCTCGCTGCTGGTGGACGACGCGGTCAAGGTGTGGAGCAGGCCGGGATTCGACACGTTCCTGTCGGTTCCCGCGCTCCGGTTCACGCCGTTCGACTACCAGTTGCAGGCGGCGCGCAGCGCGCTGCGCCGGATGCGCGGGCGGGCGATACTCGCCGACGAGGTCGGGCTGGGCAAGACCATCGAGGCCGGGCTGATTCTCGCTGAGCTGCGGCTGCGCGGTCTGGCTGACCGCACGCTGGTCATCACCCCGGCCGGGCTCGTGGCGCAGTGGCAGGAGGAACTCGAGCGCAAGTTCGGCGTGCCCACGAGGCTCCCCGGTCAGGATACGGATCGTGGCGTCGTGGTCGCCTCGCTGGCGGCCGCCCGCCGCGACCCGCTGAAATCACAGCTGACACCGGACCCCTGGGATCTGATCATCGTCGACGAGGCGCACCGGGTCCGGGCGCCGCGCAGCGCTTCCGGGCAGCTGATCCGCCAGCTCAGGTCGCGCTACCTGCTGCTGCTGACCGCCACGCCGGTGGAGAACCGGCTGCAGGACCTGTACGAGATGGTGAGCCTGGTCGCGCCCGGGTTGCTGGGAACCGCGGCCCAGTTCCGCGCCGCGCATGGCGCCGCACCGCTCACGACGCCAGGCAAGGAACCCAGGAACGTCGCCGCGCTGCGCAAGCAGACCGCCGAGGTGATGATCAGGCACCGGCGCAGCGAGGTGAGCGTGCTCCTACCGCAACGCCTGGCCGAGACGGTACGCGTCGAGCCGTCCGGCGCCGAACGGCAATGGTACGCCGATCTGACAGCGCGAGTCCGTGCGGAGGGCAGGACGGCCCCCCCGGCGCGACGGCTGACGCTGCGTAGCGTGGCCAGACTGGCCGGGTCGAGCCCCGCCGCGGCGGTGCCGACCCTGGCCAAGATCGGCTGGGACGACCTGGCCCGGCGCGGTTCCCTGCTCACCGCCCCGGCGAAGGTCGCGGTGCTGCTCGACCGGCTCAGCCGGTTCACTCAGGCGGGGGAGAAGGTCCTGGTGTTCACCGCGTTCCGGCAGACCCTGGAGCTGCTGACTGATCAGGTGCCGTCAGCGGCGGTCTACCACGGCAGCCTGCCGCGCGCGGAGAAGGAGCGGGCGATCGCCGCGTTCCGCGACGAGGCCCAGGTGCTGCTGTCCACCGAGTCCGCCGGTGAGGGGCGCAATCTCCAGTTCTGTCATGTGATGGTGAACATGGACCTGCCGTGGAACCCGATGCAGATCGAGCAGCGGCTCGGCCGGCTGCACCGGGTCGGTCAGGAGCACGACGTTCTGCTGACCAACCTGGTCGCCAGCGGCACCATCGAGGAGCAGGTGCTGCGCGTGCTCGAGGCGAAGATCAACCTGTTTGAGCTGGTGGTGGGCGAGCTCGACATGATCCTCGGCCGGGTGGACGACGAATTCGATTTCGAGACCACGGTGTTCGACGCGTTCGTCGCCTCGGAAGACGACGCGGAGTTCGGCGAGCGGATGGCGGTCATCGGAGACGACCTGGCCCGGGCCAGAACCGATTACCTGGCCAGCCGAGCGTCGATCGACAACCTGGTCTCGGAACAGGAGGGCACGTGATCACGGACCCCGCACTGGAGTTCTGGCTGCGGCACGTGGCCGCCGACGGCGGGCTCTGGGAGCCGGCCGGAGACTCCGCGTATGTGGTCCTCCCTGCTCAGCTTCGCGACGCGTACCGGCTACCGGAAGAGCTCCGGGTCACCGCCGACCCCGATGTCGCGCGGGAGGACGGTGCCACGCTGCTCACCGCCGGTCATCCCGTCCTCGCCGAGGCCGCCGACCGGGTGCTGGCCGTCGGCGATGCCGGCTACCTCGTCCTGGACCGGCCAGCCGGCGTCCCGCCAGGGCGTGATGTGCTACAGGCCGAGGTTCGCGAGGCCTTCCCGGCCGACCATGGCCGGATCGACGTGTCCGGCGAGCCCGCCTTCGTGCTGCACCCGGTCGTCCGGGTCGGCGCGCTGGTCAGCTACGAGCTGTCGGCGGAGGATCGCTTCCAGGAGGAGGCAGAGCGCTGGGTGGATGTCCCGTCCCGTCGCGAGATACCTGCCGCGCTCGCCAGGTCGCTGTCCAAGGCTCTTTATAACGAACGTACGGTCGTACCCCCCGCAGAGAACCTGCTTCCCGCGATCGGTCACGCCCACCGGCTGATGGACTCGGCCGCGATCTCCCGGCGTGCCGTGCTCGCCGCCGAGGTGAGCAGCGGGTTCGAGGCCGAACGCGGGCGGGCCGCGGCGTATTACGCGGACGCGATCGCCGGCATCGAACGACGCCTGGCGACTGCCGCGCCTGATCGCGCCGCGGTGTTGCGGGAGAGGCTGCGCGCCACCCGTGAGGAACAGGTGCGGCGGCTGGCCGAGATCGCGGAAAAGTACGAGGCCCGGCATGTGATCCGGCCGTACCGGCTGCATGTGCTGCTGGTGCCGGCACTGCGGGTCGCGGCCGACGTGCTGCGCGGGTCGCGGCGGTACCCGATGAGCTTCGACTGGTTGCTGCCGGCCGGGGTGTACGCGCCGGTGCGCTGCCCGTCGTGTTCGGCCGAGGCCGGGCTGGTGGCGGGCAAGGAGAAGCTCGGCTGCGAGGCGTGCCTGCCGCCAAAGCCGGCGACAGTAGCTTCAGCCACTAAGCCGGCCGCGCCCGCCAAGCCGCCCGCGGCGAAACCACCCGTAGCGCCCTCGGTGACATCACCGAAACCGAGCCGGCGGGAGGCTGGGCCGCCCCAGGCGCGCGGGGCGCAGCAGAAGGCTCGCGCCGCGCTGGCCGAACGCGTGTGGTCCGCGGTGGCGAGCGGCGACCGCCGCACGCTGGCCAGGGTCCTGCGTCCCGATTCGCCCGCGGCGGCGCTCGCCCGCGTGTACGGCCCGGCCGCGTTCACCGGCATCATCGGCATGCCCGCCGGCGAGGCACCGGAACGGTTCACCGCGGCGGTTGACGCGGAAACAGTCCATGGCGTGCTGCTCGGCTCGTCCGGTGCCGAATACCACTACTTCATCCCGTCCCAGGACGGGCAGGCGGCCGAGGTGCTGCCGTTTCCGGTGATCGCGGATGGCACGTTCTGGCGGTCCTACTGGTGGGGCCGGCGCCCGGACGCCAGGTGGTCCGGCCCGGCGGTCAAGGGACTGGAGCCGGTCGAGCGCAAGCTGGCCGTCGCCGGGCGTGACTGGAACGGCCTGCCGGTCGCCGCCCGCGCCCTGGCGGCGTGGGACCGGCTCGGCGATACCCGCGACCGGCTGCTTTCCGCGCATCAGCCAGATGTGCTGGCCGCCTGCGTGATCCGGCTGGTCGCCTACCGGGCCGGCGGCAAGGCGACCTTCGCCAGCGTGGCGGACCACTTCCGGCTGGCCGAGGAGGATGTGCGCCGCGCCGACCGCGCCGTGCGGCCGCTCCTTGCCCTCGGCCCCGGCCGTCCCTGGTTAGCCCTCCGGCCAGGTGTTTAATCCGGCCAGGTGCTTACGGCGGCGCGGGCGAAACCCGTTCCGTCTTCGTTCGGTGACCACGCCCCGTAGTGGCGGGGATCGTCCGTGAGACCGCCGAGACGCCGCAACACGTTGCGGGTGTCCCATGCCGCCCGGTCGGCGTCCAGTGTGCTCAGCGGCGTTCCGTCGGCCAGTGTCCAGCCGATGCCCGCCAGTGTCCGCGCGACGACCTCCGCCGGATCGCCGGGGCCCGGACCGCCGCCGGGGCGCAAAGCAGCGACCGCGAGCAGCCAGATTAGGCCTGCCTGTGTCTCGCAGCGATCCGCGGATCTGGGCGGCATGCGTTCGGCCAGATGCCACCATAGCGCCACCGGATCGGTCCTCAGCTTGCGCCCGGCGGCCGTGAGCAGCAGCATCCCGCGGTGCTTGCGCAGCAGGCCCATATTGGTGGCGCTTTCGCGCAGATGCAGCACCGGCAACGTCTGGGTCTCCCGGTTCCCCTTGCCTATCCAGTCTTCCAGCAGGCCCAGCTCCGTCGCGGCGGCTTCGACATGGGCCGGAGGAAGGTATCCGGCTCCGGTCAGACGGATGCCTTCGGCGCCGACCCGGTCCAGGAGCCAGGTATAGGGGCGCACCATACGGGCGGCGGTCGCGGTATCGATGTCCGGCTTGCCCGCCAGCGCCGCGCCCATCAGCCACCGCAGCTCCCGGCGCACGTAGCCGTCCCGCACCGCGCCGAGGAGTTCCTCCAGCGGGCCGGGCAGGTCGTCCGGCGGGTCCGCTCGCTCGGGCCTGGTGCCGGGCGGGAAACGCCTGGCCAGTTCGGCGTTGATGACGTCGATACGGAACGGTGTCAGGGAGTAGCTTTGCGGCCGGATCTCGCTGCCGTACATCCGCTCGAACTCGATGACGGCGTCACTGTGGTCCGGATTGAACGGATCGATAGCGGCGCTGATCAGCTCATATCCGCCCACGCCGCCGCAGTCCTCGGGCGGGCCGTCGCGCCTGCCGTCCAGGCAGACCGCCGCCGGTGCCGTGGCCGGAGGCCCAGGCCAATTCGGCACCGCGTTGTCTCGAGGCGTCACGGCGTCGAGCCGGATGACATGTTCCCAGTCGTCACCGAAGTCATATACGTAGAACAGCTTGTCGCCTGGCTCCGCGAGCACCTCATCCAGCCGCACCGCTTCCTCGGGAACGCCGGGCTCGCCTTCTTCTTCCTGGAATGGGCACAGGTAGTACTCGGTCTCGGGGCTGTAATACCGCGGGCCGGAGCCGAACTGGTGCAGGTGACTGTCGGTCCAGCCGAAGGCGACCTGGAGGATCTCGTGAACCTCGTCGAGAAACAGATCGGATGCCAGCTCAAGCCGCCGCCACAGCGGCGGCTTGGTTCCGGAGAGGTCGACCCTGACCCGGTACCTGACCACGTCAGGCCGCCGCGGGCGCCGCCGTGACGGGGATGCGGCGATCTCGGCGGTAAGCCGCCGGATCATATCCGCGGGAGACTCAGGGACATCGCCAGGATGGTGGCCACGTGGCATGGCGCCAGGCTACCGGTCCCGGCTTCGTTCTACATTTGCTTACGCTTGTAGAGCTGATAGCTGCCGGAGAACGAGCGCCACGAAAAGGAGAGCTGATGAGCGTCCTGCCGGACATGGGGTTGCCGAACACCATGAGCGAGGCCGAGTATGAGGCGCTCCCCGCTGGTGTTGCCCGCCGGATCGAGGTTGTTCACGGTTATGTGATCGTCTGCGAGTCACCGACGCCGCAGCACCAGCAGGTGGCCCGGCGTCTGGCGAACACGTTCGAGACCGCCCGGCCGAAGGAGCCGTGTACTCGCGTGCAGATGGAGACCGACGTGGTGCTGTGGCATGTTCCGAAGTACACGTTCCGGCGTCCCGACGTGGTGGTGTACCGATGCAAGGAGGATCGCAACGCAAAGCCCGAGGCATCAGATGTCGTGCTGATGGTCGAAGTGTCCTCGCCGTCGACCGAGCGGGAAGACCTGGTGGACAAGATGGCGCAGTACGCAGCGGCCGGGATCCCCGCCTATTTGGTGGTCCGGATGTCCGCCGATGGCGACATCATCGACACGCGGGAGTTTCACCTGGACGCCGCTACCTGCCAGTACCGGATGGAATCGGTCATGGAGCACGGTGTGGTACTGACCTATCCGTTCAAGATCGCCGTTCCATTCGAGGAGCTGACCGAGTAGCACCCTTGGGAGGCCGGGTCGCTATCTGGCCGCTTCAGCCTGGCGGCGGGCGCGCAGCTTGCGGTCGCGGAGGAAATAGGTGACCGTATGCATGTCGGTGCCGGGTCCGGCCCGGCGGTCGCGGACCCACGGCCGGGACGGGGTTTCGCCTTCGTGCCACAGTGCCAGGAACTCGCGCCGGGCCCGGCTCACCTGTGACTTGAAGGTGACGTAGGAGGCGCCGACCGCCTTGAAGTCGTTCGTCCGTCGAGCAGGCAGGCGAGTACCATCTAGGCGAATGAGAGGTCCAACAGTGCCTACCAAGCGGACGAAGCCGCCGACGGTACGGCTTCGGCGTCTGGCGACCGAGCTACGGCGGCTGCGGAGTGCCGCGGAGATGAGCCGGGAGCAGGTGGAGGAGCGGACCGGCATCAACCAGGGGACGTTGTACCGGCTGGAAACCGCACGCGCCCGGCCGCAGCGCCGCACGCTGATGGCGCTGATGGACCTGTATGGCGCCGACGATCAGCTCCGCGCCGATCTGCTGGCGATATCCCGCAGCGCCGACGACCAGGGCTGGCTCCAGCCTTACCAGTCGACTTTGCCCGAGGCGTACACCGCCTACATCAGCTTCGAGGCCGAGGCGCAGTCGGTACGGAACTATGAGTCGCTGCTCATTCCGGGCCTACTCCAGACCGAGGACTATGCGCGGGCCGTGGTAACGGGCGGCCTGCCGACCGCCAGCGATGACGAGGTCGATCAGCGGGTACGGGCGCGGATGGAGCGCCAGCGGCTGCTCGACCGAGAGGATCCGCTCGAGTTCTGGGCCGTGGTGGACGAGGCGGCGCTGCGTCGTGTGGTCGGCGGCCATCGGATCATGCGCGCGCAGGCGGCTCACCTGGTCGACGTCGCACGCAGGCCCAACGTCACCGTGCAGATCATCCCGTTCGAGGCCGGTGCGCACCCCGGCATGCCCGGCTCGTTCAGCCACCTGGAGTTCGGCGACCCGCTCGATCCCGAGCTGGTGCACATCGACACCATGGCCGGGGATCTCTTCCTTGAGGCGGAGGCCGACATCCGGCGCTACCGGTCGATGTTCGACCACCTTCGCGCCATCGCGCTCAGTCCGAGCAAGACCGCTAGCCTTCTCACGTCCATCGCCGCGAGCATGAAGGGAGGTTAAGTATGACGAACGACATCGGCTTCTCCGCGCTGGCCTGGTTCAAGAGCAGCCGGTCCTCCGCCAACAGTCAGTGCGCCATGTGCGCGCGGTTGCCCGGCGGCGGCATGGCCGTGCGGGACTCCAAGCACCCCGACGGCCCGGTGCTGCTGTTCAGGACCGCCGAATGGCGCGCTTTCACCGAGGCCGTCAAGCACGGCGAACTCGATTTAAGACCGCAGGACCGTTCGGTAACCGGTGAAGGTCGCCTTCAACGCGCGAGAAGACGGCCTTTACCGCTAATCAAGCGTCCGCAGCGCACCAGGCGCGAGTGCTACCCATGGGATTATGTCCTGATTGTTCCATGTCGAGAGCTGGTCTCATCGCGCCGGAGTTCCGCTTGATCCCTGAGTTCCTCAACCCTGCCCGCTTCACGCCGGTAGTTCACCAGCCCCTTCCACCGCCTGTCCGATCCTCGTTCCCACTTCAGCAAGAAGCCGTCTACCCAAGCGCCTTCCACCAGGACCTTGCACGGCTTGGCGTCCGGTGGGACGCCGGGTGGAAAGCAGTGGAAGCATTCGGCCAGACCAGCTGACATCGCGACCGACAGCGGAATCTGCTCCGGCGATGAAGGCTGGTGCCCATACCGCGCGGCATTCCGCTGCCCGTCTCCCAGCGCTTCACACGTCGGTTTGCGATGGTATGTCTCGCCGTAGAGTGTGCGCCATACGCGGACAGGCATCTTCTTACGCGCGGCCATGCACTCAGACTCGCCGCACCAGGCAGCGACTTCGCCATGTTTGCAGCGTTCATCATCGGTGTCAGCCATGACAGCATCATCAGGTCGCAGCGGCATGATCGCAACCGGTATCCGATTCGCCTAAGCCGTCAGAACGGCGAACCCGACTTATATCAATGCTCAATCTCACGAAGCCTTGAACACCGTGTCGATGTGCCACTCGAGGAACTCACGCTGCGGCCGGTCCATTCGCTTGTCGGGCAGCGCGATGACCTGTCCGGCCTTCTCGTAGAACTGCTCGCCGTTGCCGAAGTCGTCCCGCAGTCGCGGACTCACGCGTAGACGGTACGAGGGGTCGACGGCCAGGTAACCGCGGTCGAACATCGTGTGCACATCAGACCTGAGCAAGAGGCCGTTGTCCAGGCGGTTCTCACCGCCGTCGGTAACCGGTTTTACATGCGCCGCCTGCAGCACTGGACGGATTTTCGTAGCGGTGATCGCACAGTGGCCGTGGTAGGCGTTGAGCACTACCGCTTTGAACGCCTGCTGCGCGAGCCGGTACGGGGCCAGCCGTGGATCACCGAACACGGGCCCGGTGTCATGCCACGGCTGACCGAAGTCGATCTCGATTTCGTGTCCGAGGACTAGCTGCATAAGATCCGTAAAATAGCCGGACACGCTGTGTTCTGCCATGTCATAGGTCTTGCCCTGGACGATATTCGCCGCGAAGCCAGGCGGCGGCGCGAAACTGACCCCGGCCGGAAAGAAGGTCACATTTCGTACGAAGACACAGCCTATCTCCGGATCTTCGCCGGGCGCGATTGGCCTTCGCCGGTAATGCGCTATGCGTGCCCGCATTTCTTCAAAGCCGCTTACTCCGTTGGCGATGCCGAAGAGCTGCCAGGCCTCGGACATGCGCAGGGCGGCGAAACCGCTGAAGAAGCCACCGCCAACGACACGGTTGTCTGGACTGTGGGTCTTGAAGAAGAAAGGCTCGCCGACCGTCAGCGCGTGAAAACCCCGGCCCCCGCCCGGCCGCCAGAAATTGACCTCAGCCGCGGCGGTCTCCGGGCGCGCGGCGAGAAACCGGTACCAGTCGTTGTCCGTCACGCCCACATAGCCCCGCATCACAGCATTGTGCCTCGGTTACTCCCCGAGCCGAGAGAAGAGCACTGAAATGCTCACAACTTCATCGTCACCGGATCTATCCGCGGACTGATCAGACCGGTCGTCGAGGCGCTTCGCGCGGCCTCGTGCTGCGACAAGAGCGTCCTCATCCTAGTAACCCGCGCCGAGCAGCGGTCGGCGTGGGCGATAATGACGGACCGTGGACGAATTCCAGATGTCGGACCTTGCCCGGAAGTCAGCCGTCATGCGCCGGGCCATGGCGCTGGCCGGCTGGCTGGCGGACTCCGGGCCGCGGCCGGTAACCGGCCGGGAAGTCCTGCGTAAGCCGGACGTTGCGGCAGCTGCCGCGGTCATCGGTGTCAAAGCACCCCAGACGTTGCGTTCCGCGGCCGATGTGCCGGACCTGCACCACGCTTGGCTCCTGGCCCGGGCCGCCGGGCTGGTGGCGATAACTGGCGGCAAAGCCGTAGCGCGCTCCGTCGCCCTCCCCGATAAAGGGGGCGATATCCTTTCCGCCTGGCTCGATTCCCTGCTGGCGTGCGCGGCAGCGGAGTACGGGCCGCGTTCGGTTCCCGACGACATACTGCTGTCGCTCCTGGCGATCGTCGCCGAGGATCCGGCGGATCGCCGCGTGCAGGGCTGGGAGCAGCGACGGTCCTCATGGTGGACCTTGCTCTACGACTTCGGCGCGATAGCTGGGGGGCCGGAGATCACGCCGCTGGGTCGTTGGGCGATGGAGCAACTGGACGACCGGCGGCCGGTCATGCCTGAGGAACTCACCGCCGCTCAGATGCTCATGCGTCTCACCAGGTTCGACGAAAGCCTACGACGCGATCTGGCCTGGGAGTGGATGGCCGGGCGGGACGCGGAGGAGGCGGTTCGGGAGATCCTGCGAGCAGCATCCTCGATGTCACCGAGGATGCGCTGGCTGGCCGCCGACGTCGCCGAGGTTGCCGGGGAGCAGGCCCTGCCCGCTTGGCGGGAAGCGCTCAACGAGCCGCTGCTCGCGACGCATGCCCGCTGCGCGCTGATCGCCTGGGCCGACGCACCGGAACTCACTGACGCGGAACAGCTGTGGCTCGCCGTCGAGGCGGCGGCCGCTGGCCTGGAGGAACGCGGCCCCGACGAGGCGTTGTGCTGCCTGTGGGAACGAGTACCCGGCGCTGATATCGACGACCGGCTCGTGGCGATCCGGTCGAGCGACCATCCGGCGGTGGCCGAGGTGAGTTCGGCGGTGGCGGCCTTGGCCGAATCCGGAGTCCCGCTGACCGTCGGCCAGGCGGTCCAGCTCAAGGTGCAGCTCAAGTACTTCAAGCCGCCGGTCTGGCGCAGCGTCGTCGTGCCGTCGCTTGTCACGCTCGGTGACCTGCATCAGGTGATCCAGATCCTGTTCGGATGGGACGGTGATCACCTGCACGCGTTCCGGGTGGGCGACCGGAGCTACAGCGACCCGTCCTTCGGTCTGGAGGAGACCGGCGAGGAAGAGGACGTCCGGGTCCGTGACGCGTTCCATGGCAAGGTCAAGGTCGGCTACGAGTATGACTTCGGTGCGAGCTGGCAGCACGAGATCACCCTGCAGAAGGTGCTGCCCCTGGACCCCGCGGCAACCTACCCGGTGTGCGTGGCCTTCGGAGGCGAGTCCCCGGAGGAGTACCCGGGCATGGACCAGGGCAGACGCAAGCCGTACTCGCTGCAAGCTGTCAATGCCAGGCTCGCCAAGCTCGGCCGCTGAGGTTTACTCCGCTCCCGTTACCGAACGCTTGATCCGCTCCACGATCAGCTCAGCCTCTTCCTCGCTGATCTCATAGAAGTCGTTGTCCCCGTCCCCCCGCTCGTAGGAGTACAGCAACGGGGTGCGCTCCCACTCCAGATTCCGGGTAAACGCCTCGTCGTGTTGACCGCCGTTGTGCTCAATCCGGCGCAAGACGCCTCCGGGGCGCTCCCTGCTGCTGAAATCGTTGATCAAGGCATAGTAGGTGATCTTCGTAGGCATCATGTTCTCCTGCGGATATCCGGAATTTCCTCAGCTTCCGGCGGAATAGGGATCGTGGCGGATACGTCACGCTGGAAACGCCGGAGACCTTCGACTTCCTCGTCGGGTGTCGTCGGATCGCGGATGCGTTCGTAGGCTGCATGGGTCTGCTGTTTCGCCTCGAAACTCGCCTGCGTATGGAATTGTACTTCGAATTGTTGCCCGGTCTCCTGGACACACCACCAGCTATTGAGCCCTTTGTACTCCTCTTTCGTCCACGAGTTCCGGCGTTGCACCTGTTCGAATCCGGCGGCCTCAAGCCGCTCACAGTCTGCGTAGACGCTCGACGTGTAGCGCTCCTCTGAGTACTGGAAGGTGTACCGGATCCCGTCTTTCACATTGGCGAACGCCTCCTCGGCGGTGAGTTCTGGTGCCGCGGCCATTTCAACCGCGACTTTCTCCTCGAGTCGGTCTCTGCCCTTGAGGCGGAACTCCAGGCCGACCAGGTGGCGGTCGGGATCCTCGGCCTCGATGCGTTTCATGGCCGGGGTGACTATGTTCTCCTCCGTTTCGCGGACCCGTTCGCAGCCGCGGTCAACCGCGTCGGCACGGTACTCCGCATCGACCTGCTCTTTGAACTCATCGAAGTAGGTGTACCGGTCGGACGGGTCACCGATGTCGGAGGCGCCCGCGGAAGTGCCTTCCCAGCGCCTGCCGTCCCGATGTTCTGGGCGGTCGTTGTCCTCGTACGGTTCATACAGCCGGTCGATCCCCACGGGCAATCACCTAGTGCAGTGTATCGCTACTCACAGTGTCCGGAGCTAGGCGGGATCGAGGTACCACCGTACGTTCGTTATAAAGATCTTTAAGAGGCCCGCGCGGTCGAATCGCTCGATGAGGGTTGGTTTGCGCTGGTGCTCTTGGCGGATTAGGCCGAAGCGCCGCTCGAACTCCGCGCCTTGTCCGTCGCGCCGGGCCAGCTCGCGCAGGTCGGCGAGCAGTGCGACCGCGGCGTCGTATTCCGCTGGCAGCCTGGTTCTGATCCGTCTGCTCGCGTCCGTCCAGGCTGCCTCAGGGTCGCGGGCCAGCGCATCGAGCCGCCTCTCCCTGGCGAGCGCGAGTTCCCGTTCACGCCGCGCCTGCTGTGCGGCGCGTGCGGCAGCCTCTCTTTCCTCGCGCTCGCGGCGGTGCTGGGCGGCGGCGTCCTGGAGTTCGGAAATGGTGAGGCGCGGGCCGTCGCCGTCCTTGTTACCTGGAGTCCCGTGGAGCCTGTGCAGCAACTCCAGCCGGACCCGTGCGCCTTCGCCCTGTGCGGCCAGCAGCAAGAGGCGGTCTTTCTCGTCGGCCTTGAGGCTCGCGATGCAGTCGGTCAGGGCATCGGCATCGTGGTTAGCGGCGGTAAGCGGGGCGCTGACGGAGGTAGCGGCTTCGAGCAGGTCGTCGTCTACGCGCAGGAAATCTGCGAGGGCTCGCTGCGCGCCGGTGAGCGATCCGAGTCCGGCCGGAACCGGCGGGGGCAGCAGTTCTTCGTCTTCCTCGTCGAAGTCGTCGTCGTATATGCTCCAGGCGGCGAGCCACGCGAGGTACAGCGGCCTTTCGTCCCCGGCGGCGAGTTCGGCGCGGACTCCGGCGATGGCCGCCAGCGAGTGGGTCGCGCCTTCCTCCCAGTCGCCAGGTTCGTCTTCGCTGACCATCTCGATGATCACGTGCTCGTCGGTGACCGACACGGTTACCTGGTCGTCCATGCAATACTGCTCGGCGACCTCGGGGTCAAGGATCGCTCTGGGCAGCCGCAGCATGATCCGGTGGGTGCCCCAGTTGGCCAGGTACAGATGAGCGTCGTAGTAGTTCCGCATGAGTTCGGCTGGATTGCCGCGGAAGTCGCCCCAGTGGTACTCATTGGTGAAGCTGGTGGCGGTGATCTCGGCGCGAGATGACAGGCGCCGCACTTCGTCCTGTTCTTCGGCGGTCAGCGGCCGGTCCAGCGCCAGGAATTCGTAGTACTGATACTCGCTCACTGCGTCACCCTGCCCAGCGCCGGTAGGCGGCGATCCAGTCCGCGCCTGAGGGAGGCGGCGTCGGCAGCGGCAGGTCGAGAAGGTGAATCTGCTGCTGATATTTGCCGCGGACACAGGTCGCTGTGATCCCGCTGCTCGTGAGGATGACGCTCTCGACGGTGACCGGGACGCCTAGAACGATCGTGTCGAACGGGACGGCCAGGTTCTCTTCGAGCATGTCATGGAAACCCATGAGCTGCTCATCCTCGCCGTTAGCATCGACGGTGGCTTGGGCGATCACCTTGTCCAGTTCCGCTGCGCCGGGATCTGTCACGGCCGTAAGCGTAGAGCAGGTGCTGGAACGACCGCTGCGAAATCGCCGGCCTGCCCGGGGATGGCTAATGATCGGCGCAGGGGCACACGGCGGAGCCGGGTCTTCCGCTTCTGGTTTTGTCAGTGGCGTATGCGACACTCCGGCCATGAACACTCTCAGCAACGTCGATGTGACAGAACCTGAACCGTGGTCCGTCGATCCAGATCAAGCCGCGTTCCGCGACGAGGTCCTGCACCATCTTGCGGGCCTCCCGTTCGATTCTGACGGGAAGATCAGCCGGAGCCTGTGGCTGATCTACGTCGCCCCTTGGCGGCAGACCTGGACCAAGGCTGTCCTGCCGGTCGACGACTCGCTCGATGTGCCTGACCGGAAGGACATCGA
>Ga0213881_10000213_pt1 | contig 45582 bp, 42 predicted proteins | sample BarmaccoBMER_R08_FD_160104 | JGI IMG/M metagenome (GOLD analysis project Ga0213881, IMG submission 160104) | Barbacenia macrantha exposed rock microbial communities from rupestrian grasslands, the National Park of Serra do Cipo, Brazil - ER_R08 ...
AGGTCGGCGAGGGTGAGCGGGAGGCCTTGCTCCATGGCCCGGACCGCGGGCTCATACCCGATCCAGCCGATCAGCCCATCGCCGGCGTTCTCGTGCAGGAATACCGTGTCGTCCGGACCCTGCACCTTGTTGCCGACCACGGCCAGCGGCACGTCGTACCCGGCCGCGTACTGCCGCCACTGCCGCAAGACGCCCAGGGACTTGCGGGTGGGCTCGACCACCAGGATGGTCAGGTCGAACCGGGTGAACAGGCCCGAGGCGAAAGAGTCGGCCCCGGCGGTGCAGTCCACGACCACGTATTCGCCGGGACCGTCGATCAGGTGGTTGAGGTACAGCTCGACCGCGCCGGTCTTGGAGTGGTAGCAGGCCACGCCCAGGTCCTCGTCGCTGAACGGCCCGGTGGCCAGCAGCGTGGCCCCGCACGGTGTGTCCGCGCCGAGGGCGTGCACCGGGTCATCTCCGCCGGGTCGCAGCAATCGGGACCCGCGTCCCGGCGGGGTGGTCTTGACCATGTCGGCGGCGGAGATGATCCGCGAGTTGTTCCCGCGCAGGTAGTTTTTGATCTCGGTCAGATGAGTACCAAGCGGCGGCGGTGCCGTGGCGCTGAGCGCGTCGGCTAGGTGCTGGTTGATGTCGGCGTCAATCGCGACCACCGGTAGTCCCCGCGCGGCCAGGTGCCGGATGAACAGCGCCGACAGCGTCGTTTTCCCGCTGCCGCCCTTGCCTGCGAACGCGATCTTCACATTGCCCCCTCGTCACGCTGAGCCTGTCCCGGGCCGTCAGGCCGTCGGCCGGAGCGCCAGCACAACCATACTGCAGTGATTTTCATTTTCAAGAAGCGGCTAGGTGTAGCGCATCCGCGAGCTGGACATTCAGGGGCAATCCGGCAAACCGGCCAGGCGCGGAGCGGGCTAGGGGCGGGCCGCGCCGACGAAGGTCGCGGTGTACCACCCAGTATCGACCGGGAGTTTCCGCACCGTCTCACCGGTCTGCGGGGCGTCGATCATGTAGCCGCCGCCGACGTACATGGCCACGTGACCCACGCCGTCGAAGTACATCAGGTCACCAGGCTGGAGGTCGGTCGACGGGATGTGGGGCAGCGCCGCCCACTGGGAGTAGGTGTCGCGCGGTATGGCCACCCCGGCATAGGCCCACGCCGCCTGGACCAGGCCGGAGCAGTCGTAGGAATACGGCCCGGTCGCGCCCCACTGATACGGCTTGCCGATCTGTGCGTACGCGAAGGCGACTGCCTTCTCCGCCTGGGTCGAGGTCGGCCCGGTGTAGGTGTTCGTACCGCCCGAGGCGGTCCCCGAACCGGTTCCCGAGGCGGTCCCCGAACCGGTTCCCGAGGCGGTCCCCGAACCGGTTCCCGAAGTGGCGCCCGTGGCGCCGGTGGCATCCGTGTTACCCGCGGCGCCTCCGACGGTACTGGCCGCCACCGCGTCCTGCTGCTGGGCGGTGAGGCTGTCCAGGGTGGCCTGCTTGCTGGCCAGCAGTTTGGTCATCGAGGTCTTCTGGGCGGCGAGCTGTGTCCGGAGCGTGGCGATGCTGTACTCGGTGCGCTGCAAGCTGAGCCGCACCCCGTCGAGCTGCTGGGCGGCGGTGAGTAGCTGCTGGGTCTCGGCGTTCCTGGTGCCGGCCAGCTGCAGCAGCAGCGAGGACTGCTTGAGGATTTCGTCCGGGTTGCCGGAGGTGAGCAGTGCGGCGGCCGATTCCTGGTTGCCGTCCTCGTAGGCGGCCTCGGCGAGCTGCACCATCTGCGCACGTGCCGCCTGGAACTGGGCCTGATCCGCCGTGACTTGCTGCTCGACCTGGGTCAGCCGCGCGCGTGCCACCGGCAGCTGCTGGGCCACCTGGTCGTACCGCTGGCCAAGCGCGTCGAGCCGTGCGGTGAGGCCGTTCACTTCCGCCTTCACCTGGCTCAGGCTGGGCTGCGGTGCCCCCGCGGCAGCCGCCGCGCTGCCGTAAGCGACGGCTCCGGCCACCACAAGCACGGCTCCGAGCGCGACACCGCGCCGCCCCGCATTCAGCCAGTTACCTATGGTGCGTGCCATGCCGCTCCTCGTTCGCTCATCAACCAGCTCGGCGGTTTACCGCCACGAGCTGAGATCACAAACTAGTGACGAAGAGGTCGCGGTTCAACCGATTCTCGCAAACCTGACTAATCGATTACGGACGGGTCAATACCCGGCAACACGCGTAACGGACAGCCGCTGCCTGACGATAAACAGCGACTGCCCGTTACGAGTGCCGTCAGCCAGCGATTAGCTACAGGCCGACCCGTTCAGTTTGAAGCTGGTCGGATTCGCGTCGCTGTTCTTCCAGCTGCCCTGGAAGCCGATACTGACACTGCCGCCGGCGGCGATGGCGCCGTTGTAGCTGGCGTTGGTCAGCGTCGCGTTCTCGCCGGACATGCTGAACCCGCCGTTGAAGTTGCTGGTGATCTGCTGGTCACCGGGGAAGGTGAAGGTGAGGCTCCATCCGTTGACTGCGGTGGTGCTGGTGTTGCCGATCACCACGTTGACGACGAAGCCACCGGTGGACGAACCACCGCCCCACTCGCTGGACTTGGTGTAGGTGATGTGGCAGCTGCCTCCGCCGGTATTGCCGCCGCCGATGGTCCAGGTGAAGCTGGCCGACCCCGACGCCCCGGTGCTGTCAGTGGCTGTCACCGTCGCGTTGAAGGTCCCGTTGGCGGTCGGCGTGCCGGAGATCACTCCCGCGGAGCTGATGGACAGCCCGGTCGGCAGGCCACTGGCGGAGAAGGTCAGTGCCGCGCCGCCGGAGTCGGTGGCGTGAACAGTCAGGCTGGCGGCCGTGCCCACGGTACCGGTCTGCGCCCCGGGGTTGGTCACCGTGACGGTGTTCCCGGTGCTGACGCCACTGCCGAATGCTTGCTGTACGGCGGTGAAGGCGGGCTTGGGCTGGTAGTTCTGGTCGAACATGGTGGCCGCGCCCTGGCCGGAGAACGTGCCGGGAACCCAGGAGTCGGCGTCGCCGACGGCCCACTGGGTCACGCCCACGCACCGGGTGACGCCCAGGCAGTCCTTGACAACGTTGGCGAATTCTGTGGCCTGCTGCTGGAGGTTGGCGCTGCTGGCCGGGAGCGTGATGCGGTCGTCAAGCTCGGTTACCGCGACGTCGAGGCCGAGGTTCGCGAACCGCTGCATGTTCGCTTCCATGTCGGACGGGACCTGGCCGAGGATGAAGTGGCTCTCGAAGCCGATGCCGTTGAGCGGCACGCCCTGCGCGAGCAGCGACTGCGCGAGGCTGAACATCGCGTTGCTCTTGGCGTTCTCGCCCTCGATGTTGAAGTCGTTCAGGTACAGCTTGGCGTTCGGGTCCGCGGCGTGGGCGGTCCGCAGCGCGTCGGCGATGTATCCGCTTCCCATCGCGTTGAAGAACGCGTCCGCCACGAATGACCCGTCGCCGTTGAAGGGCTCGTTGACCACGTCCCACGCGTAGCACGAGCCCTTGAAGTGGGTGGCCTCGGTGGTGATGTGGGTCTCCATCGCCGCCTGCACCTGGTTCGACGGCAGGGAGGACACCCATGACGGAAGCTGGCTCTGCCAGACCAGGTTGTGGCAGCGCACCCGCTCGTTGTTCGCCTTGGCGTAGGAGACGATCTGGTCGCCCGGGGTGAAGTTGAACGAGCCGTTGGACGGCTCGGTGGTGTCCCACTTCATCTCGTTGCCCGGCGTGAGCATGTCGAACTGCTGGGACTGGAGCTGGGTCACCGTCGACTGGGACAACAGGTTCCCGGTCATGTCGGAGCCGAAGTAGCGGCCCACCCCTTCGGCGAGCGTCCGCAGCGGGGTGCCGCCGGCGGCGGCGGAAGCGGGGGTGACGGCGGCTAGCGAGCCGAGCACGGCCAGGGTGGAGGCCACGGCGCCGGCGGCCACCAATCGGCGTGTCCTCAGAAGCGGTTGTCTCATGAACCGATCTCCTCGAAATGTTTCGGCGATATGTCCGATAATTTCACAGTTAAAACCGTGTTACAGACTTTCGCAATAGGTTTCGGTATCGATCTGCGCACCAATTCCGCCGACCATGAAACGTTCATTCCGCGCCACCACCAGCCATTGAGGAAATCGACCCGTCCGTGATGTCGCCCGCATGCCGATAGAAAATGGACAGAAAGTTTCGATCGTCGCAGTCTCACCACCGCCCGTTCGTGAAAATAAAGGTCTTATCCGAGAACGGCTGTGGTGCTTACCCTGAGCCCCTGCTTCAGCCGCGGCCTGGCCTTATCCGAGGGGAGAGCATGGTGGAGCGAGACATGGTGCAGCGAGACACCGACGCGATGTTTCTTGGCACGGTGCTGCGCCGGGCCCGGGAGGCTCGCGGCATCAGCCAGGAGGGGCTGGCCGACCGCTTCGGTTACGACCGGACGGTCATCTCCAAGGCCGAGTCGGGCCTGCGCCCCCCGTCCCCGGGCGTGGCCAGGGCCTACGCCACGGCGTACCCCGAGCTGAACGGGCTGGTCGAGGGCGGCTTAATCGAGCAGTGGAGCGAGCACGTCAGGAAGCACGGCGGCGCGGTCCCCAGGTTCTTCACCGGCTGGCTGGACGCCGAGGGCGGCGCGTCCGCGCTGGTCTACTGGGCGCCGATCCTGGTCCCCGGCCTGTTCCAGACGCAGGCGTATGCCCGGACTATCCTGGCCGTCGATCCGGACAGCAAGGAGCCCCTGGACGAGCGGGTTGCGGCGCGCCTGGAACGGCAGCGGATCCTCGAGCGCGCCGAGCCGCCGATGGTGACGGTGGTCCTCGCCGAGGCGGTGCTGCACCGCAACGTGGGCGGGCCCGCGGTCATGCACGAACAGCTCAGCCACCTGGCCGAGATCGGCCAGCGGCCGCGGGTGACGATCCAGGTCATACCGGCCGAGATCGGCGCGCACGCCGGCTTGTGTGGTGACGCGGCGATCGCCGACGGTCAGGGAGACCCGACCGTGGTCCACCTCAGTACACTGACCGAAGGCGAGACGACGGCGGAACCCGGGACCGTCGCCAGGGTGCGGATGATCACCGACGCGCTGCGGTCCGAGGCGCTCCCGCGCGGCGCCTCGCGCGAGCTGATACTGAAGGTGGCGCAGCAACGATGGACACCATGAGCTGGCGGAAGAGCAGCTACAGCGGGGAGAACGGCGGCCAGTGCGTCGAGGTCGGCGCGGCCTCTGGCGCGGGCCGGGTGCTGGTCCGTGACACCAGGGACCGCTCGGGCCAGGTGCTCGAGTTCACCCCCGCCGCGTGGCGTCGCCTGCTCGCCCGCCTGCGGGCGCGGTGACCGCACCCGCAAGCGGACGGTGCTAGGCCCTAGACGGTAGCCCAGACCTGGTTGGCGCCGCCGTTGTTGTCCCAGAGTTCCTGCTGGGTGCCGCTCCCGCCGAACCCGGTGTCGTCGACCACCTTGTTGGCGGCGGCGGGGTTGTCATAGTGGATGCGCCAGCCGCGGGTGTCCCACTTCTGGTTGGCGCCGCCGGTGCAGCTCCACAGTTCGAGCTTCGTCCCGTTGGTGGTGCCACGGCCCTTCGCGTCCAGGCACATGCTGTTGTGCCGGATCGTGCCGTCGCTCATGACCTGCCACACCTGGTTGGTCAGGCCGTTGCAGCGCCAGACCTGGACCACCGCGCCGTTCGTGCTGCTGTTGCCCCGGTCGTCCAGGCAGACCCCCATCTTGATGAGCTTGAGGGAACCAGAGAAGTTCACCACCGGGCCGCTGGTGTTGATGGTCCAGTTGAAGGTGGCCGAGCCCGCGGTACCGCCGTTGTCCGTCGCGGTCACCGTGACCTTGAAGGTACCCGTGGCGGTGGGCGTGCCGCTGATCGTGCCGGCGGTCGCGTCGATGGCCAGGCCCGACGGCAGCCCGGTCGCCGCCCAGGACGCGATGGCGTTGCCCCGGTTCGACGAGGCCTTCAGCTGGAGTATGCCGATCTGGAGTCCGACCGTGCTCGTCTGGTCGCCCGGGCTGGTCACGGTCACCACATCGCCGCTCAGGGTGGCGCCGTTGTAGCTGATGTCCGTGATCGTGTCACTGGTACCGGCGGCCTGACCGGTGTCCGCGATGATCGCGGCATCCGACACGTTCCCGCCACAGGTTCCCGCACCCTGGACGAAGGCCAGCGCAACGGAGTAGCTCACGTTCGCCGGGGCGCTGGAGTTGGCGCAAGCTCCCGTCGCCGGGGCGATGACCGTCCAAAGGGCGCTGCCGTTGTTGGCCTGCGTCGGATATCCGAAAATGGAGTCGCCGCCAGCGAACTTGATGGTCCAGCGGGGCGAGCCGCCCGCGTAGTTGTTAGTCGCGAAGGTCGGCGCGGTTGTCGGTGCGGCAGTCGGCGGGCTGTTCACATCCATTTCGGCGAAGGAACCGGTCGACGACCCCACCGTCAGGATCGGATTCCCAACCGAGTCGGTCACCGCGCTAGAGCCGGTACCGTTCGCCGACAACGTCACGCTCAGGGTGGCGGCGTTGGCCGGGGCCGCAAACGCTAGCAAACCACCCGTTACCGCTAGCGTGCTACCGGCAATGGCCAGCAGTTTGTTGAACCTGTGCATAGTGTGCCTTCCAGTTGCGGTGGAGAGTCCCCCTCTGGCGGCGGAGACATGGCACGGACGGGGCGCGCCAGCCCAGCAGTCCTATCCGCGCGGCCTCTTTATGCCAGCAAACTATGCTAGTTCTTTACTCTTCGCGGTAAAGGGTTGTTACGACGCCATGTAGGGACTCTCAACCGACAATTCACCTGACCTGCCATATCACCGCCAATCCGTTACTTTATTGTGACTTTCCGTATCCGCCCCCGGGTTCCTGGCGCGTCCCTCAAGGGGTACGTTGCGCCAACCATCCCCACCGGAGGGGTACGTTGCGCCAACCATCCCCTTCGCTTACCGCTCCCACGCGCGACACGTAAATGGTCGACTACTTACGATTATGATCGGCTATCATTCGGGTATGACGACGGCCGCATCATCCGACCCACGGCTCTACATGAAACTTGCCGCGACCCTGCGGACGCAGATAGCCGACGGGACACTTGCCAAAGGCGCCCGGATGCCTTCCATCTCGGTCTTGTGCGAGGAGTACTCACTCTCCCGCCAGACCGCCGGCAAGGCCCTGCGCATGCTGGAAGACGAGGCCCTAATCCACCGAGTCCCCGGCCTCGGCTACCACGTCACCTAAACCGAGCGAAAGCGAGCCAAAGCGAGCTGCCGCGGCGGATTGCCGTCCCGGAGGGGCGGTGAGCCTGCCGTGGCTCCAAGCTGGCCGAGCGCAGCGAGGCCTTGGCGCGGAGGGAGATACAGCGGCGGATTGCCGTCCCGGAGGGGCGGTGAGCCTGCCGTGGCTCCAAGCTGGCCGAGCGCAGCGAGGCCTTGGCGCGGAGGGAGATACAGCGGCGGATTGCCGTCCCGGAGGGGCGGTGAGCCTGCCGTGGCTCCAAGCTGGCCGAGCGCAGCGAGGCCTTGGCGCGGAGGGAAACACAGCGCGGAGGAAAAAAGGGTATCTAGGTACACCCCGGTCCGGTGTGTAGCGCTACTGCCGGGTCGTCGGCTGCCAGGCAAAATGGGAGCATGGCACCAGCAAGCCCGCCCCCGCGGCGCAAGGACGACTTCCTCGGAAGGATGGCCACGGGACTCACCGCCATCAGCCGCGGTCTGGCCTTCTCCGGTCTTATGCTGGCCGGCCTGGGGCTGCTGGCCGTGCTGATCGGTTCGGTGGCGGGCCTGGCCTCGGGGGTTGGATTCGTCATCGTCGGTCCCCCGTGGGCGACTGGCCGGACGCGCATGACCGTACTGGTGCTGATGGTGCTCGCCCTGTTCGTCGTGTTCCCGCTGCTGGTCACCGTCCTGCTCGGGTGGACCCGCGGGCTCGCCAGCTTTACCCGTCGCCTGGCGGGTCAGTGGTGTGGCGTGCCGATCGCCGAACCGTACCGGCCGCGGCCGCGCGGACGGGGCATCCGCCGCCGCCTGGCCTGGCAGCTCACCGATCCCGCCACGTGGCGGGACCTGCTGTGGCTCACCGCCAACGGGACGGTCGCCTGGATGCTCGCCGCCGCTCCCGCGGCGATGATCCTGCTCGGGCTCCTCGGCGTTACCAGACCGGGCGGCGGTCCGGTGGTGGCCGTTGGCCCGCTGGTCAACGGTGCTCTTGGGACGTTCCTGTTCGGCATCGCGCTGCTCATCGCGGCGCCCCTTGTCGCGCCCACGCTGCTGCGCGGCTACGCGCTCACCGCCCGGGCGATGCTGGCCCCGAGCGACCGCGGCCAGCTCGCCAGGCGCGTCGAGCACCTGTCCCAGACCCGGACCGAGACGCTGGACACCGGCGCCGCGGAGATCCGCCGGATCGAGCGAGATCTCCACGACGGCGCTCAGGCCAGGCTGGTGGCGATGGGCATGACGCTGGACGCCGCCGGGCAGTTGATCGACGAGAACCCGAAGGCGGCGCGGGCGCTGCTGATCGAGGCCCGGGACAATTCCGCCAAGGCGCTACAGGAACTGCGCGCCCTGGTCCGCGGCATCCACCCGCCGGTGCTGGCCGACCGCGGCCTCGCCGACGCGATCCGGGCCCTGGCCCTGGACACGCCGCTGCGCATCCATCTGGCCAGCGACCTGAACGGCCGGGGCCGCCCGCCCGCTCCGGTCGAGTCCGCCGCCTACTTCGCGGTGAGCGAGCTTATCGCCAACGTGACCAAGCACGCCCGGGCCAGTCAGGCCTGGGTGGACATCAGGCATGCTGGCGGCCTGCTGAAGATCGGCGTGACCGACGATGGCCACGGTGGCGCGGACCCGCACAAGGGCACCGGCCTGCACGGCATCGAGCGGCGGCTGGCCGCCTTCGACGGCGTGCTCGCGATCGGCAGCCCGCCCGGCGGGCCGACCTCGGTGACCATGGAGATCCCGTGCGTGTTGTCATAGCCGAGGATCTCTTCCTGCTGCGGGACGGCCTCACCCGGATGCTGGAGGCCCACGGTCTCCAGATCACCTCGGCCGTTGACAACGGCTCTGATCTCCTCAGCGCTATCCGCGAGGACCAGCCCGACGTGGCCATCGTCGACGTGCGGCTTCCGCCGACGTTCACCGACGAAGGACTGCGTGCTGCTCTCACGGCCCGCAAGGAACAGCCCGGTCTGCCCATCCTGGTGCTGTCCCAGTACGTCGAGCAGTTGTACGCCCGCGAGCTGCTGGCCGGCGGCACCGGCGGGATTGGCTATCTGCTGAAGGACCGGGTGTTTGACAGCGCCCAGTTCGTCGACGCCGTCCGGCGGGTCGCCGGTGGCGGTACCGCGATGGATCCGGAGGTGATATCCCGCTTGCTGGCTCGCAACAGCGGCAACAACGCCATCACGACCCTCAGCCCGCGCGAGCGCGAGGTGCTCGCGCTGATGGCGGAGGGCCGGTCAAATGCCGCGATAGCCCAGCGCCTGGTGATCACCGAGCGCGCCGTGGCCAAGCACACCGCGTCCATCTTCACCAAGCTGGACCTGCAGCCCTCCGATGACGACAACCGGCGCGTGCTGGCCGTGCTCGCGTACCTGGGCGACTGACCACGGGCATAACCTCCGCCGCGCCGGGCAGAACGCCATGCAGGAGGTGCCCAGATGTCCGCCGAACCAACTCAGCCTGCGCCGCCCTCCCAAGACGCGACTGCCCAGCCCCCGACTGCCCAGCCCCCGACTGCCCAGCCCCCGACTGCCCAGCCACCAACCGCCCAGCCACTGCCTGACCAGCACAAGATCCACCGGACCAGGATCAGCGGTCTATGGGTGGCTATCGCCAGTTTCGCAGTGGTGCTACTGCTCCTGCTCATCTTTATCTGGCAGAACAACGAGGACGTGCGCATCTCATATCTTGGCGCGCACGGCCAGCTCCCGCTGGGCGTCGCGCTGCTGCTCGCCGCCGTCTGCGGCGTCCTGCTGACCGTCCTGGCCGGCACGGCGCGCATCCTCCAGCTTCACGCCACCGCCCGTCGCCACCGCCGCGCCGACCGGAAAGCCACGACCGCCGCCCCGCGCTCTCCGGCCTGAAACGTCGACCGCGTCGGCTATCCGCTGTACGGCATCTGACAACTGGCGGGTGGTGTGAACGGCATATCCGAGAACGAGCCCCGGTGCTTGCGGCCGGCAACTGTGCAGTGACAGGGGATGGACGAGCACGCCGGCCTGGCCGATGCGCTCGGCGAGTTCCGCGTCGTCCACCCGGCCAGTCAGCTCCGGGAACGTGATGAGCAGGTGCAGGCCCGCGGCGATGCCCTGGACCCGCGCTTGCGGCAGGTGCTCGCGCACGGCGGCGAGCAGCGCGTCCCGGCGGCCGCGCTGACGCTTGCGGACCAGCCGGATGTGCTGGTCGAGCTCACCGGTGGCGATGAGCTGGGCGAGGACCAGTTGCGGCAGCGCCGGGCTGCCCAGGTCGCTGGCGTGCTTGGCCGCGACCAGGTCCGTCAGCATCGCCCGGGGCGGGATCAGCCAGCCCAGCCGCAGGCCCGGCGCCAGCGTCTTGGACGTGCTCCCGGCATAGGCGACCCGGTCGGGTGCCGAGGCCTGCATCGCGGGCACCGGAGCCCGGTCATAGCGGTATTCGGCGTCGTAGTCGTCCTCGATGACCAGGCCGTCCGTCGCGCTGGCCCAGTCCAGCAGCGCGCGACGGCGTTGCGGGGCGAGCACGACCCCGGTCGGGAACTGGTGCGCGGGCGTGAGCACCGCGGCCCGCGTCCCGCTGCCGATGAGCTCGTCGATGAGCAGGCCCTGCTCGTCGACGCCGACCGGTACCGGCCGTAGACCCCAGTAGGCGAGCTCGTCGCGGGTGCCTCGGGAGCCCGGGTCCTCGACGGCGAGGGCGGTCCGCCCGCTGGCCCGCAGCCACTGGGCGAGCAGGGCGAGCGCCTGGGCGACACCGCTGACGATGATCATGGTGTCCGGGTCGGCCCGCAGGCCGCGAGTGCGCGCCAGCCAGCCGGCCAGCTCACGCCGCAGCCGGTCGCTTCCGCGCGGATCACCGTATCCCAGGTCGGCCGCGCTGACCTGGGCCAGCACCGCCCGCTCCGCGCGCAGCCAAGCGCTCCGCGGAAACCCCGCCAGATCCGGCACCCCCGGCGACAGGTCGATATCGGCCCCAGCCCGCCACCGCCGCGGGATCGCGACGGGGTGAATGTGCCATTGTCCCCCCTCCGGCGGGGACGACGGCACATTCACCCCCCTGGACACCAGCGTGCCCGCGCCGTGCTTGGCGCTCACCACGCCTTCGTCCTTGAGCCGCTGGTAGGCCTCGACCACGACGCCGCGGGAAACGCCGAGGTCCATGGCCAGGACCCGGGTGGCCGGCAGGGCGGTGCCGGCCGCAAGCCGTCCGTCGATGATCGCCGCACGCAGCGCGTCGGCGAGCCAGGCGGTGAGTCCTCGTCCCGGGGCCGAAGCAGGATCAAGCTGCAGGAAATCCGACCCGGTTGCACCCATTGGTCCAATATAAATGGCCTTCGGTGGTTCTAGTAGCTGGACCACCACTCTCGTAGCGTGGCGGACATGTCTACCGTTCAGGCGTCCGGGATCGCGGCCGGGGCCGGGGCGATGGTGTGCGTGGGCGGCAGCGTGGCCGTTTCCGGAGTGCTCGTGAGCGCGCCGTTCTATACGGCCGAGGGTGCCCGGTACGCAGTGGCCTGCGCGCTGCTGATCGGCTTCGCCTGGCTGACCCGCCGTCGGCTGGTCCTGCCGCGCGGCTCCGAGTGGCTGTGGCTGTGCGGCGTCGCGTGCACCGGCCTGCTGGCGTTCAACGTGGCACTGGTGCAGGGATCACGCCACGCGGAGCCGGCCGTCCTCGGGGTCGCGGTGGCGAGCGTCCCTTCGCTGCTGGCCGTGCTGGGTCCGTTGATCGAGGGAACCAGTCCGCGGCCGCGGGCGGTGGGCGCGGCGGTGGTGGTCACGGCTGGGGCCGGCCTCGTGCAGGGCCTGGGCCGGACCGACGCCACCGGCGTCGGTTACGCGATCGTGGTGTTCGGCAGCGAGTGCGCCTTCACGCTGCTCGCCGTGCCGGTGCTGCCCCGGCACGGCCCGGTCGGAGTGTCGGTGCACGCCACCTGGCTGGCCGGGGTGATGTTCACCGGCATCGGGCTGGTGCGGGAGGGGCCTGTCGCCCTGGCTCACCTGGACGTCCGCGAGTGGCTGGCCACCGGCTACCTCGCGGTGGCGGTCACCGCGGTCGCCTTCGTCTTGTGGTACACGTGCGTCGGCCGCATCGGCGCCAGCCGGGCCGGCCTGCTCACCGGCGTGGCGCCGGTGGCCGCGGGGATGACCGGAGTGCTGCTCGGCGCCCCCGCGCCCCATCCGCTGGTATGGGCCGGCATCGCCGTCGTCGCGATCGGCCTCGCCCTCGGTCTGCGAGAAAAATCGGACCAAACTCCCCAACCCGGCGCGTCCCTCCCTCCAGATACCACCTCCCCCCACCCCGCGCCCCCCGGCTCCGTGCCCCTCTCCCCGGATACCGTCTCTCCCCACCCCGCGCTCCCCGGCTCCGTGCCCCTCTCCCCGGATACCGTCTCTCCCCACCCCGCGCTCCCCGGCTCCGCGCCCTTCCCCATGCCCGACATTTCAGGAAACGTTCGAATAACTCGTGGAAGGAAAGAGCCTCGTGGAACTCTGGGCGCCGGTTTACGGCTACTTTTCTTCCGCAGAGCTCTTTTCTTCCAAGTCGTCCAGCGCACCGCTGTTCACAAAATGGTCATATCCCGGCAAATCGGCTGCCGCCAACGACGCCGCAAGGCCAGTTATCGCATCAACTCAGGTCAGGGCGGCGAACGGGAGGGATCGAGCCGCGGCCAGCCGGTCGTGCTCGGCTTCTTGAACGTCGTGCGGCTGGCCGGCCCGCCCTCGATAGCGTTCTGCCACGACATCACCGCGTTCGTAGGCGCCGATCGCCGTCATCGCCTCGGCCAGCCCTACCGGGCCGTAATACAGCCCGTGCGGCAGGATCACCAGGTTGGCCGCGAACCGGTGGCCGCCGACATGCGTGGTCTGCCAGGTCTGCCGCGGGTAACGGGCAGCCAGTTCCTGAGCGAGCGGGCCGCCGAACCGCGCACAGCACGCGTTCCGCTGCGCGTGTCCGCACACCAGGTACATCGCCTCGGCCGCCGGCTGCCCGGATCCGCTGTGCTCCCCCCGGGACAACGCGACCACGTCGAGGTCCGCTGGCACGTCAAGACGCCGCAGCCACGGAGCGCTGCCCGCCGTCCAGCCCGCGAACACCGCGCGACCGCGAAGCTGTCCCCGGTGTCCCGGACGACGGATCATCTGCACCCGCACGCCGTGCTCGACGGCCTGATTCACCACACTACGCAACGCGGCGGGCAACGCGGCCTCGGCGGCTTCCGCCGGCCAGGGCCCGGCATGCTCGATGAGCAGCCATGCCCGCGACCCCTCGGGAGCCGAAGCCGCCGATACCAGCGTCCCGTCATGTGACGCGGCGCTGTGCTCGCACTCCACCGACAACGCTCATCAACCCCTTAACCGCCCGCCCCCAGCCAAGGGTATAAAGGCGTGTCACGCCATGCGACCCACCCGCCGGCCTGCGACGAGGCTGCCACATGCCAGTCGGAGGGTGCTTGCGGCCAGCTCGCTTGCGGCGAATTCCCCGCCCACGGAAGCTCCACGACGGTGACCCCGGCCGGCGGCGCCTCCCGGGGCGGGTAGAACAGCTGAAGCTCGGTCCACGACACCTGGAACGCCTGCGGTACCCAGATCTGCCACCCGATGTAGGCGCTGACCGCGATCTGGTCGCCCGGTTTCAGGCCCGTCATCAGGCTCACTTTCTGACCCGGGGTGCTCGCGCGCGACACGGTCAACGTCATCTGGGCTGTCGCGGCCACGCTGACCGCTGCCAGGCCGACCAGCACGACGGCCCGGTAACGGGGAACGACGAGGGCGACCGCCACCCACACGGCGAGCAGGCCGAGGGCCACGACCGTCGCCATCGCGATGTTCGCGCTGTTCCAGTCCTGGGTGAGCACCGCGGGCTCGGCGAAGTTGAACGCCGCGCTGAAACCGTTCGTCGGCACGGACGTGCCGGCGTAGGCGTCCACCACGATGCCCGCGACCATCGCCGGGAGCACGACCAGGGCCGAGCAGGCCAGTATCGGGCGGCGGCCGGCCCGCAGCAGCACCACCGCGCCGACGACGAAAAACGCCGTGATCATCCCGTCCAGGTAACGACCGGACGCCCACGCCTGCGGCTGGTCGGGCGGCAATGCGGCGGGCGCGGTGACCGCGATGGCGGCGGTGACGGCGACCGCCAGCGCGGCCATAATCCGTAGATCCTTTCCCTCCGCACCAAGGCCTCGCTGCGCTCGGCCGGCTTGGGGCCACGGCGGGGATTGCCGCCCCTCCGGGACGGCAACCGCCGCGGCACTCGCTTCCGCTCGCTCGGTCCGGGTGCCCCGGCGGACGATCACCGCCAGCGCGGCGGCGAAGCCGACCGCGGCCAGCCCCCAGCTGTCAATGAAGAAGCGCCACATCTGCCCGGCCGCCATCTCCAGCACCAGGACCGTTCCGTGCACGCTGTGCAGCCGCTGCAATGCCTGCCCGGAAAGGCTGCGTGCGCCGGTGCCGTACAGGACCTTCGCTATGTGCAGGTTTATGGCCCAGTCGGTGAAAGCCGCGATGCCGAGCGTCAGTATCGCGGCTACGACGGTCTCCCGCGGCACGAGCCGGCGCACGAAGGCCAGGGCGCAGAACACCACGTAGCAGGTCACGATGACCAGGCCACGGGAGTGCACAGCGTCGGCGTATCCGGCCAGCAGAGCCGAGCCGATGGCCGCCGCGAACTGCCTGCGCAGGCCGCGCTCGGTCAGCCAGGCGTGCGTGGTGAGCAGCCAGGCCAGCGTGAGGGCCGGGTAGATCGCGTCTGACATCGCGTATTCGCTGTAGAAGATGCCAGCGGGCAGTAGTGCCGTGACCATGGCCACCGCGTACGCCAGCGGACGGCCCAGGCCAAGGCGTCGGCCGGCCGCATAAGCCAGCGGCATGGTCAGGGCACTGACCAGTGCGTTTATTACCAGGACGGAGCGGTATGCGGTGAGCGCGTCATGGGTGAACCAGAACACCGGGGAGATCAGCGCCGGATAGCCGACCGGGTACAGGGTGGAGTAGGAGAGGTTCGCGCCCGGGCCCCCGGCGAGTACGCGTGCGGTGATCAGGTACGCGGTCTCGTCCGGATTGGCCAGCGGCACCGCCTGCCCGCTGCTGAGCCATACGCGCAGCGTGACCTGGGACAACCAGCCGGCCACCAGCAGCGGAATCCACAGCCGTGCGGTTTGCCGCGCCCGGACCGGAGAGACCGGCGGTGGCGCTGGCAGATCAGCCCGGATGAGCGGCGCGGTCATGCTGCGACCCTCCCCAGGCGTCGACGTGTCGGCGGAAGTCTATGGACGGCGAACAGCGTGGTGCATGAGTCTGTGAGACCGTTGGGTAAATTCTGAGCTGGCTCCCAGAACCGCGGCCCCTGGAACTGTCATGGCGGGGTGTAGCATCGGCACCTGATGCCTCGTACCAGAGATACCCGCATCGTCGGCTACGAGCCGCTGCTGTCGCCCGCGGCGCTGCTGGACGAACTTCCGCTCGGCGACAAGGCCGCGGCAACGGTGGAACGCACCCGCACCGAGGTCAGGGCCGTCCTCAACGCCGATGATGACCGGCTGCTCCTGATAGCCGGCCCGTGCTCGGTGCACGATCCGGTAGCCGCGCTCGACTACGCCGGCCGCCTGGCCAGGCTCCGCGATCAGTACGCGACGGATCTGCTGGTCGTGATGCGCGTGTACTTCGAGAAGCCGCGCACGGTGACCGGCTGGAAGGGCCTGATCAACGACCCGGGGATGGACAACGGTCACGACGTGCACCGTGGCCTGCGCACCGCACGCCGGCTGCTGCTCGACATCGTCGCCTTGGACCTACCGGTGGGCTGTGAGTGGCTCGACCCGATCACGCCGCAGTACATCGCCGACACGGTGACGTGGGGCGCGATCGGCGCCCGCACCACGGAGAGCCAGGTGCACCGCCAGCTCGCCTCCGGACTGTCCATGCCGGTCGGGTTCAAGAACGGCACCGACGGCGACATCCAGGTCGCGGTGGACGCGTGCCGGGCGTCGGCGGCGGGCCACACGTTCTTCGGCGTCACGCCGGTAGGCGCCGCGGCCGTGGTGACGACCTCGGGCAACCCGGACACGCACGTGATCCTGCGCGGTGGCCGGTCTGGTCCCAACTACGCGGCGGCTGACGTGGCCAAGGCCCTTGATCTGATGGAGAACGCCGGGCTGCCGCGCCGCCTGATGGTCGATGCCAGCCATGGCAACAGCGGCAAGGACCATCGTCGCCAGCCGGTCGTCACCTCGGCGCTGGCCGAGCAGCTCGCGGCAGGCGAGCGGGGCCTGGCCGGCGTCATGCTGGAGAGCTTCCTGCGCGAGGGCCGCCAGGAACCGGGCCATCCCGCCACGCTCAATTACGGTCAGAGCGTCACCGACGCCTGCATGGACATCGGCACCACCGCCGCGGTGCTCCGCGACCTGGCCGCCGCTGTCGCCGCCCGTCGTAGATCAAGACCATTACGACGAACGTACTGCGGTAGCACGCCCGGGAATGTTCCGCGGATCCTGAATTTTCCGTTATCTGGCCTACTACCGTAGGCCCAATGGAGGACAGTGAGGTGGTCGCCGCCATAGTGGCGGGCGACCCGGCCGGGCTCGGCGATGCGTACGACCGGTACGCCACGTCTTTGTTCGTCTACTGCCGTTCCATGCTGCGCGAGCCCGCCGATGCCGCCGACGCGGTACAGGACACGTTCCTCGTCGCGGTGTCCAAGCTGGCGGGACTACGCGACCCCGGCAAGCTCCGCCCGTGGCTGTACGCGGTCGCGCGTAACGAGTGCCTCCGGCGGTTGCGGGGCGGCAACGTGACGTTCGGACTCGACGAGGCCGCCGACGTGCCCGAGGACTCCGCCGACGCGGTCAGCGCCACAGAACAGTCCGATCTGCGGGACCTGGTCAGGGCCGCGATCGACGGGCTCAACCCTGGCGAGCGGGATGTCATCGAACTGAGCCTGGGACACGCGCTCGAAGGCGATGACCTGGCCGCCGCGTTGGGCGTGTCGCGTAATCACGCGCACGCGCTGGTGTCACGGGCGCGCAGTCAATTCGAGCGGTCGCTCGGTGCGCTCATCGTGGCGCGGACTGGACGGCAGGCCTGCTCGGCGCTCCAGATCATGCTGGACGGCTGGGACGGGCGGATGACCGTGCTGATGCGCAAGCGGATCAGCCGCCACATCGACCACTGCGGTATCTGCGGCGAGCTCAAGCGCCGTGAGCTCAGCCCGGCGATGCTGGCCGTGGGCGCACCGCTGATCGCGCTCATGCCCGGCTTCCGTGAGCAGGTGCTGCGGCATTGCGCCGCCGCGGCCGGAGGCCCAGGCCAATTCAACGCTGCCACGCGGCCCGCGGTTGCTCATCAGTTCGGTCCCTCGGGCTTTCCCAAGCCGCTCGCCCCGCATGGGGCGTCCGCCTGGCGCTGGGCCGCGCAACACTCGCACGGCGTGGCGGTCGGCGCCGTCACGTCCGTTACAGCGGCAGGGGTCATCGCGGCGGTGTTCGTCGGCGTCGCCCCGCACCGAGGCGGACCGTCCGCCGCCGGCCCCGGCGGCGGGGCAGTGCCGGGCGCGACGGCGAGTAACGTGGGCCAGGCGTCGTCGGTCGGCTCGCATCGGCCGGACGGCGGGAAAGGGCTGGCGCCTTCCGCATCCGGTGCCGTCACCGGGCCGAGTCCGCTGGCCACGCCGGTCGCCTCGGGCACTCCTGGCGGAGTAGGACCGACCGTGGCGGTGAACGTGACGGTTACGCCGGTGACGACAACCGCGCCGCCCGTCTCGTCCTCAGCGCCAGCGACCTCACCCGCCCCGTCCTCGTCATCGGCCTCAGCCGGCGGGGGACAGGGCACGCTGGCGATATCGCCCAGCGCGGTGACGCTGACGTCCGGCGGCGGCGGGGCGAGCGGGTCGTTCACCATCACCGCCAGCGGCGGTCCGATCAGTCACTTCAACATCACCGTCCGGTCCGCGCACGAACTCAGCGTCTCTCCCTCGTCGGGGTCGCTGGCCGCCGGCGCCAGCGTGACGATAACCGTGTCCACGAGTAGCACGGGACCTATCAGTACCTGGATCGTGGTCAACCCAGGCGGCAATAAGGTGAGTATCTCGCTCGGGTAACCGCAGCTAGCCGACTTGCGGCAGCCCGGCCACGGCGGTGTCAATGCGGTCCTGGGGCAGTTCGAAGTCCTCCATCTCGCCGGACAGGTAGCGCTCGTATGCGCTCATATCGAAGTGCCCATGCCCGCACAGCGCGGTGAGCAGCACCTTCTGCTCGCCGGATTCCGCGCAGCGTTTGGCCTCCTCGATGACCGCCGCGATCGCGTGCGACGGCTCCGGCGCCGGCAGGATCCCCTCGGCCCGCGCGAACGTCACCGCGGCGCCGAAGCACTCCCGCTGCTGCTTGGCCACCGCCTCGAACAAGCCGAGCTCGTACATGTGCGACAGCAGCGGCGACATGCCGTGGTACCGCAGGCCTCCGGCGTGCACCGGATCGGGGATGAAGTCGTGGCCGAGCGTGTGCATCTTCAGCAGCGGCGTGAGCCCAGCCGTGTCGCCGAAGTCGTATGCGTACCTTCCCCGGGTGAACGACGGGCAGGCCGCGGGCTCGACGGCCCGGATCACCGGGTTCGCGCGGTCGGCCAGCTTCTCCCGCAGGAAGGGCAGGAACAGCCCGGCGAAGTTCGAGCCGCCGCCGGTGCACCCCACGATCAGATCGGGCGGCCGCTCGTCCGCCGCGGCGAACTGCTTGAGCGCCTCCTCGCCGATCACGGTCTGGTGCATGAGCACGTGGTTCAGCACGCTACCCAGCGCGTACCTGGTGTCGGCGCCCCCGGCCGCGGCCTCGACCGCCTCGCTGATGGCGATGCCCAGGCTGCCCGGCGAGTCCGGGTAGCCGGCGAGCACCTTGGCGCCGGCGTTGGTGGCACGGGACGGGCTGGCGTGCACCACCGCGCCCCACGTCTCCATCAGCGTGCGCCGGTGCGGCTTCTGGTCGTAGGAGGCGCGGACCATCCAGACCTCGCAGCCGAGCCCGTACTGGGCGCAGGCGAAGGCGAGCGCGCTGCCCCACTGGCCGGCCCCGGTCTCGGTGGTAAGCCGCTTGGTGCCCTCGGCCGCGTTGTAGTAGGCCTGCGGTACCGCGGTGTTCGGCTTGTGTGATCCGGCCGGGGAGACGCCCTCATACTTGTAGTAGATCCGCGCCGGCGTGTTCAGCGCCTTTTCCAGGCGGTGCGCTCGATACAGCGGCGTCGGGCGCCACAGCCGGTAGACGTCGATGACGTCGTCGGGAATGGCGACGTAGCTCTCGCCGGTCACCTCCTGCCGGATGAGCTCCATCGGGAACAGCGGCGCGAGGTCCTCCGGCCCGACCGGCGCAAGCGTGCCGGGGTGCAGCGGCGGAGGCGGCGGGGAGGGCAGGTCGGGGACCACGTTGTACCACCGCCGCGGAATCTCCGACTCGTCCAGCGTGATCTTCGTCATAGATCTCTCCGCTCGCCCATAAGCGGTACCTTACGCCCCGGACCAGCACCTTCAACACCGGCGGGGAAGAGCGGATCCCAGCGGGCTGAGCTACAGCCGTTAGGAGCCAACCAGGGTTTTGACAGCGGCGGCGAGATCAGCCATTGCCCTTTTCGCATCGGCGAAGTACATGCTCGTCTTCGGGTCGATGTACAGCTCGTTGTCGATTCCGGCGTAGCCGTGGCCCATCGAGCGCTTGACCACGATGATCGACTTGGCCTGATCCACGTCCAGGATCGGCATGCCGGACATGGCGTTGCCGGGACGGCGGGCGATCGGGTTGGTCACGTCGTTCGCGCCGATCACCAGCGCCACGTCGGTGCGGGCGAACTCCGGATTGATCTCGTCCATCTCCCTGAGCTGCGGGTACGGCACGTTCGCCTCGGCCAGCAGCACGTTCATGTGGCCCGGCATCCGGCCCGCCACCGGGTGGATCGCGTAGCTGACCTCGACGCCGCGGTCCTCGAGGATCTTGGCCAGCTCGGCCACGCCGTGCTGGGCCTGGGCGGCGGCCAGGCCGTAACCCGGCACGACGATCACCTTGGACGCGTAGGCGAGCTGGATCGCGGCGTCGTCGGCCGCGATGGAGCGGACCTGGACATCCGGGCCGGCGGTGACCGCGACCGCGCTGTCCCCGGTGCCGAACCCGCCCACGATGATGTTGGCCAGAGACCTGTTCATCGCGTCGGCCATCAGCTTGGTCAGGATGCTACCGGAGGCGCCGACCAGCGCGCCGGCCACGATCAGCGCCCAGTTCTGGATGACGAAGCCGGCCATGGCCACCGCGGTGCCGGTGAACGCGTTCAGCAGGGAGATCACCACCGGCATGTCCGCACCGCCGATCGGCAGCACCATCATCACCCCGAACGCCAGCGACGCGAGCACCACGATGAGCAGGGCCGGCAGGCTGGCCGTGCTGAACATGAACGCCGCCGTGCCGACCGCCACGACGGCGAGCGCCGTGTTGAGGAGGCGGCCGCCCTTGAAGGTGATCGGCTGTCCCGGGATGAATCCCTGTAGCTTGCCGGCCGCGATGATCGAGCCGGAGAACGTCACCGAGCCGATGAGCACGTCCAGCACCGTGAACACCGTCGTGGTGCCGAGCACGCCGGTCGCGCGGGATTCGGCGTCGTAGTAGCCGAAGATCGCCACCAGCGCGGCGGCGCCGCCGCCGACCGAGTTGAACGCCGAGACCAGCTGCGGCATGGCGGTCATCTTCACTGACTGCGCGGCCCACAGGCCGATCGCGGAGCCGATCAGCGTGCCGATGATCAGTACGATCCAGCCCGTCGTGGTGACCGTGCCGTCATGGATCAGCAGGACGAACGTGGCGATGCCGGCTATCACCATGCCGGTCATGGCCACCTGGTTGCCGCGACGGGCGGTGGCGGGGCTGTTCATCAGGTGCAGGCCGACCACGAACAACGCCGCTGTCAGCACGTAGACGAGCTGGATATACCCGGTGAATCCGGTCATGAGTGTGCCCTCATCTTGTCCGCGAGCCCCCTGAGGCCCTTGTGACCGTTGACCGCTTCCAGCTCGGGCTGTCCTGACCCGGGTTGCCCCAGGTCAGGCTGCACCGCTTTCCTGCGGAACATCTTCAGCATGCGCCCGGTCACCACATAGCCGCCCACCACGTTCGCGCTGGCGAAGACCGCGGCCACGAACGCGAGGATGTAGCCGACCGCGTTATGTGCCGTGAGACCGATCAGCAGGGCGCCGACCAGCACGATGCCGTGGATGGCGTTGGTCGCCGACATCAGCGGGGTGTGCAGTGTGGCGGGCACCTTCCCGATGACCTCGATGCCGACCAGCAGCGCGAGAATGAAGATCGTCAGGTCAGTCAGCAGTGCCGTCGACACCGGTGCCTCCTTGGGTTGGCTGCGGCAGCAAGGCGGCCACGGCTTCCTGCACCACCTTGCCGTCGTGGGTGATCACGACACCCGCCTGGATCTCGTCGCTGGTGTCGATGACGAGCGCCCCGTCGTTCGTCATATGGAGGAGCAGGGCGGAGATGTTGCGGGAGTAGGCGCTGGACGCCGCTGTGGGCACGGTGGCGGCCAGATTGGCGGCGCCGACGATGGTCACTCCGTTGCCGGTGATGATGGTCTCGCCGGGTTTGGAACCGGCCACGTTGCCGCCCAGCGCGCTGGCACCCATGTCCACGATGACGGATCCGGCCGACATCGCCTTGATCGCGTCCTCGGTGACCAGCAGCGGCGGCCTTCGTCCTGGCACCTGGGCGGTCGTGATGACGACGTCGTGCCTGGCGATGTGCGCGGTCAGCTCGTCCTGCTGGGCCTGGCGTTCCTCGGCGGTGAGCTCACGGGCATAGCCGCCCTCGCCGGCCGCGTCTTTTACCGAGGTCAGCACGATGAACGTGGCGCCGAGCGACTCCACCTCCTGTTTGGAGGCCGGCCGGACGTCGTAGCCGCTGACGATCGCTCCGAGCCTGCGCGCCGTGCCGATGGCCTGAAGGCCGGCCACCCCCGCGCCCAGCACCAGCAACCGGGCCGGCCGGGCGGTCCCCGCCGCGGTGATCAGCATCGGGAAAAACCGGCCGAACGCCTCCGCCGCCACGATCGCCGCCTTGTAGCCGGCCACGTTGGCCTGGGAGCTCAGCGCGTCCATCGGCTGCGCGCGGGACAGCGTGCGGGGCAGGCCGTCCAGGCTGATCGCGGTCACCTGTTTGCGGGCCAGTCCGGCCGCTCCGTCCGGATCGGTCAGCGGCGCGAGCATGCCGATGATCGCCTGGCCCGATTTGAGCTTGGCCACGGTGGTCTTGTCCGGCTTGGCCACGGTGAGGATCACGTCGGCCGTGCGGTACAGCTCGGCCTGGTCGACGATGGTCGCGCCAGCTTCGGCGTAGCTCGCGTCGGGCAGCCAGGCGCCGTCGCCTGCCCCCCGTTCCACCAGGACGTCGATCCCGGCGGCTTTCAGCCGAGCGACGCCATCCGGCACCAGCGCGACACGCCGCTCACCTGGAGTGGTTTCCTTGACGACGGCTGCCTTCATGTTGCGGTGCCTTTCATTTGCCCTTTCCGGTGGCTTCAGGCGGCGAGGGGGAATGGTCCCCCCGGTTGGGAGTTAAGGGGCAATGTCCCGTCCTGGCCATCGGAACCTGACCATATCCATCATGCCGTGCGCCCGGAAGAGCTCTGGTATGGTCCTTAGCCCTTACAGCCCCCTACGCTCGCCTCTGCCATACCCGACCCGCATGCATCTTCCACACCCGCGCCCGGCCTGAAGGCGACAGAGCCTCAAGCTCTGGACTAAACCTAAGCTCAGAGGTGCAACCACAGTACGTTCGTTCCAAAAAGGGTTTAAGGCCTTTGCCCACCGCAACAACGTGCCAGGGGGTCGGGGGGTTGGCATTTACCCCCCAGATAAATCTCTCAGCAACTCAGTGATCTTGTCGCCGGCCGCGACCACGGCGGCCGCGTGCAGCCGGCCGGGGGAGCGGGTGAGCCGCTCGATCGGGCCGGAGACCGACACGGCGGCCAGCACCCGGCCGCCCGAGCCCCGGACCGGCGCGGACACCGACGCGACTCCCGGCTCCCGCTCCGCGGCCGTCGCCGCCCAGCCGCGCCGGCGGACCTGGGCGAGTGTGGTGGCGGTGAACTTCGCGCCGCGCAGCCCGCGGTGCATCCGCCCGCCATCCTCCCAGGCCAGGAGGATCTGCGCGGCCGACCCCGCCGTCATCGGCAGCGCCGCGCCGACCGGGACGGTGTCCCGCAGTCCGCTGGTCCGCTCGGCCGCGGCCACGCAGATCCGCGCGTCGCCGTGCGGCCGGTAAAGCTGCGCGCTTTCCCCGGTGAGGTCCCTGAGCTGAACCAGGATCGGCTGGGCCACCGCGAGTAGCCGGTCCTCCCCGGCCGCGGCGGCCAGTTCGGCGATCCTCGGCCCGAGCACGAAACGTCCCTGGGTGTCGCGGGCCAGCATCCGATGGCTCTCCAGCGCGACCGCGATCCGGTGCGCGGTGGGCCGGGCCAGTCCGGTCGTCTTGACCAGCTGGGCGAGCGAGGCCGGGCCGTCTTCCAGCGCGGTCAGAACCGAAATCGTCTTGTCCAGGACTCCGACTCCGCTAGAGTTGTTCATGTACTGAATATTGCCGTCTCGAAATGTGAGACGTCAAATCGGATCAGGATCAGGATCGGATCAGGAGAGGAGTGGGGCGATGGTAAGCCCACCGCGTACGCTCGCGGAGAAGATCTGGGACGCCCATGTGGTGCGAAGCGCGGAGGGCGAGCCAGACCTGCTCTATATCGACCTTCACCTGGTGCATGAGGTCACCAGCCCCCAGGCATTCGACGGGCTCCGGGCCGCGGGCCGGCCGGTGCGGCGCCCCGACCTGACCATCGCCACCGAGGACCACAACGTGCCGACCCTCGGCGTTACCGGCCCTGGCCTGCCGCTGTCCGGCCCGGGGTCACCGGTGACCGATCCCGTCTCGCGCACCCAGGTCGAGGCGCTGCGGAAGAACTGCGCTGAGTTCGGCATCAGGCTGCATCCGATGGGCGACGCGGGCCAGGGCGTGGTCCACGTCATCGGCCCGCAGTTCGGGCTGACCCAGCCCGGCATGACGATCGTCTGCGGCGACTCGCACACGTCTACGCACGGCGCGTTCGGCGCGCTGGCGTTCGGCATCGGCACTTCCGAGGTGGAGCATGTGCTGGCCACCCAGACGCTGCCCCAGCGGCGGCCATCGACGATGGCGGTGAACGTTTCCGGTTCTTTGCCTGAAGGGGTGTCGGCGAAAGACCTGATCCTGGCCATCATCGCCCAGATCGGCACCGGCGGCGGCCAGGGGTACGTGATCGAATACCGCGGTCAGGCGGTCCGCGAGCTGTCGATGGAAGGCCGGATGACCGTGTGCAACATGTCCATCGAGGCCGGGGCGCGGGCCGGCCTGGTGGCACCGGACGACGTGACGTTCGCGTACCTGGAGAACAAGCCGCACGCGCCTTCCGGGGCGTCCTGGGAGACCGCGCTGGACGTGTGGCGCTCGCTGCCCACCGACTCCGGCGCGGAGTTCGACCACTCGGTGACGATCGACGCCGGGGCGCTGACGCCCTACGTCACCTGGGGCACCAACCCCGGGCAGGCCCTGCCGCTCGCGGCGGAGGTGCCGGATCCTTCGTCGTTCGGTGAGCCAGGCGCGCGGGCCGCGGCGGAGCGCGCGCTGACGTACATGGACCTGACGCCGGGTACGGCGCTGCGTGACATCGCGGTGGACACCGTGTTCGTCGGGTCGTGCACGAACGGGCGGCTGGAGGACCTGCGTACCGCCGCGTCCGTGCTGCGCGGCCGCCGGGTCGCGTCCGGTGTCCGCATGCTGGTCGTGCCCGGGTCCATGGCGGTCCGGGCCGCGGCGGAGGCAGAGGGCCTGAACGACGTGTTCACGGCCGCGGGGGCCGAGTGGCGGGGCGCGGGGTGCTCGATGTGCCTTGGCATGAACCCGGACACGCTGGCGCCGGGCGAGCGCAGCGCGTCCACGTCCAACCGCAACTTCGAGGGCAGGCAGGGCAAGGGCGGCCGTACCCACCTGGTGTCCCCGGCGGTCGCCGCGGCCACCGCGGTCACTGGCCGTCTGACCGCACCCGCTGACCTGTCCTGAGCTTTTAGTCCGGAGGAACTTGTTTCGATGGAAGCTTTCACCGTCCACACCGGCCGGGTTGTCCCGCTGCGGCGGACCAACGTGGATACCGACCAGATCATCCCAGCCGTCTGGCTGAAGCGGGTCTCCCGGGCCGGCTTCGGCGAGGGGCTGTTCGCCGCGTGGCGCGAGGACCCGGCGTTCGTGCTCAACCAGCCGGCCTATGCCGGGGCGACCATCCTGGTGGCCGGCGCGGACTTCGGTACCGGCTCGTCACGTGAGCACGCGGTCTGGGCGCTCACCGACTACGGCTTCCGGGTGGTGATCTCGCCGAGGTTCGGCGACATCTTCCGGTCCAACGCCACCAAGGCCGGGCTGCTCCCGGTCATCTTGCCGGAAGCGGCGGTCGGAGCGCTCCAGGACCTCGCCGAGGCCGACCCGGCCGCCGAGGTCACGGTAGACCTCGACGCCCGGGTCGTGCGGTACGGCGCTGGTCCGGCCGCCTCGGTGGTTCCGTTCGAGATCGACGACTACACCCGGTGGCGGCTGATGGAGGGACTGGACGATATCGGCCTGACCCTTCGTCACGCGGATTCGATCGCGGCCTTCGAGGAGTCCCGTCCGTCCTGGCTCCCGGTCACGGCCTGACTACCTCGGCTTATGCGCAGAGTGATCATCTGGACATGATCCGCAGCGAATTCCGTGCCACCAGGGCTGATTTCGGCCGACACGCCGGCGAATCTGGCCGTGGTTATTGTGTAACGGCGCTTGATCGCCTACTTTCGGGCAGGTCAGAGGTCGCGAAACCCCGAAACCGGAGCCACTTGCGACCTCCCGTGGGGGAACCGCAGGAGTGAAGAATGAACAAGCGTGATCTGATCGATGCGATCTCAGGACGCCTGGGGGACAAGAAGTCCGCGACCGAAGCCGTGAACGCGGTGCTCGAGGCCATCCAGTCGGCAGTGGCCAAAGGCGACAAAGTGTCCATCACCGGCTTCGGCGTCTTCGAGAAGGCCGAGCGCCCCGCTCGCACGGCCCGTAACCCCGCCACCGGCGCGCCCATCGACGTGCCAGCGTCCTCTGTACCCAAGTTCCGCGCTGGAGCGGACTTCAAGGCGCTGGTCAACAGCACCAAGTCGGCTGCCAAGAAGAAGTAGGCGGCTCGGCTCGACGGACAATCGGACGGCGGTATCCGGGGGATCGCATCCTGGATGCCGCCGTCCGATGTATCCGGCTATGCCTGATGCGCTAACCGCAGGCCGGGGCGCTTGGCCAGGGCGGTGGCGATGATCCGGTCGAGCAGTCGCGGCATCGGCAGGCCGGAGGCCGCCCACATCAGCGGGAACCCGGACGCCGCCGTCATGCCCGGCATCGTGTTGATCTCGTTGACCAGGACCTTTCCCGATGTCGTATAGAAGAAGTCGACCCTGGCCAGCCCTTCGCAGGAAATGGCGTCGAAGGCGGCGCATGCCAGCCGCCTGATCTCCGCCGTCGCCGAGTCGGGTATCGGTGCGGGGACCCGCATGGTGTCGGCGTCAGCCAGGTACTTCGCCTCGAAGTCGTAGAAATCCGAGCGCTCGTCCACCAGCACCTGGCCCGGGATACTGGCGTCCGGGGGGCGCCCGTCGATGCCTTCGAGCACCGCACATTCCACTTCCATGCCGTCGATCGCGGCCTCTACGAGGACCTTGGGATCGTGCTCGCGGGCGGCGTCGATCGCTCCCTCGAGATCCGCGGACGAGCGGGCGCGGGAGATCCCGATGCTGGATCCGCCGCGGGCCGGCTTGACGAACACCGGCCAGCCCAGCTCGGCGATCTCGTCGAGCACCCGCTTGCGCTCCGGCGATCCGGTCCGCCAGTCCCGGTCACGCACCACCACATAGCGTCCGATGGGCAGGCCATGCGCACCCATGATCAGCTTCATGTATTCCTTGTCCATGGCGGCCGCGCTGGCCAGGACGCCGGCGCCCACATACTGCGTGCCGGTTAGTTCCAGCAGCCCTTGCAGCGTGCCGTCCTCGCCGTAGGCGCCGTGCAGCAGCGGGAGCACCACATCGACCTGGCCGAGCGATCGCGGCACCGAGCCGGGCGAGACGACGTGCAACGATTGCGCTCCCGGCAGGCCGGGCAGCGGCACGACCGAAGTCCCCGGCTCCGCGACGGCCTCGACGGATGGCAGCAGCTCACCGGCGTTGCCTGAACCGGAGCCTGAGCCTGAGGCGGGGTCGGAGCCTGAACCTGAACCGGAGCCTGAGCCGGGGCCGGGGGCGATCCGTCCTGGATCGCCCGACGTGAGCACCCAGCGTCCGTCTCTGGTGATGCCGATGGGCACCACCTCATACCGATCCTGGTCGAGCGCGCTGAGTACCAGGCTGGCGCTCGCGCACGAAACCGCGTGCTCGGTGCTGCGGCCGCCGAACACCACGGCAACCCGGATCTTCTCCTGCATGATCCTCCCGAGCCGGACGCTGCGCGCCCGGCAGACTCGTGCGCCGGGCGCTGTACGCCCGGCGGACTCCCGCGTTACGCGCGCCCCAGAGACTCCAGCGCCACGTACGCGTCCGAGATGAGGTCTTCCGCGTCCTCAAGGCCAATGGAGAAGCGTACCGCGCCAGGGTCGATGCCTGCCGCCGTGAGCGCCCGGTCGTCCAGCTGCCGGTGTGTGGTGGACGCCACGTGGCTGACCTTGGTGTGCGTCCCGCCCAGGGATGAGGCCAGTGTCGCCAGCCTCAGCTTGTCCGCGAACGCGATGCCGGCCTCGCGCCCGCCGTGCGGAGTCACGGTCACGATCGCGCCGAACCGGACCCCCTCCGGGCCCGCGTCGAATGTCCGCCGGGCCACTTCGTGGCCGGGATGCGACGGCAGCCCCGGGTAGTCGATCCGCATGACGGCGGGGTGCCGTGACAGGGCCGCCGCGAACACCGAGGCGGTGGCGCATGCGCGACGCACCCGCAGGGGCAGCGTCTCCAGGCCGCGACGGAGCAGGAACGCCTCGTCCGGCGCCAGGGAGCCGCCGGTGTCCACCCGGACCGCACGGATGCTGCTGATCAGCTCGATGCGGCCGGTGATCACACCGCCGGTGGCGTCGGAGTGGCCGCCGATGTACTTGGTCGCCGAGTGGATCACCAGATCGGCGCCGTGCTCCAGCGGCCTGCATATCACCGGAGGAGCGAGCGTGGAGTCCACCACGAACAGCGCGCCGTTGTCGTGTGCTATCTCCGCCAGCCGTCGCAGGTCGGCCACCGTCGTCGTCGGGTTGGCGATCGTTTCCGCGAAGATGATCCGCGTTGTCGGCCGCACCGCTTCCTCGACGGCGTCCAGATCGGTGATGTCGACGAACTCCGTCTCCATCCCGAACCGCGACAGCACATTGCGCAGCAGGCTGTAGGTCCCGCCGTACACCGCGGCGGAGGCGATCACGTGGGCCCCGGCCCGCGCGAACGTCATGAACATGCCGCTGATCGCGGCCATGCCCGATGCGAACGCCTGCGCGGCCGGCCACCTCGGCAGGTTCACGCCTTCCAGCGCGGCGACGGCCCGGGCGAACGCGTCGACGGTGGGGTTGTCGATGCGGCTGTAACTGTAGCCTGGCACCTCGTCGTTCAGCACGGCCCGGTATTCGTCGGCGGTGCCGAACTGGAACGCCGCGGTGCGGTACACCGGCGTGCCGAGCGGCTGCTGTGCTGGCTCCGGAGCGGGGGGCAGGTGCACCGCCCGGGTGTTCTCGCCCGCCTGCTTACGGACTATGTCAGCCATGACCACCTCATCGCGGGCCGCCTCGTTAGAGGCCACCTCGTTACAGGCCACCTCGTTACAGGCCACCTCATCATGGGCCGTACCATTCGGGCTTGGCGGACCGCGACGCGAGCAACGCCGCCGCCTTGGTGACCGGCAGGGCGTCATGCATGACCGCCGCCACGACCTCGGTGATCGGCATTTCCACCCGATGCCGGCGGGCGAGTTCGAGTACCGGCGAACACGATTCGACGCCCTCCGCGGTCTGCCTCATCGCCACGGTCGCTTCGGCCACCGACATTCCTCGTCCCAGGTTCTCACCGAACGTCCGGTTGCGCGACAGCGGCGAACTGCACGTCGCCACCAGGTCGCCCATTCCGGCCAGTCCAGCGAACGTCTTCGGCTCAGCGCCCAGGGTGGCTCCGAGCCGCGCCATCTCGGCCAGTCCGCGGGTGATCAGCGTGGCTTTGGTATTGTCCCCCAGGCCCATCGCGACCGCGATCCCCACCGCGAGCGCGATGATGTTCTTGACCGCGCCGCCGAGCTCGCAGCCGATCACGTCGGTGTTGGTGTATGGCCGGAAGTACGACGTGTGGCACGCCCGCTGCAGCGCCTCGGCGCCGGTCATGTCGGTGCACGCGACCACGCTGGCGGTGAACTGGCGCCCGGCGATCTCCCTGGCCAGGTTCGGCCCGGTGACCACCGCGATCCGGCCGCGGGCGGCGCCGAGCACGGACTCGATGACCTCGCTCATCCGCAGGCTCGTGCCCAGCTCGATGCCCTTGATGAGGTTGACCAGCAGGGCGTCCGGCGGGATCAGGCCGGCCCAGTCGGCCAGGTTGGCGCGCAGCGTCTGGGCGGGCACCGCGAACGCCACGAGGCCGGCTCCGTCGAGCGCCTCCGCCGCGTCCGCGGTGGCTCGCAGCGTCGGCGTCAGCGTGATCCCCGGCAGGTACTCCGGGTTCTCGTGCTGGGAGGTGATCGCCTTGGCTATTTCCTGGCGGCGGCTGTACAGCACGGCGGGTGTCCCCGCATCGCAGAACACTTGCGCGAACGTGGTCCCCCAGGACCCGGCGCCAAGTACCGCAACCTTCATAGGGCGGTCTTCGGCTCCGCCGCGGACTGCTCCGCCGCCGGCTCCGCTGCCGTCGGCTCCGCCCCCGCCGGCTCCGCTGCCGCCGCCCCCGCCGCTGCCGGCTTTGCCGCTGCCGGGTCGTAGGGCAACGCCGGCGGCTGTTCCCCGCGCAGGTCCCCGGCCAGCCGGGTGACCGCACGCATGATCGCGGCGGTCGCGTCACGCAGGTTGCTCGCCGTCATCGGCCGGCCGGCCCAGGGCGATAGGTCGACCGCCGGGCCCACGACCGTACGCACCGTCTTGCGCCGCAGCCCGCGCTCGAAGAACTTTGGTTTCTTGCTGCCGTAGGGCAGCACGTCCTGGGTGCCCCAGTGCGCGATCGGGATCACCGGCGCGCCGGTCATCAGGGCCAGCCGGGCCACGCCGGTCTTGGCCACCATCGGCCACAGCTCGGGGTCCCGGGTGGCCGTCGCCTCCGGGTAGATGATCACGCAGGCGTCGCGTTCCAGCGCCTGCTGCGCGTCCTTCAGGACCAGGGCGGCGTCGGCGCGGCCCCGGTACACCGGCAACTGGCCCGCCTTGTGCAGGAAGTGGCCGATGAACTTCACCTTGAACGCACTGTCCTTGATCAGGAACACCGGATAGCGGCCGGCGATGTGAGTGAGCAGGCCGTCGACCCCCCAGTCCACGTAAGACAGGTGGTTAGGGGCCAGGATTACGCCGCCCGACCTGGGAATGTTTTCCAGGCCAGACCAGTCGTTCTTGATCAGCGAACTCAGCAAGGGACGCAATACGATCACGGACACCAGGCGCCATGGACGTGAGTAGCTCCAGGTGCGGCGGGGAGTGGGCTGGCTGTTGCTCATCGGCTGGCGCTCACCCGTGTGGTCATGAGGTCAGTCTCCTGGTTCAAGTGGTCTGATGTCGAGGCAGGATCAACTACATGGCCGATATTGCCGCGTTCACCTGGTCAGTGGTGATTCCCGTAAAAGTACTAGCTCAGGCTAAGTCCCGGTTGGCGCGGCTCGGCGCCGAGCAACGGGTCGAGCTGGCGCTGGCGATGGCGGCGGACACCGTAGCCGCGGCCTTGGCCTGCGACCTGGTCGCGCATGTGATCGTTGTCACAGATGACCAGGTCGCGGCGGGTGCGCTGGCCTCTCAGGGGGTGGTGGTGGTGCCCGACGAGCCGGGTGACGGCCTGAACGCCGCGCTCCGCCATGGGGCGGCACAGGCGGCCGGGCGGTGGCCGGGCGGCGGTATCGCGGCGTTGTCCGCTGACCTTCCCGCGGTGCGCCCAGCCGAGATCGCCCGCGCGCTCCAGGCCGCGGCGGCCTGGCCGAACGCGTTCGTCGCCGACGCGCCCGGTGACGGGACGACGTTGTACGCCGCGCGGCCCGGAGCGCCCTTCGAACCATCCTTCGGCCTGGCCTCCAGGGCCCGCCACGCCTCGGGGGGCGCCAGGGAACTGGTCCTGGACGGCATCGACGGACTCCGGCGTGACGTGGACACGCCGGAGGACCTGTGTGCCGCGGCGGCCCTCGGCCTGGGGCCTAATACCGCCGACCTGCTCAGATGTGTACCACCGGGCAGGTAAGTGTCCGGGTGATTCCCGGAACGTGCTGGATATTTGCCGCGACCAGACGACCGAGCAAGTCCACGTTTTCCGCCTGAGCGCGCACGATCACGTCGTAGGGGCCGGTGACGTCTTCCGCCTGCGTGACTCCGGTGATCTTAGAGATCTGCCTGGCCACGTCGGCGGCTTTGCCGACTTCCGTCTGGACGAGGATGTATGCCTCTACCATCGCGTCCTCCTGGGGCAGAGCAGACAAGTGCCCGTGATCACTCACGCTACCGTAGAGGTCCATACCAGTCGCGCAAATGTTTCAGTCAAATGTCGTCGAGGAGGCGATTATCGCTGCCGAGGAGCGGACGCCGTCGCCCGGGACCCCATCTCCGAAGACCCGATCTCCAGGGACCCAATCTCCAGGGACCCAATCTCCAAGGACACTGGAGTCGCTGGGCGAGTTCGGCCTGATCGAGGCGCTGTCCGCGTGGCTGCCGCCGGCCCCGGGGACGCTGGTCGGCATTGGCGACGACGCGGCCGTGCTGGCGGCGCCTGATGGCCGGGTGGTGGCCACCACGGATTTCCTGATCGAAGGACGGCATTTCCGGCTGGACTGGTCGGCCGCCGCCGACGTGGGCCACAAGGCGGCCGCCCGCAGCCTGGCCGACGTGGCCGCCATGGGAGCCGAGCCTTCCGGCCTGCTTGTCGCCCTCGCCGCGCCGCCGGACCTCCCGGTTTCCTGGCTGGAGTCGTTCGCGTCCGGGTTGGCGCGGGAGTGCGCCAGGGCGGGTACGGCAGTGCTCGGCGGGGACACATCTCGGGCTGGTTCGGTGGTTCTGGCCGTGACCGGACTGGGTGACCTGGGCGGCCGCGCGCCGGTGCTGCGCGGCGGCGCCGCGCCGGGCGCTGTGGTGGCGGTCGCCGGGCCGCTCGGCCACGCCGCCGCCGGCCTTGCCCTGCTGTCCGCCGGATTGACCCCGGATGATCCCGATCTGGCCGCGCTGGTCGCCGCGCAGCTGCGCCCCGCGCCCCCCTACGACGCCGGCCCGGAAGCGGCCGTCCTGGGCGCCACCGCGATGATCGATGTCAGCGACGGCCTGCTCGCCGACCTCGCGCACATCGCGGACGCCAGCAAAGTCCAGATCGACGTGCATACCGCCGCACTGACCGACCCGCTACTAACAAAAGCATTTCAGCGAACGGGCGGTGGTGCCACCTCTGAGCCCCTTCCCCCGCACCGGCCCGCCACCCGCACCGGCCGAGCCGGTACCGGCCAGACCGGTCCCGCAGCTGTGCCGCCCGAGCTGAGCTGGGCGCTGACCGGCGGCGAGGACCACTCGCTGGTCGCGGTGTTCCCGCCCGGCGTGCCCCTCCCCGAACGCTGGCGCCCGATCGGCGAAGTCCGCCCCGGCCAAGGCGTCCTGGTAAACGGCAGCCGTTATCAAGGTCCCGCCGGCTGGGACCACTTTTCTTCTGGGGGGTAAAGACCAACCCCCCAGACCCCCCGGGCCTGCGACGCTTCCCGCCGTTGGTGTCGCCTGCCCGGAAGGCCCTCCGGGCCCTCGCGGCCAGGCGACCCGCGAAGCTCGCTGTCGCTCGCCGCGGGGGCCTCTGTCGCCGCCGGCGGGGGACCGCGAAGCTCGCTACCGCTCGCTGCGGGGCCTGTGTCCGCCGTCGGCGCGGGACCGCGAAGCTCGCTGTTGCTCGCCGCGGGGGCCTCTGTCGCCGCCGCCGGGTGACGCGAAGCTCGCTGTTGCTCGCCGCGGGCTCCCGCGGCTCCCGTGCCTCAATTGCCTCAATTGCCCCAAGGGTCCGCGCCGCTCCCTGCCTCTCCGCGGAAGAAAGAAGCCTCGCGGAACAAAGGGCGCCGGTTTCCGACGCCTAATCCTCCACGAGGCTCTAATCTTCCACGCGATCCCCCTCCGCAAGCGCCGCAAAAGCGACATCGCGGACCCGGGAACCGAGCGGTCGGACCCTAACGGGTTACTTTGCCGGCCTTGATGCACGAAGTGCAGACGTTGAGGCGCTTGCGAGTACCGCCCACCATGGCGCGCACGGTCTGGATGTTGGGGTTCCAGCGGCGGCGGGTGCGGCGGTGCGAGTGCGAGACGTTGTTGCCGAAGCCCGGCCCCTTGCCGCATACGTCGCAGACGGAAGCCACGGTTCGCTCCATTGATCAGGGTTACGGATGAACGCCACATCCCGCACGAGGGCGGAACTGGCAGCCGTCGAAGCCTACCCGATACGGGCCCGCGGCGCGAACCGGGCAACCGCCTGCTCAGCGCACCAGGCGCACCCGCACGGAAATGTCGGCCACTGAGCCTATGCTCGCCTGTGTGACCACCCTGCGTGATCCGCTGGACCGGCTGCTGGGCGCCCGGACAGCCGCGGCGCTCGAGAAGGCCTTCGGCCTGCGCACCACCGGGGACCTGCTGCGCCATTATCCCCGGCGCTACTACACCCGGGGCGAGCTGTCCGATCTGGCCTCGCTGCGCGAGGGCGACCATGTCACGGTCGTGGCCCGCATCGAGTCGGTCAAGCTCACTCAGATTCCTCCCAAGCCGGGGAAGGGGCGCCAGACCCGCCTCAAGGTGGTGGTCACCGACGACACCGCTCGGCTCACGCTGATGTTCTTCGGCAAGACCGGCTATTACCAGCATTCGCTGTCCCCCCACATGGTGGGCATGTTCGCCGGTACGGTCACCACGTTCAAGGGAGTTCGCCAGCTCGTCCACCCGGAGTTCCAGATGCTGCCGGGCGCGGCCCCCAATGCCGACCTGACCCCGGAGCTGGCGTCGGAGTTCAGCAGCCAGCTGATCCCGGTCTACCCGGCCAGCGCCAAGATCAGCTCGTGGTCGATCGCCAAAGCGGTCAAGATCGCGCTGGGCACGCTGGACGTGGGCGAGGACCCGCTGCCTGCCGAGCTGCGGGAACGGTACGCGCTGATGGGCCGGGCGGAGGCCATCCAGGCCGTCCACCGCCCGCTGGACGCCGATGACATGAAGCGGGCGAGGTCCCGGCTGAAGTGGGACGAGGCCTTCATGCTCCAGGCCGCGCTGGCCCGGCGTCGGCTGGCCGCCGCGGCCATGCCAGCCATGCCCAGGCCACCGGAGGAGAACGGGATCGCGGCCGAATTCGACGCCCGGCTGCCGTTCACCCTGACCAAGGGCCAGGTCGAGGTCGGTGCGACCATCGCTCACGATCTGTCGTGCGCGTATCCTATGCACCGGCTGCTGCAAGGTGAGGTTGGCTCAGGCAAGACGGTCATCGCGATCCGCGCCATGCTTCAGGTGATCGACGCGGGCGGTCAGGCGGCCCTGCTCGCCCCGACCGAGGTCCTGGCTCAGCAGCACTACCGCTCGATCATGGACCTGCTCGGCCCGCTGGGTTTGCGCGGTCAGCTTGGTGCCACCGAGCACGCCACCGGCGTGGCCCTGCTCACCGGATCGTCCGGCGCGGCCGCCCGGCGCCAGGCGCTGTCGGACACCTTCACCGGGGACGCCGGGATCGTGATCGGGACCCACGCGCTGCTCGAGGAGCACGTGCAGTTCGCCGATCTCGGCCTGATCGTCATTGACGAGCAGCACCGGTTCGGTGTCGAACAGCGAGACGTGCTGCGCTCCAAGGCCGCCGATAAACGGCCGCATGTGCTGGTGATGACGGCGACGCCGATACCCCGCACGGTCGCGATGACCGTCTACGGCGATCTGGAGGTCTCGACTCTCACCGAGCTGCCGGCCGGCCGCTCGCCCATCGCGACCTACGTCGTGCCGGCCGCGGACAAGCCGCACTACCTGGAGCGGGCCTGGGAACGGGTCCGGGAGGAGGTGCACCAGGGCAGGCAGGCGTACGTGGTCTGCCCGCGCATCGGCGGTGATTTCGACGACGCCGCGGCCGGAGGCCCAGGCCAATTCAGTACTGCGGCCGGAGGCCCAGGCCAATTCAGTACTGCGGCCGGAGGCCCAGGCCAATTCAGTACTGCGGCCGGAGGCCCAGGCCAATTCAGCAGCGACAAGCCCCCGCCGCCGGGCCGCCGTCAGCCGCTCGCCGTGACCGAGGTGGCCGCCGAGCTCACCGAGGGCCCGCTGAACGACCTGCGCATCGCGATATTGCACGGCCGGCTCCATCCGGATGAGAAGGACATGGTCATGCGCGAGTTCTCGGCCGGCCGTATCGACGTTCTTCTCGCCACCACGGTGATCGAGGTCGGGGTGGACGTCCCCAACGCGACGGTGATGGTCGTCACGGATGCCGAGCGCTTCGGGGTTTCCCAGTTGCATCAGCTCCGAGGCCGGGTGGGCCGTGGTACCGCGCCCGGGTTGTGCCTGCTGGTGACCGAGTCGGCGCCGGATAGTCCGGCCCGGGAGCGGCTGGACGCGGTCGCCGCCACGCTGGACGGATTCAAGCTCGCCCGCCTCGACCTGGAACAGCGCAGGGAGGGCGACGTGCTCGGTGCCGCGCAGGCGGGCCGCCAGTCCAGTCTGCGGCTGCTTCAGCTGCTCAAGGACGAGAACCTCATCGGCCTGGCCCGGGAGGAAGCCGTCGAGGTGGTGGAGGCCGACCCCGGCCTGGCCCGTCATCAGGCCATCAAGACCGCCATCGAGGACCTTTTCGGAGACCAGGCCGAGTTCCTCGACAAGATGTAACGTCAAGATGTAACGTCGGCTCGGCCCAGCCCGGCCGGACCAGTCCCGCCTCGTACGCGTACACGACGAGTTGCGCGCGGTCGCGGGCCCGCAGCTTCATCATCGCTCGCGCCGTGTGGGTCTTGACCGTCGACTGGCTGACGTAGATCTGGTCCGCGATCTCGGTGTTGGACAGCCCCGCCGCGACCAGCGTCACCACCTCGCGTTCCCGCGCGGTGAGTTCGTCGATGCCGGGGACGGGCCTGGCCCGTTTGGTCCGGGTGGCGAACTCGGCGATCAGCCGCCTGGTCACGGTGGGGGACAGCAGGGACTCGCCAGCCGCCACGACCCGGACCGCGCGGAGCAGTTCGGCGGCGTCGGTGTCCTTGACCAGGAACCCCGCCGCCCCGGCTCGCAGGCCGTCGAAGATGTACTCCTCCAGCTCGAACGTGGTCAAGATGACCACGTGCACGCCGCCCAGCCCGGGCGAAGCCGCGATCCGGCGGGTGGCCTCGATGCCGTCGAGGCCTGGCATCCGGATGTCCATCAGCATCACGTCCGGCTTCTCCCGGATGGCGAGCCGGACGGCGCTCTCCCCGTCCGCGGCCTCGCCGGCCACCGTGATGTCGTCCTCGGCGTCGAGAAGCGCGGCGAACCCCGACCGCACCAGCGCCTGGTCGTCGGCCAGCGCGACCCTGATCATGTTGGCAACCATGCCAGTACTCTGAACCCGCCGTCGGCCCGGGGCGCGGCTTCCAGCGTGCCGCCGAGCGCTCGGGCCCGTTCGGTCATGCCTGCCACACCGTTGCCCGCCCGCACCGGCCGAACCGCAATACCGTCATCGTCAACGCTGATGGTGAGCCCCTCGTCGTCGTAGCGCAGCCGTACCGTCGCCTCGCTGCCCCGGGAATGCCGGACCGAGTTGGTCAGCGCCTCCTGGATGATCCGGTATGCGGCCACGTCCACCCCGGTCGGCACCGGCCGCGGCGACCCGTCGGTGATCACCCGCACGGCTATCCCGGCTGTTCCCGACGCTAGCTCGGGCAGCCGGTCCAGGCTCGGGCTCGGTGCCCGCGGCGCGGTGGCCTCCGCCCCGTCCGATTCGGTGCGGAGCACGCCGAGCACCGACCGGAGTTCAGTCATCGCTTGCTTGCTGACGTCGTGGATCGCGGTGAGCGCCTCGCGGGCGCGTTCCGGCTGCCGGTCCATCAGGTGCAGCGCGGTGTTAGCCTGCACGTTGATCACCGAGATGTTGTGCGCCACCACGTCGTGCAGGTCCCTGGCGATGGCCAGCCGCTGCTCGCTGGCCGCGCGCCTGGCCTCGGCCGCGCGCCGGCTCGCCACCTCGGCCGCTCGCTGACTCCGGGCGCGTAGCAGTTCGGCCGCGGACAGCAGCACGGTCAGCCCCACCAGCAGCCCGAGCGCCTTCGACACCGGAGTGTGCCCGCGCGACCCGACCAGCCACGGCGGCCACACCGAGACCAGGTACCCGACGATCAGCGACGCGATGGCCGCGACGCGGCGCCGCGCCAGTACCGCGGTGAAGAACGCCACTAGCAGCGCGAGCCACACCGGCCACGCGTTGAGCGCCGCGCCCCACAGCGCCGCGGCCAGCGTGACTGCCAGCACCTCGGCCGGATATCTGCGCCGGGCCAGGAGTGACAAACTGCCTATAAGAACAGGCAGATACCAGAACGAGCTGACGTGCATCTGCCCGTGCCCGTGCCAGTGATGCGAGCCGGACGTTCCCGCTACCTCGACGGCCGTGACCACGGTGGTGATCGAGACGTCGATCACCCGGTGCCGGGGCAGCGCGCGAATGTCCATCACACCCGACGCTACCCCCCGCTGGCCTGCGCGGCGTCGGCCGCGGGACTACGTTGACGCCCCCTCCCGTACCGCAGCGGTCGACCCGGATCTGCCTGCGTGACCGACGACTCGGCGGACCTGCCCAACCCACGATGACGGCATGGCAATTATCGAAATCCGAGGTCTCGCCAAGCGGTTCGGCCCCACCGAGGCGGTGAGCGATCTGAGCTTCGACGTGGCGCGCGGGTCGGGCCCTGCACGGGCAAGGCCCGCTACTGAATTGTGACTTCCATGGTCGGCCAGGCGCCGTCGCTGGAACCGGAGATGAGCTGCGCGCCGCGCGCAGAAGACTCAGTTATGCCTGATAAGTGCCCGGACGTGCGTCCGGGCGCGGTGACCTCGCCAGGCTCGTTATGGGCCGGGCGGCGGCGTGAAGATGTCGTGGGTTCCAATGCGCCGCCAGATGACGTGCGGCTGCCCGGGCACGCGTTCGGCTCCGTAGCTGAAGGTGGCACGGCCATTGTTGTCCCAGGTCATCTCGAACACGTTCGCGTGGGCTTTCACGCCCTTGACGCGCAAACCCGGCCGGAACGGCCGGTCCGGAGCCATCAGGTCCGGCACGAAGGCTTCCTTGACCACCTTGCGGAACGTACCCCGCTGCTGGGGCGTGAGATCCTTCCAGTCCTTCTCGAAACGCGGCAGCGTTTCGAACGTCGGCATCAGGCGTCCGGAGCCAGTGCGTCAAGATGCGCGAACATGTCGTCAGCCGACTCGTGCGCCGTTCCCTGCCCGGACGTGATCTCTTCGTCTGCCTCGCGTTCCCCGGCCAGCCACTGCGGGGTGAAGAACCAGGCTTGATCGGTCGGGATGGACACGTAGCCGCGTACCGTGATCGTCCCGTCGTCGTGGACGGCGAACTCCACCTCGTCGCCCTCGCTGATGTGCAGCGCTCGCCTGATCTCTTCGGGCAGTGTCAGCTGCGCTTTGGGCCGCACCTTCACCCGGGCGCTGACGATGGGTTCCGGTTCGATTTTGGCGGCAGGAACGCCCACGGCAACCCCTTCGGACTCCGATTTTCCGACAATCCAACTCTATCAGGTCGGCGGCCCATCACCGGACTTGCTGCAGCTCTCCTTGCCACAGCCAGCGGCGTATCGGTCCCAGAAACGACCCAGCGCGCACCACGATTCCCCTCCTGCTCGGCCTGGTACAGGCCGACGCGGATACCGCTACCATCAACGGCCACATGTACCGTGACCTGCCGAGCCGCTGCACCAGGTCGACGCCGTGCTGGAGGCCAGCTTCCACCCTGACCGCACCGGCCGTGGCCACCTGCGGATCCAGTCCTTGGCCGCCAGCGCCGACCCGCACGCGGCTGGAGGGCAGACTGGGAGCATGACACGGGTCATCGCTGGTGAGGCCGGCGGGCGGCGGCTCGCCGTACCGGCGGGGCGGGACACCCGGCCCACCAGCGACCGCGCCCGCGAGGGGCTGTTCGCCAGCATCTCCTCCATCGTCGGCCCGCTGGCCGGCAAGCGGGTGCTCGATTTGTACGCGGGCTCGGGCGCGGTCGGGCTCGAGGCCCTGTCCCGGGGTGCTGAGCACGTCCTCCTGGTTGAGTCGGGCGCCGCCGCGCTGCGCGTCATCAAGGCGAACGTCGGGTCGCTCGGCCTGCCCGGGGCCGAAGTCGCCGCTGACCGGGTCGAGCGCCTGCTCGCCCGCGGCCCGGGCGGCTCACGGCAGCCGTATGACATCGTCTTCGCCGACCCGCCCTACGCCCTGCCGGACACCGCGGTCGCGGCCATGCTGAGCGCGCTGGCCGCTGACCGCTGGCTGCGGCCCGGCGCGCTGGTGATCGTGGAGCGGGCCAGCCGGTCGGAGCCGCTGCGATGGCCGCCGCCGTACCAACCGGACAGGGCGCGCAGGTACGGGGAGGCGACGTTCTGGTACGGTCTCGCCCCAGGAGCGCAATGAGCGCACACCAGTGAGCGTTTGGTCCGAGCGAAGGGTGGAGCGCGTGTACCGCGTCGTATGTCCGGGTTCCTTTGACCCGGTGACCAACGGCCACCTCGACATCATCGGCCGTGCCGCTGGCCTGTACGACGAGGTCGTGGTCGCGGTGCTGATCAACGTCACCAAGCAGGGCCTGTTCACGGTCGATGAACGGGTCGAGATGCTGAACGAAGTCACCCGCCGGTACGGCAACGTCCGGGTCGAGAAGTTCCACGGCCTGCTGGTGGACTTCTGCGCCGCCAACGGGATCAGCGCGGTGATCAAGGGTCTGCGCGCCGTCAGCGACTTCGAGTACGAGATGCAGATGGCGCAGATGAACTACCGGATGGCCAAGGTGGAGACGCTGTTCATGACCACCAATCCGCTCTACTCGTTCCTGCGGTCAAGCCTGGTGAAGGAGATCGCCAAGTACGGCGGGGATGTGAGCGGGCTGGTTCCCGAACTCGTCCTGGGCCGTCTCCGCGAGCGCCTGGCGCAGGAATCTCCCCCTGGCCAGGAATAGCATCCCTATCACGTCGGGTTGGGGTTAGTGTAGACCGCCGGTAGGCTAGGCGATCAGTTCCGAAACCCACACTGATAAACTGTCATGCCCAGTACTCGCACGACCCCATCAAGCCCGCGTGGCGCGCTCGTCTTCGACTTGCGTTCGCTCAGCCGCCAGGCTGGTTCGGCGCGCGCGCAAACGCGAATCGTCCCGGCTCCCGCGGACCTGCGGCTCGAGCTCGTCAGCGTGCCCGAGGGCAGCGATGTCGAGCTGAACTTGAAGTTCGAGGCGGTGACCGAGGGCGTACTTGTCACTGGATCGGCGACCGCGCCGGTGGCGGGTGAATGCGCCCGCTGCCTGGGGCCGGTAACCGACACGGTGGCGGTCACTTTCGTCGAGCTGTACCGGTACCCCGAGGACCGGCCGAAAGGCCGGCGCCCGGAGACCGGGCACTCGGAACCAGTATCGGAGGAGCCGACGGACGACGACGAGCGGTTCCTCGACGGCGACTTGCTTGACTTGGAGCCCGCGTTCCGCGATGCGGTGGTGCTGGCGCTGCCGATGTCACCGCTGTGCCGGGAGGACTGCCCGGGGCTGTGCGTCGAGTGCGGCGTGCCGCTGGCCGATGCGGGTCCCGGGCACACACATGAAGGACTGCCGGACCCGAGGTGGGCCGCGCTGAAGAACCTACAACCAAAGGAGGGCTGACGTGGCGGTTCCCAAGCGGAGGATGTCCCGCAGCAACACACGGTCGCGCCGCTCGAACTGGAAGGCCACCGCGGTGCCGTTGGTGAGCTGCCCGCAGTGCCACGACCCCAAGCTGCCGCATCTGGCTTGCCCGACGTGCGGTACCTACCGGCGCCGGCAGGTCATCGAGCCATCGGCCTGAACGCTCAAGACACCACAGTTGACGCTAAAACGGTTAAATACACCAGGCAGCGGGGCATTATCAGCGAGTGCTGGGAGGAGGACGCGGTGGGCGTCATAAGCCAGTCACCCGGTGGCGGAGTGAACGCTAACGGGGACCCTGCTGAGCTGCTGCGCGTTCTCGGCGTGTCGATCGTTCCCGATTCCATGGAGCGCGCGCTTACGCACCGGTCCTACGCCTACGAGAACGGCAACCTGCCCACGAACGAGCGGCTGGAGTTCCTTGGCGATTCCGTGCTCGGCCTGGTGGTAACCGACACGCTGTACCGCGGCTACCCGAACCTGCCCGAGGGGCAGTTGGCCAAGCTGCGTGCCGCCGTCGTCCAGATGGGCGCGCTCGCCGAGGTGGCCCGGGGCCTCAACCTGGGCGCGTTCATCCGGCTCGGCAAGGGCGAGGAAGTGACCGGTGGCCGGGACAAGGGCTCGATCCTGGCCGACACGCTGGAGGCCGTGATAGGCGCGGTCTACATCGACTGCGGACTGGACGAGGCGACCAGGCTGGTTCATCGCCTGTTCGATCCGGTCATCGAGCACGCCGCGCGCCTGGGCGCCGGGCTCGACTGGAAGACCTCGCTCCAGGAGCTCACCGCCGTCTGGATGCTCGGCGTGCCCGAGTACCAGGTCGAGGAGAGCGGACCCGATCACCAGAAGTCATTTAGTGCCGTGGTCCGGGTCGGCGGCCGGGTCCTGGGTTCCGGCGAGGGCCGCACGAAGAAGGCGGCCGAGCAGCAGGCCGCCGAGGCGGCCTGGAACACGATCAGCGCTGAAACCGCCAGCGGCGAGCAGCCGAGCTAAGCCCGCACATGCCTGAGCTGCCCGAGGTGGAGACGGTCCGTCGCGGCCTTGAGCGCCACGTGGTCGGCCGGACCATCGAGACCGTGACGGTCCTGCACCCTCGCGCCATCCGCCGCCACCTGGCCGGTCCGGCCGATTTCACGGCCGCGCTGGAGGGCCGTCCGTTCGATGGAGCCAGGCGGCGCGGTAAGTACCTGTGGCTGTCCGTAGGCGAGGACGCGCTGCTCGCCCACCTGGGCATGAGCGGCCAGTTGCTCGTCATCGATGGCGGCCAGCCGCTCGGCCCGCACGTCCGGGTGGCGTTCACGTTCAAAGACGGCGGCCCCGATCTGCGGTTCACCGATCAGCGGACGTTCGGTCACATGACCTTCGTCCGGGACGGCGCAGAACTGCCCGCGCCGATCGCGCACATCGCCCCGGACCCGTTCGAGCCGTCCTTCGACGCGAAGGCCCTGGCCCGTAAGCTCAAAGCCCGTCATACCGGGATCAAGCGTGCGCTCCTCGATCAGTCGCTGATCAGCGGCGTCGGGAACATCTACGCCGACGAGGCGTTGTGGCGAGCCGGGCTGCACTGGGCCCGGCCCACCGAGAGCCTCACCGGCCCGCAGGTCAGCCGGCTGCTGGACGCCGTCCGCGAGGTTCTCGGCGAGGCCCTGTCGGTGGGCGGCACGAGCTTTGACAGCCTCTACGTCAACGTCAACGGGGAGAGCGGCTACTTCGAGCGGTCCCTGGCCGTCTACGGCCGGGAGGGCCTGGCGTGCCGCAGGTGCGGGACGCAGGTCCGGCGCGACCCATTCATGAACCGGTCGTCCTACAGTTGCCCGGGCTGCCAGCCCCGGCCCCGCCGTGCCCGCTTCTGACCCTCCCTTCCCTCCGTTAATTACTGGCACAAAAGCCTTATCCTGTCGTATAATCAACTTGGGCACCCCGCCAACTTGACCAGGAAACGCCAGGGTGGGACCCTAGTACGTGTTGATTGCGCGCGACTGCGCGTGTGCTAGCTATTGGCCCACTCTGGTCACTCAGCGTGGAGGACCTTAACATCATGGCGAAGGCTCTATTCGGCCACGTTGGCGGTCCCGATCCCCGCATGGTATCCGAGATGCGCCGCCTCCAGCAGCGTGTGCGGGACCTGGAAGCCGAACTTGTTCGGCTCCAGGAAGCGAACGACGCGCTTGCGGCGGATGCGGATCACGATGGCATGCTGGTGCCGGACCGCGAACCGGCGCTCGCCTGACCGACGTCGGCAGGACGAGGCAAACAAACACCGTTAGGAAACGAACTAGGGGCGGCGACCGCATCGGCGCCCCTATCTTCGTTGGCCCCAACGCGTCGTTTTACGCATGGCCGCCGCACGGGGCGGTAAGGTGCGTGGAGCGGAAGGAGGGGCTGCGCGTGTACCTGAAGAGCCTCACCCTGCGCGGCTTCAAGTCGTTCGCCTCCGCCACAACGCTCCGGCTTGAGCCCGGCATCACCTGCGTCGTGGGGCCGAACGGCTCCGGCAAATCCAACATCGTGGACGCGTTGTCCTGGGTGATGGGCGAGCAGGGGGCGAAGTCGCTGCGGGGCGGCAAGATGGAGGACGTAGTCTTCGCGGGCACCACCTCCCGTCCGCCGCTCGGTCGTGCCGAGGTGACGCTCACGATCGACAACAGCGATGGCGCCCTGCCGATCGAATACTCCGAGGTGACGATCAGCCGCCTGATGTTCCGCTCCGGGCAGAGCGAGTACGCGATCAACGGGAATCACTGCCGGCTGCTCGATGTCCAGGAACTGCTGTCCGACTCCGGCCTCGGCCGTGAGATGCACGTCATCGTCGGTCAGGGGCAGCTCGACGACATCCTGCACTCCGGCCCGGAGGCGCGCCGGGCGCTGATCGAGGAAGCGGCCGGCGTGCTCAAGCACCGTAAGCGCAAGGAAAAAGCGCTCCGCAAGCTTGAGGCGATGCAGGCCAACCTGACCCGGCTGGTGGACCTCACCGCCGAGCTGAGCCGTCGCCTGAAGCCGCTGGGCCGCCAGGCCGAGGTGGCCCGCAAGGCCGCCGTCATCCAGGCCGAGCTGCGAGATGCCAGGCTCCGGCTGCTCGCCGACGACTATGTCACGCTGGCCGGCAAGCTCCAGCGCGACGAGGCCGACGAAGCCGCGATCGTGGCCAGACGCGCCGCGCTCGAATTCGAGGTCACCAACGCGCGATCCGCGGAGACCGAGCTGGATCGTGCCGCCCAGGAGGCGCAGGCCCAGCTGGCTCGCGCCCAGCAGACCTGGTTCGCGCTCTCGTCGGCGGCCGAGCGCCTGCGCGGTACGCAGAACCTGGCCGCGCAGCGGCACGCGCTGCTGGCCGAGGAACGCGACGACAGCCGGCCCGGCCGTGACCCGGACGAACTGGACCGGCAGGCCGCCGAGCTGCGGGCCGAGGAGGAGACGCTGGCCACCCGGCTCACCGCCGGCCGGGATGTGCTGGCCGCCGCGGTCGCCGAGCGGAGCGCGGCGGAGGCGCAGCTGGCCGCTATCGAACGCCGGCTGGCCGAGGGGGCCAAGGCGGCGGCCGCCCGCGCTCAGCGCGTGGCGCGGCTGCGTGAGCAGGTCGGCGCGGCCAGCAGCCGCTGCTCGGCCGCCCAGGAGGAGATAGACCGCCTGACCGCCGCCGCGGCGCAGGCCCGCGGCCGGGCCGGTCGTGCCCAGCAGGAGTACGGCCAGGTCCAGGACCTCGACAGCGGCCGCGAGGAGGACCGTACCGGGCTGGCCGCCGCGCACGAGCAGGCCGCCGAGCTTCTGTCCCAATTGAGCGAACGGACGGTGGCTCTCCGTGCCGCGGAACGCGAGGCGGTAGCCGACCGGGCGGCCCTGCGTGCCCGCGCGGAAACCCTGGCCGACGCCGCTCGCCGCGGTGCCGACGCGTCCCAGGCCCTGCTGAACGACCCCGCTCGCTTCGCCGGCGTGATCGGTTCTCTCGCCGACCACCTCGAGGTGGCCGAAGGTTACGAGGCCGCCATCGCCGCCGCCCTCGGCGCCGCCGCCGAAGCCATAGCCGTAACCGACATCGAAGCCGCCACCAGCATCCTGGCCACCCTCCGCCAGGAAGATTCCGGCCGCGCCACCCTAGCCATAACCACCCCCACCCCCCCAGCCACCCCAGCCCCCCACAGCCCTGTCACCGGCACTGACCACTCGGCCGCCGCGAGCACCTCCGTCCCCACAGGCACCCCGGCCCCCACAGCCCCCACAGCCCCCCCCGCCCCCCCAGCCCCCCCACCCCCCCCCGCGCCCAAACCCGGAAAGTCGGGGGCGGCCGCCCGGCCCAGCGCGGCCGCCCGCCCCCCTGACGGCGCCCCCCCCT
>Ga0213881_10000214_pt1 | contig 45247 bp, 39 predicted proteins | sample BarmaccoBMER_R08_FD_160104 | JGI IMG/M metagenome (GOLD analysis project Ga0213881, IMG submission 160104) | Barbacenia macrantha exposed rock microbial communities from rupestrian grasslands, the National Park of Serra do Cipo, Brazil - ER_R08 ...
CGAGGAACGCAAGGCGGTCAAGGCGCGTATAGAGGGGTTCGTGATCGTGCCGGACAGTTTCGATTACGCGCCGACGGGGCAGACGGTAGCGCAGATGTGGAATGAGGGGGATGATACGGTGAAACGCGGAATGGTCCGCGCGGCTAAAAGGTCCTGGGGAATGGTCCTGGTGAACCGTGACGGGAATTGGGGAATTGAGATAGGGACGGAAGATCCGGGCATGGTAGCGGACGCGATCGTGGATCTCGGCAATGGATTGTGCTTCCGGCGTAATTCCGTTTAGGTAGCAGAATTAGAGAGGCTCACCCGGAGAGATTTCCGGGTGAGCCTCTTTCCTTTCCTGCTTAGTCGCTAGCTGGCCGTTGTTCCGGGAGGATGACGCGTACGATCTTTCCGGCTTCTATGTGCCTGAGCACTTCGGGGAGCCTGAATTCGCGGGGCTGGATAGCCACTATTTCCTTTTCTGTATCGTCTGCCGTATAGGCGTTCACCTCTTCCGGTTCCGGTTTTTCAGTGGCGTTGCTGGGCGTGAGGCATCACCCCCCTCCGCCGGCTACCCGCTGTAGCTACCGTGAGTGTTGTGCATGCGCATGTGCACGGCGCGAATGCGGCCCATACGTGTAGGCGCGAGGCCCGTGCACGTTCACATGGACGATTACTCACCGTAACCAATTTGGGGGTCACCGGCCCGGCCCCTGGGGCGGCCGGCCCGGTTGCGGCCGGGGTGGTGGCCGGCCGTCCCCGGAGCGGCCGTCAGAAGGCCGGACAGCGCGCCAGTAGCCGCGCCGGACCTGGACGGCCCGGCCGGCCGTGGCGTGGGCCTGGAGCCGGTAATAGACCCACCTGCGGCCCATGCCGCACGCGGCTTCCAGCTCGCCGACCGAGATCCCGTCGGGTCCGGCGTCTACCAGCGCGTCCCACAGCGCCGTTTCGGGCCGGGGCCGGTCATCACCATGGGATGGACCGTCCGGGGCCGTCTGCGGCGGTTCTGGGGCCGGGCGGGGCGTGTCCGGCTGGCTGGCTGCCAGCCGGGGCCGTCCGGCCGCGCAGCGGGCCGCGTGGTAGTCCCGTAGCGCGTCGTTCAGCAGGTAGGCCCGGTTCCGTTCCGGCATTGCGTGCTCTGGGTCCGAGATGAGGAATTCACCCGGCTTGGCCAGCTTGTGAGCGTGCCAGCCGGAATTCACCATTCCCTGACCCAGTATCAGGTCGCCGTCGCGTGGTTCCCGCACCCGCAGGCAGATACGGATATCCATTTGCGAGCGGACAGCGGTGCCCTTGCCCATCGCTTCCTGAGTTGGCCGCTGGGTTGCGGCAATCAGGTTTTCCGCGACCGCGCGGCCACGGCGGGCGATCGAGTCGGCGTATTCGCGTGCCTGGTCGGGTAGTTCGGCCCACTCGTCCACGATGATCACCAGCGCTGGATCATCGGGCGTGGGTTCCCAGACTCGTTTTCCTTCGGCTGCCATCCGCGCGGCCCGCTTGTTCAGCTTCTCTACCGCGTCCCGGAATAGCCGGATTGCCTGTTCCGGGGTGAACGCGAGACGCTCGAAGCATGCGGCCCACGGCTGGAGTTCCATTCCTCCTTTCATATCGACACCCCACAGGACCACATCACGGCAGCCCGCGAGATTGGCGATGATGATATTGAGGATCCCGGATTTGCCGGACCCCATGATCCCGCCGATCAGCACATTGCGCCGCAACAGCAGGATACGTACCGGGCGGCCGTCCTCGGACAGCCCGATTTCCATCGGCCTGGTCACCGAGGTTATCCACCGGCCCGGCCATAGCGCCGGCTCGGCGTGCGGGTCGTTCTCCACGACACGCATGGTGAATTTGTCCGCCCGTTTATCGTCAGGGAATACCCGGACGCTGCCCGGTCTCAGGCCGAGCCCTGATTCGATTTCCGGTATCCTGGTGATCGCGTGTGTGGTGGTTGTGCCTTTCCTGAGTATGACGCGTGCGGTCCATCCCCACGCGTCCACCACGACATTCGCGATACGTGATCCGGGCAGCCCGACCGCATCAGCGATATCAGGCCACACGGATATGGTGCGTTCCACCCGCACTTTCGCGCGGCGCCGGCGATGGAACCACCACGGAATCCCCAAGATCACCGTGGCGATACCCGCTATCTGCGGCAGCGGTTTCGCGCCCGGCCCGGCTGCGATGGCTGCTGATAGCCATCCGCCGGTAACCGCTATAACGGTTGCCGCATAGGCGCGTTCGATGCCCCGGTCGATACCGCACGCGGCCCACAACCGGGCCAGTGCGCCGGCCGTGACTTTCCCGGCCGGGCTGGTCCACAGCATCCGGTGCGGAATGCCGAGCAGGACCGTAGCCAGGAATGTGAGGCCGGCTACCAGGAGCCAGTAACGGGCGTGATGGGGATGGATGAATGCCGCGATAATGAACGCGGCAACGGTGATGCCGAACGGAACGAACGCGGAACGGTGCCGGTAAACCCACCGTCCCAGCGCGGCCAGCACGATAATGCCGAGCGGCTCGTCCGGCCCGAGAATGACAACCTGGAACGGGTTGTCATCCCCTGTGCGCATGGCGCGGCGCATACGCCGCATCTGCCGGCGGTAAGGGTCACGGGCCATACGCGGCCCCATTACCATCGGGGATTTCATCGCGCAGATAGGCGAGGGGATCGGCTTCCCCATCGTCATATGCGCCCAGTGCCGCGCGTATCGCAGCTTCCAGGTTCGCAGACCGGAGCCGTTCAGCGGCTAGCGCGGCATACAGTTCATAGATCTGGACGATTAGCCGCGCGATATCAGATACCGCGCGGGATACGGCTACTTCACAGGTGCCGCATAGGCTGGCGTATGCCAGGTGATTGAGATGGTTCCTGATCTGGTCGATATCGATGGACAGGAGCGGGGTGTTCCGCTCCGGGTTGCGAGCGTTCAAGGTGAAACCCTTCGTAGATGTTCTGGGTCATGGGCGACCCCTTTCGTGCCCCGCGCTCCTCAGCGCGGGGCACATGATGGTTGTGGCCATTTCGTTTACCCTGCCTTTCTGGTGTCCCGCCTATTTCCGGAACAGATTACTGGTGAACTGAGTAATGTACGGGGCGAAGCTGGTCGAGGCCAGGTAGAACCCGAATAGTATGCACACCGCGGCCTGCCATATCTTCAGGCCCGCGTATTTGCATAGCAGGAATACCGCCACACCCAGCAGCGCCGCTACCGATATTGTTACCGTCAATTAACCACCTCCTTCCCGTAGGTGAGCTTGCCCGTATGAGTGAAAGGTAGCCCATCCGGAATCGGGAATCCATATCACCGTGCTATAGCACTATGAGATAGCCCCGGTCCCCGGGGAACGTCCCTGGTTTCAGGAGAGCACGCAGGGTAGTGCGGTTGCAATGCAACTACAGTGCAGAAGCGGTGCAACTTCAGTGCAGCTTCCGGGCAGAAGCGCCTTAGCAGCGGGGCCGCTAGCGGGTACTGTTACCATCGATCAACCACCCCCCTTCCGTGGGCTGGGATACTTGAGTTCTGGCCCTAGTCATCGCGGAATGCGCGGTGTGCTTTCCGGCGCGACCACCGGAACCGCGAGACGCATTTCTCGCATACATCGGCCCCGTCCTTGGCCAGCGCGCCGCATGGGCACATCTGGCCGGTACGGCAGCCGATCAGGCGGAATCGCATGATCTGACCACCTCCCCATGATCTTTTGCATTTGTTCTACCTGGCACTCCTCCTCTCCCGGACTAACCGGCATGCACGCAGCACGACGGCCCCCGGGTACCATCGGTACCGGGGAACCGTCGCGTTCCCTGACGGGCTGCCCCTGCATCCTTCCACTGGGCTGGGGCGGCCCGTCCTTTTCCCCTTCTTTCCTCGTGCCTCCATAAGTGGTTATGTCGCCTGAGCCTGATTCACTCAGGCCCGGCCCGCACCGAATCCAGTCCGGCACGGACCGGGATTTGTTAATTTGTGGTACCGGTTCGCGCCCGGCCTACCGAGCGGACGCGAACCGGGGCCTTTACAACCCGCTCCTTACCCTCTTCATGAGAGCGGCATCAACTGCTGTCGTAGAAACAGGATGCCCGATCCAGGAGCGTTGAGCCACGCATGTAATGCATACCTCTTTATGCGCGCGATGCATGGAAACTCAGTGTGCGCTCCCTATAGGGCTGCTCATCATCCAACGTCATGACGGATGAATACGTGTACCTCACAGATGTGATCAGCCATAATCAGACCCGTGACGGATTGCAGCGCTTCGTCGTTGGTCCAGATATAGAAGGACAACGGGTATACCATCGGTCTGTGTCGCTTTGACCATATATGACAGTGCAGCCATTTGGGATCAGGCCGCCACGGGTACGATCGTCGGGTCTTCGATCTCACGCGATACCCGGTCATTCTGCGCGGTGCACGGGTAGTTGTCCGAGCATCCGCCATCAGCGGTTTTACATGCCGGCCAGCGGCAATCTCTGGCGCTGTCAACGACCTGCGTTGTTGTTCCGGTCATTATTTCCTTACCCTTTTCGTGAAGCCCGTCGTAGGGCAAGCCCGAGTGGGGCTGTGTTCCTTAAAATTCGCGCCTCGCCGCACGGGGAATTTAGCCCAGGGCAGGAGTCCGAATCCTGCCCTAGGATCCTGCCCCTCCGCAGGTGAAGGAATTTCTTACCCCCTTGCGCGATGATCGGCTGCCCCAGATGGGCGGAGATTGACCACGCCAGCCGATCGGAGAAGGTGGTGGCCTTTCCCGCAACTCGCGCAAGGGGGAGCTATCAGGTCACATCACGCTTAAAGCGTCCGCCTGCTGCTGCTGATGCCGCAATTCTTGCTCGTTTATCAGGTCCTTGACCTGCTGCCCGAATTTCCGGCGCAAGTACGGCGTGAGCATGCCCCTCTCAAGGCGACGTTCGAGGTCCTGCCGCACGCTGGCTATTTCCTCGTCAGTCATCCGCCACAGCGGCTTCGGCCGGTCCATCAGGTCACCCATGCCCCGGCTGCCTCGGATGGCGCGGCTACGGCCGCCGGCCGCTCCCCGGCCCTGCGATCTTCCATCGTCGCGTGCACGTCGGCCAGCAGCGTGCTCGCCTTGACATACAGCTCACGGTCGATCGCCTCATGCACCTCATACAGCCACGCGAGGTGATCGCAAGCCTTCTCAGTCCTCTCAAGGACATCGGCCGGCAGGCTGCTCAAGCTGGACATCGGTCTCCCTCCTGTTCGCGGCCGGTCACCGCATCGCGGCTGGTCATAGAGCAGGATGTCCGATCCGGAAGCGTGGCAGCACGCCATGTAATGCATGGCGCTCATGCACGAGATGCATGGAAAGCGGAGGCAAGACGTGCCACCGGTCACACTAGACTGGCCACGTTAGGCATGACGTGCATAGACATCCCTGACGGAGCGCCGACACCATGGAAACAAGCGCAAACCCGCGCTACTGCGCCCGCTGCGGGGCACGACTGGCCAGCGACAACGTGGACAACACCTGTCGGCCTTGCCAACGTGCAGCCCATGAGGCGGTACTCAGTCCGCCAGAAGTGCCTCCGGAATTCTGGGAGAACGACCAACTCCGAGACGCACTCATCAGGGAAAGACACATAGGTCATGCCGTGCGAAGTTACCGAAAGCATCCCTTTCATGGACAAAGGCAGATTTCCCAGGAGACAGCGGCCCGGTGGCTGAGTGTTAGCCAGACCCAGCTTTCGCGCATTGAAAACGGTCGGCCCCTTTACGACCTCGATCGACTTATTCAATGGGCGAAGACACTGCGGATACCGCCAGAACTGCTTTGGTTCGCCTTGCCAGATGAGGGAGAAGATGTGAAGCGACGACAATTCTTGATTGCGAGCGGAGCCGCGACGGCTGGGCTCCTATCCGCCCCTGTCGCACTGAATGCAGGCAACGCCAATGCACCAAGTGCTGAAGAATGCGCGCAATGGCTTGCATGGGAATTGTGGAATCGTCGCGTTTCGTCGCTGAATGCCGAGGAAATACCCGTACAAGTCCGGCGTCTTCTGGACGGGCTTCCTCCCGCCGGGAGTCTAATTCTCAGAGACTCTGACAATAACTATTCTTTCGCCCACCCGTCGCTGATAGATTTCTTCGTCGCCCAGCGGGTATTCAGTGACGTTGCTCAGGGTAATACTGATTTGCTGGCAACTACCCAGACATCACATGACACCGACCAGGTTATTCGCCGGTTTGTCCAGCACGAGAATTCATGCGTCCCAATACTTACACGATGGATGCGCGATGGTGCGACACCGGTCCTCCGTGTCAATAGCGCAGGAATCCTTGCTAAGCTTGGGCCGGCCGACATTTCAGATGATGTTATCACCGTTCTCAAAGGTGATGTGGATTCTCGGCACCTATATCTAACAGCAGTCGCGAGCAGGGTACTCGCGATGCCCTGGGATGAGGCGGGAAAGCTCGCGGCTAACAGCCCCGAGCTAACATCCGATGCCGCTATATCTCCGGAACGCGCGGTGGAACTCGCGGTTCAGCTAAGTCAGGAAGTGCAGCACTCACAAGATGGTGCCGCGCGCTGGTGTAGCGTAGTGTTGATAAGCCGCATTGGTCAACGCGTTCCTCCCGCCGTCACCAGCGCATTGCAAGAGACCTTGCGCCGCGAACCGTGCCGCGAGAACCTGAGAGCCATAGCCAGCGCTCTGTCGAATTCTGACCCGCTCGAAGTCTAAAGAGCAACTTCTAGGAAAGTGATCTCAATGTTCGTGATCTCGGTAAAGCCAGGCCAGGAAGTCATCGAGGCTGTCACCACAGAACTGGCTAATCATGGCGTCAGTAATGGCGCGATCGTTTCGTTGGTCGGCGCGATTGATAGCTGCTGTATCAGCAACATGCCCAAGGATGACGCCAAGCGCGATATTTTGACGGAGTACAAACAGCCCTTTGAAATGGCCGGTACCGGAGAGGTCAAAGACGGCAAGCTCCACATTCATTGCATCCTCGGGCGAGAAGGCAACACAAGTTTGGCAGGTCACTTGCACTGGGCACGCGTAGACACGTGGTTCGTCAATGTCTACGTGGAAGCGATGGAGCGCACACCATAATCGTCGCATCGTTTCATCTCACGCGAAGAGTGGGAGGGCCACGGCCCGGCAGGTGACCTGACGTTAAAACTCCCCATTGAGCCCCGGGGCAGGTGTCCCTTGCGGAGATCATGTAGGGGTATCCGTACGGGACACCACATACGTGCCCCGGCCGCCGATCGTGAGGACCAGGCCCTCATCGCGCAGCAGCCGGACAGCCATACGTACCGTGCCACGTGAGACGCCGTGGTGCTGCTGTAGGTATGACTCGCTGGGTACCGGCTGGCCGGGCTGTAGGTCACCGCGCTGGATCATGTCCCGGAGAATGCCCGCGAGTTGCGCATACAAGGGCGTCGGGTCGAGGTGGTCAACGGTCACGCCGGAAACCGTACCGGGCAGGCACTTCAGCCAGCATGTGTTGTATGTCTAGCCCAGGCTAGACGTACATCCCGTCTAGCCTGTACAGTTACCTCATGATCACTTTTGGTGATGAATCAGCCTCTGTCCGTGACGCGGTTATGCGGCGGTTAGGTGTCCCGCCCGGCCGTTTCGCGGCCCCCGAATATCCTCCACGGCCGGGCGGGCCGGACAACTCCATAGCGTCCCGCCCGGGCGTGTCCTTGAGGGTCCTCCACGCTCCGATTCCTCCCACGGCCGGGCGGGACCAGAGCCCTACCGGCTACCCACCCCATAACCATCGATTACATCGACCCTTGGGGGTAACGGACCAGAGGTAGCCCGGGAGGGAGCGGACAGCGCCAGTGGAGCTGTCCGAGACGCAACCCCCGGTCTACGACACTTCGGTGCCGCGAGACCGGGGGTTGCCCCATGTCCAGGACCACCGGTCAGCCCCCGTCCGGCACGCGTGTGCACAACCCAACTTGCAACGATCGTTGTCCACGTACACGATCCTCGACGTCGGCGCGACCGACTGCGCCACCTCATGCACGTTGTTCATGGAAGGGAGGCCAGTGCCTATGTCGAGAAACTGCCGGATTCCCGACTCCGCCAGAAAGCGCACCACCCTGCCGAGAAACACCCGGTTGGCCCGGGCCGAGAGCACGATCTGCGGGAACGCGCCGATCCCGGCTTCGGCCGTTGCCCGGTCGACCTCGAAATTATCCTTGCCGCCGAGCAGGTAGTCATACACCCTGGCCGGGTTGGGAGCCGTGGTATCGATCCCGCGCACGCTCTCCTGGTTCGGCGCCGGACCCGAAGACGGCTTGTCTGGCACTCCAGCTTCCCTTCTGCCTACGGGCGGATTGTCCGATTCTAGAGGAGTCCGAAGCCGGTTGTTAGCGCTAACATCCAGGCGCGGCGAGCACGCAGGCCGGCAGCTCCGGCAGCTCCGATGGCTCCGGCAGCTCCTGCAGCTCCGATGGCTCCGATGGCTCCGATGGCTCCGATGGCTCCGATGGCTCCGATGGCTCCGATGGCTCCGATGGCTCCGATGGCTCCGATGGAGCGTGCCATCCGGCTGGCGATCCGGGTGGCGGGCAATGCTATCCGCGTGGGCTCTTAACAAGGCGCATGCGGCCCAGACGATTTTGCCGCCCTGCCGGTCCGGGATGGAGCAGCCCCACCGGAGGCTGAGGGCCTCGATGAGCAGCAGCCCCCGGCCGGCCTCGGCGTCTGGGCCCGCGTTCTGGCAGGCGGGCTGGCGCTGGTCGCCATCCCACACCTGGATCAGGACGCTGTGACCGTCCGAGGTGAGCCAGAACCGGATCCATGACGCGCGCCGCGCCTGCCCAGCCTGATCACGTTCAGCGTCATCGTTCCCAGCGTCATCGCGTGCAGTGTCATCGCCTTCTGGCGCGATACCGGCTGACGCCCGTATCGCGTTGGTCACGATCTCGGAGACAAGCAGTTCCACCGTGTCGGCGAGGGCTCCCAGGCCCCACAGGCGCAGAGCGCTCCTGGCACGCCGCCGGGCGGAGGCCACAGAGGCCGGCAGAGCCCGAAGTTCGAGGTAGCTGCGCAGCGGCCAGTCCCGCATGCACGTGAGTTCCGGGTCGGGCCGCGGCCCAGGGTCGACGGAGAGTCCGGCCACTCGACGAGGACGGGCGGGGGACGGCTCACTCAACGTATCGATCCCAGGAACGGTCATTGCGTGTTACTTTGCCAGAAGGTGATCACGAACCGCCGGCAAGAGGAGAGCCGCGGCTCACTGATGGCTCACCAGCCCCGGATGTGCCGCTCTGATTGTTTGGTGAGAAGGAGTGCTGGGCGGTGGACTTCGGACTGCTCGGCCCGCTGGTCGTCCGCGACGGCACGCGGCATGTGCCGGTGTCGGCGCCCCGGCAGCGCGTGCTGCTGGCGGTATTGCTGCTGAACGCCGGGCGGGTGGTCAGCCTGGATGCTCTCGCTGAAACGCTCTGGGAGGGCGAGCCGCCGGCCGGTGCGCGGGGCGCGCTGCAGAGCGCCGTCCAGCGGCTGCGCTCGACGCTGGGCGCGTCCGGCGCCGATCTGATCGAGACGCGGCCGCCCGGCTACCTGATCAGAGTCGACGACGGCGAGTTCGACGTCCGTGAGTTCGGCGCGCTCGCCGCGCCCGGTCATGCGGCAGCCGAGGCCGGGGACTGGGTGCAGGCGGCCGATCTGCTGCGGAAGGGGCTGGGGCTGTGGCGAGGCGAGCCGCTTGCCGACGTGCCCTCACGGCTGCTGCGGGATCGCGAGGTTCCGGCCATCGAAGACCAGCGGCTCCAGGCGCTGACCGCACGGATCGACGCCGACCTGCATCTGGGCCGGCACGGCGAAGTGGTAGCCGAACTGCGCCAGCTCGTCGCGGCCCACCCGTTGCAAGAACAGTTTCACGCGCAGCTGATGCTGAGTTTGTACCGCAGCGGACGGCAAGCCGACGCCCTGGCCGCCTACCGGGACGTGCGGCGCTTCCTGGCCGAAGAGCTCGGCATCGATCCCGGGCCCGAGCTCAGGCTCCTGCATCAGCGCATCCTGGCGGCCGACAGTGAGCTTCTGCTCCTGTCCGGCGGCGAGCCTTCCGGCTCGGTATCGGCAATGCACGCCCCGCCTCCGCCCGGTCACAGCGACCCGGCGGCCGTTCACCCGAATGTGATGCCCAGGCTGCTCCCCGCCGCCACGCGGCATTTCGTCGGCCGGGCCGAGGCGCTCAAGGCGCTCACCGGCCTGGCGGCCGAAGCAGCCGAGGCAGCCAAGGCAGAGCCGGCCCACGGCCCGGTGATCTCGGTGATCGACGGGACGGCCGGGATCGGCAAGACCACGCTGGCCGTGTACTTCGCGCAACACGTCGCCGCGCAATTTCCGGACGGGCAGCTGTACGTGAACCTGCGCGGCTTCGATCCGTCCGGACCGCCGATGACCTCTGCCGAGGCCATCGGGCTCTTCCTCGACGCACTGGCCGTACCGGCGGCCAGGATTCCCGCCGGGCTGGAAGCGCAGGCGGGCCTGTACCGGAGCCTCCTGGCTGGCAAGCGAATGCTGGTGCTGCTTGACAACGCACGGGACGTCGATCAGGTCCGCTACCTGCTGCCGGCCAGCTCCGGCTGCATGGTGATCGTGACCAGCCGTAGCAAGCTCACCAGCCTGGTCGCCATGGAGGGGGCCTACCCGCTCGCCCTGGATGTGCTCGCCGCCAGCGAGGCGGAGGAACTGCTGATCCGCCATCTTGGCTCAGAACGCGTCACCGGCGACCTCTCCGCCGCGGAAGAGCTGATCGAGCAGTGCGCGCGCCTTCCGCTGGCGCTGAGCATCGCCGCCGCGCGCACGGCCAGCCAGCCAGGGCTTTCTCTCGCGGCGCTGACGGCAGATCTGCGCGATGCGCACAGGCGGCTGGACGCCCTGGACGCCGGACACGCGGCCGCGAACGTCCGTGCCGTCCTCTCCTGGTCCTACCAGCAGCTCGACACGACCGCGGCACGGCTGTTCCGGCTACTCGGGCTGCACGCCGGCCCCGACATCAACGGCCCGGCCGCGGCCAGCATGGCGGGCCTGCCGCTGGACGAAGCGCGCCGGGGGCTGGGCGAGCTGACCGCGGCACACCTGCTGGCCGAGCACTCCCCCGGCCGGTTCTCCTGCCACGACCTCCTCCGCGCCTACGCCGCCGAGCTGACCAGGTCGGCCGACAGCGAGGCTGACCGGCGTGCGGCCACCGGCCGGATGCTCGATCATTACCTGCACACGGCTCACTCGGCGGCGCTGCGGCTGCATCCCACCCGCAGGCCGATCACGCTGGCGGCACCCCAGCCGGGCGTGGAGCCGGAGCAGATCGGCGACGCCGCCGCCGCCCTGGCCTGGTTCCAGGCCGAACGCCGGGTGCTGATAGCCGCCGCCGGACGTGCCCACCAGGCCGGCTTCGATGTCCATGCGTGGCAGCTGGCGTGGGCGCTGTCCCGGTTCCTTGACACCCGGGGCCGCTGGCAGGACTGGGCCGCGGTCGAGCAGATCGCGGTGACCGCCACCGGGCGGCTGGGCGACCGGGCGGCGCAGGCCTCGGCTCATCAGCGATTGGGCTTCGTCAGCGGCAGGCTCGGCAGGTACGACGACGCCTACCGGCATCTGGAACTCGCCCTGGGCATCCACACCGAACGTAAAGACCATGCCGGGCAGGCCTATGTCCAGCACGCACTGGCCCTGACGCTGAATAACCAGGGCCGGTACCGCGAGGCTCTCGGCCACGCCCAGCGGGCGCTGGAGTCCTGGACGGCCGCCGGTGACCTGTCCGGCCGCGCCATGGCGCTGAACTCGGCCGGCTGGTTCCACGGCCTGCTCGGCGATCACCAGCAGGCACTGGCCTGCCTGCGGCAGTCACTGGGCCTGTTCCGTGATCTGGGCCACGACGAGGGGGTGGCCAGTGTCCTGGACAGCCTCGGGTACGTCCACCAGCAGCTCGGCGACTACGCCGAGGCCACCGTCTGCTACCAGCAGGCACTGGCCCTGCATCGCGAGATCGGCGCGCGCTGGGGGGTCGCCGAGACCCTGGGCCACCTCGGCGACGCCCAGCACGCCGCCGGGAACCGGGCGCAGGCCCGCCAGGCATGGGAGGAGGCGCTCGCGATCCTGGATGACCTCGGGCTTCCGGACGCCGACCAGATCCGCGCCAAGCTGCTCAAGGTCTGACACTGCCCGTCAGCCGCCCGTCAAGGGGAAGCTGGTGCTGAGGCTGGTCTGCTCCCAGGCGTCGACGTCCGCACTGAGCTCTTTCATCGCGTCGCGGAACGAGATGAGCGCATCGGGTCCGAGCACGAGCATCAACGGTGGGCTGGGGCTGTGGACAGCGGTGATGATCGCGTGGCTGGGCGACGGAACGCAGGAAGCTGGTACGGAAGGCGCCGGGCTCGACCGCCATGACGGTGATTTCCAGCTGGCCGCGTAGTAGCCCGAGCCGACCGGGAAGCTGCGCGCCCCGATCGAGGAAACGTTCACGATCGTGCCGCTGCCGTGGCGGCGCATCCCGGGCAGGACGGCCCGGATCAGCGCGGCCGGGCCGAAGAAGTTGGTGGCGAACAGCTCCTGGACCTGATCCTCGGCCGCCTCGACGGCGGCGCGGTAGCTGTGGCCGGCGTTGTTGACCAGGACATCGATGGCGCCGAAGCGTTCCTGGGCGGTGTTGAATTGGCCTAGGCCTCCGGCCGCGGCGTGCACGACCGCACGCGCCTGGGCGTGGTCGGTGATATCGAGCGGCAGCGGGAGCGCGGTACCGGGGTGCGACCGGGCGAGGTCCTCGACGCTGGCCGCGTCACGAGCCGTCACGACGACGGTCTCGCCGCGGTCCAGGACCGCCGTCCACGAGGGTGGCGGCGAGCAGGCCTGCGGCGGCGATGGTGAGGATGACAGCGAGGCGGTGCAGGCCGGCGTCGGTCGCCGCGCGGCCGAAGCTGAGGCTGATCAGGCTGGCAGAGGCGATCGCCCCCAGGTACATGAAGGTCCGGAGCATCCCGGCCGCGGTACCGGTCGAGTCAGCCGGGGCCTGAGCGTACATGGCGGTCTGGTTCGTCACGACGTTCAGGCCGTTCTGCGCGCCGAAGACGACGCTGATCACCAGCAACAGCCACAGCGGCGAGCGCCCGGTCAGCAGCAGCAGGCCAGCCGAGCCCGCGACCAGCGCCGCGGCACCCGCCACCAGCAGCGGCCACACCCGGCTGCGCCGCGCGGCGAGCGCGGAGACGACGGCGGCGACCACGAACGAGGGGACCATCACGAGCCCGGCGTCCGCGGCGGACAGCCCGGCGCTCTGCTCCAGCCACGGCGTCCACCCGTAGATGAAGCCATAGGTGATCAGCATCGTGACCCCGAACCGGACGTAGGTGGTGGTGAGCGCGCGGTTGCGGGCCAGCATGCGCACGTCGAGGAACGGCGTGTGCGCGCGCAGTTCCCGCGCCGTCAGCCCGGTCAGCAGCACGACGGTGACGCCGAGCAGCCACCAGCGGGGGCTGGCCAGCGACATCAGGAACAGCAGCAGGCCGGTCAGCGCGGCCGCGAACAGGACCAGGCCGGGTGGGTCAAGCTCGTGCCACGCGGAAGCGACACGGACCCGTTGATCATCGGCGGGAAGCCAGGCCAGGACGGCCACGATGCCGACCGCCGCGAGCGGCACGTTGATCAGGAACGTCAGCCGCCAGCCGCCGACCGCGATGAGCAGTCCGCCGAGGGGCGGGCCGACCGCCATGGTCGCCTGCCCGGCGATGGCCAGCGCGCCGAGTACGCCGCCCGGCGTCTCGACGCGCAGCCGCCGGGCCTGACCGCGGACCATCGCCATCGCGGCCGGGTAGGCGGCCGACGTGCCAAACCCGATGACGATGCGCGCGACGATCAGGCTGCCGAGCGACCAGCCCAGGTAGCCGAGCAGGCCGCCGGCCGCGACGGCGGCGGTGCCCGCCAGGTAGACGCGGCGCGGGCCGACCAGGTCAGCCAGCCGTCCCATCGTCGGCTGGCCGATCGCCGTGGCGAGGTACAGCGCGGAGACCAGCCAGGTGGTGGCGCTGGCGCCGACCCCGAACGCATGCCCGATCGACACCAGCGCGACCGCGATGATCGAGGAGTTGACCGGGTTGAGCACGGACCCGAACGAAGTGGCGGCGACGAACCTCCGGCCGAAGCCGATGTCTTCCGGCCGCGGCCCCCTCCGGCGCGGTTCCGGCGCGGACCGGGGCCCGGCGGCGGGCCGGGGCCCCGTGGCCGACCGGTCCTCGGTTGCGGCAGGGCGTCGCATCGGATGCCTCCTTCCGGCTCCTTCCAGCTCCTTCGATTCCCACGATGCCGCGGCCGCGGGTGGCCAGGAAGACCGCGCTGTTCCTGGCAATGACAGTGCTACCAATAACGGGGCTACGCTGCCCGCGGCGTCGGATGCGAAACTGGGAATATGGCGAAACCAAACGAGCTTGGCGCGTTCCTGCGGGCGCGCCGGGCGCGTGTGCGGCCCGGCGACGTCGGCCTGCCGTCCGGCGCCGCGCCGCGGCGGACGCCCGGGCTGCGGCGCGAGGAGATCGCCGCGCTTGCCGGGCTGTCCATCGACTACTACATCCGGCTTGAGCAGGGCAAGGAGTCCAATCCCAGCGGCCCCATCCTGGACGGTCTCGCCCGCGCCCTGCGGCTGAACGAGGAGGAGCACGCCCACCTGTACGCGCTGGCCAACCACGCCGCCGGACGCACCGCACGGGCCCTGTCGCGGGTGAGCCGGGTGGTCCGCCCAGGCGTCCGCCAGCTCCTGGAGACAGTGCGGCCCTGCCCGGCCTACGTGCTCACCCGGACCAGCGACCTGCTCGCCGCCAATCCGGAGGCATTCATCCTGTTCACCGGCCTCACCGACTGGCCCGCCGAGCGGCGGAACACGATCCGGTACACGTTCCTGCACCCCGCGGCCAGGGAGCTGTTCGCCGACTGGGAGCACGCCGCCGAGACGACCGCCGCCCACCTGCGCTCGCTGGAGGCCAGTTACCCCGACGACCCGGACGTTCCCGCGCTGATCTCCGAGTTGCTCAGCGGGAGCGCGGAGTTCACCCGGCTATGGCAGCGGCACGACGTGCGGCAGCGACAGGGGGAGGCCAAGCCGTTCCGCCATCCGCAGGTGGGCGAGTTCACCTTCACCTCTGAGGTCCTCAACCTGGCCGACGGTCAGCGGATGACCGTCTACCAAGCCGAACCCGGCACCCGCGACCATGACGCCATGACCCTGCTGTCGATGATCGCCGGCGGCGCTCAAAGGGTGATCGGGGGATGAACCACCGCCGTTCGTTTTAAAGAGATCTTTATCACGAACGGGCGGTGGTGCCTCTCGCGGTTCGCCTGGATCGCCTGGCCGGAGGGCCGGCGATCGACCGCAGCACCGCCGAGCCCGGAGCGGCGGCGGTGGCGCGTGGCGTCACGCCCGCCTTGCGCATGAGGGCGCGCACCCCGGCCGCCTGCGCGGCGGTCTGCACGGTGACCACGGTCCCGGGGGCGCCGCCCCGTGCGGTCCGGCCCGACCGGTGAACATAAGCCTTGTGCTCGGCCGGAGGATCGGCGTGGATCACCAGGCCGATGCCGTCCACATGCAGGCCGCGGGCCGCGATATCGGTCGCGACCATGGCGCGGACCTCGCCGGATCCGAACGCCGCGAGGTTCCGCCGGCGCGCGCCCTGGGCCAGGTCGCCGTGAAGCTGAGCCGCCGGCGTCCCGGCCGTGGTCAGCTGCCGGGCCAGCTTGCGCGCTCCGTGCCTGGTCCTGGTGAAGATCAGCACCCGCGCCTCGCCGCTGGCCAGGGCCGTCACGACCGCCGCCCGGTCCGCCGGCGTCACGGTCAGCAGATGGTGGACGATCTGGGCGGGCGGCGCGGCGGCGTCCACGTCATGCCGCGCCGGGCGGGTCAGGAAGCGCCGCGCGAGGACATCCACCTCGCGGTCGAGGGTGGCCGAGAACAGGAGCCGCTGACCTCCCGGCGGAGTGGCTTCGAGCAGCTGCCGCACCGCTGGAAGGAATCCCAGGTCGGCCATCTGATCGGCTTCGTCGATGACGCTGACCTCGACATCTCCGAGGCGGCAGTGGCCTTGCCCGATGAGGTCGGCCAGACGTCCTGGGCAGGCCACGACGATGTCGACGCCGTTGCGCAACGCGGCCACCTGCGGCCGTTGCGCGGTGCCGCCGAAGATCGTGGCGACGGACAGCCCCATGGCGCTCGCCAGCGGCGACAGGACCGCCTGGACCTGGGTGGCCAGCTCGCGGGTCGGCACCAGCACCAGGCCGCGCGGGCGGCGCGCCATCGTGTGTCCCCCGGCCAGCCTGACGACCAGCGGGAGCGAGAAGCCCAGCGTCTTACCCGATCCGGTCTGGGCGCCCCCGAGGATGTCAAGGCCAGCCAGGGCGTCGGGCAGCACGGCCGCCTGGATCGGACGCGGGGTGGTGATGCCGCCCTTGGAGAGGACGGCCACCAGGGGCGCGGGGAGGCCGAGGTCCGCGAACGTGACGCCGGTATTCTGCGGGCGGCCAGCGGGCATGATCACAACCGTTTCAGCAGGCAGAGCTGACAAGAGATCGTCTCCAGGACTCAAGTGGCCGCGTTGTCGAAGGCGCCAGGTCCGTGGAAACCAGCTCGCTCACCGAGCGACATACGACCGGCGGGCCCGTATGGCCACGCCTCTGCGCCTATAGCGCCGATCCAGACTACCGCATGAGCCGGGATGGATCTCATGCGTCGGCATCAGCCAGACCCGCCGCATGGTGTTAAATGAAGCTGGTTGTTGTCGAAGTTCGTGTCCGTGTCACAGCGCCTGCGAAGTTCAGACCGCGGCGCCAGTCGATATCCCAGGCCCGGCCTTGGAAGGACAGGCGGTCGCTACGGCCCGGATGCACGCCCCGTGCATCCTGATGATCGCCTAAACAGGAGAGCAGAGTGCCTCAAGGAACAGTTAAATGGTTCAACGCTGACAAGGGCTATGGGTTCATCGCCCCTGACGACGGCACGCCGGACGTCTTCGTCCACCACTCAGCCATTGAGGCTGACGGCTACCGCAGCCTTCAGGACAACCAGCGGGTCGAGTACACCGTCACCCGGGGTGCCAAGGGTCCGCAGGCGGAGCAGGTCCGCGCGATCTGAGACCCGGCCTGCAGGACCCTGGGTGGGCTCTGGATCCTGAGCCCACCCGGGTGCCCTGAAGCCGGATGTTCTGACCCGCTGCTGGGTAATGGGCTGTGGTGGGAGTCCTGCTGGGGTTGCTGGCAGCGCTGTGTTACGGGTCATCGGATTTCACCGCCGGGATCGGCGGCCGCCGCAGCGATCCCGGCGCCGTCACGGTCATCGCGCAGCCGATGGGCCTGATCGCCGCGGCGGTGGCTCTGGCCATCTTCCCCGCCCGCGCTCCGGCAGCCGGCGCCCTGTGGTGGGGTGCGCTGAGCGGCGTGGGCAGCGGCGTGGGAACCGTCGCCCTGTACCGGGGCCTGGCCGTCGCGCAGATGAGCGTCGTCGCCCCGTTGTCAGCGGTACTGAGCGCTATGCTGCCGGCGCTGACCGGCGTGCTGCTCGGCAACCGGCTGGCCCCACTGGCATGGGCGGGTATCGCGACTGCCTTCCCCGCGATCGTTCTGGTATCAATCCCGGCCGCCGGCGGATACGGCTCCCGCCGGGCCGGTGTCGCCACCGGGATCATCGCCGGGGCAGGGTTCGCCCTGCTGTTCATCGCCCTCGACCGGGCCGGCACGTCGGCCGGAGCGTGGCCGCTGCTTCCCGGCCAAGCCGTGGCCGCGATGGTCGTGATCGCCCTGACCTGGATCAGCCCGGCTTCTCAGCGGCCCGATCCGAAGGCCTGGCCGCGGGCATGGCCGCCCGGGGCGGCGGCGGGACTGACCGGAGGCGTGGCCAACCTGCTCTACCTCGCCGCCACGGGTGCGGGGCAGCTCGCCGTCGTGGCCGTGGTGACAGCCCTGTACCCGGCCGTCACGGTCCTGCTCGCCAGGATCGGGTTGCACGAACGCTGGAGCCGCCTGCAGATCATCGGCCTGGCGGCGTCCGTTGCCGCGGTGGCGGCCATCAGCGCGAGCTGATGATCGCGCGGGCCCGCCTTGGTCTTTGCCCTTTGGCTGGGACGCTGGGCCGGCGTTGCCCTTTGGCCTCCGGCTGCGACGCAGGGCCGGCATTGCCCTTTGCCCTTTCGGCTCCGACGCGGGCACGCGTTGCCCTTTGGCGCCGACGCGGGCGCGCGTTGCCTTTGGCGCCGACGCGGGCGCGCGTTGCCTTTGGCGCCGACGTGGGCGCGCGTTGCCCTTTGGTGCCGACGCGGGCCAGCCTTGGTCTTTGCCCTTGGCGTCGACGCGGGCGCGCCTCGCCCTCGCCTCCGCACAGCGCGGAAACTTTGTGCTGCGCGGAAGTTTACCGGCCGTATTCGTACATTAAATTTCCGCTTAGCACGGATGTTCCGTCTTAATCAAAACCCCGTTCTATATTTATCGGACATTCAGGATAATCTGGCAACAGCGGGATTCGGACCGGCGGCTTCTGACATACATTCCGCCTGGCGGGTAGGAGAGGCCGACACTGCCGTTTCCGCAGGAGGTGATTGTGCCTGCCGCGACGACTTGCGCTCCGGCCAGCAAGAGTGCGGTCAGGCCAGCCCACCGGCACTGGACCAAGCGGGCAGCGTGCCAACGGCCCGAGGTGGATCCCGAGCTGTTCTTCCCGGTGAGCGAATCCGGTCCGGCGCTAGTGCAGGTGGCGATCGCGAAGGAGATCTGCGGCAGATGCCAGGCCCGCCACGGCTGCCTCGCATCAGCGCTGCGCCGCGGCGAGCCACACGGAATCTGGGGAGGCACTACTCCCGACGAGCGCCGCGGCCTGCGCGCCCGGCTCCGGCGATCTGGCTCGTACGCGAAATTACCCCGATCCGGACATGGATCATGGCAGGTCGATCGGGGTAGAGGTCGCGGCATTGCCGAGCCGCGTCAGGCTGTATGTCTTCTCGACCCCGGCCAGCAGATTGTAGGCGTTGTACTGCCCGGAGTTCTGGCCACCGGTCACGGGCTTGCCGGTCAGCACGGCGTAGATGTGGCCGCCGCCCTTGGTGCCGCCTCGTCCGGTGCTGTCGCTGTGCTCGCCCTCGTCGAACATGATCAGCACGGCCACGTTGTTCGTGTCGTTGGCGGTCCATTTCTGGACCTGTTTCATTATCCAGGAGTCGCCGCGCTTCACCAGATCCGGGTCGGTCACGCACTGGGTGTAGTGGTGCTGGCTGGCGACCGAGGCGGACACACCGTGCATGTCGTCGCACAGGTTCGGCGTCACGAAGGACACGTCGGGCAGTTTCGACACGACCAGTGCGGAAAGCGGCTTGACATCGTCGCACTTGGCGGGGTTGTCAGCAATGGACGCGAACGGCATCGCCGGGTTGTGCCCGATCTTGTACTCGCCCGTCGCGCCGAAGAAGGTCGCCCCCTTGTAACACGCGGTGGGCACCGACTCCTCGTAGACGCCCCAGGTGTCGCCCGCGCCGCTGAGCTGGTCCCAGACCGTCGTGTTGCTGAACTGTCCGGCTTTGCTGGCGCCGCTGGCCAGCGCTTCGCCGACCGCGAACGCGGCGTAGTTGTTGAAGCTGCCATGCTTGACGCCGTAGAACTGGGTGAACTGCTCCGCCGACGAACTGGTCCACAGGGAGTTCAGGTAGGGAGCGTCGGGATTGCCCACGATCTGGCCCAGGCTGTGATTCTCCAGGTAGACCACGATGAGCTTGGCGCTGCCGCTCGCCGGCCCGGCCAGAGTGGCAGACGCGGCGGACGTCGCGGACGCGCCCGCCGCGGACGCGCCCGCCGCGGTCAGCGGCAGCATGCCGAACGCGGCCACGGCGGCCAGCGCGAGTTTCGTCTTCATGAGCGTTCTCATTGGTACCCTGCCTTTCACGCCATTAAGTCCATGCTTGGCCAGCACGCCGGTGACCGGCTATCACATGGCTATGCGGCTGCCCTCAGCCGGGAAACGCGGATCGCATGCATCGCTACCTGCGGCGACGCCGTTTGCTTAGGTAAACGGCAACCGTTGTTGCCTGCTGGAATGCCCGTACTACGGGAAATCCCGGATTACACGCTGCCGATATGCGTCCAATCGGCGTTAACCGGGCTTTGTGGCTTGCAGACGGCTGGAGAAGTTGACGCTGATGCGGGGACCGGCAGGCGTTGCCTGCTTGGGCGGAGGGCGGCGGCTTCTTCGCCGGGCAGCCAGCAGGGAACGTACTCGATCCAGGAGGTCTCGTCCAGCTGGATCCGCTGGGCCTGACCCGCGAACAGGTTCACGCGGGTATCGCCGGTTGCTCGCTGAGCCGTGTGGCCGCCAGGGCGGTGATCGCGGCTGCCTCGGGCTCGGGCAGTCCTAGCGGCCGCAGGCTGTCCGGGGTCACCGCGCCAGGGTGGGGGAAGGTGCGGGTCAGGCCGTCGGGAAGGCCGGGCGCCGGGCCGCCCAGAAGGGTGATGAAAGCCTTCAGCAGCCGGTCACGTTCCGGCTGGCCGGACAGGATCGTCCACACGCCCGCCTCGAACTCGTCCCACAAGCCGGGAACGAGGATGCCGCCACGGCCCGGGACGCGGACCCCGTGATCGGCGTCGACAGCCAGCAGCCGCCCGACCCGCTCGACCACGTGAATGAGGCCCTCCCAGTACGGCAGGTGGACGCTCAGCAGCAGAAACTCCGGCTCGCCGGGAAATACCTCGATGAGGCCGGGGGCGCCGGCCATGGTGATCGTGCGGCGGTAGGTGTCCCCGGACACCGTTTCGACAAAGGGCAGCGCCCGGGCGGTGAGGAAGGACCGTACCGCGGCCCAGTCGTAGCCGGGCCGCACCGGAAGCCGCAGCGTGAGGCCGCCATCGGCGGCGAGCCGGTCGGCCTTGCGCCGTCGCGCGCGCAGTTCGCCGGGCGAGGCCCGGAACACCTCCCGCATGGCCCGGTTGAACTGGCGCAGGCTGCCGAATCCGGACGCGAACGCCACGTCGAGCAGGGCGAGGTCGGTGTCATCCAGCAGACGCCGCGCGAAGTGCGCTCGCCTGGACCGGGCCAGCTGGTCCGGGCTCGCACCCAGGTGCTGGAGGAACAACCTGCGCAGGTGGCGCGGCGACATGCCGATGCGCTGGGCGAGCGCGGCCTCGGTGCCGCCATCATCCAGCGCGCCGCCGATGATCATCTGAACGGCCTCGCAGACGATCTCCGGCGCGCTGGATCCCACCGGGCTGGATGTCCGGTACGGACGGCACCGCCGGCACGCGCGGAACCCAGCCGCCTCGGCGGCGGCAGCCGAGGCGAAGGTCCGCGTGTTCCGTGGCAACGGCCGCGCGGCGCATCCCGGCCGGCAGTAGATGCCAGTGGTGACGACAGCGGAAAAGACGGTCACGGCCCAGGTATACCTCCTCGTCCCGGCGGATCGCTGGCCAGATCCGGACACCTTCCACCGGATCAACGTGTCCGGATCTGGCCGGACTTCCGGGATCGGCGCGTGAATGCTTGACCTTCGTAACCGATCAAGCGAAGGAGTCCACCGTGCTGGTGAAGGTGTTTCCCATCAAGCTCAAGGACGGGATGCAAGCCGAGGTCGAGGAGATCGTGCGTGAGTTCGCGCCGAAAGGTCCGGGCAGTGAGGAGGGAACCCTCTCGTTCCGCGTGTACCGCGACCCGGCCAAGCCGGACTACCTGCTGTTCGTCGAGCATTTCGCCGACCAGGCGGCATACGACGAGCACACCAGCTCGGCCGCGTACCGGGACCTGATCGAGGGGCGGTTCGCGGACCGGATCGTCGAGTTCACCGAGATCGACCACGAGCTGGTCGTCGCGCTGTGAACCAGCCCGGCTATGACGCCGAACTGTTCGCGAGCCTGCACCAGCGCGGCGATCCGCTGCTACTGGCCAATGCCTGGGATGTCGCCTCGGCGGTCGCGATCGCGTCCGCCGGGGCGAAGGCGATCGCCACGACCAGCGCCGGTGTCGCCTGGTCGCTCGGCGTGCCGGACGGGGCGGACCTCGGCGCCGACCGCGCCGCCGCGGTGATCCGCCGGATCACCGCGGCGGTCCCGGTACCGGTGTCCGCCGACATCGAAGCCGGATACGGCCACTCCCCCGAAGCCGTCGCGGCAACCGTCGCCGCCGTGGCCGGCGCGGGCGCGGTTGGCGTGAACATCGAGGACCGACGCGACTCGTCGCTGTTCGAGCCGGGCCAGCAAGCGGAGCGGCTCGCCGCCGCCCGCGCCGCGACGGACGGCATCCCGGTCTGGATCAACGCACGGACCGACGTGTTCCTCACCGGCGCGTATTCCACCACATCCGCGGGAGTAGCGGCCGCGCTGCGGCGGGCCGCCGTGTATGCGGAGGCGGGAGCGGACAGCCTGTTCGTCCCGGGACTGACCGACCTCGCGGCGATCGCCGACCTGGCGGCCGGACCGCTACCCGTGGCGGTTATGGTCTGGCCCGGCGCGCCGACCGTGGCCCAGCTCACCGCCGCGGGCGTCGTCCGTATCAGCCTCGGCTCCGCGATTGCCCAGGCCGCCTACGGGCTCGCCGAGCGCGCCGCCACCGAACTGTTCACCACCGGTACCTACGACTCCAGCTCAGCAGGGATCAGCTATACAGCCATGAACGACGCGCTATAGTCCGCCCGGAGCCCCGTTGCGTGCTAGCATTGATAGCAAGCGGAAGGGCCGGTGTCATGGCGGCGATTAGTATCAGGAACCTGGATGAGTGGGTCATCGAGAGGATTCGTGTCCGCGCGGCGGAGCACGGTCGCTCGATGGAGGCCGAGGTGCGGTCCATACTCGTGGACGTGGCGCGCGAGCCCGGCACCGAGTACGGACTGGGCGACCAGATTCACGCGCTCTTTGAGGGCATCGGCGATGATTTCGAGATCCCCGAGCGCCGCAGGGACCTTCCCCGCGCCGCAGAGTTCGACCTGTGATCATCCTCGACACCGACGTCGTCTCCGAGCTGATCCGCGCCGCGCCTGATCCCGGCGTGCGGGCCTGGGTCAACTCCCGCCCCTCGACCCAGGTCGCGACGACGGCGATCACGGCCGCCGAGCTGCACTTCGGAGTGGCCCGTCTCCCAGCCGGCCAGCGCAGGCAGCGACTGGCGGTCGCCGTCAGCGCCCTGCTGAACGATGCGCTGCGGGGCCGGATAGCGCCCTTCGACGAGCGCGCCGCACGCCGGTACGCGGACGTCGTCACGGGGCGGGAGCGCGTCGGCCGCCCCATCGGGGTTCCCGAGGCCCAGATCGCGGCCATCTGCCGGGAACTCGGCGCCGTCCTGGCGACCCGCAACATCAAGGACTTCGAGGAGACAGGAGTCGAACTGGTCGACCCCTGGCAGGTCGGCACATAAGACCCGGACGCGGCAAGGGCTGGCCGCGGGGGCCGCTCAGCATTTGGCCGGTGCCGATGGTCGGCAATGTGAGCGGGCTGACGGCGCAGTGCTCGCGGAATGGAGTTTGGCGGCCGGGGTTGCCATGACGAGCCCCAGCGCTGCCACCGGGGTGGTCAGGACAGGATCATCGCGAAGAACCAGCTGCTGAAGCTGGCGCAGGTTCGGGCCGGGCTCCAGTCCTAGCTCGGCGATGGTGGCCTCACGGCCCGTGTGGTAATGGCTGAGGGCGTCCGCGCGGCAGCCCATCCGGTAGAGCGCCAGCATGCAGAGGGCACGCATCCGCTCACGAAGAGGATGGCTGATCAGCAACTCCCCCAGGTCGGCGGCCACCGTTTCATATCTGTCCAGCGCCAGATCGGCCTCGGCGCTGGCTTCCAAGGCCTGCAGATGCCGCTCGTTCAGCGCGTCGGCGACGGTCCTGATCGCCGCCGACGACACGTCCGCGAACGGCTGGCCCCGCCACAGGGCAAGCGCTCCGCGAAACAGCTCCGCAGCCGTCTGCGCGTCTTGCCTGTTCAGTGCCTGCCTCCCGCGCGCGGTAAGTCCCTTGAACTCGGCCAGGTCAACGCAGACGCCATAGCTGGCCAGCCGATAGCCCGGAGTGGTCGTGGTCAGCAGGGAAGAACTCCCGGGCGCCACGCGGTCGAATTCCTCGCGGAGCGCCCAGACATGGGCATACAGCTTTGTCCGGGCCGTCCGGGGTGGTTCGTCGCCCCACACGACATCCACCAGCCGCGGCACCGATACGATCTGGCCGAGGTCAAGAACGAGTGCGGCGAGCAGCGCCCGCTGTCGCTGACCGGCCAGCCGTACGAACGCACCTGACTGGGTAACCGCCATGGGCCCGAGGACGTCGACGCGCATCTTCCATTCCCTTCAAGACTTCACGAACACGGCAAGTCCAGGGAAACGTGCTCCAATGGCGGCGCGTTGGGATGTCGCTGGGATTCTGCGGGGAAGGGGGACGTCAGCGCCACCAGAAATCAGCGGAGGGCGGCGATCCTCCGGACCACGGGTCCGAGCACGTTATCGGCGGGTATGAAACCCCATTCCCGTGAATCGCTCCCGTCCCGATTGTCGGCCGATACAAGAAGCATCCCGGACGGGACCACGGGCATTCCACCGGTCGCTCGCAGCATCGCTTCGGGGACAGCCGCGCCCGGCAGTGCGGCCACACGCTTGATGACCCAGCCGTTCCGGGTGACTCCCGGAGTCAGCGGCCACAGCAGGCGTGACGGAGAGGAAACCATCGGGGGACGGAACACGATCAGCGCTCCGACCTGCAGCCGCCGCCCGATCCCATGCCGGATCAGGACACGGTCACCAGGATAAAGGGTCGGGAGCATGCTGCCACCTCGCACGGTGATGACCGTGAATTGCCGCCGGAGCAGCACCATGCCGAGGACCGAGGGCAGCGCCACCGCGACCGCGAGGACCGCCACAGAAGTCACGACAACCCTTCTCCTCTACTCCCGCCGCGGGCCGAGAGCGGCGATCATCGCACCCGGACCAACCAGGCCGTCCGGCCGCCGGCGCGGACCGTGATCTGGCCGCGCGCCCTCGCCATAGCCACTGGCCTGGAGAACGAACAGCCGGTGATACTCGCCACGCAGCGACATCAGCTCGTCATGGGTGCCTCGTTCGGTGACGATGCCGCCGGAGAGCACCAGGATCGTATCCGCGTCCCTGATCGAGCCGAGGCGATGGGAGATCAGCAGGCTGGTTCCCGATCGCCGCATCGCGACCAGTTCAGAGTGCACCGCGTGTTCCGCCTCGGCGTCGAGTCCCGAACTGGGCTCGTCGAGTATCAGCAGATCCCGGTCGGCCCGCATCAGCCCCCGGGCCAGCGCGACGCGCTGCCACTGGCCGCCGGAGAGGAACGCGCCGGTCTGCGGGTCATCCCTGTCTTTCCCGCCGAAGAAGATGCGGCTGAGCATCGTGTCGTACCCGTAGGGCAGCCCGGACAGCTTCTCATCCACTCCTGCATGCGTGGCCGCGGCCCGGATAGCCGGCAGATCTCCCAGCCGGTTCAGGTCCCCGACGCCGACGTTCTCCCGCGCGGTGAGGTCATACATCATGTAGTCCTGGAAGACGGTGCCGATGCGAGCCCGGAGCTCCTCGGGCGCCATCTGCCTGATGTCGACGCCGTCCCAGTAAATGGCGCCGCGCTGCGGGTCGTAGAACCGGCAGATCAGCTTGACGATCGTGCTCTTGCCCGCCCCGTTCAGGCCGACCAGCGCAGCCGCTGTCCCGTGCGGTATCCGCATGGTGATCCCGCGCAGCACCCACGGGTGCTCTGGCTGGTAGCGGAACCACACGTCCCGCAGCTCGATGCCGTCGCGCAGCGGCGGTGCCGCCACCGGGTCAGCGGCGAGCGGCAGGTCCGGTCCGGCTGAGACGACGTCCTCATAGTGACCGAGCAGCAGCAGCGACTGGTACACGTCGGCGAGCTGCGTGACCGCTCCGGATATGGCGCTCTGCACGCCAACCGCGGACGCGATGAACATGCTCACGTCGCCGAGCGACAGCCGTCCGGCCGCCGCCTGGCGGACCGTCCAGAACAGTCCGGCCCCGGCGATGATCGCGGCGATCAGCTCGAGCGATCCCTCGACCCAGAAATTCCACCGGTCCACGGCCTCGGCCTCGGCGTTGATCTGCTTTATGTCGCTGATCATCCGGCGGTGCATGAAGTCGCCGAGCCCGAACAAGCGCAGCTCGGTCGCGGCCTTCCTGTCGCCGAGCAAGCTGGCGTAGAACATATGCCGGCGGGTGGCCGGCGTGGCCCGCCACATCACGTCTGCGCGACGCCTGCTAATCGCGATCTGGGCGGCCAGGGACGGCACGGCCATGCTGGTCACGATCGCGGCGAGCAGCGGGCTGACCATCTCCAGCGTCACGAAGAAGCTGATCGCCATGATCAGCGACTGGAGCATCTGCACACTGGAGGACACCAGCCGCTGCGGCACGCTGTTCGCGATCTGCTGGACGAGCCGGATCTTGTCGTAGAAGTCGGGCGACTCGAACCGGCTCAGCCCAGGATAGGAATTTATCGCACGATATGTTCTGTCCTGGATCGTCAGTTCGAGCTGTCGGCGTTCCTTCGCGTCTGTGTACCGCTTTATCTGCGGGGATAGCCCCTTGATCAGGCCAATGACGCCGATCAGCGCGGCCAGCACGCCGACGTGCCCGAGGTTCGCCGTGGTCAGGTGCCGCACGAGGGAGTTGATCAGGATACGGGTGAGCCAGGCCTGAGACGCGGGCGCAAGCCCGGTCAGGACGGCCAGCGCGACCATCACCAGCATGCCGAGCGGCCAGGCCGACCAGACCAGGCCGCACGCGGTACGCAGCCGCCGGGCGACCTTGTTCCACGCCGACCTGGCCTGGCGCCAGCGCCGATGCCGGTCAGGCATCCGCCGGGACGCCCCTGTGTCCGGCGATGCGCTCCAGCATCCGCACGCTGCGGCCGCTGGCCGCGACCCGCCCCCGCTCGTCAAGCTGGTAGATGGTGGGGTAGGCGGTGACGGAGAACGCCGTCACCATGGGGCCTTGCATGGGCTGCACCGCGATCGACGCGACGCCGGTGAGTCCCTCGATGAAATCACCCGCTTCGTCTTCGCCCCCGACCACGACGGCGAGCACCCGGGCCGGGCCGCTCATGGTCGTGATCGCATAATCCCTGAAGTCGGGCAGGTGGTTCTTGCAGGGCTCGCAGTGCGTGGAGAAGAACGCGATCAGGCTGCGTTCGCCAACCAGGTCGCCGCTGAAGATCTCCTGGCCAGAGAGCGTCGTCACGGTGAAGTCCGGCACTTCCTTGCCGACCGGGATGTCGTTCAGCTGCGGCATTCCCGGCTCGGAGCGCCAGTTCGCGAGTTTTTCCTCGTGGCGGCGTACCTGCCGGACAACGGTCATGGTGAGCACAACATTGAACAGGCCCAGCACGCCTATCACGGCGATGGCCACATAGGTCATGATCGGACCCCCTGAGTAAAGAGACTGGACAGATCATCGAGGAACAGGACCACCATCAGTGCGACAGCCGCCACGCCGACGGCGAGCCCGACGCCTTCCGGCTTGGCCTGCCCCGGTCCGGCTGCCGCCGCGGTGGCCGCGGCCACCGCGGCGAGCAGGACGTCCCGGAGCACGTGACGCAGGCCGATCGGCGCGGACGAGGGACCGAAACAGTGGCAGGAGACACCCGCACGCGAGCGGGCGATCCCGTACGAGGCCGCCGCGAAGCCCGCGAGCAGCACCGCCGCGAGCAGCAAGCCGACCACGCCGGTCCACGGCAGCGCGATCAGCGCGACGGCCAGCGCCTCGGCCGCCGCGACCGATGCGGCGACCGCATTCCGGCCGCGCCGCAGCGGCACGGGGAGCGCCGCCAGCCATTCCCTGAAGTCGCGGAACGCCGCCCTGCTCCGAAGCTTGCTGAACGCCGAGACCGCGAAGACGCCCCCGATCAGGCACCTGCTGCCGAACAGCACGTAAATCATCGGTTGCCATTCCTGTGAATCGTCAGACAGTGATGCTGCAGTTACCATCCAGGTAGCAGTACCAGCAGGTATCGATAGTGCAGAAGTCCACGCAATTAGTGCACCTAATGCGCATGCTGCCATGACAAAACGTGGATGACGAGCAGGCGCCGGCCGTGGCGGCCGGGAACACGTTGGGAATCAGGCTGGCGATCTGACTGGTAAAGCTGGCCACTGTGAACCTCCTGAAATGTATGCGACTGTGAACATGGCTAGTCTCGCAGTGCCACCTTTCCGGCGACCTACCGCTGGGCTACCGCAGGCGGATCAGGCGGATGCGCTACGGCTTTCCCTATGTCAGGCTGGTCGCATGCAGACGCCAGAAATGAATAGCCCATGTGATTCTCCGGTGTTCATCCTGACCACGAGCCGGTCCGGATCCACCCTGTTGCGTTTCCTGCTGGATAGCCACCCGGACTTTGCCTGCCCGCCGGAGACCGGGATATCCACTGCCTGTGCGCAACTGGCCCGGAGCTGGGACGCGCTAGACAACGCCGACTCGGGTGAGCGGCGGCTGCCGACCGATTCGATAGATCTGTCGCCCCGCTCCAGGCAGGCAATACGCGCCGCGGTGGATGACGCGTTCGGGGAATATCTCCGGCGCAGGGGAAAGGACCGCTGGTGCGACAAATCCCTGGACACCTACCAATTCGCTGAGCTGATCAGCCAGATTTATCCCGAGGCCAGGTTCATCGTGCTGACCAGGCATTGCATGGACGTGGTGGCTTCCGGGGTCGAGGCCTGCCCCTGGGGGCTGCACCGCTTCGGGTTCGATCCGTTCGTCGCCCAGTATCCGGGCAACAGCGTCGCCGCCGTCGCCGGGTACTGGCTCTCCTGCACGCAGGCGAACCTCGCGTTCGCAGAGAAACATCCGCAGTCCTGCCATCACGTCCGTTACGAGGATCTGGTGACCGCTCCCGAGCAAGTCATGTCGGCGGTCTTCGATTTCCTCGGCGTCGACCAGGTGCCGGGAATCACCGAGGCCTGCTTCCGCACGCCGCACGAGGCGGACGGGCCAGGCGACGAGAAGATCTGGTTCACCGGTGAGGTTCACGACGATTCGATCGGCCGCGGCACGGTTGTCCCGGGCGCGGCGCTGCCGCCGCCGTTGCGGATGCAGGTCAACGAGATCCTGGTCAAGCTGCGTTACCATCCCGTGGACGACAACTGGAACGCGGTTGCCAGCAGGACCGACCCGCGAGCCGACCAGTCGGTGCCAGGTCCTCCCGAGGCCGACGGCGACGACTGTGCCGCCATGGAAGCGGCCCTGCGGGCCATCGGGGACCGGATGGAGTCCCGGCACCCCGACGAACTTGACGCGATCGCGCTTCAGTGGCCTTCGGTGGCCGGGACCACGGTTGCGATCGTGGTCGAGTCCGGCGGCGGGCATCGCGACGAGCTCCGCTGGCAATTCGGTCAGCCGGAAGCGGAGCAGCCACAGGGCACCGCGATGCTCGCCGGGACCGCCGCTAGCTGGATGTCCGTGCTCGAGGGCCAGTCAAACCTGATCAGCGAGATGACGGCGGGCCACATGCGCTGCTTCAACCCCAGGGATCCGCACCGGATCCGGTCGGACGAGGTACACGCCGTCGCGGCGCTGCTCGGGCTGGCCCGCATTCCGGTGGCACGCCGGATCGCCAGGCTGACCTAGCTAATAGAGCGAGCCGGGCGCGCACCTCGGCGGCTCGCGGGTCGCCGCACCGGTCGAGGATGGGCAGTACGGCGCGCCATGCGTCGGCTGCTTCGTCGTGGCGGCCAAGTGCGGTCAGCGCGGCGCCTAGCCCGTACATGGGGTCAGCCTGTGTGGAAGTCCCTGGCGCGGTGTCATGAGCGGCCAGCCACGACCGCCGGAAGTGCCCGGCGGATTCCTCGAATCGGTCAAGGGCGAAACAGACCTCGCCGAGCGAGTTCTCGGTAAGGGCCTCGCCGAACCTCTCGCCGACCTCCTGCGAGAGGGCCAGAGCCCGGGCCAGGTAGTCCAGCGCCTCGGCATAGCGCTTGAGATCCTGCAGCGCTACGCCGACGTTATGCAGGCTCACGGCAACCTGTCTGGGCTCGCTGACGGTGCTCTGAACGGCCAGCGCTGACTGGTGGTAGGCCAGGCCCTCCTCAAGCCGGCCCTGTGCGCCGAATATAGAGCCCAGTGAGTTCAGGACCGATGCCTCACCGGTCTTGTCACCGGCTCGACGGCGGATTTCCAGCGCCTCGGTCAGGACCGGCAGGGCCTCGGTGAACCGGTTCTGCTTGTTGCACGCCTGGCCCAGGCTGTTCAGCAGCCAGCTCAAGACGGCATCGTCGCTCAGGTCCCGGGCGCTCGCCACACCGGTCTCGGTGATGTCGTGCCAGGCGTCCCAGTAAGGGGACCGGTCGAAGAACGCCCACATCGCGGCGGCGATCTGCGCGGCGATGTCATGCCAGCCCTGGTCAGCCGCGCGCCGGACGGCGGCTGCCAGGTTGGCCAACTCGGTCTCAAACCAGTCGATTGCCTGCGCCGGACTGGCCATGACCGTCGAGACATCGCCGGGGAACAGCGGGCTGGCGGGCAGCCTGTCGACCAGCGCCCGTCCCGCCCGGGCGGCCTGTTCTCCGTACCAGCGAAGCATCCGGCCGAGGGCTTCGTCTCGCTCCCGCGCGCTGTCGGTATGCTCGGCCAGGCCGGCGGCATAGCCGCGGACCAGGTCGTGCATCCGGTACCGGTCCGGCGCGGGGGACTCCAGGAGGTGGGCATCGATCAGGGTCTCCAGCGCGGCGGCCACATCGCGTTCCGGCTGTCCGGCCAGCGCCGCGATGGCGGGCAGGCTGAGGACGACCATGCCGGCCAGTCCGAGCAGCCGGAACACTCGCGCCGGGTGCGCGCCGCCCTCCCGGTCCCCGGGCAGCGCGGTTCGCAGCGCGTCGTAACTGACCGCGAAGCTGGCCCGCACCGCCAGGTCGCCGACAGCCAGTTCGGCCAGACGGTTCCGTTCGTCGGCGAGCCGGGCGGCCAGGTGGGCGACGCTCCAGGCCGACCGCGATGCCAGCCGGGCACCCGCGATCCGCACCGCCAGCGGCAGCCCGGCACACCAGGCCAGCACCGCCGCCGTGGCCTCCGGCTCCGCCGCCGCCCGGGGCGCGCCGACGATCGCCGCGAACAGGTCACGGGCCTCATCTTCATCCAGTGAGCCCAGGCTGAGCTGCGCCGCTCCGGCCAGCCCGGCGAGCACACCGCGGCTGGTCACGAGGACCGCGGAACCCGAACCGCCTGGCAGCAGAGGCCGGACCTGCGCCGCGTCCCGCGCGTCATCCAGCACCACCAGCATCCTGCGGTCCGCCAGCAGGCTGCGGTAGCGAGCCGCTCGCTCCTCCTGCCCGGCCGGTATCGCCTCATCCGACTCACCCAGGTCGCGCAGGAACCGGGCCAGCACCTCCGACGGCCGCAGCGGATTGGTAGCACCCTCCAGATGGACATACAACTGCCCGTCGCCAAACCTCTCCCGCAACCGGTGCGCCACGTGCACCGCCAGCGCGGTCTTACCGATCCCGCCCATCCCCGCCACCGCCGAGATCACCACCGCCCCGGGCCGCTCGGCACCCGGGGACGCGCCCAGCAGGTCACACAGCAGCCTCACCTGCTCCGCGCGTCCGGTGAAATCAGCCGTATCCGCGGGAAGCTGCGCCGGCGGCACGTCCAGGCTCGATAGCAAGCCGCCGGCCAGCGACGGGTCCGCAGCGAGAATACGCTGATGTAGCTCCCGCAGCTCTGGTCCGGGAGATATGCCGAGCTCGTCGCGGAGCCGCCGGTCGATGCCGCGGAACGCCTCCAGCGCTTCGGCCTGCCGCCCGCACCGGAACAGCGCCAGCATGAGCTGCTCGTGCAGTCTCTCCCGCAGCGGCTCAGCGCCGACCAGCCGTCGCAGCTCCGCGACCAGCTCGCCGTGCCGGCCCAGGCGCAGCTCCGCATCCACCCGAGACTCCACCGCCCGCATCCGCAGCTCAGCCAGCCGCGGGACCTCCGTACGCCACAGCACCGCCGACGGAACATCCGCCAGCGGCTCTCCCCGCCACAGCGCCAGCGCTTCGGCGAAAAGCCCTGCCGCACCCGGCCAGTCATCTCCGGCCATAGCCGCTCGCGCCCGGTCGCACAGCCCGGTGAACCGGTCCAGGTCCAGCTCACCAGCGTCAAGCCTGATCAGGTAACCGGGAGGACGCGTGATCAGCCGATCGCGGACACGAATGCTCGTATTCTGCCGCAGCTGCTTCACGTACCCTTGCAGGGTCGTCCGTGCGCTGGATGGCGGCGCGTCATCCCACAGCGCGTCAATCAGCACATCGACCGGCACAACCCGGTTAGCGCGCAGCAAGAGAACGGCCAGCAGCACACGCTGCTTGGCCGGAAGTACCCCGTCCCCGCCGTTCACCCGCAGCGGGCCAAGAACCCCGAACTCCACGAACACCCATCCGTCGCCGACGGGCCCCAGACAGGAAACTACCACCAGCGCCGCGGATCCGGAGTTGGCTTAGCGGGCAAGGACCGTATCGTGGCCGAATTCCTCGATCTGCTCGCACAGTTCCCGGGCTTGCGCGGAGCGGCGGTAGATCGGCTCGGCCAGCTCGTCGCGGACCACGACCAGCCGGGTGGTCACCTGGGCGATCCGCATCGGGACGGGCAGAGACAGGGCCGGGTCCAGGGCCGCCGCGGCCGCGTCCAGCGCGCCGGACCGCAGCCGGGCCAGAGCCAGATCGATGCCGGCCAGTGGCTGGCCGCCGGCCCAGTGATCTTCTCCCTCCCCCGGTCCGGCCTCGTACAACCCGATGGCGCGCTGCAGCTCCTCGGCCGCCTCCCCTCCGCCGTCCGCGACCCCGGCGAGCGCCCCGCCGGCCAGGGCGTGGTGGGTGGCCTCGGAGAGAGCGAACTGGCCGCCCATCTCCACCAGATCATCGGTGTAGTCCCGGCCGCGCGCCTCGTGCGCGTCCCGGATCGCCCGCCGGGCCCCGTCCGCATCGCCCAGCCGCGCGGCCGCCCGGGCCAGGTGCAGGTGCAAGGCGGCCCCCGGCCACCCCGACGGCAGATACCGCAACCCGTCGGCGGCCAGATCCCGGGCCTGGGCGAACCGGCCACGCCAGTACATCAGCGCCGACCACTGCTGGCGCAGCTGCCCTTGCAGTGGCCGGTGGCCGAGCGCGTCGGCGTAGGCCCAACCGGAGCGGATCAGCTCCTCCGCAGGATCGGGATGACCCAGCCGGACGGCGATGTTGCCGATCAGCCCGTTCAGGCAGCCGAGCAGGATATACAGGCTGGTCTGCTCGGGCGGCCACAACCGCCGGCCCAGCAGCCGGCAGACCCGGTCGCGGACCCGCCGCAGGTCAGCGGACACGAAGGCCGGGTCGCCGGTGTCGCTCAGGCGGGACAGCCGGGCCACGTCGGCGCGGAGCTGGTCGTAGGTGACCCCGCCGATGCGGTGCTGCTCGGCCTCCTCGACACGACCGCTGGCGTCGTGGGCGGTCAGCACCAGATCGCGCCCCACGGCGGGATAATCCGTGCCAGGCATGTCTGTCTCACCGCATACCGGGCTGCCCGGCGCGGGCACGGTGAGGGGCGGAGGCAGCGGCGCCGTGCCGAACTGGCCCACGCGGATGCCGAAGGCCGTACAGTAATAAATCCGGTAACGCTCCGTGAGCTGATGGCGACCGGACTCCCAGCGACGTATATAGGTCTCCAGATGCTCGATGCCCGGCATCGTCGTGTCGCCGGCCGCCTCGGCGGCCTGGGTGAGCCGGTGCGCCATCTCCCGCCGCGCCCAGCCGCGGGCCTCCCGCTGCTGACGCAGCCATCTCCCTAACACTGCGCGATCTCTCTGCTCATGGCCATCGAGACTGCCGTAATCCCGCCGACCCGCCCACTCAGCCAAGGAGGGAAATTATCCCGAACGACATCACCGCCCCACCTGGGAAGACGCCCTCGCCACGGGTGTGAAGCACCCACGGAAGGACACGATGCGACCCCAGCGGCACTGGCGGTAAACGACAGCCGGTAGCACACTGTGAACGCCAGCAGCACGCGGGAGGCACGATCGCGGAGGTGCAAATGACGTCCGTTCGTTATAAGGCTTGTAGTAAGCCTTACCGGGAGAAGCTCCGGGCCAGCTTGCAGGCGCTGGGGGCGCAGGGCTCGCGGCTGACCGAACTGGTCGCGCGCGACTTAATGCAGCATGGGGTGCGGCCGCGGCGGGCGTGGCGGGAAGCGGCCGAGCTGTCGCAGCGGCAGGCGGCGGAGCGGTTCAACCAGCTCATCGGGAACCCGCGGGCGCCGATGACCGGGAACCGGATCGGCGACTTCGAGAAGTGGCCGGACGGGGGCGCCCGGCCGACGGTGGCCACGCTGAAGATCCTCGCCGACGCCTGCGGGACGACCTGGGATCAGCTGGTCGATGCCCATGACTTGGCGCATATGTCCGAAAGCGACCGGCTTGAGTATGTTGAAAGCAGCCGTGTCCCAGCACGGCCGACCCCGGTCGTGGTCGCTCAACCGCCGCGGCGACGCGGCACACGTGACGACCTGGTGGCCGAGGTCGCCGAAGAGTCGGCCGAGTTCGGAGAGTGGGTCGGGATGTCCGAGGTAGCGGACGCCACAATCGAGCAGTATGCCGGGCAGGTGCGACGCCTGGCCAGAGACTTCGATCAAGCCGGGCCGCCGCTGCCGCTGCTGCTGGAGACCCGGCGGCTGCGGGACAGGGTCACGTCCCGGTTGCGCGGTCACACGCGGCTGGGCCAGGCCCGGGACCTGTACCTGCTGGCCGCGCAGGTATGCGGACTGCTCGCCTGGCAGACCGGGAACCTGGGGAACTACCGGGCCGCCGACACGCACGCGTGGACCGCGTGGATGTGCGCCGAGCAGGCCGATCACGATGGCGCCCGCGCCTGGGTACGCGCCACCCAGGCCATGCTCGCCGGGCGTGACGGCCGCTATACCGAGTCTGCGGAGCTTGCCGAGGACGGGCTGAGCTATGAATCACGCGATTCTGCCCGCGTGTTCCTCGCATTGTTCCGCGCCAAGGCGCTGGCCCGCACCGGCCGACGGGAAGATGCCAGGCAGGCCCTGGACCTGGCCGAGACCGAACAGGCCCGGGAGCCGGCCGCGGACCTGCTCGGCGGGACCTGGGGTATGAGGCCGGATCGCTATCACAGCAACGCCGCCGATGTTCAGGTCCTGCTGGAGGCACCGACACCAGCGCTGGCCGAGGCACAGCAGGCGATCACGCTGACGGAGGCCGCTCCTTCCGCTGAGCGTCGCATCTGGTCATCCTTGTATGCGTCCATCTACTCCGCGCAGGCTCATCTGCAGCAGGGCAGTCTGGACGGCGCCGTCACCGCGCTCAGGCCGGTGCTGGACCTTCCCGCGGACATCCGCACCGCCCCGCTGCTTCAGGACCTGGCCCGGTTCCGGCGGTTGCTTGCGCAGCCGGCCTTCGCCGAGGCGGCGCTGGCGCGGGATATGCAGGAGGAGATCGAGACGTACCGGCGCGAGGCGCTGCCCCGGCAGGTCACTTCATGAGTGAGCCGGGCGGGGCTGGGTCGACGAGCTTACGGAGTTTGAAGATCCAGGGTCCGCAGCAACGCGGAAATTAAGTGTTACACGGAAATTTACCCGCCGAATTGGCAGCGCCAGGCGCGGGATGGGCGTTTTTTCCGGTTCGCGGCCGGTGCCGACGTTACCCAGGCTGGCTTTGCCGCAGAATTGGTTGATCATCTGGCCGTTATGCCGGGTTATGTCCAACCAGCTCTGCGGCAAAGAAGAGCTATGCATCGTATTTTTAGAGTGCCGGTCAAGTAGTGGGCTGGACCCGCTGGACATGCAGCTTTTGTCCCTTTCGCCGGATTCGCTGGGGCAAGTTTTGTGGTTGATCCGGGCCTCGTGGTGAGTTTTGTGCACCATAGTGCACCAAAGTCACCGCATAGCCCCGAATTACCGCAGTAATCTGAGCGGCCCGCCGCGCGGATTTCCTGCCGCGCTGATACTCGGGATTACTTGACTGGCACTCTAGGTGTTCAAACACCTAGAAGGTGCAAAACAGGCACATATAGCCGACACGCCGGAAACCCATGTTATTTTGAAATGTTGCCTTCGTACATTTAATTTCCGTGAGGGACGGATGTTCCGTCTTAATCCAAACCCTGTTCGAGAATTATCGGACATTCAGGGCAATCCGGCAGCGGCGCGGAGCCGAGGTACACGTGCGCGAAGACCTGTCATGCGGATGGGCTGGCCGAAGGGACCGGCGCGGGGGCCTTCGCGGTTGACGGGACCGGGGATGGCACGGGCTTGCATGTCGCCGTGGAGCTGGGGACCGGGACCGGGGTGGCGCTGCCCGGCGGGCTCGGGACCGGGGACGGCGCGGCGCCGGCGCCCGTCGCGCTGGGCACAGGGACGGGTGTGCTGGTATCTGACGCCGCGTGGGCGGGCCGCGGCGCGTCACTGGCCTGGCCGTGGCCGGTCTCAGCCGCGGCGATAGCGACGCCGCCCCCGGCCAGCGCCAGCCCGGCGGCTGTCCCCAGTACCCAGGCGAGCCTGCGCGGCAGCCGCCACCGTATGGATTCCATGCGTTCCTCCCGGAACTCTGCTATCGGCTTGGTACCGGGAAATACGTGCGAGCACCGGGAAAGTTGTGCCGCCACGGCAGCAACCTTTCGAGGGGTCCAGCCGTACATGCACACGTGGGGACAACCAGGAAGGAGCTAAGTGAGGCGGGGTGACGAGGAGTTCGCCGAATTCGCCGGGGCAAGCTTCGGGGGGCTGCTGCACACCGCCTACCTGCTGACCGGCGATCGCCACGCCGCCGAGGACGCGGCGCAGGCGGCGCTGGCACGGACCTACGCCGCGTGGTCGCGGGTACGTCGTGATGATGCCTTCGCGTATGCACGGCGGGTGCTGGTCAACTATGTGACCGACAAATGGCGGCGGCGCCTGCGCGAGTACCCGACCGACGACGTGCCGGAACAGCCAGCGCACACCGACCTCGCCGAAGAGGTCGCGCTACGGCAGTGGCTGATCGGCGCGCTGGGCAGGCTGACGCTGAGGGAGCGGGCCGTGATCATCATGCGTTACTTGTTCGACCTACCCGAGGCGGTCGTGGCCCGCGACCTGGGCATCACCCTCGGCACCGTGAAGAGCACCAGCTCACGGGCGCTCACCAAGCTCCGGGTAGCGGCCGATGACGATGCCCGCTCCGCGTCCCTGGCTGGCGGTGAGTGAACCATGACCGATCTCGACACGCTGCGGCGAGCGCTCCGGGCGGAGCAGCCGCCGACCTGGTCCGCGGGGCAAAGCCCGGATCTGGACCGGATCATGACGCAGGGCCGACGGCTCCGCTGGCGCCGCCGGATCGCCGTGGGCGGCGCGGTGCTCGTGTGCGCCGTCGGTGCCGTATCCGGCGTGCTGGCCGGGACCAGCCATCCTGGGCGGGCCACGCCTGTCCCGGCGCAGCGTCCGGTGAGTCGAACCCACGCCGTTCGTGAGAAGCCAACCTATCTACCCCCAAGTCAGGCACCCACGCCCAGCCCGGAGAGTTCGGCCGATCCGCTCCCCACGCCGAGCCGGTAAGATGATGGCGACAGGCGGTCCGGCCGCCTCCCGGTCCGCGGGGAGTGCTCTTAGCACACCGGTTGTGCATCATGCGATACCTGGCTGTTCTTTTCCTGCCCGATGACGCGGACCCGCGGGCGTGAGGAAAGGACTGCCATGCGTACATCATTCCAACGCGCGGTGGCGATCGCTGTTGCCATCCTGTTTACCGGGGCGGTCGTACCCGGTACGGTAGCCAGCGCGAGCCCGGGCGCCAGCAACACGACGGCGGGGCCGGTCTCCAACTGCCTGACGCTGGCCTCGCCCACCTGCTATTCGCCGCGGCAGTACCGGACCGCCTACGGCATCCAGCCGCTGACCGATCGCGGTATCACCGGCCGCGGCCAGTCCGTCGTGCTGCTCGAACTCGCCGCGGTGCCCGGCGAAGCCGGGCTTACCGACGTACGGCAAGATCTCGGCCGTTTCGACAGCGTCTTCGGACTGCCAGCGGTCAACCTGCAGGTCAACACCAGCCTGGCGCCTGGCGCCTCCCCGTTCCAGGCATCCAGCGAGTACTTCGGGGACATTGAGTTCGTGCACGCGGTCGCGCCGCAGGCCGCCGTCCGGGTGGTCCTCGTCCCTCAGGCGCAGGGCCAGGTGGCGACGTTGACCACGGAATTCGCCGCGGCACTGCGCCTCGCCTCATCCCTGGGCGGGGTGATCTCCGTCAGTGCCGGGCTGAACGAAAACTCCTTCACGCCAGCCGAGGCGGCGACCTTGCACTCCGCCCTGCGGTTCGACACTGACCGGCACGTGACGGTCATCTTCGCGTCGGGCGACTCCGGAGCGGCAGGCACGTCCCTTACCGGCACCTTCACCAAGGGGGTGGACCTGCCCGCCTGCGACCCGCTCGCGCTCGGAGTCGGCGGCACCAGCCTGGACGCCAGCCACACGACCGGCGACTACATCGGCGAGACCGTATGGAACCGGCCGGGCTCCGGGATACCTGGGGTCGTCGCCTCAGGCGGCGGATTCAGCGACGACTTCGCCCGGCCGGCCTACCAGGACGGCGTCCCCGGCATCGGCGCGCACCGCGGCGTGCCCGATGTCGCGTCCGACGCCGACCTGGACACCGGCATGGCGATCGTCGTCGTCGTTGACGGCAAGTTCATCATCGGCCAGAGCGGCGGCACGAGCGTTGGCGCACCGACCTGGGCCGGGATCGTGGCCATGGCCGACCAGTACGCCGGGCGGCATCTCGGTTTCATCAACCCCGCCATCTACCAGATCGGCCGCGGCGACCAGTACCACCACGCGTTCCATGACATCACCCAGGGCAACAACACCGTGCAATTCGGCTCGGTCACCATCCAGGGATTCGACGCCACGACCGGCTGGGACCCGGTGACCGGCTGGGGCAGCCCCGACGCCCAGGTGCTCGTCCCGCTGCTCGCCCGCGATGTCACCAGGTAAGCGCTCGCTACCAGCCCAGCGCTCGCTACCAGCCCAGCGCTCGCTGCCGGCCCAGCCGAACCTGCGGTACTTCAAGATCGAGGCCAAACGGCGGCTGCGGGCCGGCGAGTTCGCCGCGCTGCACGATGCCCAGCGGGCCATCGCCCGAGAGCACGGCCAGCCCAGCTGGACGGTGTTCTGCCAGTGCATCAATGAGAGGCTCGGCACGGAAAGCTGTGTGCTGCCGCAGGTGCGATGGGTGATCTCCCGGTTCCGGGATGCTGGCGAGCCTGGGTGGGCAGCCCCAGACGAGGGCGAACTGCGGCTGCACTTCAGCGACGAGTTCCTGACCATGGTCCCGGCCAAGGAACTCACCGGGATCATCGCCGGCGTTGCCGAGGACCTGCGTCAGGAGCTCGTTGTCCTGGCGCAGACGCCGGTGACGGCGCGGCTGCGGCAGGCCGACCGGGAGATCCATGCGAGCGTCGAGGCCAAACCGCCGCATCGCATAGTCGAGCTGGCTGCTTTCCCCCTCGGCACGCGGATCACCGACAGCCGGATCGCCGCACCCGAGGTTAGCGGCCGCCACGACCTTCCGGCCGCGGTGGCCGGGATCATCGATGAAGCAGTCGCCGATCTCGGCCTGGCCGGCCTGGTGCTGGCCGGCCAGGCCGAGGGCACCCCGATGTGGACTGTTACCACCGGCTGGGCCGACCTGGAGCGGTCCGAACCGATGACAGCCGACCACAGGTTCCCCGGGCTCCTGATAGCGATGCCGGTCACCGCTGTCGCGGTGCTGCGCCTGATCGCCGACGGCCGGGCCGGTCTCGACGATCCGGCGAACAACCATCTGCGAACGGTCGCCCTCGCCGATGCCACCGTCACGATCAGGGAGCTGCTCGCCCACACCGGAGGGGTGAGCAATCACCCCTCCGGTGTGGGCGTCTCCGGACTGGCGGAGCTGAGCGGCCCGGTCCTGGCCTGCGGCCAGGACCGGGGATCGTTCCGGTTGAGCCACGGCGGATATGCCGCACTCGGGCAGCTGATCGCGGACGTCACCGGCCTGCCGTATGCCGACGCCGCCGCCCGGCTGGTACTAGAACCGCTGGGCATGACGGCTTCGTCGTTCCCGGCCAGCGCGGCCGACATCGGAACGGCCGCGGTCACCGGCTACAGCGTGAACGCCGACGGCACCCTGGCGCCGACACCCGCGAGCATCTACACCATGCCGGCGGCCGCCGGGTTGTGGGCGACGGCGGCCGACCTGGTGCGGTTCGGTGCCGGCTGGTCATCGCTGCTGCCCGACGGGCTCGTCGGGGAGGCGCTCCGGCCGCATGCCCGCAGAGGTCCGGCCTCGGGAGGGACGATCGGCCTGGGCTGGCCCATCAGCCGTGACGGCACCTGCATCGGGATCGTCGGCAGAGGAACGGGCACCACCTCGTCCCTGCTCGTCCACCGTGCCGGCAATCAGGTCCACGTCGCCCTGACGAACCGGGCGGTTTCCCTCGAACCAGTCAACAAGCGCGTGCTCGACGCGATGCTCCCGGCTGGGTAGCCCTGCTCACCGGGCAATCCGTTCGACGCAAGCGGACCAGCGAGAACGGTACTGCCCGTAGAATCAAGCCGGCCTCACTCCCGAACAGCCCGCGCTCCCGAAACAGCACTGGAGGTCCGGCTGCCATGGCCGAGCTGACCCGCAGGACCTTCATCGGCGGCGTCGCGGCGGCCGCCGGTGCAGCGGCCGCCGGGGCCGCGGCGGTTTCCTGTAGCCGGTCCCGCTCTCCGGCCGGGTTTGTTCACCGCACCGGCCAGCGGCTCTACCTGAACGGCAAGCCCTACCGGTTCATCGGGTTCAACATATGGCGGGCCTGCGTCACGAGCTGGAATCACCCTCCGAACGACACTCGCTATTTCGTCAATGACGGCACGACGCTGGCCGCCTCACTGGCGCAGATCAACGCCAATGGCGGGAAGATGAACGGGTTCCGCACGTGGTTCTACCAGCAGTTCGCGCTTAATAACGGGGTACGCGACTGGACCGCGCTCGACCACTGCCTTACGGCGGCCGGCAACGCCGGATTCAAGGTCATCTGCACCTTGCAGGACCAGTACAACTACGAAGGCACCGGCCACAAGGACACCACCTGGTACCGCACCGGCTACACCAGCGCCGTCGGTCGCTACGAGACCGTCCCCTACCGGCAGTGGGTGAACGAGGTGGTCAACCGGTACAAGGACGACGACCGGATCCTGATGTGGGAGCTGATGAACGAGCCCGATGTCTCCGGCGGGGCCGGGGCCGGCGGGGTCGGCGGGGCCGGCGGGGCCGGGGCTGGCTGCCCGGCTGATGCCCCGCGGATATTTCAGGCTTTCCGGGACGATGTCGCCGGGCTCATCAAGTCCATCGACCCGAACCATCTTGTGTCGCTGGGCACCGGCTACTGGGGGCAATGCGGCATGTCCGGTACCGGTACCGGCAATCACTGGGCTGCCGCTGCCGACAGTCCCCACATCGACATCTGCTCCTGGCACGACTATTCGGGATACCGCAACGCCAAAGGGACCGCTGCCGACGGCAACGGTCTCGACCACCGCTGGCAAGACGCGGCCAGGCTTGACAAGCCGATCTACGTTGGCGAGTGCGGAATAAAGCTTGACAGCTATGTCGGATACTCGACATTCGAGCGTGCTTCCTACCTTGACGATAAAATGTCTGCCCAGTTCGCGAACTACACCAACTTGGCCGGGCATCTGTCCTGGGAATGGGACTCGCGCGGCACACCGCCCGGCACCTCGTACAGCTACGCGGCCAATGACCCAGCGCTGGCAATTATGAACAAGTACACCCTTTTTCCTAGAGTGCCAGCCAAGTAATCCCGAGTATCACCGCGGCCTGACGTCCGCGCGGCGTGCCGCTCCTATTACTGCGGTAATTCGGGGCTATGCGGTGACTTTGGTGCACTATGGTGCACCAAAGTCACCACGAGGCCCGGATCAACCACAAAACTCGCCCAGCGAATCCGGCGAAAGGGACAGAAGCTGCACGGCCAGCGTGCCCTACTACTTGACCGGCGCCCTAGCCCTACCGGGTGATATGCCAGCCGGGACGGGACTGCCAGTAAACTTCACGGCCACAGTTCTTGTTCCCGTTTTCCGGTATCTGGTTGCCGCAACTCCGGGACCTCGGATCCTGCGTTTCGGTCCGGTCTGAACATGCGACGATCGGAGGGCGCCGCTGGACGGCAGCCCAGTCAGCCGCGTGCGGTAGATGTCTACGGCAACTGTCGTCCAGAGGTGTAGGCGGAGCGGTCCGCAGGGCCGACGACGGGGCTGCCGGGCATCCGCCAGCATGGCCGCATGCTTGACGTTGAGCGTGCGGACAGGCCCGGCCCTCCGGCGGCGCACCCCGGTCCCGTCCCGTTGCTATTCCTGATCGCCGATACCGGCGGCGGGCACCGGGCCGCCGCGGTGGCGGTTGCCGACGCCCTGGAACGCGGCTATCCAGGCAGGTACGCCCCGGTGCTGTACGACCCGCTGGCCGGGCCCGCCGTGCCGCGGCTGCTGCGCCTGATCACCCGGGCCTACGGGCCAGTGGTGCGGCTGGCGCCGTGGCTGTGGGGTGTCATCTATCACGCCACCGATTCCGGCCCGGCCGCCAGGCTGCTGCGGCGGACCCTGCTGGCCGTGGCGGGGCGGCCGCTGGCCGGTTCCCTCGCCGCGGTCCGGCCGGCCGCTGTGGTGTCGTTTCATCCGCTCGCCGGGCAGATGGCGGCACGGGCCTGGCTGGACCAGACGCCGGCCGGCCGCACCGCCGCGCTGATGGTGGTGATCACCGATCTTGGCGTGCCGCACGCCACCTGGCGGGCAGACGGCACCGACCTGGTGGCGACGCCCGCCAGCGGCCTGCCAGTTGGGCACGGATTCCGGCCCGGCCCGGCCACCCAGACAGAGCGCGGAGAGCTACGCCGTTCGCTACGGCAGCGGGAGTCCGCCTTCCTGGTCGTGCTGACCGGTGGCGGGGAGGGTGCCGGACGACTGGGCCGCTACGCAACGGCGGTCCTCCGCGGCGTGCCGGATGCCGACCTGGCGGTGATCTGCGGCCGGAACACTCGCCTGCGTCGCCGCCTGGCCCGGCTGGCGGCCCGTTCGGACGGGCGGCTGACCGTGCTTGGCTTCGTCCCGGACATGGCGGCGTGGCTGCGCTGTGCGGACCTGGTGGTGAGCAAGGCCGGCCCGGGCACGATCGCCGAGGCCGCCTGCTGCGGCGCGCCGATCCTGCTGATGTCGCATCTACCCGGCCAGGAACGCGGCGGTGTGCAGCGCGTGACCGGCGCGGGTGCGGGGCGCTACCTGCCGCGGACCAGCCAGCTGGTCACCGCGATCGGCCAGCTCAAGGAGCATCCCGGCGAACTGGCCGAGATGCGGGCGGCGTCGGCCCGGCTGGGCCGCCCCGGCGCGGCTGACCGCGTGGCCGCGATGCTGGACGGCCTGGTCCGGGCCCGCAGCGCCGCGCTGGCCGGTGGCGGCCGTGGCTAGCCCGCCGCGCCGGGCCGGGCGCGCCGCGGCCGGAGGCCCAGGCCGATTCAACACCGCGGCCGGAGGCCCAGGCCGATTCAACGCCGCGGCCGGAGGCCCAGGCCGATTCAACACCGCGGCCGCAGGCCCAGGCAAATTCAACACCGTGGCCGTCGCGCTCGGGGCCGCGGCGGCGCTGGCGCCGCTGGCCGCCGAAATCCGGATCTCCCGGCCCGCCCGGCCGCTGACCGGCGGCTGGCAGCGGCTCCCGGTAGAACCGGCCGGCGATGCCCTGCTCGGCATCAGCTTCCGTCCGCTACAGGCCCAGGCGCTGGGCCTGGACCCAGAGCCGACGCTGACCGAACTGCTGGACTACCCGTTCCGGGTGATCCGGCTGGCCGCCTACTGGGACCGGATGGAGCCTGAACCGGGCCGGTTCGATCCAGCCTGGCTGGACTGGCAGGTGGACGCGGCCGAGCGGGCGGGCAAGCAGATCATCATCTGCCTCGGCCCGGTGAAGGCGTTCGGCTACCCGGAGTTCTTCGTCCCGGCCCACCGGCTGCCGTCCCCGCTCCCCGAACGGCGGCTAGTGACCGCCGCGGACCGCCAGCCGCTGCTGGACGCCGGGACCGATTTCATCGCCCGCGTCGTCGGCCGGTATACCGCATGCCGGGCAGTTATCGCCTGGCAGGTAGAACACGAGGCGGTGGATCCGCTGGGCGTCGAGCACTCCTGGCGGCTGGCGGCCGGGTTCGTCCGCCGCGAGGTCGCCGCGGTCCGTGCGGCCGACCCGTCCCGGCCGGTCCTGCTGAACGGGTTCCTGCCCACCTCCACCCTGGTCGCGGCGACGCAGTGGTGGCGGACCCGGGACCAGGGGGATTCGCTGGCAGTAGCCGAGCAGCTGGCCGATATCGTCGGCATCGACTACTACCCGCGGCACGCCCTGGCCGCCCTCGGCGGGCGGACGGTGTACCTGGACGGCGGCGCCCGGTGGTGGGGTCAGCGCAGGCGCAGGCAGCTCCAGCACCGGGCGGCGGCCAGCGGCACGCGGCTGATGTTCGCCGAGATCCAGGCCGAGCCGTGGGAGCCGGTCACGACGCCGCCCAGCCCGGCCGGCCGGGCCGCCTACAGCTGCCCGCCGGAGCACGTGATAGCCAACTACAACCGGTGCGCGCGGTGGGCCCGGGAAACCCCGGCCGGCGCCTGGGCCCACCTGTTCTGGGGGGCGGAGTACTGGATCCTCCGCAGCCGCCAGGGCGACCCCAGCTACCTCGAGGCGTTCGCCCGCGTCCTCCATGACGCCAAGTCCCACGCAGGCATTCAGGGCTGAGCTCAACGAGTGCGCTCGCGGTAGCTGAACAGCATCGCGCCGCCCCCGAGCAGCAGGGCGGCCGCGCCGGCCAGCACGGCCGCGTCCAGCAGCGGGCGGCCGGCCACGGCCTCGCCGTAGCCGCGCGTGCCGGCGTAGTATGCCGCCCGGGTCAGATCCACCGCGTACCGCATGGGCATCGCCTGGGCAGCCGCGTTCAGCGCTGACGAGGTCCCGCGCAGCGGGACGATCACCCCGCCGAGCAGGTACTGCGGGATGATCAGGAACTGGAAGACCTGCATCGCCGACCGCTGGTTCGGCAGGACCGCGATCGTGGCCAGCCCGAACGCCCCGCCGGCCAGGCACGCGGCCAGGCACGCCGCGGCCAGCGCGGGCAGCCGCCCGGCCGGCACCGGCACCCCGGAAGCCGCCGCGACCGCCAGCACGCATGCGCACTGCGCCACGGCGACCAGGGTCTCGCCGGCGATCTTGCCGGCTACCAGGGTCAGCCGCCAGACCGGGGTGATGAACAGCACCCGGGCGAAGT
>Ga0213881_10000215_pt1 | contig 45031 bp, 37 predicted proteins | sample BarmaccoBMER_R08_FD_160104 | JGI IMG/M metagenome (GOLD analysis project Ga0213881, IMG submission 160104) | Barbacenia macrantha exposed rock microbial communities from rupestrian grasslands, the National Park of Serra do Cipo, Brazil - ER_R08 ...
CGCTAGCGCTCCCGCCACCAGCAGCCCGACCAGCGGCACGAACGCGGCCAGGAACACCAGCAGGGCCAGCGGCAGGGCCAGCGGGACGCCCATGACCGTCAGCGTCACGCCGACCACGACCGCGTGGATCGCGGCCACCGCCACGGTGCCGCGCATGTAGTACACCACCGCCACCCAGGCGGCGCGCCCGGCCCGGTCCCACCGCCGCGCCGTGCCGGTCCGCATCGCGCCGAGCAGCCAGCCCCAGATCCGCTCCCCGTCTTTGATCAGGAAGAACATGACGAACAGCATCAGCACCAGGCCGCCGAAGAACTCCGAGGCGAGCTTGCCGCCGGTCAGCACGGTGCCCTCCACCAGCGCCTTGTGCTTGCCCAGGTAGCCGGGAACGTTGTTCAGGAACTTGTGGACGCTGTTGTTCTTGAGGTGGAACGGCGGGCCGGCCAGCAGCGACTCGATCTCGGTGATGGTGTGCCGGGTCTCGGTGACCAGGGCCGGGTAGTCCGCGCTGACCCGGGCGGCGATCAGCACGCCCAAGCCGCCGAACGCGGCCGCGACGATGAGCAGCGTGACCCAGGTCGCGGCGAGAGCGGGCAGCCCGGCGCGGCGCAGCCGGGCCGTCAGCGGCTGCAGCAGGGCCGTCAGCAGCAGCGCCACGATGCACGGCACCACGACGATGGACAGCACCCCGAGCACCCGGCCCACCAGGTACAGGGCCACGGCGATAATGAGCAGCCGCCACGACCATGCCGCGCCGGTCGCCAGCCAGCTCGGCACCCGGCCGGGTTCCGGCGGCCCGGCGCCGCGCTCCGGCGTGCCGGCAGCATCCGGTCCCGGCGGGGTCCGGCGGTCCTGCGCACCGATGTCCGCGCCTCGGGCGATCTGGTCCTGGACGCCCGCGCCGGGGACGATCGGGTCCTGCTTCACGGGCAGGTTCCCGGTCCCGTCCCTGCCGGCCGGGCGGTTCTGCGCCCCGCTGGCGGTGCCGGGCGCGCCCGCGCCGTCCGCCGCGGACGCGTCATCGGTAATAACGGCAGGGCTACCTCGGCCTTCGCGGCCCAGACGCCGGCCCAGAGCCCGCCACGACCACATCTGACCAGCTACCTCTAACCTGGACATCGTTAACGGCCGGCGTCAGGTCGCACGATAGCGGAGCGCAGGCACCCTGACCGCACGGCACGGCGCGCGGGGCACACCGTAACGATCAGCCTACGCTGGGCACCGATCTCGCATATCCCGTCCCGGACCGGGCAGAGATGCCGCACATCACCGGCCTGCTCCCGCAGGGAGGACACCTTATGGCCACCAGCCCGCAGACCTCCCAGCCCGCAGCCATGGCACCCTCGCCTGGCCAGCTAGATCCCGCGCCCCCGCCGCCGCGGCCGGGCGGAACCGCGGCAGCCGGCATGCCCATGCCGCCGCAGCATCAGGTGAGGCGGACCAGGATCAGCGGCCTGTGGGCCGCGGTAGCCTGCTGCGCCGTCGTGCTGCTCCTGCTGCTGATCTTCATCTTGCAAAACAGCCGCCGTGCACGCAGCGCCACCGCCTGCCCCGGACAGCCGAGCCGCGCCGCCAGGCTGAGCGCCTACGTTGCCCTCCGGCGCCTGGACACCACAGGTCACTGGAGGGCACGGTTACCGGCCGATCGGTGCCGCAGCCCGGACCGGACGGGGGTGGCTGCGCGGGGCACGCGCGGGTGGTCCGGGGGACGGGCACGTTCGATGAAGGCCTGCTACGGCACGAGGTCACCTTCGGCAGCCTCGATGACAAGTGAGCCACTCCCCGGCCAGCACCCGGTGCCCGGCTGGGCGGCCCACCCCCCGTCCGGCATACCACGCATGATGGCGGGTAAAGGCCCCCGCGTAGACGAGCGCATTTCACCTCAGGGAGTGATGAATATATGGCTGGGATGTGGCGGATGCGGCGCAGCCGCGGAGCGCTCAGCGGGTTCTTGCTGGTCCTGCTGGGGCTGTGGGGCACGCTTGTCCCGTTCGTCGGACCGTATTTCCATTACGCCTACACGCCCGATACGGCCTGGACCTACACCACCGCCCGGCTGTGGCTGGAGATCTTGCCAGGCGCGGCGGTCTTCCTCGGCGGCATCGTGCTGATCGTCGCCGCGGGCCGGCATACCGCTCTGTCCGGAGCGCTGCTGGCCGCGGCAGCGGGGGCGTGGTTCGCTCTGGGTACCACGCTGAGCCCGCTGTGGAACCACCATGTCGTCATGGGCGGCTCGCCGGCCAGCCCGGCGGTGTACATGCGGATCATGGAGCAGCTCGGTTTCTTCTTCGCCCTCGGCGTGGTCATCGTGTTTATCGCGGCGGCGGCGCTGGGCCGGATAGCGTCCGTGCCATCCGGTATCAAGACCGCCCAGGGTGTTCCGCCCGCACGCGCCGAGACCGTCGAGCCCGCGGAGACTGTTCCTGCCGGAACTGTCCCGGACGGGTCCGTCCCGGCAGGGACCGCCACCACCGGGGACACCACGGCAGGGACCGCCAGGACTGAGGACACCACGGCCAGGGCCGGCGGCCCGCACACCGTGACGTGAGACAGTGTCCTGGCGATGACCCCGGCCTGATTACCTGCGGGCCGCAGCGGCCGGCGCGGGCGGTCCCGCCGGCCTGCCCGGACGTGGTCACCTCGGCCGCGGCGACGGTCTGGTCACCATCTTTGACTTCGATATGACGAGGGTTGTCAGGACTGGTCATGGCACTCCTCCCCGGAGGATCGCCGGTACCTCGCTCACCAGGCGCGCCAGGCCCGTCTGCGGGACCCTGACGTAGCCCCGTGGGCGTTCCCGGCAGCCGTCACGGTTGCTGCGGCAGGCCCGGTTACGGCCATGCCCGGGGGCGTACCCGGTGAAACGGCCCGCACGGCCAGAACTCCACCGGTGAGTACCCGCGGTTGACCCCTGCCAGCGCGGGGATGAGGATGGTGTGCCAGAGGCACTCCTGCGGACCGGAAGGGAGGCCCTGGATGACCAGCGGTGAACACGGCGCCGTCATCTTGCTCGCCGGGCATGCTCCCGGCGATGCCGTGCTGATCAGGGAAGCGTTCGAGCAGGCCGTGCCCGCCGCCCGGGTATTCACGGTGAACCGCGCCGAGCAGGCGGCCGGGTTCGCGCGGCTGCCAGCCTTCCCGGGAGGCCGCCGGCCTGACCTGATCCTGCTCGGCCTCGGCCTGCCGCCCGGCGGCGGCCTGGATGTCCTGGATGATCTCAAGGGAGACCCGGAATTCTCCGCTATTCCCGTCGTGGTGCTGAGCCCCTCCCATGACCCGCACGTCGAGCAGCGGTGTTATGCCCTGCACGTGAACGCCTACATCGGCAAACCCGCCGGTGATGATGGCCTGGCCGCCGTGATCGATCAGATCATCACCTGGTTCCTCGGGGTCATAGCAACCGCCGGATCCTCATAACACTCTGCGGGCTGACCGGGACTACGTGCTTGGCAGCAGCCTCACCGGCTGCCGTGCCGCCTCAGCCGCGGGCGCCGGGCAGCAGCCGGCCGGAGTTTGGGGGCCCGGCACCCGGGTACCCCGGCTGCCATGCATGGCAGCCTGTACCGCTCGAATACTCGATTACATGGTTGACCTATGCTTTCGGCGGCGGGCGTGGCGTGGTGCTGGTTAGCTTGCCGGGTGCTGCTCAAGGTCTTCTACGTGCTCATGTGCCGTGTGCTCAGCCTGATGGTGCTGGCGTTGCGCGGTGACCGGGCGAAGGATGCCGAGCTGCTGGTGCTGCGGCATGAGAACGCGGTACTGCGGCGGCAGGCCGGCCGGATCCAGTACGAGCCAGCGGACCGGGCCTGGTTCGCCGCACTGGCACGGCTGATACCACGAAAGCGCTGGAGCGAGGTCTTCCCCGTCACGCCCGCGATTCTACTGGCCTGGCACCGCAAGCTGACCGCCAGGAAGTACGACACGAGCAAGCAGCGCAAGCCAGGACGCCAGCCAGCACACCAGAGCATCGCCCGCCTCGTCGTCCGCCTGGCAAAGGAGAATCCACTGTGGGGACACCGCAGGATCCAAGGTGAGCTCATCAAGCTCGGCGTAAATGTAGCGCCGTCCACCGTGTGGGAGATCCTGCACGCTGCGGGCATCGGTCCGGCACCTCGCCAGTCTGGCCCGACATGGCGGCAGTTCCTGGCAGCCCAGGCCGCAGGTACGCGGATCTCAGAGGGTGAACAGCGTGGCGGCGTTGTCGTGGCAGACCGCGCGGAGCCATCCGGTGGCGAGGCCGGCCTGTTCGAGCGCCTCGAGCGCGTCGGCGTAGGAGTACGGGATGTTGGGGAAGTCGGTGCCGAGCAGGATCCGGTCACCGAGGGCGGCCAGGCGCGGCAGCTCGGCGCGGGGGAACGGGGCCATCCGTTCGGCGAAGCGGGTGAACGTCATGGTGGTATCCAGCCGCACCTGGTTGTAGCGCTCGGCCAGGGTGAGGAACTCCGCGTATTCCGGCATGCCCAGATGGGCGATGACCAGCGGCAGCCGCCGATGGCGGGCGAGCAGCGCCGCGATCGGCTCCGGCCCGGTGTGCGCGCCTGGTACCGGGCCGGAGCCGCAGTGCGTGACCACCGGGATCCTGGCTTCGGCCAGCAGTCCCCACACGTCGTCCAGGAGCGGGTCGTTAGGGTCGAACTGGCCGACCTGGAGGTGGCACTTGAACACCCGGGCGCCCTGGCCGATAGCGTGGCGGACGTCGGCGGCCGCGCTGGGTTCGGCGAAGAACGTCGCGGTGTGCAGGCAGTCCGGCGTGCGCGCCGCGAACGCCGCGGCCCAGTCGTTGAGTGATCGCGCCATCCCCGGCTTGTGCGGGTACACCATCGCGGTGAACGCCCGGACGCCGAACCCGCGCATCAGGTCCAGCCGCCGCTGCTCGGTTTCCCGGTACCGGATCGGCGTCTGCCGGTACTCGGCCGGCCACCACCGGTCGGTTAACGGGCCGGACGCCTCGAAGTACGCCCACACCGCGGCGAGCAGGCGCTCCGGCATGAAGTGGGTGTGCACATCGATGAGAGAGGAGAGCCCGTTCCGCTCACGGAAGCCAGCGACCCTGGCCCGCTCCTCATCCTCAGATCGGCGCACCACCCGAGCATAGCCCGTCACCACAGGTGCGGTACAAGCCGCGGCTTACCCTGGATGTATTCGCGATACCCGGGAAGGCTGGCGGTCAGCTCGCGTTCCTCGCCGTTGATCCGTGCGGTGATGCCGGCCAGCGGAACGAGCGCGCATGTCGCCAGGCTCGCGGCGTTGCCCGTGCTCAGCCCGACTCCGGTCATTTCCAGCCACAGCCCGGTGTAGGACGGATGGCGCAGCCAGCGGTACGGGCCCGAGCTGACGACGGTCTGGCCGGGCTGGACCAGCACGTGGCGGACGAAGTGCTGGCCCAGGGTCCGGATCGCCCATTGCCGCAGGACGATGCCGGTACCGGTCACCGCGATACCGGCGATCAGCCAGTGCCTGTCCCATTTCCGGCCGGCGCTCAGGCGGGGCAACACGGCGGCTTCGGCGAGCGCGACCGCGCCCGCCGGCCACCACGTGAGCGTGAGCAGCCGCAGCGAGGCGGGGTCTCGGTCGGCGGGCGAGGCCAGCCGGGAGCGGCCGGCCCCGGACCGCCGGCGCTGGCGCAGCGCCTCCACGCCCTCTAAGGTTCCGGCCAGGTACCACATCCCGGCCGGCAGCAGGAGCCGCCGCACGCTCGGTGTCATGAGCCGAGTATCTCATCCGCCGCCGGCCCGGTGCGGGAAGCTCACGCCGGTGAGCGCTTCGCAGGCCCGCCACAGGCGGCCGGCGAGCTGCTCGTCGCGGGCGGCCCGGGCATAGCCGACCCGGCGGGGGGTGCCCCTGCTCTGCGCGGGCCCGCGGGGGCCGTAGCAGTCGCCGCCGCGGGCCCGGGGATCGGTGGCGGCGCGCAGTACCGGCAGCGCACCCCGTGCGGCGGGCTGACCGGTTACCGGGGCCGCCACCCCCATCATCCGCGCGACGATGCCACCGCCGCCGCCCAGCCGCGGTCCGCTGGTCATCAGCGCGGTGCTGCTGTAGCCGGGGTGGGCGCCGACGCTGATAGCGGCGGCGCCGGACGCGCGCAGCCGGCGCTCCAGCTCCACCGTGAACAGCGCGTTGGCCAGCTTGGACTGGCTGTAAGCCCGCCACCGGCCATAACGCTGCTCGCTGTTGAGGTCCTCGAACCGGATGGAGCCGAACCGGTGCGCCAGGCTGGTCACCGTCACCACCCGGCTGCCCGGACGAGCCAGCAGGGCCGGGAGCAGCCGCACCGTGAGCGCGAAATGCCCCAGATGGTTGGTGCCGAACTGCAGCTCGAACCCCTGCGCCGTGACCCGCCGGACCGGCACCGCGAACACCCCCGCATTGTTGATCAGCACATCCAGCCCTCCCGCACGCCCTACGAGCTGACCGGCCAACCGGGCGACCGAATCCAGGTCGGCCAGGTCCAGCGCGACCAGCTCCACCACCGCCGCGGGCACCTGCCGCACGATCGCCTCGCGGGCAGCCTGGCCCCGGCCGGCGTCGCGGCAGGCCAGCAGCACCACCGCGGCACGCCGGGCCAGTTCCAGCGCCACATGGAAGCCGATACCGGAATTCGCGCCGGTCACCAGCACGGTCCGGCCATGCTGGCCCGGCATATCAGCGGCAGTCCAGCCAGCGGCCACGACACTTCTCCGATCATCCAGACATCGACGTGGGGAGATACCACCGCCGTTCGTTAAAAAGAGATTTTTAGTCTTTTACGACGAACGGCAGTGGTTCAACCACTCCAGCACGCAGCGAGGCGACGATCGTGTCGTGGAAGGCGCGTTCGAGGTCACCGCCGGTGACGCCGAGTTCGGTGCGGCATACCGATTCGTCCACGAACATCTCGGACAGCAGCAGATCGGATACCCAGCCCGGGTCGAAGCCGTGCTCGCGCCGGGCCAGCCGGTAGCGCAGACCGGTACCGCGCAGCGCGGCGCGCACCACCACCGACGGGAGCCGGCGCACCGCGAACGGCTCCGGCCGGCCGGCCACCGCGGCCAGCCGCGCGACCAGGTCCCGCCAGGCCAGGTTCCCGTCCGCCACCGGGAACCGGCCCGCTGACCCGCGCTCGAGCGCACCGGCCGCGGCCTGGGCGACGGTTACCGCCGAGGTGACCGCCGTGCCGCCCACCGGAGCGAGCAGCGGCAGCCGCGACCGCAGCCACGGGACCGCGGGCGCCCACAACGGGCGACGGCCCGCGGCGGAACCGAACACCAGCGGAATCTCCAGCACCGCCACGGCCAGCTGATCACCGGCCTGCCCCAGCGCGAATTCCGCCTGGCTCACCCGGCTGCGGATATACGGATGCCGCTCAGCCAGCCGCCAGTGCGGATGCGACCGGTGCAGCGCGGTGAAGTAGGAGCCGCATACCACCACCCGGCGGCACCCGGCCTCCCGCGCCGCCGGCAGCAGGCGCCGCAGCGGTCCCACGTTGCCTTCGTGGAAATACCGGTCCGCGGGCGCACGCGGCACCTGCCGGTCGTCGACACCGGTGGCATAGACCACGCCATCGAAACCGGCGAGCCGTTGCGACCATTCAGTTCCAGACAGCCGCTGGACGTCACCGGGGATCGTCGTGCTCCCCGGCGCCGCCCGGCGCGCCAGCGTTCCCGCCTGGTGGCCGCGTCCGGTTAATTCCGCGACGATATGCTGGCCCAGCAGGCCGGTGCCGCCGACAACGAGAACGCGCATCCGCGTGGTCACAGATGCAGGATCGTGAGCGTGGCCGGTCCGCTGAGCCCGGAAACTGTGCCCAGCCCGAGCGGGCACAACAGGGGGTTATTGCCGCTGAGGGAGATATTAGCCACGACCCGCTGCGCGGAGTCCCCGGCGAACCGGCCGGAGATAACCGTCCCGAGGGTGGTTGCGGTGGTGAGGGTGCCTTGGGTGCTGGTCCACTGGATCTGGCTGGTCGCCGGCCCGGTCCCGCCGATCCAGCCGATGGTGTCGGTGAACGGCGGAAAGGCGGTCAGCAGGTTGACGCAGCTGACCCCGTTCAGCTGCATGCTGCTGTTGTCGATGGCGGAATCGGCGCCCGTCACGCACGAGTAACTGCTCTGGGCAGTCTCAGCGACGTTCTGCGGCTGGCTGGTCAGGGCAGGATTGAACGCGATGCTGAGGGAGCCGACCGGGCAGACCGCATCGTCGACGGCGGCATGAGCAGGTGAGCCGGCCGCGAACACCGTACCAGCGGCGGCGAGCATGACGCTCGCGACGAACATGACTTTACGCATCAGGGTATCCCCCTACAGGAGTGTCCGCAGGTACCTTCTGCGGCCCGGACCAGCGCAACCGGACCCGATCCCCGGCGCGGCGCGCACTGGATACCCGCCCGCTGAGGCGGCCTTCGGTCCTAATGCACTCCGGGTAATCCGCACGACAATAGACGAACACCCGGCACCGCCGGCGGGCAAGACACCCCAGGGCGATAATTGCGTGACCATGACGCTAGCCCGGTATTACCCTGATAGCTCTTGACCAGTACCTGTGGACAGGAATCGCTGCGCACGGATGTAGCTTTCGGTTGATATGTCACTATTTGCGTGCTACGCAAGCGCCGCATCGTCGCTCACTTGCGTTTAATTCACGCTTTACGGTGGCTTTGTAGGACTATTGCCCTACAAAGCCACCACGGAGTGTAAATTAAGCAATTTAGTCGCCCTGCCGCCATATGCCACTGGGACAAAAGGGGCCTTTAATCCCGCGGAGATAGGTCACGCAATCGACTATTGAGCGGCACAGGTCGATGAGGTCCTGGCCGGTATCGGCGTCAGCGAGGGGACCACGAGAATCAGCGATCCGGATATTTCATAAAATAATAAGGAATACCTGCGGCGGCCACGCTGGCAAGACTCCAGGGAACAATAGTTTCGTTACTCCGGCGTTAGGCCGATCTAACTTTCAGGCCGCCTGGACGGAAAACATAGACAAATAACAAGGCGGCTGCATAACGTGAAATGTATGCCATCTTCCCGGCGCCCGCCCACAGCGGGCGGCCCCCTGCCGCCAGTCTGGGCGAGCCGCCGGGCCCCTAGCGAAGGAACATGCCATGAAACTCACGATACTGCTGGGCGCCGCGGCCCTGGCCCTGGCGGTGGCCTCCGCCGCGCCCGCCGCCGCGGTCGCGCCCGCCAGCCCGGCTGCCGCCGCCGCAGCGCTGCCGCTAGGCCCCTTCCAGCTCCAGGACAACGACGGCGATTGCGCCGATGCGCGCCTGAACGACGTGGGCTATCACATAGGGGTGCTAATGGACGCCTGCGATCCGCTGATCCTCAGCGAGCAGTTCACCTACGACCCGCTGACCCTGCAGATCCTCTCCGTCGGCCAGCCCGGCAACTGCCTTCAGGCAATCCTCAGCCGGGCCCCCGGCGTCAACTGGCTGCCCTGCGACGCGTCTAACGTCAGCCAGAGGTGGCAGGCCATCGGGCCCGACCAGTTCGGCCGGTACTACATCTGGACCACACTGCTCGGCCAGAAGACATACATGCAAGGCGACGCCCCCGTCCTGCAAGCATCCTTCGGGCCCGGTGTGAACATCGGCAACCTGTTCCGGTTCCTGCTCCTGTAACCCCGCCGCCCCGGCACGTCGCCCCCGCCGCCCTTCCCGGGGCGGCTGCCGGGCCGGATTCAGTGAGACAGGGCCGATTTATCGGCGACAGGACATTTACTGGTCGTTGTGGCCGAATAGTTCTTGGCCGTCGTTTGTCCCGCGACGCGCAAGCCGGCCCGCTGTCATTCAGTACGGCCCGTTTAATGGCTTTGCCACTTGATCTGGCCCGGGCATGATTCTTGCAGCTGATGCGGCTGCGCGCCGGCTACCGATGACAATGAGCGACGAATCGCCTACGTTGAGGCATTGACCGTCCGTTCCGTCCCCAAGGGAGCCGACATGTCCGAGCCAGGCCATCGTCCCGCAACCATCCCAGGCCGTCCCGCACGACGCGGGCTCGCCGCACTGGCCGCGACACTGCTGCTGCCCGGCGGCCTGTACGCCTACACGACCGCCGCCGCGCCGGGCGCGCACGCCGCCGCCACCATGGGCGCCGCCCTGCTGGTCGAGATCAACCCCGGCGACACCAGCGTCGGCCTGGCCACCGTCAGCACCACCGTCACCTACACCTGCACCGACACCAGCGCCCCCGGCGGGCACGCCCAGCTCCGGGTCGACTTCGACCAGGCCGGCAACGACACCAGCGGCGAGCTCAGCGTCCCCTGCGGCACCGCCGACACCGGCAAGTCCCAGACCGTCACCGCCGTCCAGGTGGGCATGAGCGGCAGCCGGGAAGTCACCGCCGCCGCCACCCTCGACGACGGCGACGCCACCGCCTCCAGCGACGCCGACACCGTCAGCGGCCAGTCCACCCTCGACCCAGGCGAGTCCGTGACTTTCCCCGGCGACGGCACCGTCACCGCCACCGGCACCTATGACTGCGCGGCCGGCACCGGGGTCGGGGCGATCATCGTGTCTGCCAGCCAGGAAAACACCAGCACCGACATCGCGGCCGGCACCGCCGTCATCGCCGCCCCCACCTGCGACGGCACCAGCCACGCCTACACCGTCACCATCGCCAGCAGCAACCCCGGCGGCACCTTCTCCTCCACCGACCCCGACGTCTCGCTCACCCAGACCGAAACCAACATCGTCGCGGGTATCGATCTCGTCCAAGAAGGTTCAGTCCTAGCTCTTTATGACTGATGACCCGCCGCCCGGGCCAGCTGCGCAGGCAATGACCTTACCGGCCCACCAGCCGGCAGCCACCGCGCACACCCCACGGGCCGTGCCCGCGCGGGACCGGCCGCTCCGGCACGGTCCCGCGCAACATCAACGGCAGAACGCAGACCTGCCCTCTGCCACCTTATGTAGGCCCACCCAGCTCAACGCCGACCCACCGGGCCGAGATGTGTGTCACCGGACAGTTGTCCTGTGCCAGCGAAAGTTCCTTTTTGTCATTGAATCTTCCTCGCCTGTGTTTTCTGCCATTCGAGTTTGCTCAATTCGTGACCGTCTGCGCCGGAGCGCGTCCCACAGTCTCCTGTATCGCCGACGGCTGCCAGTGTCAGACTTAGGTTGCGGGCGGCCTTGTGAAGGTGAGGACTACTCTGCGAGTCGCTGCCGGGACGGGGTGATGGATGCCGTGCTTGAAAACCACGTACAGATGTCGGTCGGGAACGACACATTGATGAAAACGGCTGCCTCGGCACACGGGCATCCCACTGAGCGTCCCGCCTAGCTCCGGCTCTCCGCTGGTGATCATGTTATTAATCGATCGTTATCTAGACAGTCACGCTGAGTGTCGACCGGAACGTGGCGTGATTCTCGACGGTATCTAGCCTCGATGTGTAAGCCTTTGTATGTCCGGCGCTGATTGGAATTCGGTGTCCACGCAGTGTTGGACCCGGCCTGCTGCGGTGGGAGGCTTGGAGAGTGCTTGTCAGCATATTGAGCGTGGGAGGGGCGAGGCGATGCGGTGGCTGCGATGGCTGGTGGCGGTGACCGCGACGGTCGCCGTGTTGGGGGCGTGCCTGTGGCTATTCAGGTTCGCATCGTGGTCATGGATGCCCCACGCGACGGCCGATCGCTGGGTGGTGGCGGCGGCATTTGCTTCGGTCACCGCCGGCGCGACTCTCGCAGCCGGCGCCTGGTGGGCAGGCCGGGAGACCCCACAGCAGGCAGACCTCGCAGCAACGGAGCAGGGACGCCGGACCGATCAACGGGCCTGGGCGTGGCGCAGCCAGATCACCCAGGTAGCCGGGGACCAGCACACCACCGAGAATTAGCCTCGATGGGACGCCGGACCGATCAACGGGCCTGGGCGTGGCGCAGCCAGATCACCCAGGTAGCCGGGGACCAGCACGTCTACCCGCCGGGCAGCAGGCCGGCGCCTCGTCCGCCAGCGGCGTTGCCGGCGGCCCCGGAGCGCCTGGTCGGCAGGGATGGTGAGATTCAGGAGCTGCTGGAGCTGCTCGATCCGCGGCGGGAGGCACCGACGGTGGTGGTCATGGCCGGGTTGCCGGGGGTGGGCAAGACCGCACTGGCGTTGCATGCCGCGCATGAGGCTGTGTCCGTCCGCAACTGGTTCCCCGGAGGTGCGCTGTTTGCCAACCTGCGCGGCTATGACCCTGACGGGCAGCTCACGGCCGGGCAGGCGCTGGACGAGCTGCTGCGGCAGCTGGCTGTGGCCGACGCTGACCTGCCTCCAGCCGGGGAGCGGATCGCACGGTACCAGTCGGAGCTGGCGTACCTGGCCGATGCCGGGAAGCCGGTGCTGCTGGTCGCGGACGACGTCTCTATCGCCGCCCAGGTTGAGGCGCTGGTCCCGGCCCGCGGTGAGCACCGGCTGCTGGTGACCTCCCGCGATATGCTAGCCACCATCCCGGCCCGGTTGATCAACCTTGACGTGATGCGGCCAGCAGCTGCGACCGGCCTGATCACCCAGGTCCTAATTCAAGCGCGGCCCGATGACCGGCGTTCCCGCGACGAGTCGGCCGCGTTGCAGCAAGTAGCCGAGTTGTGCGGTCGGCTCCCGCTTGCGTTGCAGATCACTGCCGAGATCCTCAAAGCCGATCCGGGATTGCCGGTTACCGCGATGGCGGCCGAGTTGCGGGACGCCTCGACCCGGCTGGCCAGGCTGTCCCGCGGCGACGGCGGTGACCGGCCGGGGGCGGTGCGTGCTGCGTTCGAGGCGTCCTGCCGCCGACTGACCGCTGAGCAGGCGCGGCTGTTTCGGCTGCTGGCACTCAACCCAGGCCCCGATGTTGCCACCGCCGCCGTCGGCGCGCTGGCCGGTGTCCCAGCCGGACAGGTCCGTCCCCTCCTGGCGGCGCTTGCCCGGACCAGCCTTGTGACTGAACAGCCCGTTGGCGGCAACCGGTGGCAGATGCACGACCTGATCCGTTTGTACGCAGGAGAACTCGCCAGCGACGCGTCCCGCCAAGACGAGGCCAGGGCGGCCCTCGGCCGACTGTTCGAGCACTACCTGGACACTGCGGCCGCCGCCAACGCCTACTTCCAGGCCGTGCCCGGTCAGGCCGTCTCAGCCCGCTTCGACGGCCGCGGCGATGCGCTCGCCTGGCTGGACATCGAACGGCCCGCCCTCGTCGCCGCAGTCGCCCTCGCCGCCGCCGCCGGCCACGCGCGTACAGCGGTATCCCTGGCCTCGTGCCTAGTCGCCTTCCTTGACTGGCGCCGCCACTTTGACGACATGATCATGACCGGGCAGGCAGCCGCCGATGCCGCACGGCGCGGCCGGGACCGCCAGGGCGAACTCACGGCGCTGAGCATCCTTGGCGGTGCCCTGGAGAGGATGCGCCGGTTCGAGGAGGCCGTCGCCGCCCACCAGCAGGCTCTTACCATCAGCCGCGAACTCGGCGACCAGCACCGCGAAGCCGGCGCGCTCAACGACCTCGGCCTGGCCCTGCACGGCGTGCGCCGGTTCGAGGAGGCGATCGCCGCCCACCAGCAGGCTCTTACCATCAGCCGCGAACTCGGCGACCGGCACCGCGAAGCCGCCGCGCTGTGCACTCTTGGCAATGACCTAGCGGAGCTGCGCCGGTTCGAGGAGGCTGTAGCCGCCCACCGGCAGGCGGCTGGCATCACCGGCAAGCTCGGCGATCGGCTCGCCGAAGCCAGGGCGCTGGAAGCCCTCGGCAATGACCTGGAGCATGCGCGCCGGTTCGAGGAGGCGATCGCCGCCCATCAGCAGGCTCTTACCATCTACCGCGAGCTGAGCGACCAGCACGGCGAAGGCACGGCGCTGAACGACCTCGGCGTAGACCTGAAGGAGGTGCGGCGGTTCCGAGAAGCCATCGCCGCCCACCAGCGGGCCTGCGAACTTCTCGCCGAAACGGGCGACCAGCACGGCGAAGCAGCTGCACTGACCAATCTCGGCAATGACCTAGTGGATGTGCGCCGGTTCAAGGAGGCCGTCACCGCCCACCAACAGGCCGCCGACATTAGCCGCAAGCTCGGCGACCGGCACGGCGAAGCCATGGCGCTGGGCAACCTCGGCGCCGCCTTGGTGGATGTGCGCCGGTTCAAGGAGGCCGTCACCGCCCACCAACAGGCCGCCGACATTAGCCGCAAGCTCGGCGACCGTTACCGCGAAGCCATCGCGCTGCGCAACTTGGCCAATACCCTAGGGCGGATGGGCCGGTTCGAGGAGGGCATCACCGCGTGCCAGCAGGCCGTCGGCATCTACCGCGAACTCGGCGACCGGTACGGCGCAGCCACCGCGCTCAACGACCACGGCGTCACCCTGAGACGGATGGGGCGATTTGACGAGGCCACCACCGCCTGCCGCCGAGCCGCCACCCTTTACGCCGAGACCGGCGACCGGAACGGCGAACGCACGGCGCTGAACAACCTCCGCCTCGCGCTGCGCGGCGTGCGCCGGTTCGACATGAAGACCATATGGTACCTGCTCATGAGAAAGGAGCGAAAGCCAGATCCACCGGGGAAAGCGGTCGGCGGGTCGGCGGGAAGCACGTGAACCAACGATCTGACCTGATTCCCGGGGCGATCTCCATGTTGTAATCGAACGATTCTCGAAATGGTCACCTGCGGAAGCTAGATGAACGTGGCGCCCGCCCCGTGACCGTTATAAAAGGTGTTGCAAAGTCGGCGTATCCAGCAACCTACCGGCACCGTTTCTTGTACAGCCCAGGTGGCTGTACTGGTCGAGAACTCTGCTACTGCGCTTGATCTGGTGTTTCATGCTGGCTGCTGGTATTCGTTGATCAGCCCTGCGAGCCTGGGCAGACGCTGGATCTGGTCGGTGCGGACAGGGAAGGGCAGCACGTCCGGATCGTCATCTGGTGCGCGCAGGCTCATGCCGTGGCCTTGATGGCTGCGCCCGGCGTTGTAGTGTGCGACGTACTCGGACAGGACCGCGCGCAGGTGGCGTTCCCCGGCGATCAGCATCCGGTCCGTGCACTCGGTGCGGGCGGTTCGCACGAAGCGCTCCGAATGAGCGTTCATCCGGGGAGCCTGAGGTGCGGTGGGCAGCACGCTGATCCCGATCGAGCTGAATACGGCGTCGAACGCGGCGGTGAACTTCGCGTCGCGGTCCCGGATCAGATGGGTGAACCGGTGACCGGCCTCCTCGAGGTCGGCGGCGAGATTGCGGGCGAGCTGGGTGACCCAGGCAGCTGTGGGGTGGGCCGTGATCCCGAGCAGGTGCACCCGCCGGGTCCCGGTCTCGATGACGAACGCGACATACAGGCGCTGCAGCGTCAGCGCGCAGTCGACATGGAAGAAGTCCGTGGCCAGCAGCGTGGCAGCGTGGGCCCGCAGGAAAGTACGCCAGGAGTCGTCGCGGTGCACCGGTGGCGGGACACGGTGAGCGCGCAGGATCTTGCGGATAGCGGAGGCCGCGACCCGGTGCAGCTCGCCCTGGATGCGCACTGCTCCCCAGCGGCGGTTCTCCCGCGCTAGCTGCACGATCAGCGTGACGAGCTCATCCGGGATCGGCGGTCGTCCCGGTGCCCTGGGCTGGCGCCATTTCGCTGCGACCAGGCGGCGGTGCCAGCGCAGCAGCGTGCCCGGGATCACGATCCTGCACGACCGCAGCGCCTTCGGCAGGATCCGGGTGAGCGCGGCAAGCACCGCCCGGTCACTCCAGGACAGGCGCGGCCTGGGATTGGCCCGGCGCAGTATCGCGACCTCGTGCCGCAGCGCGAGTATCTCCGCATCCTTGGCTGACGAGGAGCGGGCCAGCAACGTGAGCCAGGTAAACACGGTCACCATCAGCCGGTATACCAGCACCACGGACATGGACGTCGATCATGTCGAGGTCGTAGCCCCAGGTCAAACCCGGCAGCCCAGTATTCGACCACTACAGGGCGGATAGCTTCTCCGCGCTGGGGAAGTCGTCCGGGGAGATGACCTTGTTCTGGATGATCGAGAAGAAGATCTCGTCGGGAGGTCGCATGTGATGAGTGGCGCTCGTCGAAGGGAGACCGGCTGATGTCGGTGACGTAGCTCCCGGTCCAGTGCGCAAGGACCGTCCCGCCCCGGTGTGCGCTGGGTAACTGCAGGGTGCGAAGCCTGGGGAAAGACCCAAGGGCTCCCGTTCCACCCGGGGACGACCACAGGCTGGGGAAGGGCGGACGGTGAACGCAAGTGAATCCTCGATGACGCCTCGTCATTAGCACTTCCGCCGGTGGGGCATGCCGGTACTCGTGGGGGTGCCGCCGAGCCTGTAGGTGCCGAACTGCCAAAATTGCCTACGGCCTTTGACCTGCAACGCCGCAGCCCGGCTCACGGTCTGCGCCAAGGTTGGCGACACCTGCAGGCGTTACACGTGAACCAGTATCAGATCCCGGTTGACCTTGGCGATGTCCGCGTCGTCTGAGGTGAGCACGGCGTGCCCGCGTTCGGCGGCAGCCAGCGCCACATGCACATCGACGATGTCCGGATGGGACACCTGGCCGATCGTGACGCCGATCTGCCTAGCCCGCTCAGCCGTAAGCTCGTCGATAACCACCGGACTGCCCCGTCGCAGCCCCGCACCCACCAGGCGGCCGACGTTAGCTTGCCGCGCCGTTTCGCGCCACACTTGAGCGATCACCGTGCGCGGCAGGACAACCTCGATCGTTCCGTGCAGGGCCTCGTTCAAGATGCCGATCATGAACGCGGACCTCCGTTCCAGGGCAATGAACGCCCCGGCGTCGAATACGAAGCCTCTCACGCGGCGTCCGCTGCCCTGGCCGCCAGGTGCCTGCGGTAGGCTTTGTCGGCACTGCGGAGAGCCTCCTCAAGGCGCACCTTCGCCTGCTCGTCAGGTTCACCAGCCTCCGCGCGCAGATCCGCGACCAGAGCCTCCAGCCGGGACCTAGCCTCCAGAACCGCCAGGCCCTCGGCGATCAGCGCCGACACCGATTCCGCCCTGCCCTCCTCCACCTCACGGGACGCCCATTCGTACAGTTCGTCCTTCAGCGAGATGCCGATCTTCTTGGTCATACCTCAATCATACCAATGGGTCATTCCGTAGTCACACCGGATGCCGCGCCTCACGGCATTCGCGGGCCGCGCGATGCCAAACCTGCGCCAGGGCTGTAGGGCTGCAGGCCGCAGACCAGACGTAACGCCGCAGGCCAGAGACATGGCTGAGTTTTGGAACCCTGCAGGCTCTGCCTGCGGAGATTACGCATCGTATCCGTCACTTCCGGCCAGCTTGAAGTGTCGCGAAGGCGAACGGCAACATCGTCCCCATAGGTCTAGACCTATTGGTCTAGACCTGCACCGGGCTTGTTTGCTCCATGTTTGCTCGGATGTCGCGGCACGGGCCGGCAGGACCCGGTACTCACGCCACTCCCCTTCGCCGGGTTGCGGTACAGCTCCGCATGTCATGACATCAGTGTGTCGCGAGTTCTCTTTGGTGTGCCCCAGAGCAGCGGACTCTTAATCCGCGGGTTCGGGGTTCGAGTCCCTGGCGGCGCACCCGGTCTGACCTGGGGTTTCACGACTCCAGGTCTTTATTTTTGATCTTGTGTGGGGCCGCGCTGAGGCCAGCCTGGGGCCGCGAGCCACTCGAAATATCCGCTCATTCGGCCACGTCTGGCTCCTCAGGAGCGTGCCTTGCGTACCGGCACGCCGGTAACCGGCGGTCTGCGCGTGCTCGCCGGGGTCTGTTCGGTTAGCTTTCTCGTGTCTGGGTCGGCGACGCGTGTGCCGGGTCCGGCGTGGTGTGGTTATCTGCGGGAGCTGGTCATCGCAGGCGGGTGCGGCGCCGCCCAGGGGCCGCCGATCAGCCTCTACCAGGTAACGGTCCGGTACTGGTTCACCCGGGACGGCGGGGCCGGCACGGTCAACGCGACCTGCCAGTACGCTCAGGTCGGCTGTTCGATCGCACCCGGCTCAGGTCAGCACCCCGTCGAGCACCGGGGCGGCGGACGCGCACGGCGCCCAGCCCACCCCGGCGACCTTGTCCGTGCCCGAGGTGCCGAACACTCTGGCCAGCGACGGCCTCGGCATCTTCAGGACTCGTAACTTTGTCTAGACAGCGACCCAGAAAGCGTCGCCATCCAGTATCCGGTTGGCCTGATAGAACGAGCTGATGTATCCGCCCTGGGCGGACTGCTCACTGGGCGGGACTATGGCCGTGCCCCAGTCGGGCTTCTGAGTCCGCGAAGCGCCCTCCAGCGTTGTCGCGAAGGGGTATTCGTCGCAGCTTCCGGGCGCCGGACCGACATAGGGGTAGCTGCCGCCCGGCCGTGGCTTACGGCTGGGCGGGCAGGCGGTGCTGTTGTTGGCGTTCTGGATCGTCGGGTCGGTGGTGCGGTGCAGCGGGTACGCCGGAGAATAGCTGGGGTTGCCATAGTGGTGCGGCCCCGCGGCCTGGATGCTCGCGATGTTCGCGTCAATCGCGGGAAGGAGCGTCATCGTGGTGAGGGTCGGCGTGTAGGCGGGCACCACACAGCCAGGGTAGGCGGCGACCTCGTCATCACAGCGATAGGTCAGCGAGCCGAAGCTGAAGGAGACCGGCCCGTTGGTCGCGATCGGGTTATGGAATACCCAGGTGTAGCTGCTCGACGTGGAATCGACGGTGGTCGTGCTGTCGGAATATGACACGCTGCCCGTGAGGTTCGAGCCGTCTTCCACCGGGCTGGGCTCGAAATGATTGGTAGCCCTGCAGCTCCCGCCGCACGACACGGACAAAGCGATAGTCGTACCCGAGTCAGCGTCGCCCGCGGCGCTGGTCACGAGGAATTCGTCGCTCTCGGCGAATGTGCTAGTCACGGCGCTCAGCGCTATGTCATGGGTGATCTCGAAGGTCAGATCACCCGTTTCGACCATCTCGCCGGTCTCCGGATCGAGCGTGTAGAGATAATATTCGCCCGCGACGATGGCACACATGTCGAATCGATCGTAATACCACTGCTCGAAGCCGCAGACGGGACTCTGGCTCGTGGCGTTCCGTGCCGTCCGGGTGCCGACGGCCGCGGGCTGGACGCAGGACACCGTGAGCTGCCCTTGGCCGACGAGTCGCCGTGCGCGGGCCTGGCTCGCCAGTTGTGGTGCCTGGGTCCGCAGCTGAGCGCAGGTGTCAGGGATCACCGGGCCGCGACCGGTGGCCAACGGCTGGGCTGCCGCCGGTGTGGCGACGGCCGGCGTGGCGGCACCGGCCGCGATGAGCAATCCGCAGCAGGCGGTGACTACCACTGCCGTTCTGGCCAGCCGCGTCGGACGTCTCATGGGATTTTCCTTTCGGGCGGGTGGGGGAGGTCGCTCGGATAGCCACATCGGACCACAGCCACCCACAGCGAGCATGAGTGAAAACCCCCAGACCGGACGGCCCGAGCGGAGGTGGTCAGCGCCCGTCCAGCTCCGTCGTCGCCTCTGCCTTCGCCTCGGCGAGAGCGGCGGCCACCGCTGCCCGCGAGGAAACGCCGATCTTGCTGAAGATGCTGGACAGATGCTTTTCCACGGTCTTGACGCTCACCCGCAGGTGCTGCGCGATCTCGCGATTTCCGCGGCCTTCGCGGACCAGGCCGGCTACCTCCAGCTCACGCGGGGTCAGGGCGGACAGGCCGATCCCGAGGCGGTCGCGGTCACCGCGCGGCACCCGGGCCGCCAGCCGCCGCTGCTCACGGACGGCGCGGCGGTGCATGAGTGGTGCGCCGCAGGCGGCGAAGCACGCCTGGGCGCGGCGGAGTTCGGCCCGGGCCAGCACCGGGTCCGAGAGGGTGGCACCGGCAATCAGCTGGGCACGTCCGGTGTGGATGGGGGACCCGGCCCGATCGAACGCCGCGGCGGCCGCCAACGCCAGCCGCGCTGCCGCCGACGGGTCGGAGCAGGCCAGCACTTGCGCGCGAGCCAGCATGGCGACGCCGGAACGGCAGGGGAGGCCAAGCCCAGCGGCCGCTTCCTCGGCCCGGTCTGCCCAGGTCGCGGCCTGCGCGATGTTCCCTCGGGCCAGTTCGGCCCGCACCAGGACCTCGAACCAGGAAACCCGCTGCCAGGGATCCAGCGCCTCGAGCCCAGGGCCGCCGGCTGAGCCAACGATCAGGTCGACGCACCCGGCCGCGTCGCCGGTGAGCAGGCGGGGCAGGGCGCGGGTGATCCCGGCCAGGGTGGGAAACCACTGGCCGAGCGGGCCGGCCACCGCGACCGCCTCGTCGCTGGCCCGCAGCGCCAGGTCCAGGTCGCCGGTCCAGGTGGCGATCCAAGCCTGGGCGGCGAGCGCGACCGTGTAGAGCTCGTCGCTGCCGGAAAACAGGGCCGCGTCGACCGCGTCCTCGCAGCAGGCGGCGGCCTCCGGCAGGCGCCCCAGCCACCACAGCGCGTCGCTGCGGCAGGACAGCAGCAGGGGGAGCATGGCGGCCTGGCCCGCGCCGCGGACCGCAGTCAGCGCCCGGTCAAGGTGGTCCACGGCGGCGTGATAGCGCTCGAAGTTGAGCTCGCTCCAGGCCAGCCACATCAGGGCATCCAGGTACCGCACTACCTCAATGCCCGGTGCGGCGTCGACGACCGCGGCCGCCTCGTCGAGCACCGCCGCCGTCCGGGCCTGGTCCTGGGCGCTGAAGTCGGCCATGGCGAGGAAGGCGAGCGCCGAGGCGTACACCGGCTGGTTGCCGTGCTCACGGGCGCCCTGGAGTGCCCGGCGCGCCCATACGCTGTTGGCCGCGAACTCCCCGCGCATCATGCTGCCGGACGCGAGTTCGAGCTGGAGTTCGGCCCGCTCTGCCGAATCCTGATCCGGAAGCCGGTCCAGCTCACCGAGGAGCAGCGCCCTGGCGTCGGCGTGGCGGCCGAGCAGCCGCTCCAGCCGGGCGCAGAACGTCACCGCGCGGGCCCGCGCAGCGGGCAGGTCAGGCGGCAGCAGCATGAGCAATTCGCGCAGGCTGTCGCGGCTTTCCCGTAGCTGTCCGGCGGTTCCCTGGGCCCGCGCGAGCTGCCACAGCAGCTCAAGCCTCGGCGGCGCGTGACCGCCGTCGTCGTGCAGCCGCAGCACTGCCTGGAGCCAGCGTGCCGCCGCCGCGGGCGCTCGTCCCTCCGCGTCCCGCGCCGCGTCGAGCAGCGTCTGGATCGCGGCGTCGTCATCCGCCTGGGCCACCTGCTCGACATGCGGGGCCCGCGCCATTGGCGGGGCGTCGGCCCGTTCCAGCGCCGCGACGGCGCGGCGATGCGCGGCGAGCCGCCAGCCAGGGCCGATCGACTGGTAGACGACATGGCGCACCAGCGGGTGGCGGAACCCGAACCGGCGCGGCGTGTCACCGGGACGGGCCAGGTCATGCGCGACCGCCTCGTCGATGGCCCGCAGCACGTCCCGCTCAGTAAGCCGCGCGATCTCGGCGACACGCTCGGGCAGGAACGGATCTCCCGCTACCGCCGCTGCCTGCAGGGCCAGTCGCGCGGGCGCGCTCAGTGCGGCGAATTCGGCCAGAACGGCCTGTTGTACCTGTGCCGGGAGTTCGGCGACGTCCGCGGGGGCGTCGCCCAGCGGGCTGCCACGCTGGCCGTGATCCAGACGGGCCAGCGCGAGCAGGTAGAACGGATTTCCTCCGCTGGCGTCGTACAAGGCGCTGCGCCGGGCTGGGCCGATGGACTCGCCGAGGAGCAGGTCCGCGTTGCGGCGGCTGAGGGGGCCAAGCAGGATACGGCTTATCGCCGTGCCGTAGCGGTCGGCGGCCAGCGCGCGGACCAGCTGCACGCTAGCTTGCCGTGGCCGGTAGGCCAGCACGACGAGCACGGGCGCGCGCGGCGGATGCCGCACCAGGTAGGCGATCATCTCGGTGGTGGGCTCGCTGCTCCAGTGCAGGTCATCCAGGAGCAGCACCAGACCCTGAGGAGTAGCCAGCGCGGTGAGCAGCTCACGCACCGCCCGGTAGAGCTGATAACGTTCCCCGCTCACCAGCCCCGGGCCCGCTGCGGGATCGGTCAGCGCACCCAGCGCCGGGAACACGGGTGCGAGCAGGTCGACCCGGGTGCCGCCGGCGCGCAGACGGGCCAGGAAGCCGGCGGGCAATCCAGCGAGATAACCGTCTAGAGCGTCGATCATGACGCCGAACGGCTGTTCCTGGCCGAACTCCGCCGCGCGGCCGGAAAGCGCGAGCCGGCCGCTCGCCTGGGCGCGTGTGCCGAGGTCGGCAAGCAGGCTCGTCTTGCCGATGCCCGGGTCGCCGGTAACCTCGGCGAAGCTCGCGGATCCGGCCGTCAGTCCGGCCAGCAGTTGCCCGAGCCGCTCACGTTCTGGTTCTCGGCCGATCATATGAGTACCTTGCAGCAGACAAGGGTCTTGCCGCCATGTCCGTCAAGCACGTCGCCGAGTAGCCGTCGATGTGGCGCGGAACTCGTGCAGCCGCTGACATGCGAGGTCACGCAAGGCCGACGCTCGTCACGCGGCCGACCAGGGAGAAGGAAAGGCCTCTGACCGGCGTGAAGCCCCGGCCCGGATCTGATCACCAACGTCCTGCCGCCTCCGGGCGCCTCGACCAGATCGCATCCCATTATGGTACCGTGTTGGTATGAGCACACAGATCGCCGTGCGGCTACCCGATGACATGGTGAAGTTCGTCGATCATCTTGTAGAGACGGGCCGCGGGTCCAGCCGGGCGACGGTCATTATGCGGGCACTCGAGCGGGAGCGTCGTCACGAAATGGCCGTCCGGGATGCCGCCATTTACGCCGGATCGGGCGAGGACAGTGACATGGTTGATCTCGTGCGATACCTCTCGGGGCATCCTGTGGACCTGGATCAGTGAGGCCGATCCACATCGCGCACCTGGACAAGGCACGCCCGGTTCTGGTACTTACCCGGGAGCTGGTCGTCCCGGAGCGAACGCAGATAACCGTCGCGCCAGTTACGTCTACGGCGCGCGGCCTGTCCGTCGAGATCCCGGTCGGGCAAGCCAACGGCCTCGACCATGATTCGGTGGTGAACTGCGACAATATAGTCACGATTCCGAAGACGGCCATCGGCGAGCGGATCGGGTACCTGCTGCCAGCGCAGGAGAAAGCGCTGACAGCCGCCATCTGCGCCGCCTTCGACCTCGAATGAGCCGACAGGAAGGAACGTCACCCGCTTCTCACATCCGGGACCGTCCCGAGGCTGTGACCTCGGGTCAATCCGGGTCCGGAACGCTGATTCGCCTATCACGAACCAGCATGACGGAGGATGCTCGCGGGCGGGATGTTCCTGAATGTTACCTGAAAGCGCCGACCCTCCCTGATCTCTGGCTGGCTCGGCTTGTACCCGGCCAGTAGCGCCACCGTCCGTTCATTATTAAGTGCCTTTCAGCCGAACGGCGGTGGTTCCTCGTCCAGGGATCTACGCGCTTCTCCGCATCGCTCTTCGGCGAAGGGTCTTCCCGTCAAACTTGATATCACGAAGAACCGGCCCGCGACTCCGCTTGGCGCGCGAAGTCAAGGTAGCCTGTGCGCATTGCGGTCACAAGATCACCCAGAGTCAAAGTTCGGGCCGCCGGCGCCGACGGCCCGTTAAGAGAAGGGACGCCTGCACCTCGAGAATGTGACAGGTAGCCGTCATGTCCGTAAAGACCGTGTCGCCGGAGGCTCCCGCGGCGCCATCTCGTGCGCCTGGACATCCTCCAGGCGCACGACCTCAACATCACCTCAGGATGACCTTGGGAGAGAAACCGCCATGGCCGAGCAGAGTCGTTCGGGAAAGAGATCGCACGACCAGGAAACCGGGTCGCGCGGCCAGCTGAACCGCCGCCGGTTCCTCGGCTATCTGGTCGCCGCGCCGACGCTTGCCGTCGCGGTCAGCTGGACCGCCGACCTGGTCAGTCCGCAGCAAGCGGAGGCTGCGGTGCCCTCCCCGCCGCAGCCAGAGGAGATCTTCGACCTGGGCGACATGCAGGATCTCGCCGCCGCCCCCACGAGCGGCCTGATCACGGTCGTGGTCAACGAGGATGGCACCGCCAGCTTCGCGGTACCGCGGGCCGAAGTCGGCCAGGGCATGACCACGGCGATCGCGATGATGGTCGCCGAAGAACTCGACCTCCCGCTCGGCAAGATCACCATCACCCTGGCGGACGCGCGGCCGGAACTCCTGATGAACCAGCTCACCGGCGGGTCCAACTCCATGCGGAGCATGTACGTCCCGGTCCGGACAGCCGCCGCGATCGCCCGCCAGCGGCTCGTCGACACCGCGGCCGCCAAGTGGAACGCGGACGCGACACGGCTGACCACCAAGGACGGCGTCGTGACCGAGCCAGACGGCCAGACGGCCACCTACGGTGAACTCGCCGCCGCTGCCGCCGCCGACACGACCATAAGCGTGACTGCCCAGCTCAAACCGGAATCGGACTTCACTATCCTCGGCACCCCGCAGAGCCGCATAGACGCCCCCGACATCGTCACCGGCCGCAAGCAGTTCACCATGGATCTGCAGGTACCCGGCGCCAAGCCCGCCATGGTGGCCCGGCCGCCGACGATCAACGGCACGGTCGTGTCCGTCAACAACGAACAGGCAGTGCTGGCCATGCCGGGCGTCACCGACGTCGCCGTGCTCCCGCACGGCGTGGCCATCAGAGCGGAAACGTTCGGCCAGTGCATCGACGCTATCCAGGTGATCGACGTGACGTGGCAACCGGGCACCGTGGCCGGGCAGTCGGATGACACGGTTGAGGCACAGCTCGAAGCCGCCCTCCCGGACCTGACAGCGCCGCTATCCCTGATCGCGGATTCCGTCGACGCCAAGTTCTTCTTCGCATTCGCCAGCAACAGCCCGCTCGAACCGGACATCGCGATCGCCGACGTCCGCTCTGACAGCGCCGAGATCTGGAGCAGTCTCAAGGCGCCGATCGTCGCGCAGGGGGAGATCGCCGCCGTGCTGGGCCTGCCCGTGGACGCAGTCACGGTGCACGTGACAGAAGGCGGAGGCTCGTTCGGGAGACATCTGTTTCATGACGCCGCTTTGGAAGCCGCCCAAGCCTCCCAGAAAATGGGCAAGCCGGTAAAGCTGTCCTGGTCTCGTACCGACAACTTCCGGCAAGGCCGCACCCACCCGATGTGCGTCTCCCGCGTCCGGGCCTCGTACGCCCTCGGCAACGTGCTCACCTACGAGCAACGGCACACCAGTGTGCAGACGGCCTTCGGGCACGGGTTCGGCGACATGGTCACGGCGACCGCGTCGAAGCTGCCCGTCGCCGGCGGCCTGACCCTCTCGCAGACGATCTTCGAGCTCACGCAGTCGTCCCCGTACGACTTCGGGGTCACGATCCAGGCGCTGAACGAGATCCCGCTGCAGTTCAACACCGGCAGCATGCGCAACATCTACTCCCCCAACGTGGTGTGCGCGCAGGAACTCGTCGTCGACCAACTTGCAGGCAAGATGGGACAGGACGCGGTGCAGTTCCGCCGCAACTTCCTCAAGGACGAGCGACTGCTCGCGGTGATGAACAAGGCAGCGGAAGCAGGCGACTGGGGCAAGGCAATGCCGCCACAGACGGCCCAGGGGATCGCGGTGCACAGCGAGTATCAGGGCGCGATCGCGGTCCTGGCCGAGATCGACTGTACCCCGGCGACAGTCAACAGACCGATCACCGACGGCGTGACCGGCTCGCGCGTGACGAAGGCCCTGGTCGTCGTAGACGCCGGGTTCGCCATCAATCCGCGCGGCCTCGAGGCGCAGATGATCGGCGGCATCCAGGACGGGATCGCGCTGGCGCTTACCTCCAGCCTGCACATCGCGGGCGGCATCCCGCTCGAAGGCAGCTGGGACCACTACTTCTACACACGCGAGTGGAACACTCCGCTGGATGTCGAGGTCATCGTCATGCCGGATACCAGCGACAGCCCCAGCGGCGCCGGCGAACTCGGCGTAGCGCCGACCATGGCCGCGGTCGCCTGCGCGTACGCCCGCGCCACCGGCACGCTACCGACCCGGTTCCCGATCAACCACGGCACGCTCGGCTTCACGCCGCTGCCGCTCGAACCGTCCACGCCGCAGTCACCCACGGACGGCCTCGACAGCGCCTTCTAGAGACTTCCCATCTAAGGACTCACCGTCATGCCCACGCACACCTTCATCCTCAACGGTAAGCAAGTCACCGTCGACGCCGAAGACAACGTCCGTCTCCTGTGGGTGCTCCGCGACATCCTGGGTGTCACCGGCCCGAAGTACGGCTGCGCACTCGATGTCTGCAAGGCCTGCACGTGCCACATCAACGGCCTCGCGTTCAATCCGTGTTCGGTGCAGGTCAGCGACATCAAGCCGACCGACGAGATCACCACCATCGAGGGCCTGCCAGCCACGGTGGCAGCGGACCTGCACCCGATGCAGCAGGCCTGGCTGGACTACGATGTCGCGCAGTGCGGCTACTGCCAGCCCGGCCAGATCATGGCGGCGGTCGCCAAAGTGAAGCAGGTGCGGGCCCAAGGCCGCGAAATCACTGACGCGGACCTCGATCAGCTGCGGAACATCTGCCGATGCGGGACCTACTCCCGGCTCCGCGAGGCAATCAAGGCAGGCGCGCAGAACATGTGAGTCCCGGCACGCAGCCAGATGCCGAACTTGCTTATATCCAGAGCCGATTAGCAATCCGTTGATGGTCACGGTGTACGACGTACTTCCGCTGGCGAAGTCATGGACCTTCACCGTGCCCTGCCAGGATGTCCTCGCGGTAGAGCATGCCCATCGGGCCGGTGTCCTTGGGAGGTGAACTGTTCCTCGTCCGGCACTGAATTCGCCGGCACGCCGAGCGCCGCCGACCAGAACGCAGCAGCTTCGGGCACCTGGTCGCTGGGAACGTCGATGAGCAAGGTGGAAAGCCGGCTCCGGTGCATAGCCGCACCGTAGCGAACGGCGGGCGGCAGCGGTGATACTGAGGCGCGGAGCACTGCGGTGGCCGCGAAGCTTGTTAGCAGGGGCGGGCGTGCTCGACCTGAGCGTAAAGGAACCAGCGGGATCGGAGGGAACACGACACCGGGTAGCCCACGCCAGGTATATCTGGATGGCGCGCCGGGCCGGTAACGGTGCTGCGGGACGGGCATTCCGGACAGTTATCGCGGTGCTTTCGGGTCCTGCGGTGCTTTTTGAGTACCCGGTGCGCGTTCCAAGATAACGTGCGTTTGCGGCATGTCGGGCATGTCGCCTTTGCTGGAGTGGGCTGGTCGGCCTGGTGAGCTACGCGTATCGATACATAGCGGACACATGTGCCATCTCTTAGTGGGAAGAAAAGAGCCCTCCGGAAGAAAAAGCGCCGGAAACCGGCGCCCAAGCTTCCCCGAAGCTCTTTTCTTCCAGCGGTGGCATAGGTGTGGTTGACGGGCGGGTCGCCGGAGACCATCAGCGGAAGCGCGGCGGAGAACGACGGGTCTGCGGCAAACGCCAGCATGGCCGGGGTGAACTCGGACCCGTCGACGATGACTACCTGAGCTCCCTGCCGTGCCAGGTCCCCGAGGACAGCGGCCGAGTTCGGGTCGGCGTTCTGGTCTACGATGACTTTGATGCCCAGCTGGTGGCCCAGCTTGGTGATCTCCTGCGCCTGGTCCTGGTAGAACCCGCCGTCGTCGGCGGGGCCAGAGAGGGCGTAGCCGATGGTCGTGACCTGGAGCGTGGGTGCGTGGCTTGACGGTCCGCCAGATGGTGGCGACGATCCCGAGCTGCCGCAGGCCGCTAGCGCCAGAACCGTGACCGCGGCGAGGGCGCTGGCGAGCGCGCGGCGCCTGGTCGTCTGTCCAAGCCTGCTCAAATAACCGGAGAATCCAAACTCCTGGCCGCCCCGCCACACCGGACAAGCAAATTGGTAATGGTTTCGGGACAAAGGGAGCTCAATTCTTGTGATCTTCAAGAGAGCCTTTCCAGGGCGTGAACCCCGTGGCCGTCGTCTTCATCAGGCAATCGCGGTCTGACAATAAGTCCGTTCTTCTTCCACCGTCAACAGGCTCAGGGGCCCCACTGGATACGTCTCAGGCGATTTAGGCCGTCTGAGACGGAAGAGCATTCCTGTGAGCGAAGGCCGGGCCGCGATTTCCCTATTGACGGGGTTGCTGCGCACATCTATTGTCTGACCCAAGACGGGGTCATGGAGATGCGGAATGCCGACCGGACCCGTATGCGCGCCTTTCCCGCCAGTCGATGGAGGACCATGAAGCCACCGCCTTTCGACTATCACCGCGCGCAATCCATAGCCGACGCGATGGCAGTGCTCGCCGGGCAGCCTGACGCGAAGATCCTGGCAGGCGGCCAAAGCCTGGTTCCGCTGATGAATCTCCGGCTGGTCCACCCGGCAGTCCTGGTCGACATCAATCCACTGACAGAACTGGACTACGTCACGCTCGACGAGGACGGCACGACGCGGGTGGGCGCCCTGTGCCGTCATTCACGGCTCGAAAGCGACCCCCAGATCCTGAAGCACCAGCCCTTGCTCAGCCACGCCGCCAGGCACGTGGCACACCCGCAGGTCCGCGCACGCGGGACACTGGGCGGCAGCCTGGCCCACGCTGATCCCGCTGCCGAACTCCCCGCCGCGCTTGTCGCCCTCGATGCCCGCGTCAAGGTCGCTGGTCCTGCTGGCAGGGCGCGGGAGACGTCGGTGAAGGACCTGGTGACCGGTTTCCTTGCCACCACCCTCGAGCCGGAAGAGATGCTGGTGGAGATCGTGATCCCGGCACGCCCGCCCCAGGCCCGAGCAGCCTTCCGCGAAATCGCGCCACGCCATGGGGACTTCGCTACAGCGGGCGTCGCGGTGGAGCTATCTTTCGACCGCGCGGGGCGCTGCGGCCACGCGGTGGCGGCCGGCTGTGGCTTGTCCGCTCTCCCTGTCGACCTGAGCGCAGCGGTCCAGCCCCTGGCCGGTCAGGCGACCGTGACCGAGTACGTGCTTCGGGAGGTGGCAGTTAACGCGTCGCGGGCGTTCGACCCCAGCGAAGACCTGCACGCCTCGGCCCAGGATCGCCGCGAGCTCGCCGCGGCTTTGCTGGTGGAGGCCATCCGCGCAGCCTGGCACAACGGTGGGGCGGCAGACGAGGAGGCTACCTAGGCCATGCGGACCTCGATCTCGGTGAACGGCACCACGGCAGTTGTGAATGTCGAGCCTCATCACCTGCTCACGGACGTGCTGCGGGACCAGTGCGGGCTCACTAGCGTGCACGCCGCCTGCGAGCAGGGGGCGTGCGGGTCCTGCACCGTCCTGCTGGATGGCACGGCAGTGCGTTCCTGCCTCCTGTTCGCAGTACAGGCCGACGGCCATGAGGTGACAACCGTCGAGGGTCTCGGATCCGCCCAGCAGCTTCACCCGGTCCAGAAAGCACTCGCGGCGACACATGGTGTGCAATGCGGTTTCTGTACACCCGGCATGGTGCTGTCTGCCGTTGACCTACTAGGAAGGACGCCATGCCCGGACGCGGCTGAGGTGGATGAGGCGATGGCAGGCAACATCTGCCGCTGCACAGGTTACGTGAGCATCGCCGACGCAGTGCAGGTGGCTGCGGCAGCTGGGCAGGCGGCTGACGAGCCGGTAACCGCACCATTCAGCGGCCAGCCGGTCCGTCGCGTGGAAGCGGCCCGTTTCCTCGCTGGCAAAGCACAGTACCTCGCGGACATCCGGCTGCCAGGGATGAAACATGCGGCAATTCTGCGCAGCCCAGTCGCACACGCGAAAATCCTGTCGATAGAAACGGGCGCGGCGGCAGCGGCGCGAGGGGTCGTGGCCGTCTACACCGGATCCGAGCTGGCGCGAATCTCCAAACCCTTCTCTACCCTGCTTCCTATTCCCACCATGAAGCCGCTTGAGTGGTACGCGCTCGCCATTGACCGCGTCCGGTTTGCGGGGGAGCCAGTCGCGGTCGTCGTCGCCGACAGCCGTTACCTTGCGGAAGACGCACTCGAACGGATCGTTGTCGACTACGAGGAACTTCCCGCGGTCGTGGACGCGGAGGCAGCACTGAGCGAGTCATCGGCGTTGCTTTACGAGGAGTGGGGCAGCAACGAGTTCCTTCGCCTCGAGGGCGCTACCGGTGACCTCGATGGGGCATTCGCCGCAGCCGACACCATCGTGACCGAACAAGTCGTGCATCACCGCGTAATAGGCCTGCCGCTCGAGGGCCATGGCGCGACAGGCCAGTTCGACCCCGCCAGGGGCCGCCTCACCCTGTTCGCCTCGTCACAGCAGCCGCACAACCTGCGCACTGTTATCTCGGATATTACCGGCCTGAGTGAATCGGCGATCCGTGTCATCGCGCCTGATATGGGCGGCGGCTTCGGTAATAAGCAGCATTTCATGCGTGAAGAGGCGCTGGTGGCTGTACTCGCGACACAGCTCCCGCATCCCATTTCCTGGACGCAGGACAGGCTGGAGAGCCTCACCTCAAGCGTGCACTCCCGTCAGCAGGTTCACCAGGTAAGGGCAGCGGTTCGCGGCGACGGGAAGGTGCTCGGGCTCCAGGTCGACATCATTGCCGACGCGGGGAACCCGATACTGTACTTCACCGGCGTCGCTCCGGCTATGGTCACCACCAGCCTCCTTACCGGCACCTACGACATCCCCAACTATGCGTATGTGCTGCGCTGCGCCGCGACTAACAAATGCCCTATGGGCGCCTACCGGGGCTTCGGGCAGCCACAGGCGTTTGTCACGATCGAACGCATCATGGACCGGGTGGCTTCCGAATTGGGGCTTGACCCAGCCGACGTGCGCCGGCTGAACATGATTCCCGACCAGCCCCGTCCGTTTACGTCGGTAACGGGCGCGAAGTACGACGTGGGCAGCTTCCGCGATCAGTTCGACGAACTGCTCGAGTTCATCGGCTATCCCAAACTGCTGGCTGAGCGCGAGGAAGCGCGCCGTCAGGGCCGTTGTCTTGGTATCGGGCTTTCCTCCATTGTTGAAGGTACCGCGCCAAACCTGCACAGCGTGGCCGGCCGGTTCGGCGCCTTTGAGATGGTCCAGCTCACGGTCCAGCCCGACGGCCATGTCACCGTGAAGGTAGGCACCAAGTCACAAGGGCAGGGACACGAGACCGTCTTCGCACAGGTGGCAGCCGACGTGCTTACCGTGCCGATGGATTGGATACACGTCGTCGACGGCGACACCGATGCGTTGCCATACGGGATGGGGACGTGGGGAAGCCGCTCCGCGGTCATGGGCGGTGGCGCCGTTTCCCGCGCGGCTGAGCACGTCCGGGACAAGATGCGGAGCATCGCCGCCAGCATGCTTGGTGTGAGCGTGGCGGCCGTTGCGCTGGAACGCGGGCTGTTCCGTGCCAACGAGCAAGAGCTGCCGTTCTCCGCCGTAGCCAGCGCCGCCTATCTGCATACCTTCCTGCTTCCGCCTGGCCAAGCCCCGGGCCTGTCGGTCATAGAAGCGTATGACCCCGGGAACACCAGTGCCTTCCCCGACGAGCACGGCCACATGAACGTGGCCGCCACCTATGCAACGGCCGCCGGCGCCGTGGTCGTGGAGGTGGACCCGCTGACCGGCTATACGCTGATCAGAGACTTCGCCATAGTGCATGACTGCGGCCGGGTCATCAACCCGGCGATTGTCGATGGCCAGATCCAGGGCGCATTCGCACAAGCCGTGGGGTCCGTCTTCCTTGAGGAGATCGTCTACGACTCAGCGGGCCAGCCGGTCACCACCACGCTGCTCGACTATCTGGTGCCCACCTTCGGCAGCGTCCCGCGGGCACGAATCCGGCACCGGGAGACACCTTCTGCCCTAGCGGGCGGTTTCCGTGGCGTCGGCGAAGCGGCTGTCATCCTCGCCCCCGCCGCACTGGTCAACGCGGTTGCGGACGCGCTGTCACCGCTTGGCGTCAAGGTCATGCAGACGAACCTAGCGGGACATCACATCCGTGGCCTTGTCCGGCAGGCGGGCGCTACTCCCAGCCCCGTTAGCGGTCTCCGTGCCCGAGCCCTCAATGTCCCTGCGGCCAGTACCGATTCAAGAGCTTGATCATCACCAACAACATCCAGGGCGCGAGCACCAGTCCCCTAGTCCGAGACCAAGCACCACCGTCCGTTCGTTTTAAAAGGACCTTCATAACGAACGTACGGTGGTGCTTCTATCCAGAGCCGACCAGCTACCCGTTGATGGTCACGGTGTGCGAGGCGGGTGCCTACCGTGCCGGTATCGGTGAGGACACGGTGCTGGACGCGCCGCGCACCGTAGTAGCGGTGCCGTGTCGGCAACGTCGAGCTGGGCCGGATGGACGAGTGGGCCGGCTTCTACGCTCGCCCACCGTTGCCGGTCAAAATGGAAGGCCGTCGGGATCCCACCAAGGTTCCGGTCCGAACGGTTCCAGTTCAAAGCGTTCCGGCTCGAACGGTTCCGGTTCGAGCACGGCGACTTCTCGGTTACGGCGAGGACGCTCCGCCCAGACGTGGCGGTGGTAGCAGCGCTTGCAGATCCCGGGCGGGCAGTTCTTGTACCGCCACGGCGGCCGCTTCTTGCAGATGCGACACTTCCGCTGCTTGCGCTTACTCATCTCGGCGACAGCGTACCCCGTATGCCTTCGCCCGTCTGGCTGTAGCGCTACGAGGAGCGGCTAGCGGAACTCATGGCGCGTGGTGGCCCGGCGGGGCGGTCCAGGACCGCCTCGCGGGACAGGCCGACGTCGAGCATCCGCTTGGCGGTTGACCACAACTCGGCCGGGTCCCCGGCCCATAGCTGCTCCACGACAGTCAGCCTGCTGGACCGCAGGGGCTGATACCGGCAGCACAGGCCTCGCGTGCGGCCAGCCCGCCGACGGCCGGCCTGGTGCCATCCTGCTGACTACGATTTCCTGAGCCGAAAATATTTTCGGCTCAGGAAACTGGCTTCAAAGAAACGGCATCGTATCCGGCTGGCCCCGCACCGGATCTACGCGGCGGACGGGGGCTCGTAGGCGGATCTCTTCCTGCCCCTTGACATTGCCTCCACTGCCAGCCGGGCGTGGATCCTGGCCTGTTACTAAAACTACCACAGTGATGTGTGTGACTGAAGGTTTCCATTGATGTGAAGTTCACATCACCTGCGGCGGCAGCTTCGGCGAGCACGCACACCGCTACGAGTCCAACATCGTGGCCTTCGCCGTACTGGTATCCGCTCACCCGGCCCGGGGACCATGACCCGGAACGGGCGCCGCGGTACCGCTGACCAAGCACCACCGCCGTTCGTTCAAAAGCTCTTTAATAACGAACGGCGGTGGTGCTTGTGCCCGGCAGCCTCCTCGGCGCTGACCGACTTGACCGGCAGGGTCAGGCTGCGGCCGATGGCGGCGGCGACGTCTTTGAACGGCACGGCCTCGTCCCCGACCGCGTTCAGCAGCGTCCCGTCGGCGCCCTCGGGTCAGCGACCGGGCGCCGCAGCGCTCTGCTCGGCGGGTGTCACCACCGTCCGTTCGTTCTCCGAATCACTCAGAGCCTGCTTGAGAACTGGATTCTGACGGCACCGATGGTGCCATCGGCACGCTCGAATCGTACAAATTGCCTTGGAGGGCGGCACCGATGGCCCCATCGGTGTTCTCGTGGCGGCCGCTGACCGCTTGAAAGGACGCAAGTGACCACCTGTACTGGGCCCACTACGACGATCCTGATGTGCCGCTGCAAGAAACCGCCGAGGCATTCGACGCGCTGGTCCGGGCAGGCAAGGTCCGCGCGGGACACTTTCTCATAGTCACCGGTTATCCGGAGCCCTGTGATGTGGCATCTCGCCCACAACGTTCAGGAGTCGCAATGAAGTACCGCGCTGACATGGAGGCTACCGATGACTGAGGCCGACCCGAACGGGGTCTGCGGGAAGGTTGTCGCGATCACTGGTGCCGGGCGAGGCATCGGCGCAGCGACCGCCCGGCTACTTGCCGCTCGTGGCGCTCCGGTCGTGCTCGGATCCCGTGGTGAGCAGGCACTGGCGTCCACCGCTGATGCCATCATGGCCAATGGAGGTCAGGTGGCGTACCAGCGCATCGACGTAACGCGGCCGGAGGACCTGAGCGCTCTGGTGGACCTGGCGGTACAGCGGTTCGGCCGCCTCGATGTGCTGGCAAGCATCGCCGGAGTGGCTATCAACGCCCAGCTGAAGTCGGGTGAGCTGGACGACTGGAACCAGATGATCGATGTGAACCTGCGCGGCGTTCTGCATGGGATCGCCGCTGCGTTGCCAATCTTCCGTTCCCAGGGCGCGGGGCATTTCATCACCGTGGGCTCCACCGCCGCCGCCAAGTGGGTCCCGGGCCAGGCTGTTTACGCCGCCACCAAGTCCGCGGTGCGCGCCCTGTGCGACGTGCTGCGGCAAGAACTTGCTCCCGAGGGCCTACGCTGCACGCTCGTAACACCAGGTTTCACCGACACCGATTTCATCTCCTCCACTCGTGACCCGGGCGAGCTGGCCGCGCTGACCGCCCGCCGCGATGCAATCGCCATGTCGCCGGAGGTGGTCGCTGATGCCATCGTGTTCGCGGTCGCGCAGCCAAATTCGGTCGACGTCGGGGAGATTGTCGTGCGTCCGACCGTCCAGCCGTAGGTGCGCTTGCGCCGGCCCGAATCCCCTTGTCTGGGTGACCCTCAATCACCCAGGCGAGCGCTAGCAATAAAGTGCACAACACGCGCTGTGCGCCCGACATCCTGGTCAGCGAAATCCGCACCGGCCTGCGCACCCTTCGTTCCTGACGTGCATTCCTACACCGAATCGCTCCGCGCTCAGAAAGAACAGCCCACGCCACCGACAACTCTCGTCGAACGGAAGGTACTGTGGGCGATCAACGCCACGACCGGCAAGGCGGTGTGGTCACGCACGATCAGCAGCTACGACGGGATTCCCGGCGACGCGTCCAGGACCAGCCCGGCGTACTGGCACGGCAGGGCGGTCGGCACCCGCAGCATCGCGAATTCCTTGAACCGGCCGCCGCCCATGGACGTGATCAGGTTCGAGGCTTCCGGTTCGGTTTGAGTTGAAGCCCTCGAGCAGCCCCACGGTGGTCGGGAAAAAGGTGACCAGGATCTTCGGGAGCAGGCACTCACCCAGGTCCAGAAAGCCCTGAGCGGTACCCCTTGATGAGGGACTGGCTGAGGACAACGGCCAGCGCGATGCTTGCCAGCAGTCCTCCGGCCAGCGGCGTTGTGCGCAGGCCTGGCCCGGACAGCACGAACCCGCCGATGATTGGCCCGGCGGCGATGCCGACGTTGTACGCGGAGGTGAGCCCGGCCGACGCGATGTCGGTGCCGCGCGGCGACACGACGAAGACACACGCCTGTATCGAGACCCCGAAGCAGGCCACGCCAAAGCTCTCGACTGCCTGCAGGATCGCCGCCGCGGGGCCCGCCGTGCCGAGAACACAAAGCCCGAACATTGAAACGGCCAGGATTGCGGTCGGAACTGCCAACGCCGCCCGGGAATGCCGGCTTATGAGCCAGCCGGAGCTTCCGATCCCGGCCAGCGAGGCAAGGCCACCGATCAGCAGCACCCGCGGGACGTCCGCGGCGGGCAGCCCGCTGACCTTGGTGAGAAATGCGCTGACGTAGGTATAGGCGGTATACGTGCCAGCGACAGCCAGGAACGTTGCGGCAATCAGCAATCCGTAGCCAAGCGCATCGGGATCAGTTCCCGCCGCGGCGTGGTTTTCTGACGGCTTGCGTGCGGGGATAAGCACGATCACCGCCGCTGCCGTCGCCAGGCCGGCCCCGGAAACAGCGACGAAGGCTATGCGCCAGCCAGCATGCTGCCCTATCCATGTGCCCGCGGGCACTCCGAGGAGGATGGCGAGCGGGCCGCCCGACCCCGCGATGGCGATGGCCCGGCCGCGTTCGCCAGCCGGGAACATGCCCGCTGCTACCACGAATACCACCGACCAGAACACGGCCTGGGACAAGGCCGTCACCACCCGCGTGGCCATGAGCCACCCGTAACCTGGAGCGGCGGCGCCGGCCAGGGTCCCGGCAACGAAGACCGCCAGCATGCCGGCCAGCAGGAGGCGATGGGGAACACGGCGGGTCAGATATGTCAGCGGCGCCGACGCCACAGCTACCACCACAGCGTAAATTGTCACCAGCAGGCCGGTGGCCGGCAGTGAGGAACGCAGGCTCGCGGACATGACCGGTAGCAGGCCGACAGGCAGGTTGTCACCTGTGGCATAGCAGAACGCCGCGGCTGCGAGTGCCCCTGCCCCGGCAAGACGCCACCGGGGCGGCAAAACTCCCGTGACGCCTTCTGGTCCGCGAGTTTCAGGGCGGCCGGACGGCACGGCAGGTCGTGATCTCATCCCTGAGTTCGTATTGGACAGCAGCCGGCAAAAGGGAACGGACTAGGAGTAACACGGCAATGTGTCCCATTCATCATCTCATCGAATGACGCAGGCAGGCCATCACGGAGCGCCTCGGATCCCGCCTCGCTCGTCCGTAGTGGCCTGCGGCCGGCCGGCGCCCGGCGGCCAGGAAGCCTGGATTCGGTGCTGCGAGGGCAGGGACGTCCGGTGTGCTCACTCGTTGCCGTTGTCCTCGTTGCTCTTGTCCTCGCGTGCGATGGGCGCGTCGATGTTGTAGCGGATGCCCGCTAGCCGGATCAGGAAGCAGGCCACGGCGGCTCCGAAGGCAGCGGGAACGCCGTAGACCCCGGTGCGCGCGGTGGTTACCGCGATCGCGGCGCCTATCAGGGCGGGGATGGCGTACAGGCCGCTGCTGAGGACTGTGGGGACCTGCCGGACCAGGACGTCCCGGATCGTCCCGCCGCCGACGGCGGCTACGGCCCGCGCCGTCACCGCGTCTAACTTGCCCGCTTGTACCGGGCTGAACACCGGCCGGTTTATGCCCGGGGCCGTGGGGTAGCCGGCGGCGGGTTCGAGCAACTGTCAGGGAATCATGTGGCGCCGGTACGGCGAGGGAGAGGACATGCGAATCGGGTACAAGCTCGCCACCGAGGCCTTCGGCCCGAAGGAGATCATCCGTCAGGCTGTGCTGGCCGAACAGGCCGGGTTCGATTTCGTGGAGATGAGCGACCACTATCATCCGTGGCTGGAAGCCCAGGGGCACAGCGCCTTCACTTGGAGCCTGCTGTCGGCGATAGCCGTCAAGACCGAGCGGATCGGCCTCGCCTCGGGGGTCACGTGCCCCTCGGTGCGCTACCACCCTGCGATCATCGCCCAGGCGGCGGCCACCCTGGCCATCATCTCCGACGGGCGCTTCACCCTCGGCGCCGGAGCCGGGGAACGGCTGAACGAGCATGTCGTCGGCCTGGGCTTCCCCGGCACGCGCATCCGCCACCAGCGATTCCGCGAGGCGCTGGAGATCATCCGCCTGCTGTGGCAGGGCGGATACCGATCCTACGAGGGCAAGTACCTGAACCTCGAGGACGCCCGCGTCTTCGATCTTCCCGACGAGCTTCCGCCGATCGCCGTTGCGGCCAGCGGACCTGAATCCGCCACGATCGCCGCCGAGCTCGGCGACGGCTTGTTCGCCACCGAACCCGACGGTGACCTGGTAAGCACCTGGCAGCAGCTCGGCGGCCACGGACCCGCCTACGGGGAAATGCCGCTGGCCTGGGCCGAAGACGAGGACACCGCCGTCCAGGCCGTGCTGGAGAAGAACAGCTTCGCGCTGACCGGATGGAAGGTCATGGCCGAGCTGCCCAACCCGGTGAACTTCCAGGCCGCGGTCGCGAGCATCGGCCCGCAGGAGGTCAGGGAACAGATGGCCTGCGGCCCCGACGTCAAGCGGCACCTGCAGGTCGCCCAGCAGTACGTCGACGCGGGCTTCGATCACCTGGTCGCCATGAACACCGGGCCTGATCCGGACGGTTTCATGGACTTCTTCACCAGGGAACTGGCCACGCCGCTTCGCGCGCTCACCCCGTCCGCCTGACGGTCTGCGACCGCCACTGTGCTGCTCCCTGGCCAGCGGCACCGATGGCACCATCGGGCACGCTCTAATAGCGCTACTGATCGGTTTGAGCGGCACCGATGGCACCACCGGCATGTCGCCGGTGGTGCCATCGGTGCCACCGGCATGTTGCCCACTCTGGAGGAGCCGCACCCATGTCACATTCATGGGCACCTGACCCCATGGTTGTGACAATCACGGGGTTGGGCGAGCGCAGCCCCTGGACGAACTTTCGATCCAGCCCACTAAGTCATCTCCGCCAGGCCGATCTGCGCGCTGGCCTGTGCCCAGAACGCTCGGGTCGTGAGATTGCGGCACCTGGTCAGATGGTTGGCGCGGTGGCGGGACGTCCTCGGACAGGCCGGGGGTGACGGCCTTGGCCTCCTGCACCAGGTGGCGGGTGCGGACCTGGTGGCGGCCGGTCAGCGCCCAAACGGCCAGGATGACCAGGATGGCCTCGATGACCAGCGAGGCGACGCCGAGCGGCTCGCCCCAGTTGCCGAAATCGTCCTGGTCGCCGGGGACGGGGGTCGCCCGGGTGACGATGTACCCGAGGAAGGTCATCAGCGCGGTCAGGCCGCCGAGGATCCAGCCAGCCGCGGCGCGCGGGTGATCAGCAGGTAGGCGCCGGCGGCCGTCCCGGCGGCGGTGGCGATGAAGCCGCCGATGAGGAACGGGACGTCGTCGCCGAGGACCTCATAGGCGTGGATGGCGGCGTCGGCCAGGAGCAGGATTCCGGCCAGCGTGCGCCAGGAGCGACGCTCTGCGCGACCGTGCGGAGTGGATGCGGGACTGTCAAGCATGACGGCTCCAGGAAAACAGGGAGGGATGGCTCTTTTCCGAACCGCGCGATATGTCCTGCCGTGCTTACCAGGTGACGGTCCGTTAAACCACCGTCCGCGGTCTCAGTCCGGTGTCACCACGCGTTTACCCGCTGGCCCACCGGATAGCTAAGGCGGGCAGCGCAGCGTGCAAGGAGGGCTGATGGATTACCGGAACTGGGCACGGCGTCCGCCAGGCTGGCTGGCGCACACGGTGACCGCGGCTGAAGACGCGGCAGCGCTTGAGCGTACCCGGCCCCTGGTGTCGCGCCTGGCCGGGCCGCTGACACGGCGTGCTGCCCTGCGTGATGCCCTGGCTGGAGTGCCGATCGGGCATGCGCTGCACCCACTGCTGACCGACTTTCCGCTCGGCGCCTGGCTGAGCGCCTCCATCCTGGACCTTAGCGAGGGCGAGGCCGCACGCCCGGCAGCCACCAAGCTGGTCGGTTTCGGGCTGGTCGCCGCCGTGCCGACGGTGCTCAGCGGGCTGGTCGAGTGGGCGGCCACCGACCGGCGGTCGCAGCGCGTGGGCGTGGCGCACGCGGCGATCAACACGGCCGCCGCAGGCTGCTACGCGGTGTCATTCGCCGCCCGGCTGGCCGGGCACCACCGGGCCGGCGTCGGGTTCGCCCTTGCCGGGGGCACCGCGGCCTGGGCCGGCGGGTACCTGGGCGGTCACCTCTCGCTCGCTCGCAAAGTCGGCACCGCCGACCCCCGCCTCGCCCGCGGAGTGGCCGCACGATCGCGGCTGCGGCCGCGTCTGGCGGCACCCGACCGCCGCCGGCTCAGGTGGACCTGACGGCAGCCGGCTTGTTATTACCCGATACTCGTTAGAGGACAGGGTAGAGAGCCCGAAATCTGGTATACGCCGCGCGGCACGCCCAGCTGATCGCCCAGGACGAAGCACTCGTGCTGGCTTCCCCACGCCAGGCGCTGAACCCAGATATACCCTACGCCGCCATTTTTCCCATTTGTCAGGTAAACTCGCATATACCAGTGGCCTTCACCGGCATTGTTCCAGAAGTTGCAGTTTCCGTAGATCGTGGTGTTCGCGGAGAAGGACTGTTCGGTCGGCGAAGAATCCGACGGGACTTGGTGGGCCTGTGTGGGCTGTGCCTGGGCTATGTCGTAACAGGTTTCGTTGGTCGCGGTGGTCGCGGACGCTGGTGCGGCTGACCAGAGCCCCAGCGCGCCCGCGAACAGAACCCCTGCACCTATGATCCGGGAGAGTCGTGACATTCTGCGCGGAACCCGCATCTCAAATCCTCCTTGCGTGGGCCTTGAGAGGCACCTGGACGAACCACCGCCATCAATCTGGCGGAATAAGGAACTTAGGAATAGTTATGAAGCGGACAGGCGCTGCTGCCGATTCGATCTTCGACGTAGCCATAACCATAGATATACGAACATAGGTGCTGGCTGCCCCAATACAGACGCTGGACCCATATGAACCCGACGCCTCCATTCGAGCCGTTCGTCGTCTGGACCGTCATATACCAGTGCCCTTCACTGACATTATTAAAATATTCGCAGTAGCCTTCGTTCACCGGAGCGCCTTGATTCAGGAATTGAACCGTCGGCGACGAATCGGACGGAAGCTTATGAACAGCCGTGGGCTGGGCGATGGTGGAGTCCCCGCAAGCATTGAAGCCAGCAAAGGCCGGCTGGGTGGACCATAGCCCGAACGCGCCCGCGAGCAGAGCCGCTGCACCTATGACCCGAGAGAATCGTGACACCCCGCGCGGGATCCGCATCTGAGATCCTCCTTGTATTCCTTTTCGCTAATAACCGCGAGTAGTAGCTTCATGGTGCCTTCAGGCTCACGCGCCTGATCGGCACTGAACCCATTGGTACCGGCAGCCCGCTCAAGCGCTGTGCTGTGGCGACCGCGCTTTCCACACCGATAAGTATGCTCAGAGAAACGACCGGGTGGCTTCTCTCCCTTTCCATTTGGGACAAAATGGGACGGTGCGGGACTAGCTGGGACGAGGGCGTGACCAAGCCGGTGTGCGGCGATATGTTGGCCGTGGCAGGGCCGCCGGCCACGTCGGCGGCTCCGCAGGATCCGGCCGACGTCGAAGGGTCAGGGGTTCCCTGGGATGAGTGACAAGAAACGTCCGGACCTGCCCGCCGGAATGCCGTCCAGGGAGCGGAACTTCTTTGCCGAACTGCGGAGACTGATCGACACCGCGGATCTTACGGTGCGCGGCCTGGAAGAATCGACCTCGTTGGCCAAGTCTTCGGCCACTGAGTCGTTTTCCTACAGCAAGTCACAGTGGAGCAGGTGGCTGAATGGCCACTCACGCCCTCCGCGAAGGGCCATCAGGAGGCTTGCGGAAAAACTGACCGACCTGGACATCGACGCCGCGCACCTCGTCGAGCTGTGGGAGCTGGCTTTCGTCTCGTCATGCGAACGCACGCGGACGGACAGCGCGGTCACCCGGCCGCGTCAGCTGCCGCCGACCGCCGCGTACTTCACTGGCCGGGTGAACGAGCTCGGCATGCTGGACGAACTGGCCGAGCTGACCGACGATGCCGACGTCCCGGGAAGGTTGCTGGTATCGGTTATCAGCGGGACCGCGGGCGTCGGCAAGACAGCACTCGCCGTTCGATGGGCACACCACAGCGCCAGCCGGTTCCCTGACGGGCAGCTCTTCATCGACCTGCGTGGCTATGATCCCTCGGGCGGCACGACAGCGCCTTCGACGGCGTTGCGTGGATTCCTCGAAGCGCTCGGCCTGCCGACGGAACGCATCCCGGATGGCGTGGAAGGCCAGACCGCGATGTACCGCAGCCTGCTGACCGACCGCCGGGTGCTGGTCGTGCTCGACAACGCGCGGGACGCGGAACAAGTACGCCCGCTCCTGCCTGGCTCGTCGGGCTGCATGGTAATCGTCACCAGCCGAAACCAGCTCACCGGCCTGATCGCGGCCGAGGGCGCGCGCCCGCTCACCCTGGACCTGTTCGGCCCGCGCGAAGCACACCAGCTGCTAGCCAGGCGTATCGGCGCGGACCGGCTCGCCGCAGAGCCCGCCGCTGCCGCCGAGCTGCTCGCGCTGTGCGCTGGACTGCCACTGGCCGTGTGCGTGGTTGCCGCTCTGGCAGCGGCTCACCCGGATTACCCGCTTGGCCGGATCGCCGCCGAGCTACGCGACGCCCACGGCCGCCTTGACGTCCTGGACGCCGGTGACCTGACGAGCAACGTGCGCGCGGCGTTCTCCTGCTCATACGACAACATCACGGCAGCCGCGGCGCGGATATTCCGGCTATCCGGTCTGCACCCAGGACCCGACATCACGGCTCAGGCCGCCGCGAGCCTGGCCGGGATCCCGCTTCCCGAAGCGCGAGGCGCGCTAGCCGATCTCCGCGCGGCAGCACTGATGACCGAACCCCTGATCGGCCGCTACCGATGCCATGACCTGCTGCGTGTCTACGCCGAAGAACAGGCTAGGGCAACGGAAAGCGAGGCATCCAGGCATGCCGCCATCCGCCGGGCGCTTGACCACTACCTTCACACCGCGCACTCGGCCGCCCTGCTGCTCAGCCCAGGCCGGGATCCACTCGATCTGCCCGCTCCGCAGACAGGTGTGGCGCCGGAACAGCTCGCCGATAGCAGCGAGGCCCTGGCCTGGTTCGAAGCCGAGCACCGCGTGCTCCTGGCCGTCATCTCGCTGGCGGTCGATACCGGGTCGGAGATCCACGCATGGCAGCTGGCCTGGGCAATCGGACGCTTCCTCGACCGGCGCGGACACTGGGCCGATTGGTACACGATGCTGAACAAGGCACTGTCGGCCGCCGAGCTTTGCGACGATCCGGCTGGGCAGGCACACCTGCATGATCATCTGGGCATCGCCGGGAGCAGGCTCGGCTTGTACGACGACGCTCATTCCCACCTGCGGCAAGCCCTCGACCTGTACCAGCGCTCAGGCGACCTCAAGGGGATGGCACGCGCCAACCAGTTCGCTGGCATGGTGCTGGAACGCCAGGGCCGCTACGGCGAGGCGCTACGCCATTCCCAGCAGGCGCTGACCCTGTTCCGTACTGCCGGGCAGCGAGCTGGCCAGGCTGACGCGCTCAACGCGATCGGCTGGTTTCATGCCCACCTTCTCGACTATCGCCAGGCCATCTCCTGCTGCGACCACGCTCTCGACCTGTACCGCGAGCTCGGCGATCGCCATGGTGAAGCGGCAGCCTGGGACAGCCTCGGCTACGCACACCATCACCTCGGCAGCCATACCGAGGCCGTCGCCGCGTATGAAAACGCGCTCGGCCTGTACTGCGAGCTCGGCAATCGCTACTACCAGGCCGACACACTGGTCCACCTCGGTGATACCCAGCACGCCGCAAAGGACATGCGAACCGCCGCACGCACCTGGCAGGAGGCGCTGGCCATCCTGGACGACCTGCGACATCCAGACGCCGCCGCGGTCCGAGCCAGGCTCGATGGGAGTCGCTGCCGAGTCCGAGGGTGAGGGTCTCCTCCGCCGGGGGCGCTTGGAAGAAGCACCACCGCCCGTTCGTTTTAAGGATCTTTCAAACGAACGGGCGGTGGTGCCTGTGTCATTGACTGGCCCCCGTTAGCAGGCGGAGTTGGTCTGGGTGACCATGCCAAGGCGCCAAGGAATGGCGTTGTAGCTGCTGTAGGTGCCCGGAGCATCGCCCTGGTAGACGTACTGGATGTGGCAGGGGCTGACGGTGAGGGTCTGGTCGTAGCTGTCGCGGATCATCTCGCCGCTGCTGAAGTCCTGGGTCCATGCGGTGCCGCTTGCGAAGGTGACGTTGGTGGACCGGATGAACGGGTTGCTTTCGGTGTTGGCCAGCGGGTTCCAGCTGCCGTTGATCGCGGTAGAGGTGTAGGAGGTGAAATACCGGTGACCGTCGGAGCCGATCGCCTCGACGATCAGCAGGTACTGGCCGGTGCCTGCGACCTTGTACACGTTGTCGGCCTCGAAGAAGGTGAAGCGGGCCGGGTTGGATGCGGCGATGACCGGCTGGCTCATGTCGTTGGGGAAGTCCGCCACGGAGGTCTGCGACCGGTACAGGTGCCCGTTGTCGTCCATGGAGAACAGGTAGCAGTTGGCGCGGTCGCAGATGACCCAAGCGTCGACCCAGAAACCCGAGCCGATGTTCTGGGTGATGATCGGCGGCATGCCGGAGTAGAAGTACTGGGTGGCGCTCCACCCGGCCAGGTTGGCGATGTCGCGATTGGTGGAGTAGCCGATGTTGTTGCCGGTCTGGTAGACCAGGTACCACAGCTTCCGCGGCGCGTAGTAGAACAGCTGCGGCGCGGTCTTGTAGCCGGTGCCGATGGCGGTCTGGTCGGCGTAGACCGGCATCGCGAAGCTCGCCCGCGACCAGCTGCGGAAGCTGAGGAACTCCATGCTGTAGGAGCCGGAGGAGTTCACGGTCGAGGCGGCCACGTACCACTTGCCGTGGTAACGCACCACCGACGGGTCCTTGACGGCGATGATGTCGTGGGAGTCAGAATGCGGGCTGATCAGGACGCCGCTGGACCGCCACGTGAAGCTGCCCGGCAAGTGCCTGTTGAAGCTTCCCGGAAGCTGGGGCGAAGAGGCGGCGGCCGGGCCGACCGTCAGGCCCACGGCTCCGACGGCTACCGCGATCGCGACCGCAGTGCCGACAGCGAGCGCCGCGAGCGTGCGTACGCTGCGGATCGAGAGCATCGCCGCGCTTGGTTCTGATCCCGCTCGGAGGCGGACACCCTGAAGTGCCCGCCCGGGAATGACCGGGCGTCGCATCATGTCACGCATCACCTCAACCGCTTGTTAGCGTTAACATTCGCTTGACGTTGACGGTGCCATGGTTTACTCGAAACATCAAGAAATTCCACGTCGAAATATTCCGAAACCTTTTTGATAGTCTGTCACCTGCGTTTATGCCGTCCTTAAGCACTGACCGCGCGGAGGAATCGCGCTCAGCGCCTCGTCTCGTACCTGGTCAGGACCACGCCGCCGGGAAACGTCCGAGTCTCCACCAGGTTCAGGTTCACCCAGCTGTCCATCGCGGTGAAGAACGGCGTGCCGCCGCCCACCAGGACCGGATTGGTGACCAGTGCGTACTCGTCGATCAGCCCGGCCCGCATGGCCGCCACGGCGAGCGTTGCGCCGCCGATGCTCATGGGGCCGCCGTCCTCGGCCTTGAGCCGGGTGATCTCAGCGATCGCGTCGCCGGTGACCAGGCGGGTGTTCCAGTCGACCTTGTCGATCGTCGAGGAGAACACCACCTTCGGCGTGTCCCGCCAGTTCCGCGCGAACTCGATCTGCGCCGGAGTGGCGTTGGGCTGCTGGTCGCCGGTCGGCCAGTAGGAGCTCATCGTCTCCCACAGCTTGCGCCCGTACAGCGACAGGCCGCTCGCCCGCTCCTGGTCGAGCCACCACTGGAACAGCTCGTCGCTCGGCGGCCCGC
>Ga0213881_10000216_pt1 | contig 44947 bp, 41 predicted proteins | sample BarmaccoBMER_R08_FD_160104 | JGI IMG/M metagenome (GOLD analysis project Ga0213881, IMG submission 160104) | Barbacenia macrantha exposed rock microbial communities from rupestrian grasslands, the National Park of Serra do Cipo, Brazil - ER_R08 ...
ACGGGTGCTGGCGGGGGGACTGGCGAGGGCTACGGGTGCTGGCGGGGGCGGGGGTGGCGCCGGGGGGGCGGGGGTTGGCGCCGGGGGGGCGGGGGTTGGCGCCGGGGGGTTGGCGCGGGGGGGTTGGCGCGGGGGTGCGGGGGCGTGGGTGGGGCCTAGCCGGGAACTAGAACACGTTCTATAGTGGCGACGTGAGTGACGGGCAGGTATTGCGGGCGCCGCTGGAGATCGGGTTCGACTACACGAGGTCGCTGGGTCCGGTGCTCAGCCGGTTCATGGCGGGCCTGGCAGACCGGCGCATACTCGGGGCACGGGCGGCGGACGGGACCGTGCACGCGCCGCCGTTCGAGTACGACCCGGTGACGCATCAGCCGGTGATGCCGGACGAACTCGTCGAGGTGGGCCCCGAAGGAGCGGTCGTCACCTGGTCGTGGATGCCGGACCCGCTGGAGGGTCAGCCACTCCCCCATCCGTTCGCCTGGGCGCTGATCCGGCTGGACGGGGCGGACACCGTGATGCTGCACGCGGTCGACGCGGGATCGCCGGAAAACATGCGAACCGGAATGCGGGTCCAGGCCCAGTGGGCGGCTGAACGCGTGGGCAGCATCCGCGACATCGCCTGCTTCACGCCAGTCGGCACAGATCCAGTCGGCACAGATCCAGTCGGCACAGATGACGTCCTCCAGACCGGTGCGGCCAGTCTGACCGAGGGGATGCTGGTCGCCCCCATAAACCTGCACTATGAGCACACCGCTTCCCCCGGAGAGGCCGTCTACCTGCGCGGACTGGCCGAGGGACGGCTGGTGGGCCAGAAGTGCCCGGTCTGCCGCAAGGTCTATATCCCGGCCCGCGGCACCTGCCCCACCGACGGGGTGCCCATCACCGAGCACGTGGACCTGCCCGAGGTCGGCACGGTGACCACGTTCGCCATCGTGAACGTGCCCTACCAGGGGCAGAAAGTGGCGCCGCCTTACGTCGCGGCGGCCGTGCTGCTGGACGGGGCGGACATCGCGTTCCAGGCCTTGATCCTCGGCTGCGACGCGAACGAAGTGCGGATGGGCATGCGGGTCCGCGCGGTGTGGAAGCCCCGGGATCAGTGGGGCATCACGACGGGGAACATCGACCACTTCGAGCCGACCGGGGAGCCGGACGCTCCCTACGAGTCCTACGCCGGGCACTTGTGAAGGGGAAGGTCTTGGAGGGCAGCGCACAGAACGTTCGTTCAAATGAATGACGTAGCGGTCGTTGGGTTCGCGGCGGCACCGTGCGAGCGGCGCGGAGATGGCACCACCTCCGGGGTGGAGATGCTCGTGCCGATCCTCGCCGAGGTTTACGAGCAGACCGGGCTCGGCAAGGGCGACATCGGATTCTGGTGCTCCGGATCATCGGACTACCTGGCCGGCCGGGCATTCTCGTTCGTGCAGGCGGTGGACGCGATCGGGGCGGTGCCGCCGATCATGGAGTCGCACGTCGAGATGGACGGCGCGTGGGCGCTGTACGAGGCATGGGTCAAGGTGACGTGCGACGAGGCGGAGATCGCGCTCGCCTATGGGTTCGGTAAGTCGTCAGCCTCGCAACTGCGGCGGGTGCTCTCGTTGCAGCTTGACCCCTATCTGCTGGCGCCGCTGTGGCCGGATTCGGTGTCGCTGGCGGCGCTGCAGGCCCGGCTGGGCCTCGAGGCCGGGCTGTGGACGGAGAAGGACCTGGCGTCGGTGGCGGCGCGGTCGCGTGCCGCGGCGATGGGCAACCCGCGGGCGCAGGTGTCCGGTGAGATCTCCGTCGAGGAACTGCTGGAGGCGCCGTACGTCGCCGAGCCGCTGCGTGCACACGATTGCGCCCCGGTCGGAGACGGGGCGGCGGTGGTGATCATCGCGTCCGGGGCGCGGGCGCGGGAACTGTGTGAGCGGCCGGCCTGGATCACCGGGTTCGAGCACCGGATCGACTCGGCGCAGATCGGGTCCCGTGACCTGCTGAGCGTGCCTTCGGCGGCGTCGGCCGGTTCGGCGGCGGGGGCCGCGAGTGTCGATGTAGCCGAGTTGCACGCGCCGTTCACCCATCAGGAGATCATGCTGCGGTCGGCGCTCGGGCTGGGCGATTCCGTCACGGTGAACCCGTCGGGTGGCGCGCTGTGCGGTAACCCGATGTTCGCGGCGGGCCTGGCCCGGATCGGGTACGCGGCCCGAGCCGTGACGGACGGCGCCGCGGACCGGGCGCTCGGGCACGCGACCAGCGGCCCCCTCCTGCAACAGAACCTGGTATGCGTCCTGGAGGCCCGCTAAATGAACGAGCGAAAGCGTGAGCAGCGAGGTCCTGGCGCGGAGGAAGCGAGCGAAAGCGAGCGCCGCGGCGGATTGCCGTCCCGAAGGGGCGGTGAGCCCGCCGTGGCACCCAAGCCGGCCGAGCGCAGCGAGGCCTTGGCGCGGAGCGAAAAAGAGGCCTTGGCGCGGAGGGAAAAATGGCGCGGAGGGACAGAATGATGCAGGCGGCGGTGCTCGGGGTCGGGCAGACCCGGCACCGCACCAAGCGCGCGGACGTGTCCATCGCGGGCCTGTGCCGCGAGGCGGCGGACCGGGCCATCGCCGACGCCGGGCTGGATGGCCTGGACGACATCGACGCGGTGGTGGTCGGGAAGGCGCCGGACCTGTTCGAGGGCGTCATGATGCCCGAGTTGTACCTGGCGGACGCGCTGGGCGCGGTCGGCAAACCATTGCTGCGGGTGCACACGGCCGGATCGGTTGGCGGCGCGACCGGTAACGTCGCGGCCAGCCTGGTGCAGTCCGGGGTGCACCGGCGGGTGCTGGCAGTGGCGTTCGAGAAGCAGTCCGAGTCCAACGCGATGTGGGCGCTGTCGATAGCCCCGCCGTTCTCGACCCCGCTGGTGGCGGGGGCCGGCGGGTACTTCGCGCCGCATATACGGGCATATATCCGGCGATCGGGGGCGCCGTCGCACATCGGGGCGATGGTGGCGGTCAAGGATCGCCGAAACGGCGCGCTCAACCCGTACGCGCACTTGCAGCAGGCCGATATCACCCTGGAGTCGGTGCAGGCCTCCCCCATGCTGTGGGATCCGGTCCGGTACGACGAAACCTGCCCTTCGTCGGACGGGGCGTGCGCTGTGATCATCGGGGACGCTTCATCCGCCGAGGCGGCGACCGCGGCCGGGCGGCCGGTGGCGTGGATCAGGGCCACCGCGATGCGCACCGAACCGACGATGTTCGCGGGCAAGGATCACGTGAATCCGCGCGCGGGCGCGGACTGCGCCGCGGCGTTGTGGCGGGCGGCGGGGATCTCGCGGCCGCTGGAGGAGGTCGACGTCGCAGAGATATATGTGCCTTTTTCGTGGTATGAGCCGATGTGGCTGGAGAACTTGGGCTTTGCTGAGCCGGGCCAGGGGTGGAAGCTGACCGAGGCGGGAGAGACGGCTATCGGCGGCCGGCTGCCGGTGAACGCCTCGGGCGGGGTCCTGTCGTCGAACCCGATCGGGGCGTCCGGGCTGCTACGGTTCGGCGAGGCGGCGCTCCAGGTCATGGGCAAGGCGGGGGCGCACCAGGTCGACGGCGCGCGGGTGGCGCTCGGTCACGCCTACGGCGGCGGCTCCCAGTACTTCTCGATGTGGGTGGTGGCCAGCACGCCATAGGCCACGCCACAGGCCACGCCACAGGCCGCGCCACAGGCCACGCCATAGGCGTTCTCCCGCACCTGCCGACCGCGGCCACCACCACCGACTGCGATGATGGGACGCGACAGGCGCGAAACAGTGGAGGACACATGCCGTCCAACGAGACCAGAGAGACCACCGCCTTCCGGGCCGGGCTGGACGTCGTCCGCGCGGTGGAACCGCGGATCGCCGCCGCGATCGAGCAGGAACTCGTTGACCAGCGCGGCTCGCTCAAGCTCATCGCGAGCGAGAACTACGCGTCCCCGGCGGTCCTGCTGGCAATGGGAAACTGGCTGACCGACAAGTACGCCGAGGGCACGATCGGCCACCGCTTCTACGCCGGCTGCGCGAATGTGGACACCGTCGAAGCCGTCGCCGCCGAGCACGCGCGAGAGTTGTTCGGCGCGGACCACGCCTACGTGCAGCCGCACTCCGGCATCGACGCGAACCTGGTGGCGTTCTGGGCGGTCCTCGCGCAGCGGGTGGAGAGCCCGGCGCTGACGAACGCGGGAGCCAGGCAGGTCAACGAACTCAGCGACGAGGACTGGGCGCGGTTGCGCCGCGAACTCGGCGACCAGCGGCTGCTCGGCATGTCCCTGGACGCCGGCGGCCATCTCACCCACGGCTTCCGGCCGAACATCTCCGGGAAGATGTTCGACCAGCGCAGCTATGGCACCCACCCGGATACCGGCCTGCTCGACTACGACCAGGTGCGCGCGGCGGCACGGGAGTTCCGCCCGCTGATCCTGCTGGCCGGGTACTCCGCCTACCCTCGCCTGGTGAACTTCGCGATCATGCGGGAGATCGCCGACGAGGTGGGCGCGACCCTCATGGTGGACATGGCACACTTCGCCGGCCTGGTCGCCGGCAAGGTGCTGACCGGTGACTTCGACCCGGTCCCGCACGCGCAGATCGTCACCACCACCACGCACAAGTCACTGCGCGGACCGCGGGGCGGCATGGTGCTGTCCTCGGCGGAGCTGACCGAGCAGGTCAACCGCGGCTGCCCGATGGTACTCGGCGGCCCGCTCGGGCACATCATGGCGGCCAAGGCCGTGGCGCTGGCCGAAGCCCGGCAGCCGGGCTTCGCCAGCTACGCCCGGCAGATCGTCGACAACGCCCGCGCTCTCGCCGACGGGCTGCGGCGCCGCGGCGCGACAGTGGTGACCGGCGGCACCGACAACCACATCGTGCTGCTAGACGTGCACGGCTACGGGCTCACCGGCAGGCAGGCAGAGTCGGCGCTGCTCGACGCCGGGATCGTGACCAACCGCAACGCCATCCCGCGGGATCCCAACGGGGCCTGGTACACCTCGGGCATCAGACTCGGCACGCCCGCCCTGACCACGAGGGGCCTGGACACCGGCGAGCTGGACGAAGTCGCCCAGTTGATCGTGACCGTGCTCGAAGCCACCATAAGCGCGTCCGGATCGAAGGTGCGCTACACCCTGGACAAACGGGTGACCGACGAGGTGTCCGAGCGGGCCGCTGACCTCATGGCGAAGCATCCGCTCTACCCGCAGATCGACCTGGGATAACGCCGGCTGCCGCGGGAAGCGCGGTATTGCCTTCGCGGCACCCTTTGTCAACCTGGGTTGACGTATGCCGACGAGTGCGCCTACGCTGACCCCGGGGTCACAAACGACATTCGGGGTGAATCGCAATGCGGCTGCGGGGTGTCAACTACGACGTCGGACGGGTGCTGGACGGACAGAACTGGCGGCCGGCCTTCGATCCCGCCGAGGCCGGTCGCGAGCTGGAGATCATCCGGGACGATCTGCACTGCAACGCGGTGAAGATCTGCGGCGAGGACATCGGCCGGCTGATCAGCACGGCGGCCGACGCCGCCGCGCTGGGGCTGGAGGTCTGGCTGTCGCCCGAGTTGTGGGACCAGACGGCCGAGGACACCCTCGGCTACATCGCGACGGCGGCGCGGGAGGCCGAGGAACTGCGGCGGGAATGGCCGGGCCGGGTCACGCTCAGCGTCGGCACCGAGCTGACGCTGTTCATGCGAGGCATCGTCGAGGGGGACACGTTCCACGAGCGGCTGGCGCATCCGGCACTGTGGAAGATCCTGCGGTCCGGCGCGCACAACGCGCCGCTGAACGAGTTCCTGGCCCGCGCGGCCGGAACTGCCCGCGAGGTCTTCGAAGGCGACATCACGTACGCCTCGCTGGCCGGCGAGAAGGTCGACTGGAGCAACTTCGACGTGGTGTCCGTCGACCTGTACCGCGATGCCGGCAACCGGGACTGGTTCACGCGATGGCTGCGGAGCTTCTTCGCGCCCGGCAAGCCCGTCGTCATCACGGAATCCGGCTGCTGCACGTACCGTGGCGCGGCCGCCGCCGGCGGACGGGGCTGGGAGATCGTGGACTTCTCCGAGCTGCCGCCCAGGCTGAACGGCGAGTACATCCGCGACGAAACCGAACAGGCCCGGGAGGTGGCCGACCTGATCGCTACCTTCGCCGAGGCCGGCGCGGCCGGCACGTTCGTCTTCACCTTTGTCGCGCCGCTCAACCCGTACTGCGATGACCCGAAATTCGACCTCGACATGGCCAACTACAGCCTGGTGCGGAGCTATGGCAACCGGCTCGGCGAGCTGGCCGTCACGCTCCCCGGCATACCGTGGGACGACAGCCTGATGGGCACCACGTACCCGGACATGCCGTGGGAGCCGAAGGAGTCGTTCGGCGCCGTCGCGGGCGCCTACGCGGCGCTCGCCGTCAGTGGTACGCGACCGGGCACTTCTTGATGCCGTTGATCCAGCCGGAGCGGAGCCGCTCGGGCTCGCCGGCCTTGTGGATGTCGGGCATGACGTCGGCGATCGCGTTGAAGATCAGGTCGATCTCCAGCTTGGCGAGGCTGGCGCCCAGGCAGTAGTGCACGCCCATGCCGCCCAGCCCGAGATGCGGGTTCGGCGTGCGCATGACATTGAACTTCTCCGGCTCGTCGAACACCTCTTCGTCGAAGTTCGCCGACCGGTAGAACAGCCCGACCCGCTGGCCCTTCTTGATCTCGACGCCGCCCAGGACGGTGTCGGCTGTCGCGGTGCGCTGGAACACCGTCACCGGGGTGGCCCACCGGATGATCTCGTCGGCCGCGGTCTCCGGGCGTGTTTGCTTGAACCTTTCCCACTCGTCCGGGTGCTCCATGAACGCGACCATCCCGTGCGAGATGGCGTTCCTGGTGGTCTCGTTGCCCGCCACGGCCAGCATGACCACGAAGTACCCGAACTCGTCCGACGACAGCGCCTCCCCCTCCTGGGCGTGGACGAGCTTGGTGATGATGTCGTCCCGCGGGCTGGCCTTGCGGTCCTCGGCCATGGCCATGGCGTAGCCGATCAGCTCCATAGCCGCCATGGCCCCGTCGCCTGCCATCTCGGGGTCGTCATAGCCGATCATCCGGTTGGACCAGTTGAAGATCTTCTTCCGGTCCTCCTGCGGCACCCCGATCAGCTCCGCGATCGCCTGCAGCGGCAGCTCGCACGCCACATCGGTGACAAAGTCCCCGGAACCTTCTTCTATTGCCCTACGAACGATCTGGCTTGCTCTCCCCTTCAGTGCGTCCCGCAGGTTGCTGATGGCGCGGGGGGTGAATCCGCGCGAGACGATCCGGCGCATGTCGGTGTGATGCGGCGGGTCGGTGTTCAGCATGATCACGCGCTGCATCTCGATGGCGTCGCGGGTGATGCCTTCCTCGAACCGGATAATGGCGGTGTTCTCCCAGCTCGAGAACAGATCGTGGCGCTTGGACACCTCCATCACGTCGGCGTGCCTGGTCAGCGCCCAGAAGCCGGTGTCACCGAATCCGGTGGCCCCGGTGCGCTGCTCGTTCCACCAGATCGGCGCCGACCGCCGCAGCTCGGCAAACTCTTCTTGCGGGACCCGGTGGGCGTACAGATCGGGATCGGTGAGATCGAGGCCCGACGGGATATCTGGCGCGGCCACGGTTGCCTCCCTGCGCAGAACTGAAACATGTTCTACTTTGATTAGAGCACAATCATGCGGAATGCGTAAGGAGCACCCTATGGGAAGTGCGGTGATCGCGGAAGCGGCGCGGACCCCGATCGGCAAGCGGGGCGGGGCGCTGTCCGGCCTGCACGCCGCGGAAATCCTTGGTTCCGCCGTTTCCGGGTTGATCGAACGCGCCGGTATCACGCCGTCGGTCGTGGAGCAGGTGGCCGGGGGCTGCGTGACGCAGGCGGGCGAGCAGTCGAACAACATCACCCGGACGGCCTGGCTGCACGCGGGGCTGCCGTACGGTACGGGATGCTTCACGCTGGACGCCCAGTGCGGATCGGCGCAGCAGGCGGCGCACCTGATCGCCGGGCTCATCGCCGCCGACGCGATCTCGGTGGGGATCGCGTGCGGGGTCGAGGCCATGTCCCGGGTGCCGCTGCGGTCGAACCTCGGGACGGACGTCGGGTCGCCGCGGCCTTCGTCGTGGGACATCGATATGCCCAACCAGTTCGTCGCGGCGGAGCGGATCGCGGCCCGGCGCGGGCTGACGCGCCCGGAGGTGGACGCGTTCGGGCTGCGATCGCAGACGCTGGCGCAGGCGGCGTGGGCGTCCGGGTGGTTTGACCGCGAGGTCATCCCGGTCAAGGTACCCGGACTGGCCTCGGTGGTTGATCGCGACGAGGGCCTGCGGTCCACCAGCATCGAGGCACTGACCAGGCTGAGGCCGGTCGTCGAGGGCGGCCTGCACACGGCCGGCACGTCGTCGCAGATCTCCGACGGCGCCGCCGCCGTGCTGCTGGTCTCTTCTGACCGGGCCGCATCGCTGGGGCTGCGGCCGCGGGCCCGGATCGTCGCGCAGTGCCTGATCGGCGCCGAGCCGTACTACCACCTGGACGGGCCGATCGACGCGACCGCGCGGGTGCTCTCCCGGGCTGGCATGTCGATCGGCGACATCGATCTGTTCGAGGTCAACGAGGCGTTCGCCTCCGTGGTGCTGTCCTGGATGAGCGTGCACGGCCCGGACCCGGACCGCGTCAACGTCAACGGCGGCGCGATCGCGCTCGGCCATCCGGTCGGCAGCACCGGCGCCCGGTTGCTCACCACCGCCCTGCACGAACTCGAGCGCCGGGACGCTGGTACGGCCCTGATCACCATGTGCGCCGGCGGCGCGATGTCCACCGCCACCATCATCGAACGCCTGTAGCGCCAGGCGCGCGGCGTCTGTGAGCGTTCCGGTTGAGGTGTGCGAGGCGGCGGTGCGGGTGGGCGGGTGGGAGCGGGCGGAACGGCCCGCCGCATTTGTCGAGATATAACCGTTATATGCACCGCAGTTGCGCTGGACACGTGGAAGAAAAGAGCCTCGCGGAAGATTGGGCGCCGGTTTCCGGCGCCTTTTCTTCCAGTGGGCTCCTAACTTCCACGCGATGGCTGGCCAATGTGTCCGTTATGCGGTGATACGCGCAGCTCACCAGGCGAACACCGCACTTTAGCGATGACGATATGGCCGACATGCCAGAAATGCGCGTTCCTCCAGAACGCTCAAATTCGGTAGGGTAGCCGTCCGTGAACCTGACCCGATGCCCCATTTGCCCGCTTTCTGTGGAGGTCGGTCACGGGACGAAGCTGAATCGGCCCGACCGCAGATCATCGGGGAGAGGGGGTCGTGGTGCCATCCTCCTCAGCTGGGTTATCGCCCTCGTCGCGGCTGTCGCCGGCCATGGCGAGCCGGGCGCGGATTTCGCGGGCTTCGGGGACGCCCTCGGCTGATCCGGCGTTATCCAAGATCACCAGCATGCGCTTACCGGACAGCAGGCTGCGGTAGCGGGCGGCGCCGATCTGCCTCTGGCGGGATGTCCTGACCGGGCACGCCCAGCGAGCGCAGGAACCCCGCTAATGCGTCAGCGGCGGGCACCGGCTGGCCGGGGTCGTAGCCGCGCAAAATGTCGCACAGGGAGCGTGCATGATGACAGGTATCATGAGCCTGCTCCTTAACAAGAGGAGGGGAACCCTCGTCCTAGCCACGTTGCCGGTCCTCATGCTCGGTACCGTACTTACCGCTTCGGCAGCGCCGGTCACAGGTCGCACGGCAGCCCACTCCGTCTCCGCGTTCTCGTCCACGGTACTAACTGCTGCCGGGAAGACCGTTCACAGCGATCTGCCGTTCCAGGCCTACGACCACTGCGCCCAGTACAACTACTGTGATTACAACGGCACCGACGGCGCCCTGAAGTGCATCCAAACAGACCAGGCGATAAATGACTGGGGCAGCTGCGCAAACCTCGATGAGTCCTTCGCCAACAGGATGACAGTGCACGGAGTCAGGGTATATTTCAGCGCAGGTTACGGAGGAGCCTGGGCGTGTGTCAATCCCGGCTGGTACGCCAACAATCTCGACATATCGGCGTACATTTTTAACAATGGCTCCGGCCTTCCCGGCTACGGGCAGCGAATATTGAGGAACGTGCACTCAAGTAAGCCAGTACTTTCGTCACAAAATAATGGCCTCTGCACCAATCCTCTGCCCGAGGACGGCTAAACTGATCGACGCGCTTTGCCCCTACTGTAGGTAAGCGCAAACAGGGCCTCTGCCAGCCAACAAGGTCGTGCTGGCAGGGGCCCTCTTTGACAGCGTCACATCATCGCTGATGAAAGGGATTCGTGTGCGGCTTCGATTACTTCCTTGGTGAAGACGGTCAGTTCCTCGAGTCGCACTGCCACCGTCAACGGCCCACCGTCCGGAACTCCGTCATCACGCCCTGCAACAGACTCTCACGCCGCCATTCGCGCATGCCACGAAGGTGTACTTCACGCCGCGCAGCCACATGGGATCCTGACGGACTCCTGGCTGGCGGCGCCCTGATAATGGGCGCATGGGGCATGTCGTCACTGTTCTGCCAGCGTTCATGGTCGCGTGCGTGGTGCTGGCCGCGCTGCCCGGTCCGGCCACGGCGCTGTTCTTGCACCGGACCGTCCGGGATGGCCGGAACGCCGGGCTGGCCGCGGTCGCCGGGAACGAGATCGGCTTGTTCGGCTGGGCACTGGCCGCGGGAGCGGGGCTTACCGCGTTGCTGCGCGCGAACCAGGCGCTGTTCATCGGCATGCACGCGGTCGGCGCGGCCGTGCTGATCTACCTCGGTGTGTCGGCGTGGCGTCACGCACGGCGTGAGGATGGCGAATTCGGCGAGGCAATCAAGTTGAAGCTGCCGTCGGGGCGGACACCGGCGGCGGCGTTCCGCGCGTCGCTGGTAACGATCGCGGCCAACCCGAAGGCGGCGGTGTTCGCCTTCACATTCTTCCCGCAGTTCCTGCCCAGGCACGGCCCGGTGCTCGGTACCGCCGCGGTGCTCGCGGCCATCCAGGTGACCTTCGACACCTGCTACTGCGTCGGCATCGTGCTGCTCGCGTCCCGCGCGCGCAAGTGGCTATCCCGCGCCACCATCCGGCGAAGGCTGGAACGGCTGCTAGGCGCCACGCTGGTCGGCCTGGGTATCGACCTGGCCGCCGCCACGCGCTGACCCCGACCGTCGCCATGCGCTGACCCTTACCGTCGTGCCACGCTGAGCTACGCTCGACGCATGAGGTTCCGGGCGACGATCGAGCTGAACGGGAAGACGGCCACCGGCATCGAGGTTCCGGAGGAGATCGTCGCCGCGCTGGGCGCGGGCCAGCGCCCGCCGGTGCGCGTGACGCTCGGCGACTACACCTACCGGACCACGGTGGCGCGGATGGGCGGCCGGTTCCTGGTCGGGATCAACGCTGAGCACCGCGCCAACGCCGGGGTAAGCGCCGGGGAACAGGTCGACGTGGAGATCGTCCCCGACACCGAGCCACGCGAGGTCACCGTCCCGGCCGACCTGGCGGCCGCGCTGGCCCAGGATGCCCAGGCGAGCGCGGCATTCGACCGGCTGTCCTACACCCACCGCAAGGAGTGGGTGCGCTGGATCGAAGAGGCCAAGAAGGCCGATACCCGGGAAACCCGCCTGGCCAAGACCGTCGACGCGCTCCGCGAGGGCAAGCGCGCTCGCTAACCGAATTCCGACAGGCGATCGAGACCGTAGCCGCTGATCAGCAGGCGCTCCTTGTTATTGGCCAGCAGCTTGGCGGCCCAGTCGGTGAAACCGCCGTCGCCGATCTCCACCACCTCGCCACCGTCCAGGATGTTGACCTTGAAGCACAGGTCGCGGTAGTAACCGCGGCCACCGCGGCGCGCGTGGTCCATTTCGATATCGGCCGCCGTATCGGCAAGATCCTCCGCGACTGCCGCCGCTGTCCGTGCTCCGGTGTCGGACAGTGGCGTCAGCGCTATCTGGACCGCGGGCGCTCCTGCGGCGGTCAGCCCGTCGATAGCGAAGCACAGGTGCTCGGCCAGAGCGGATCGCTCGAACCGGCAACTGCCCTCGTCACGGCCCGCGGTCACCAGACCCAGCAGGCTGAAGTGCGGGAAGAAGCCATCCGGGAACCGCTGTGCCCGCACTACACGCTGCACCCCGGCCAGCCGGACCGTTTCAGCACCTCCCTCGCCGGATCGGGAACGCCGCGAGGCGGCTTCCAGCGCGAGGGCGTTGGTGGGGTCGGCACCGACCTCACACGCGCGGATCGCGGTCACGACCTTGTCCTGGCTGACCGTCCCTAGCGCCGAATGCGATCCGAGTGGTACCAGGGGCGCCAGCGTCACCACCTGCACGTCTGCGGTCAGGCAGCTGACCAGCGCATCCTCGGCGGCCCGCAACGACCGCCACGACAGAGCACTCGGCCGGACAAACCGGTCGCGCTCGTACCGGCGCATCAGGCTGCCAGGCGTTTCCCTGGCCGCCCGCCGCCGCATGACTTCCAGCATCAGCGTGGTGAAATCGCTGCCGCTCAGCGTGGCGAGCCGCTCGACAGCAGGCATTCCGCCGACCTCAGCCAGCACGCGCCTCAGAGGTCCGTTGTGGTCCATATCGCTCGATTTTGCGTAAGCAAAAACACAATACGCCACCGGTTTTTGCGGCGAGGCGGTTAGGGTGCCCCGAATGTCCGATAAACCTCGAACGGGATGCTGATTAAGACGGAACATTCGTGCTGCATGGAAATTAAATGTACGAATTCGGCGGGTAAACTTCCACGCAGCACGTAGTTTCCGCGCTATACCGACGTGAAGGCCGAAGATCCGGGCCGGGCTAGCCTGTGTCCGAGCCGATGGCGCCAGTGGCACGCTCTGGCAGGCTCGATGGCGCCGCCGGCACGCTGAGGATCCTGGATCTTCAAACTCTGTAACGCACCGGGGCCGGCCGCTTGTGCCAGCAGGGGGACGAGGTACTGGGCGTCGGGGCTGCCCCAGCCGGTGACCGGATCCCAGCCGGGTCCGGCGGTGTAGCCGGTGAAGACACCGGTGGGCCACAGCACCGAGTTGTCGCCGGTGATCACGTCGTGGAAGGCCCGGTGGTAGGCGGGGCCGCGGGCGATGGCGTAGATGGCGGGGTTGACGAAGCCCAGGGGATGCCCGGCCTCCTGGTCCGCCAGGGTGATCACGCCGGCCCACAGCGGCCCGGAGGCGCTGGTGCCCTGGTTCGGCCGGAGTTCGCCGTCGTCATACTCCAGCGCCATCGCGGTGCTGGGGTCCGCGTTGGCGGCCACGTCGGGGACGCCGCGGCCGGAGGCCCAGGCCAATCCGGCACCGCGGCCGGAGGCCCAGGCCAATCCGGCACCGCGGCCGGAGGCCCAGGCCAGTCCGGCACCGCGGGTGGCGCGGGCCCGGGCGAGGCCGCCCTGGTAGGACGGGCGGGGGAACAGGCCGCTGTAGCCGCCGCCGGAGGCTTCGGTGTTGTCGTTCCAGGCCATCTCGCCCAGGTAGGCGCCGGCCGGGCTGACGTCAAGGACGGTGCCGCCGACCCCGAGCACCAGCGGGTCGGAGGCGGGCATGCCGACCTCCACCGGCGGGCCGTAGCGGCTGAGCGCGCCGGTGTCGCCGGAGCCGTCGACGACCGTGATGTGCTGCTCGCGGGCCTGCTCCAGAGCCGCGTTCATCTGGGCTGCCTCGGCGCTGGTGAGGAAGTGCTCGCCGATGCTGAGGCTGATCGAGATCACCGCGGCGTGCAGGGCGACGCCCTCCCGGATCACGCTGGTTACCGCGGCGGCGGACTTCGCGGGGCTGGAAATGAGATCGGCGGGTTCCAGGACGGCGTCGAGGGTGGCGTCGGGCGCGATCGCGTGCACCATCTCGGTGTCGGTGATTTCCTCGTCGCCACAGAGGTAGGGTGTCGCGGACCTGGCGATGTTCACGACGTTGAGGCTGGCCGGGGGCAGGCCGAACGTGGTGTCGAACGCGTCCAGGTCCTGGCGGATATCGGTGGAGGGCGGGGCAGCGGCCGGTTCCGGCCCTACGACGACGGTCTCACCGCGACCGTCGATGCCGCGGCTGAGCAGCGGCGCGACGCCGTAGGCCACCTGGTATGCCTGCGGGCTGTAGCACGGTGGCGCCTTCACCCCGGGCGGTGAGCAGTTGACCAGCGCGGTCCCAGCGGCCGCGGCCGTGCCGTCGGCGGCGGCGGCCGGGTACGCGGCGGCCAGGCAAGCCGCCAGGGACACGGCGGCCAGCCGCCGCTGTCGGGGGATCCCGTTCACGTTCATGTGCATGGAAGCTCCTCAGGCGGCGCGGCGCTGAACTAGAAAAACTGTCACGGCGATGAGCAGCGCTGACAGCGCGAGCAGCCAGCCGCCCTCGATCCACTGGAAGGGCCAGAACCGGCTGGCCGGCTGATAGCTGGTCCACTGTGTGTAGCCGTGTTGAGCCAGGCACTGCGTGAATCCATTCGGCCCGGCCACCTTTTCCGGTGGAAGGGAAGAGCAGAACTGGTTGAGGAGCCTGCCAGGGGGATCGCCGGCGAAGGCGAACTTGCCGTCCTTGGTCGACCACTGGCCGATGACCCATGCGGTGCTGGTGCCGGGGTTGAAGTAGCTGCTGGTGATCAGGGGGGTCAGGTAGTGCTCGCGCAGGAACCCCGCGGTCGCGAACGCGAGTCCGGCGTAGGCGGCCAGGGTGGCAACGATCGCGGGGACGACCCGGCGGATGAGCATTCCGGCCAGGGCGCCGATCGCGAAGGCGGCCAGCGTCCAGGCGGGGAACGTCACCTCGCGCAGGCCGAACAGGTTAGCGAACGGGGACTCCTCGTAAAGGGTGCCCAAGTACGGCTGGAAATACCAGGACACCAGCACGCCGAACGCGGCGGTCGCGGCGGCCAGCACAACCGCGAGCGCCACCAGCTTGGCCAGCGCCCACCGCCACCGGCCGAAGCCCTCGGTCCAGGCGAACCGGAAGGTGCCGGTCTCCAGCTCCCGGGCCAGCACCGGCGCCCCAGCGAACGCCCCGATCAGCGCGGGCATCAACTGCAGCAGGACGCCCCCTGGACCGTGATGCCCCATAAAGTCGCTCGTGGCGCTGGCGCTGAAAGCGCCGGCCAGATTCTGGCAGGCGGCCGAGCTTGCCGGGTGGCAGGCGACCGCGGCGGCGTAGGCGTTATGCAGCGGCGTGCCCATTCTCCACAGCCACACCGCCAGCGCGCCCAGCAGCACGGCCACGCCGGCCAGCGCAATCCGATGCTGCCGCCAGGTGACCCCGGCCATCCGCCGCCAGGGCAGCGGCCGCAGCCTGGCGTCATCCGGGCGGGCCGGGCGGGCCGACCTGATCAGCGCGGTCATCGCGACACCTCCGACGTCTCGGTCTCGCGCAGGTAGGCCATGGCGAGCCCTTCCAGGCTGGCCTGGCCGTGGGTGGCGAGCAGGTCATCGACCCCCCCGGCCAGCCTCACCTGGCCCTTGGACAGCAAGACGAGATAGCCTGCCACCCGCTCCAGTTCGGTGAGCACGTGCGAGGACAGCAGCACCGACACCCCGTTCGCGGACGCGGCCGCCAGGACCGTGGCCATGAAGTCGTGCCGGGCGACCGGATCCAGCATCGCCACCGGCTCGTCCAGCACCAGCAGCCGCGGCCGGCGGGCCAGCGCCAGGGTCAGCGCGAGCTGAGCCTGCTGCCCGCCGGACATCTTCCCGGCCTTCCGTTTGAGCGGGATGCCCAGCTCGTCCAGCCGGGCGCGCGCGTAAGGCTGGTCGAAGCGCCGGTTCAGGCTGCGGGCCAGGTAGATCATGTCCGCGACGGACAGGCTCTTGTACAACGGCGTGTCCTGGGCCACGAACGCGATCCCGTCCAGCGCGGCCGGCGACCCGGCCCGGCGGCCGCCCAGCACCGTCACGGCACCCGCGGACGGCACCGACAGGCCCACGGCCAGGTTCAGCAGCGTGCTCTTCCCGGCCCCGTTCGGCCCGACCAGCGCCGCCACCCGCCCGGCCGGGATCTCCAGCGTGCACTCGCGCAGCGCCCAGGCACGGCCGTAGCGCTTGCCCAGGCCAGTGGTCTCAATAATGTTCATGGCGGCCACTGTCCCCGGCCCCGGCCCGGTTGTCTGCGGCCCCGGGTACCAACCGGTTCATCCGCAAGTCTGAATCCGGGTCGACTCACGTCTGATGCGTATGGCCTGGCCAGGCGCTACCGTCGAGGACATGCAGGCAGTCCGGCGCTTCACGGGCGGTGACCCGGGCATGATCACCGATGCCGGGATGGCGGTCGTCGCGGCCGGGCTGACCGCCGCCGCCGCGTGGGGGCCGCCCGGCCTGGTCGGCACCGCTATCGTCGGGCCTTCGTGGCTGCGGGCGCTGCTACCCCTGCTCATGGGCGCGCCGCTGGTGCTGCGCCGCCGCGCGCCGCTGCTCATGTGGACAGTTATCTGGGCAGGCATGGCCCTGCTGTGCCTGCTCACGCTGGACCGGCCGCACGGCATGCAGTTGACCCGGGGGCCGGGGCACGACCCGGTAGGCGTCACGTTCGCGTTGCTCGCCGCCGCCTACTCACTGGGCGCGCACGCCAGTCCGCGCCGCGCGGCCGCTGCCTTGGTCCTGGCCATCCCCGTTGTGGCCGAGGTCAGCCATCACGGCGGGCTGGGGCTGGCCTTCTCATCGCATGACGGCAGCCCCGCGGGCGTGACACTGGCGATGCTGCAGCTCGTGGCGTTCTGGCTGGCTGGCGTGTTCGTCCGCTCCCGCAGGCAGGCCGTATCGCTTGCCGCGCGGAGCGCGGCACTGCAGCGCCAGGCTGAGCAGGCCGCGGCGGCCGAGCGGGCCCGGATCGCCCGGGAACTGCACGACATCGTCGCCCATCATCTCAGCGTGGTGGTGCTGCACGCCGCCGGAGCGCGGGCGGCCGGCGGGGCGGATACGGCGACACTGGAGGAAATCGAGCACAGCGGACGGCAGGCCCTGACCGAAACCCGCCGTCTGTTCGGCGTGCTCCGCGACCCGGATGTGCGGACCGGCCGCGCCCCGCAGCCGGGCATCAGCGAGCTGCCGACGCTGGTCGGCAGCCTCCGCGCCGCGGGCCTGGAGGTAAGCCTGTCCATCGACGGTGACCACATGGCGCTGCCAGCGGCCGTGAACGTGTCCGCCTACCGCATCGTCCAGGAAGCGCTGACCAACGTGCTCAAGCACGCCGGCCCGGCCCGCGCCGAGGTGACGGTCGACTGCACGGACATCGCGGTGACCATCGAGGTCACCGACGACGGCGCGGGGATCCCGGCACCCCCGGCAGTGCAGGGGGAAGGGGAGGTGCGCAAGCTATTTGCGGAGGGCCAGGGACTGGCGGGCATGCGCGAACGGGTCGCCTTGTTCGGCGGTGACCTGCGAGCCGGGCCGCGGCCCGGCGGCGGGTTCACCGTCTGCGCCTGGCTGCCGATCCGTGAACCGGCATGATCACCGTCCTGATCGCCGACGACCAGGACCTGATCCGCAAGGGCCTGCGGATGCTGCTGGAAGCCGAACCAGATCTCGCCGTCGCCGGCGAGGCCGGTGACGGCAGCCAGGCACTGGCCCAGGACCGCCGCCTGGATCCCGACGTTATCTTGATGGACGTCCGCATGCCCGGACTCGACGGGATCCAGGCAACCGCCCAGCTCGCCCAGGGCGGCAGCAGGGCCAAGGTCCTCATGCTGACCACCTTCAACCTCGACGAGTACGTTTACCACGCCATGAAAGCCGGAGCCAGCGGCTTCCTGCTCAAGGACGCCACCCGCGAGCAGCTGACCGGCGCCATCCGCGCGGTCTGCGCCGGCGAGACGCTGCTCGCCCCGGCTATCACCCGCCGCCTGATCGAAGACTTCTGCCGCGGCCCGGCACCCGGCACCCAGTCCGGCACTTCCGCGGGCGGCCTGAGCGAGCGGGAACGCGAGGTGGTGCGGCTGATCGCGGCGGGGCTGTCGAACGCCGAGATCGCGGCCAGCCTCTACCTCAGCGAGGCCACCATCAAAAGCCACATCACCCGCATTCTCGCCAGGCTCGGCCTGCGCGACCGTGTGCAGATCGCCGTCTTCGCCTACGAGAACGGCATCGTCCGGCCAGGCCACGGCCATGGCTAGGCACCGCCGACCATCGGACCGTCCGCGTCGAGGCGAACTGCCGGCAGCCGGCCGCACAGGACGAGCGCCAGGGCGAACATCCCGATCTGCCACCACAGCGCGGTCCGCATCGACCGGGTGAAGTCGTCCAGCCGGGCGGCCGGCACCGCGTGGTCATCGACCGCCGCCGCAACCGCGGACTTGACCTGGGCCGGCGCCGGGCTAGCAGCGATCTCGCGGAGTGTCTGTGCGCAGATGGCGGGCTCGGCGGACGGGTCGGTGGCGTGGGCGCGAGCGGAGAAGCAGGCCTGGAAGCGGCCGCTGATCAGCGTCTGCTCGGCGGCCGACATCCCGGCGACGCTGAGCGAGTGACGCAGGGCGGGCAGCGCGCTGGCCGAGGAGGTGCTGGCGTTGACCCCCAGCAGCCCGAAGAAGATCACGCCGACCACCGCGATGCCGAGCGCCGCGCCGATCTGCTGCGCGGTGGCCAGGGCGCCGGACGCGGAGCCCGCGTCCCGGGACGAGATGCCGGCCAGCACCACGCTGGTCACCGGGGCGATGAAGAACCCGCCGCCCAGCCCGGCGATGAACATCGGAAGCAGCAGCTGCCAGCCGTGCAGCCCGGTGCCCGCCCAGAACATGACGCCTATGACGCCGAGCTGGCCAGCGACCATCAGCGCGCAGCCGACCACCAGCACCCGGGTGCCCAGCTTCTTGGTGACGGCGGCGGAGCGAGCGGAGCCGATGGCCAGCGCCGCGGCGAAGCCGAGGGTGGCCGCGCCGGCCTTGACCGGGCTGTAGCCGAGACCCTCCTGCAGGGTGAGCAGCAAGATCATGAAGAACGACGGGATGCCGGTGAAGAACACCAGGCAGGCGATCAGGCCGAGGGTGAACGGCCGCTGCCGGAACAGCGTGGTGTCGATCAGCGGGGTGCCGTCCCGGCGGGTGCGGTTCCGCTCGTAGGCGGAGAACGCGGCGAGCACGAACGGGCTGACCGCGATGCAGGCGAACGACCAGGCGGGCCACCCCTCGTCGCGGCCGATGACCAGCGGCAGTACGAGCAGGAACAGTCCGGCGCCGAGCAGCAGCGCGCCCGGCAGGTCGATCCGGCTGGCAACGGCCCCGCGGGTCCTCGTTTCGCCAGCGGGGATCATCATAGTGCCGAGCACCAGCGCGACGACACCGATCGGCACGTTGACGAAGAAGATACTGCGCCAGCCCCAGCCAGCGATGTTCAGGTCGATGAGACCGCCGCCGGTGACCGGACCGAGGATGGTGGCCAGCCCGATGGTGGCCCCGTAGAAACCGATCGCCCTGGTCCGCTGCTCCTTGCGGAAAACGACCTGGATAATGCCGAGCACCTGCGGGAACATCAGGCCGGAGCTCATACCCTGCACGACCCGCGCGCAGATCAGCGTCAGCGCGTCCGGCGCCGCGCCGCACACCGCCGAGGCGATGGTGAACCCGGCCATTCCCCATAGGAACATGCGCTTGCGACCGTGTGTGTCGCCAAGTCGCCCGCCGGTGACCAGGACACACGCGAAAGCGAGCATGTAGCCGGCTACTACGAGCTGAATTTCACCGAACGAACTGTGGAGCGAGTTCTGGATCGATGGCACCCCCACCATGGTGATCGTGGTGTCGAGTAGCTGCATGAACACCGCGGTCAGGATGATCGCCAGCACCGCCCACGGGTTCGCCGCGCCGGCACGGGCGGTGGATTCGGGCCGTGGCGCACCCGGAGTGGCTGGCTGAGCGGTGAATATCTGCTTGATCATCGTTGCCTCCTCGTGGTTGGCTGCTCTCTAAAAAATAAACGATCGATCGATTATTTTCAAGTGGTAGATTGGCAGACGTGACGACGACCGAAGGCGAGAAGGAAGCCACCGCGAGCGAACGGCGGCGCGGACGGCCCCCCAAGGCGCAGGCCGGGGACACCAAGGCCGCATTGCTGCGGGCCGCACTGGACCTGTTCGCGGAGCGCGGATACGAGGGAACGTCGGTGCGCGCGATCGCGCGGGCCGTCGGGCTGAGCGAAGGCGGGCTCTACGCCCACTTCGAGAACAAGCGCGCCATCTTCGAAGCGGTTCTCGGCCAGCTCGGCCCGACGAGCGTGATCGACATACTGGACACCGCTGACTCGACGCTGACCGGCACCGATCCCGGCGACATCATCCGGATCCTGGTGGACCAGATCATCGAGGACTGGGCGTCCCCGCCGTCGCGGCAGATGGTCAGCCTGATGACGCGGGACGGCCTGATCCACGATCCGGCGCTGACGACCGGGATATCAACCACGGTGGGAAGACTGGCCGAGCTGTTCGGTCGCTGGATCAGGAACGGCCAGATGCCGGCGGATCTCGGCTCGCCGCTGGACCTCGCGTACGCGCTGATGGCCCCGATCGGCCTGGCTCGGGTGCTGTGGCTGCACAACGGAGCGAAACCAGAGGAGATCGCGGCTGCCCGTGAGCGGTCAGCGCGTCACGCCGAGTTCTTCGTGACGGCGGTGTTCGCCGGAGGTAACGGCTGAGGTAACGGCTGGGAACCGGTCCCGAACAGGGCTTTTAAAGGTGACGTTTCCTGGTCACACTGGATCATGTGTACGACTTTGACGTGCTGGTGATCGGCTCCGGCCCCGGAGGCCAGAAGGCGGCGATCGCCGCCGCGAAGCTCGAGCGCAGGGTGGCGATCGTCGAGCGCCGGGACATGATCGGCGGCGTCTGCCTCAATACCGGGACGATTCCCTCGAAGACGCTGCGGGAAGCGATCCTGTACCTCACCGGCCTGGATCAGCGGGAGATGTACGGGCAGAGCTACCGGGTGAAGGACGAGATCACCATCGCGGACCTGGCCGCCCGCACCAGTCACGTCGTGGGCCGCGAGATGGACGTGGTGCGCAGCCAGTTGTCCCGTAACCGGGTGACGGTACTGACCGGCACCGGTCGCTTCGCAGACCCGCACACCGTGGAGGTCGGCGACAACGGCAGGTCGCGCCGGGCCAGCGCGGACAAGATCGTGATCGCCACCGGCACCCAGCCCGCGCGCCCCGGGAGCGTCGAGTTCGATGAGCGGACCGTGATCGATTCCGACGGCATCGTCCATCTCGAGCGGGTTCCGCGTTCGATGGTGGTGGCCGGCGCCGGGGTGATCGGCATCGAGTACGCGTCCATGTTCGCCGCGCTCGGCACCAAGGTCACGGTCGTCGAGCAGCGCGACCGGATGCTGGAATTCTGCGACGTCGAGGTCGTAGAGGCGCTCAAGTTCCACCTGCGCGACCTCGCGGTCACGTTCCGGTTCGGAGAGACCGTGTCCTCGGTCGAGGCCAGGCCCGACGGCGCCATCGCGACGCTGCTCAGCGGGAAGAAGATACCGGCCGACACCGTCATGTACTCGGCCGGCCGCCAGGGAATGAGCGACATGCTCAACCTGGAGGCCGCGGGCCTGAGCTGCGACGCGCGCGGCCGGATAAAGGTGGACGAGTTCTTCCGTACCTCGGTGCCGCACATATACGCGGTGGGAGATATCATCGGATTTCCGGCCCTAGCGGCCACCTCCATGGAACAGGGCCGCCTAGCCGCGCACCATGCCTGCGAGGAGCCCCGGCACGAGATGGAGCGACTACAGCCGATCGGCATCTACAGCATTCCCGAGATCAGCTTCGTCGGGCGGACCGAGGAACAGCTCACCAAGGACAGCGTGCCGTTCGAGGTAGGGATCTCCCGGTACCGCGAGCTTGCTCGCGGGCAGATCATCGGCGATTCGTACGGCGTGCTGAAGCTGCTCGTCTCCCTGGAAGACCGCAAGCTGCTGGGCGTGCATGTGTTCGGCACCGGCGCCACCGAACTGGTCCACATCGGCCAGGCGGTCATGGGCTGCGGCGGGACGATCGACTACCTGGTCGACGCCGTCTTCAACTACCCGACCCTCGCCGAGGCCTATAAAGTCGCCGCCCTCGACGCGATGAACAAGATGCGGCAGATCGCACGCTTCTCCTGATGACGGGACCGGGTTTTCACACGACGCGCGGCCGAGGGCACCTGCGGGCGTCCGACGCCGAACGTGAGCAGGTGATCGACGCCATCAAGACCGCGTTCGCGCAGGGCAGGCTGACCAAGGCCGAGCTGGACTCGCGAGCGGGCCAGGCCCTCCAGGCGCGAACCCGCGGAGACCTGGCCGCCATCACCGCCAGCATCCCGGCGTCTGATCGGCCTGGGCCTCCGGCCCCACCGCGGCTGCCGCCCCTGCCCGAACCCGCCCGGGACCGGAGACCGACCGCCAAGCGAGTCGCCGCCATAGCCGGCGCCGTTATCGCACCCCCGGCGCTGTGGGCCATCTTCCTCACCTACTACGGCGGGTTCGTGGTCATTTTCGTGGTGGCCTTCCTCGGGGCGACGCTGGCCGCGCCGCAAAGCCCCGCCGACCGGCTGAGGTTACCGGGGAGGGGAACCACCGTCCGTTCGTTCAAAAAAGGAATTTACGATTTTGGCGAATACGGCGGGTTGCTCGGCAAAGCAGAGGTGGCTGGCATTCTCGATGATTTCCAGCCGCGAGCCGGGGATGCGGCGGTGCATGTCGGCCAGGTGGTCCGGGCGGCACTCATCAAAGCGGCCGCCGACCAGCAGGGTCGGCACGGTGATCTCGCCCAGGCGATCCATGACATCCCAGGTCTTGAGCGTGCCGGTGACGGTGAACTCGGTTGGGCCGTTCATCGCGTTGTAGACGTCGTTTCCGGCTTCGGCAAACGATCGCTCCAGGCCAGCCGGCCACGGGTCCATGCGGCAGACGTGCTCGCGGTAGAAGCCCAGCATCGCGGCCTGGTACTCGGGGCAGGCGGTGAAGCCGTTCTCCTCGTGCTCGGAGATCGTCGCCCGGATCTCGGCGGGCTGCAGGGCCAGGAGCTCGGCGCAGTCCCGGGCCCAGCGAGGCATGCTGGCCGGGCTGCCGCACAGGATCAGGCTCTCCAGTCCGGGCTTGCGGTCCAGCACGTACTGCATGGCCAGCATGCCGCCCCATGAACTGCCGAACAGGTGAAGCTTCCGCAGGTTCAGTGCCGCTCGGACCACGGCCAGTTCCTCGACGAAGTGGTCGACGGTCCACAGGGCCGGGTCGCCGGGCCGGTCCGACTTGCCGCAGCCGAGCTGGTCATAGAAAATAACCGGCCGGCTGGTAGCCAGCATCTCCAGCGGCTCCAGGTAGTAGTGGGTGTATCCCGGGCCGCCGTGCAGGCACAGGAGCGGCGTTCCGGAGCTTTCGCCGTTAACCGTCATGTACCAGACGCGGCCGCCCGGCACGTCGATGTAACCCTCGGTCATGCTTTCCGTGATAGGCCGGGGTGGCGGGAATTGCAATGGGTGACGCGATCTCCACCTGGAGTCCACCCGGGGATCGACGCGTGCCGCCGGGGTGGCCGGATACGTTGAAGACGTGTTCAGTACGTTCGCCGCGCGGTGGGACCCCGCAGCCGCCACCTCGGGCATCGCGCGGGCCTTCTGGATCGTCCGGGTGGTCGGCCTTGTGGTGGCGCTGTCCACGGTCTTCGCCGCCAGTCCCCATCCCTGGAGTCCGGGGAAGCAGGCGGACGCGATCACCGTCACGATGGCCGTCTGCACCGTGGCGTGGCTCGTCTGGATGTTCGCCGGATCCAGACCGCGGGTGACGATGGTTTCCCTGGCCGTGGCGGCGGTGACCGGAGGCGCGCTCGCCGGGCTGTCGCCGAACAGCGCGGCCATCGCCATTGGCGCCGTGATCGCGGCCCATGTCGGGGCACGATATGAACCCAGCACCTCGATAGCGATCACGGCGGCGGCTACGGCTGCCTTCCTGATCACGGGGCTGACGCTGAATGGGCACCCCGGCTTCCTGATTGGCTACACCTTCGGATTCATGGGGTTCTGGACAGTGGGATACACGCGCCGCGCCAACATGCTCCGGGCCGAAGAGGCCGAACGTACCCTCGCGGAGACGCGCCGGGCGCGGGAGGCCGAGACCCAGGCGGCCGCGCTCGGTGAGCGGGCCAGGATCGCGCGGGAGATCCACGACGTGCTCGCCCACTCGCTCGCCGCGGTGTCGGTGAACCTCCAGGCCGCCGAAGGGCTGCTGAGCACCCTTCCCGCCGGTAGCCCCGAACTCGCCAAAGCGATCGAATGCATCGGCCGGGCCGGCGCCTTCACCAGGGAAGGCCTGGCAGATGCTCGTCGCGCCATCCTGGCGTTGCGGGACGACGCGGCCCTGTCGCTGCTGTCCGATCAGCTGTCGGCTCTGGCCGAGGAGTACCGCACCGACGGCGACGATGTCGACTTCGGCGTGACCGGAACGCCGCGGCCAGTTCCGGCGGAGGCACGGCTGACCGCGTACCGGACGGCGCAGGAGGCGCTGACCAACGCCCGCAAGCACGCGCCCGGTCAGCCGGTCAGGCTGAGCCTGTCGTTCTCGCCTTCGGAGGTTACGGTGCTGGCCGTCAACCCGGTTTTGCATGGCGGTCCGGGTCCGGGCGGCCCGCTGGCCGCCACCGGCGCCGGGTACGGCCTCACCGGGCTGCGCGAGCGTGCCGCTCTGGCGGACGGCTCGCTAACGGCGGGGCCGATTGACGGGGGGTGGCAGGTATGCCTGAGAATTCCGGCATGAGTTCCGATGGTGCGAGTGCTTCCGATAGCGCGGTTGCTTCCGATAGCGCGGTTGCTTCCGATAGCGCGGGCGAGCCGGTCACCGTGATCGTCGCCGACGACCAGTCCGCGGTGCGCGAAGCCCTGGTCCTGCTCGTCGGCACGCTGCGAGGCGTGGTCGTGGTGGGCGAGGCCGCCGACGGGGACGCCGCAGTCGAACTGGTCTCGGCCGTGAAACCCCAGGTGGCGCTCATGGACCTGAACATGCCGGGCACCGACGGCATAGCCGCGACGCGCCGGATCGCTTCGGATCATCCCGACACACGGGTTGTCGTTCTCACCACCTACGCCGATGACGAGTCCATCATCGGCGCGCTGCAGGCCGGGGCGCTCGGTTACCTGACCAAGGACGCGACCAGGGCGGAGATCGGGCGTGCTGTGCTGGCCGCGGCCGCTGGCCAGGCCATCCTCGACCCGGGGGTGCAGCGGCGGCTGATTTCCGCGGCGTCCCGAGGGGCCGGCGACCCGGCGGTTTCCTCAGGTACCGACGAAGACGAGCTGTCCCCGCGGGAGGCCGACGTGCTGCGGCTCATCGCGGCCGGCCGGTCGAACCGGGAGATCGCCCGTGAGTTGTTCGTCAGCGAAGCGACGGTCAAAACGCACGTCAACCGCATCTTCGCCAAGACCGGCTCACGCGACCGGGTTCAGGCGATGCGCTACGCCCTCTCCCACGGCTACGCTCCCCCGCCGTCCGGGCCCTGAGAACTTCGGAGAACTGAGCCTGCACGTTAGAGCGCCGGTCAAGTAGTGGGGCGTGGACCCCGCTGGCCATGCGGCTTTTGTCCCTTTCGCCGGATTTGCTGGGCAGGTTTTCGTGGTTGATCCGGGCCTCGTGGTGACTTTTGTGCACTATGGTGCACAAAAGTCACCGCATGACCCCGAATTACCGCAGTAATCCGAGCGGGCCGCCGCGCGGACATCCGGCCGCGGTGATACCCGGGATTACGTGACCGGCACTCTAGAGCTGTCCGGCGGCCGCGACGAGGACGAAGATGACGAAAGCGGCGATAATGATCGCGAATGCCGCCATGACAGGAGTGCGCGCCTTCGCGGCGAGCACGGCGGCGGGAAGTAGTCCCAGCACCGTGCACCCCGCGAAGACGTACAGCGAGACTCGTAGAAACGTGGTCATACCGACGTGACTTCAGTTAATGCTGGGACAAGCGTGATCGCCATGACTCCCTGCCCTCCCCTGCGGCAAGGTCTGGCACCGTGCCACCCCACCACGCCGCACCTCTGATCAAAGTAAAACCGAATGCCCACCGTTCGGCAAAACCGATCGGCGGGGCGCGGGGTCACATCCAGTCGGCGTGGCGGGGCCAGGCGAGGAGGGTATCGACCACTTCAGGCGGGCCTTCGGTCGGGCCGGCGACGCCGTAGCGACCGCGATAGAACAGCAGGGGCTGGCCGGCTCGGACATCGCCAAGCTCCATGACCTGCCCGATCACAACGTAGTGGTCGCCGGCCTCGTGGACGTCGAGCAACGTGCAGGCGGCCCAGGTCAGGACGCCGTCGAGGACGGGGGCGCCGGTCGGGCCGGGCGACCACGGCACGCCGGCGAACTTGTCCCGGCCAGACGCGCCGAAGACCCGCGCCACCTCCCGCTGCGACGAGGCCAGGACATTTGCACAGAAATGTCCGCTCTCTGCGATCCGTGGCCATGTGGTTGATGATTGTGACGGGCAGAACAGAACGAGCGGTGGCTCAAGGGACAGGGCCGCGAATGCCTGGCAGGCGAAACCGGCCGGTCCATCGGCGTCATGAGTAGTGATCACCGTGACGCCGGTGCAGAAGTGGCCGAGAATCTGCCGGAACCGCTCGGGAGACGGATCAGATCCAGCCAGCCTGACGTCAGCTTCCGGCTGGGCCGGCAAAGGCGTGCCCCCAGAGGCTGACGGCGGTGGATTCCCGGGAGATCCAGGTCGCATCGTCCACCTGGAGTCCGTCACACCCGTACTCTATGTCAAAGCCTCCCGGGGTCTTCACATAGAAGGACACCATCAGGTCGTTGGCGTGACGGCCGAGCGATGCGGACATCGGCGTGCCGCGCTTGACGCACCGGTCCAGCGCCCGGCCCACGTCGTCCAGCGCCGCCACCTCGATCATCAGGTGGATGATGCCCTGCGGCGCCGGCATGGGCGCCAGGGCCAGTGAATGGTGCCGCGGATTGCAGCCAAGGAACCGGAAGAAGACCGGCGGCGACCCGGCCGGCTGCCCGAACAACTCGGCGGGCATCCGCATCGAGTCGCGCAGCCGGAATCCGAGCACCTCGGTGTAGAAGTCGTACGATGCCGTCGAGTCCGGCGGGACGGGCAGCACCACGTGACCCATCCCCATCGGACCGGTCACGAACCGGTTCCCATACGAGCTGACCGCCGGGCGGTGCTCCAGGGCCGCACCGCAGAACACCTCGAGCGTGTTGCCGGCCGGATCGTCGAAGACCAGCAGTTCGGCGACGCGGCGCGTGGCCAGTTCCTCGGCGCTACCCACCTTGAACGGCACCCCCGCCTCCGACAGCGCCCGCGCCACCGCACCCAGCGCCGCCGCGTCACGCGCCTCCCAGCCCGAAGCCAGCAACCGCTCCTGTGTGCCAGGCACGATTACCAGACGAGCCGGGAAGTCGTCCATCCGCAGGTAGAGCGCGTTTTCTTCAGGACCGCGGCCTTCGACCATGCCGAGGATCTTCGTGCCGAACTCTCGCCAGGCGCTGACGTCCGCCGATTCGATGCGGAGGTATCCCAGGGAGCTGATCATTCTTAGTCTCCTCGCAGGAAGCTGATAGCCAGGCGGTTGAATTCGTCGAACTTCTCAAGCTGTGCCCAGTGACCGCACCCGCCGAACACGTGGAGCTGCGCGCGGCGGAGCAGCTTCAATGCGACCAGGGCGCCGTCCAGCGGGTTCACCCGGTCCTCACGACCCCAGATCAGCAGGACCCGGTTCCGCAGCCGGTGCGCCTCCCGCCACAGCATGCCATCCTCGAAGTGGGCGGGATCGAAAAAGCTGGCACCGAGCCCCGCCATCGCGGCCAGTTGTTCCGGATCGGACGCGGAGGCGTACCGCTCGTCGATCAGCTCCTCGGTGACCAGCCGCTGATCGAAGATCATCGTCCGGATGAACGCCTCCATCTTTTCCCGGCTCGGGCCGGGCGGGGCGGCAAACTCCGAGAGACGTCTGACGCCCTCAGTGGGGTCCGGAGCGAACACGTTGAGAGACAGCCCCCCGGGGCCCATCAGAACGATCCGGTCAGTACGTTCGTGATGATTGAGGGCGAAGCGGACAGCGGTCCCGCCGCCCAGCGAATTTCCGACCAGATGTATGCGCGCGATGCCTAGTTCGTCGAGCAGATCGCGCAGAGCATTGGCCGCGAAGGTGAAGTAATTGCCCTGCACCGGCGGCTTCTCGGATTTGCCAAAGCCCGGCTGATCCACCACTATCGTCCGGAAGTGCTCGGCGAACACGGGCAGATTCCGGCTGAAGTTCGACATACCCGACGCGCCCGGCCCGCCGCCATGCAGCATGACGACCGGGAGGGCGTCATTGGCTGGGTCCGAGCCGGCCTCCTCGTAATGCAACCTCATATTTTCCTCCGCGCCAAGGCTTCGCTGCGCTCAGCCGGCTTGGGGCCACGGCGGGATTTGCCGCCCCTCCGGGACGGCAACCGCCGCGGCGCTCGCTTGCGCTCGCCCGTTGGGACGGCAATCCGCCGCGGCGCTCGCTTGCGCTCGCGCTCACAGCATGCCGTCCGGGGCTATGTCCAGGCCGAACTCGTTGCGGCCGAACATGGACAGCGCGCGCTCGGGGTCGTTGATCGCGTGCACCCGGCCCGCGTGGGCGTCGCGCCAGAGCCGCTGGATCGGCGCGCCCATCGCCAGCGCGCGGCCGCCGGCGTTCTCGAACAGCAGGTCAACGGCGCGGATCGCGTTGCCGGTGCCGAGCACCTGGTCGCGGCGCACGCGCAACCGGAGCGGCAGCGGCAGCTTCTTTCCCGCGTTGGCGTGTCCCATCAGGTCGGCCATGTTCCGCTCCAGCGCGAGCCATGCGCCGTCGATCAGGGCCCCCGCCTCGGCGACACGGACCTGACCGTAGGGATCCTCCTTTGCCTTCTGCCCGACGTAGGAGGCGCGGACGCGGTCACGCTGGTAGGCCACGTAGGCGTCGTAGGCGCCGGACGCCATCCCGATGATCGGCGTGGTGATCGAATAGGAGAAGACCGAGCCGTACGGCAGCCGGTAAAGCGGACTTCCGTTGACCTCGTGACCCGGGCACTTGCAGCGGAAGACGTCGTTGAAGCTGAGCGCGTGATGCTTCGGCACGAACACGCTCTCCACGACGATGTCATTGCTGCCGGTGCCGCGCAGGCCGACCGTGTCCCACACGTCGTCGATGCGATAGTCGGTGTTCGGCAGCAGGAACGTGCAGAAGTCGACCGGCTGGCCCTCGTCATTGGTGACGATGCCGCCGAGCAGCACCCAGGTCGCGTGGTCGCAGCCGGAGGAGAAGCTCCACCGGCCGTCAAGCCGGTAGCCTCCGTCGGTCAGCTTCGCCTTTCCGGTCGGCGCGTAGGAGCTGGACATGCGGGTGGCGGGGTCGGCGCCCCAGACATCCTCCTGCGCCTGCGGCGGGAACAGCGCGAGCTGCCAGGGGTGCACGCCGAGCACGGAAGCGACCCAGCCGGTGGAGCCGCACGCGCTCGCGATCAGCCGGACGGACTTGTAGAAGCTCATCGGGTCGGCTTCGAGGCCACCGTACCTGGCCGGCTGGAGCAGGCGGAAGAAACCCGTTTCCGCCAGTGCCTTGACCGATTCCGCGGGAACGCACCGCTGGTCTTCCGTCTCCTGGGCCCGCTGCCGCAACGTGGGTAGCAAGTCGTTGACGGCTTCTGTGACCTGCTCCTGCCCCGTCACCTGGTCTACAGAGTCGCTCATGGCGTCAAGACTAGAACATGTTCTAGTCTATGGGTATGGATCGGGTTCGTTTGATTGAAGCTGGGGCGCCGCCGGAGCGGTACGCGCGAGGGTGGCACTGCCTTGGCCTGGTGTCCAGGTTCCGGGATGGCGGGCCGCACGCAGTGCAGGCGTTCGGGACGAAGCTGGTCGTGTTCGCCGACTCGTCCGGGTCGCTGCACGTACTGGACGCGTACTGCCGGCACATGGGCGGCGACCTGAGCATGGGCACGGTCAAGGGCGACCAGGTGGCATGCCCGTTCCACGACTGGCGCTGGGGCGGGGACGGCAAGTGCGCGCGGATACCGTATGCGCGGCGCGTGCCGCCGGCCGCCCGGACGCGTTCCTGGCCTGTACTGGAGCGGAACGGACAACTATTCGTGTGGAACGACCCGGAGGGATCGCTGCCTTCGGACGCGGTGACGATTCCGGAGATCCCGGGTGCGTACTCCGACGAGTGGACGTCGTGGACCTGGGACTCGATCCTGGTCGACGGGGCGAACTGCCGCGAAGTCATCGACAACGTCGTAGACATGGCCCACTTCTTCTATGTGCACTTCGCGTTCCCGACGTACTTCAAGAACGTCTTCGAGGGGCACATCGCCTCGCAGTACCTGCGGACCCGGTCGCGGCCTGACGTGAACGGCGAAGGGGTGTCGAACTACTCCTCGGCGGACGGGGCCGAGGTGACGCTGCGGTCGGAGGCATCGTACTTCGGGCCCTCGTACATGATCGACAACCTGTGGCACGACTACCACGGGATGACGATCGAGAGCGTGCTGATCAACTGCCATTATCCGGTGACGCCGACGTCGTTCCTGCTCCAGTGGGGAGCGATCGTCCGCAAGCCCGCTGGGCTGTCCGACAAGCACTCGGCGGCGCTGTCGGCGAAGTTCGCGAAGTTCGTCGGGCTCGGGTTCGAGCAGGACGTGGAGATCTGGCTGCACAAGGCGCGGGTGGACAACCCGTTGCTGTGTGCCGAGGACGGGGCGGTTTATCAGCTGCGACGGTGGTATGAGCAGTTCTACTGCGACGTGGCCGACATCCAGCCGGACATGGTCGCGCGGTACGAGTTCGAGATCGACACCACCCGGCCGGTGGCGCAGTGGGAGGAAGAGGTCGCGGAGAGCCTGGCCCGGCAGGCTGAGGAGCGGGCTGGTGCAGACGCGAGCTAACGCGACGACCAGTGCTCGCAACGATCCGCGGTTCGACCGGCCGCAGCCGGTGTCGTGCGCCGAGTGCGGCGCGACGGTGCTGGTGGCCAAGTTCAGCCCGCAGCACACATCCGTGCAGTGGTCGTTGCCGGCGATGCGGGCGTGCCTGGAGTTCGGCGTGCTGACCGCCGCGGGCGAGCAGACGGCGCTGAGCGACGGCTGCGGCAGGCTGCGGTCCAGCATCGACGCGGCGGTGCGGGACGGACGGCTGCCGGTGGAGGCGCCCTGATGCGGGACTACTACCAGGTACCGGTGGCCGACGTGGTCCGGGAGACCGACGACGCGGCCTCGCTGGTGCTCGACGTCCCGGCCTCGCTCACCGCGCTGTTCCGGTACACGCCTGGGCAGTTCATCACCGTGCGGGTGCCGTCGGACCTTTGCGGGTCGGTGGCGCGCTGCTACTCGCTGTGCAGCTCACCGCTGATCGAGGGCGAGCGCCCGGCGATCGCGATCAAGCGGACCACCGACGGGTACGCGTCGAACTGGCTCCTCGACAACGTGGTTCCCGGTTCGGTGCTGGAGTTGCTGCCGCCGGCCGGGACGTTCACGCCGCGATCGCTGGATGGCGACTTCCTGCTGTTCGCGGCGGGCAGCGGGATCACGCCGGTGATGTCCATCCTCAAGTCGGTGCTGTTCGCCGGGCGCGGGCGCGTCGTGCTCGTGTACGCGAACCGGGATGAACGTTCAGTGATCTTCGGGGCCGCGCTGCGGCAACTGGCGGCCAACTTCGGCGGAAGGCTGGTGCTGTTGCACTGGCTGGACTCATTGTCCGGCACGCCGACCGCGGACCGCCTGGCCGCGATGGTCCGGCCGTACGCGGTGTGGGAGCCGTTCATCTGCGGACCCGATCCGTTCCTCAGCGTGGTCCGGTCGGCGTTGCGGTCGCTGGGCGTTCCCGCCAAACGGGTCCGCGTCGAGCGGTTCTTGTCGCTGGAAGAGAATCCGTTCGAGGAATCCGCCCTGGACGAGAGCCGCGGGCTCGCGGCGACGCTGTCGGTGTCCCTGGACGGGGACCAGCGGGTCCTGCCGTGGCCGGCCGGCACCCGGATGCTCGACGTGCTCACCGAGGCCGGCCTGGAAGCACCGTTCTCCTGCCGGCAAGGCATCTGCGGCGCGTGCGCGTGCCAGCTCACCGGCGGCGAGGTCGAGATGGCGCACAACGAGGTACTCGAGGACGCGGACCTCGCCGACGGCTACATCCTGGCCTGCCAGGCCGTGGCCGTGACCCCCGAGGTCAGCATCCTGTACTGAGCGCGCCGCCGGCCCGGCGCAGGGTTACCCGCAGGTTGTCCTCATCCGTGGTCGCGTACGCCTCGTCCAGTGACAGCCACCGCAGCGGCGCGTCCGGATTCTCCGGCCGTGCCGCGTCCGGATCCTCGGTGGCGAACACGAACCGCAGGTCGGCATGCTCGTGCGCCGGCTCCCGGGCACTGGCCGGCACCGAGACGATGGCAACATGCCGGAGTTCGCTGGTCGGCCACGGCACCAAGTCGGTAAGCCCGGTCTCCTCCGCCGCTTCCCGCAGCGCGATGGCCAGCGGATCGGTTTCGCCCGGATCGCCGTGGCCGCCGACCTGAAGCCAGGACCGCTGCCGCTGATGCCAGCGGAGCAGAACTCGTCCGCTCGCCGGGTGCACGATCAGCGCGGACCCGGTGACATGGAGCGGAAGCGAACGCGACCAGGGATCCGGCTCACTGGCGGCCAGTTCGCGGACGCGGGCCACATCGGCGGCCTCACCGGCGCCGTCCGGGCGGTACCGGTCGAGCAGTTCAATGAGGGAAGGCACACATATCCTTACCACGTGCCGCAGCTACCGGAGTCACCAAAGACGATGCGAGCCCTCCGCTTCGGCCAGCACGGCGGGCCTGACGTTGTCGAGATGGTGGAGCTTCCCGTACCGGTTCCCGGTCCGGGTGAGGTCCTGCTTCGCGTCCGCGCCGCCGCCCTCAACCCGGTGGACGTCGGCATCGTCGCGATTCCGCTGCCGTTCGTGCCGGATCTGCGGCTGCCCGCGGTGCCCGGCTGGGATGTGGCCGGAACAGTGGTCGCGGTAGGAGCAGCCGGGAACGAGATCACGTTCGGTCCGGGCGACGAGGTGTTCGGGCTGTCCCGGTTCCCGCGGCTGACCGACGGCACCTTCGCCGAGTACACCACCGTCCCGGCCACGGACCTGGCCCGCAAGCCGCCGGAACTGTCGTGGGAGCAGGCCGGCGCGGTGCCACTGGTCGGCCTGACCACGTTGCAGGCCTTCGAGGCCATCGGCGCCTTCGACGCGGTCAGGGGGATGACCACCGGCACGCGCTTGCTGATCGAGGCGGCGGCGGGCGGAGTGGGGCACGTGGCGGCACAAATCGCCAAGGCCGCCGGGGCGACCGTCATCGGCACCGCGTCAAAGCCCCGGCACGAGTTCCTGCGTTCCATCGGCGTGGACGTGCCGATCGACTATTCGACGACGAGCGATGTGTTCGCCGCCGCGGCCCCGGTTCACGGCGCCCTCCTCAGCACCAGCGCGAACGCGGTCAAGCAGGCGGTGCGGACGGTCGAGCCGGGTGGCTTCGTCGTTTCGATATCGCCCCCGATCACGCCGGAGGATGCGGCCATCGCCGACGAACGCGGCGTCCGCCACGCCGCCATCCTGGTCGCCGCGGACGGTGCCGGGATGAGTCGCCTGGCCGACTTGATCAGCCAGGGCCACCTGAGGGCGCACGTGACCCGCGCATATCCGCTCGACCGGGCCGTCGAGGCGTTCGAGCAGGTCAAGTCCCGGCGCACGGTAGGAAAGATTGTTCTGACGCCGTAGCGGTCAGCCGCCGGCAGTCTCTGGTTCCAGGTACCTGTCCTCGTCGGTCAGGGCGAGCTGGGTACGCACCTGCTCGGCTTCGGGAAGGCTGAGTTCGGTGTAGATGGCGATCGCCTGCCGCCAGTGCTCGCGGGCCTGCTCGTCGTCACCAGCGGCGTGGTATGCATGACCGAGGCCGTCGTGCGCGCGGGCCTCCTCGGGCGGGTGGCCGCTCCTGCTGGCCAGGTCGAGCGCGGCGGCATGTCTGGTCCCTGCCTGGCCGGGCTGGCCGATGGCGAGGAGGGCCTCGCCAAGACCGTTGAGCGCCACGGCTTCGCCACCGGGATCGCCGAGCTCGCGGAACAGGATCCAGGATTGTTCCTGGTATTCCAGGGCCTGCTGGTAGCGGCTCACTCGTAGCGCGACGTCGCCGAGCCTGCCCAGCGCCGTGGCCTGACCGTTGCGGTCGCCGATGTCGCGACAGAGGGTGGCGGCTTGCTCCAGGTACTCGGCGGCCTGCGGATAGCGGCCGGTCTGAAGCGCGACCGTGCCGAGCCTGATCAACGGCGCGACCTGACCGGCCAGATCGCCGAATTCGCGGAAGATGGCCAGTGCCTTCTGCTGACGGTCAGCGGCCTGCTGGTAGCGTCCAAGCCGCCGGTCTATGACCCCGAGATTGCCCAGCACGCGAGCTTGGAGCAACCTGTCGCCGACCTCGTGATAGAGGCCCAGTGCCTCGCGGTAGTGCCTGCCGGCCTGATGCCAGCGGCCCAGCCACGAATCAACCGAGCCGAGGTTGTTCGCGGCATCGGCCTGACCCACCCGGTCGCTTACGCTCCGGTAGAGGTCCCGAGCTTCCTCGAAACGGCTGAGGGCTTGCTGATGCCGCCCTTGTTGCAGGTCGATCCGCCCCAGGCCGATCAGCGCGGTCGCCTCGGCGGCCCGATCGCCGATCTGGTGAGCGGCCCGGCAGGCCAGGCCGTGGATGGTGATCCCCTCGTGGTAGTAGTCGTTGGTGTCCAGGTACTGCAGCAAGGTGGTGGACAGCCGGGTTACATGGCCGGGCCAGCCGTCCTGCGCCGCGTGAACGGCGACGGCCACCAGGGTGGCACGTTCGCTGTCGAGCCAGGCTCGGGCCGTGACGGAATCGGTCAGCGGCGGGGCCGGGCTGGCGGGCGCGGGGACGCGGGCCTGGCGACCGATCGCGACCAGGATGTGTTTCGCGGTAGCTGCCGCGTTCAGGTAGTAGTCGAACAGGCGGGTCAGCGCGGCACGCTGCTCCTGATCGCCGTCCTGGGTCGCGGCCAGATCGCGGGCATAGGCGCGCAGCAGGTCGTGCATGCTGTACCGGTCTGGGGTGGCGGGCTGGATGAGGTGCGCCTGAGTGAGTTTTTCCAGTGCCTGACCGGCCTGCGCGAGGGTGGTGCCGCTGAGTGCAGCGGCCGCGTAGGGCTCGAAGTCCAGGCCCGGGTGCAGGCCGAGCAACCGGAAGGTCCGTGCGGTCGCTGCGTCCAGTTGCCGGTAGGACCACGAGAACACGGTCCGCACCGCGGTGTGCTGGTCTCCTCCAGCGTCCAGCAGCGAGAGCCGCTTCTGCAGATCACCGAGCTCGGCCACCAAAGCGGCGAGAGGGGTGGCCGGCCGGCTGACAGCGAGTTCGGCGGCCACTCGCAGCGCCAGCGGCAGACGGCAGCATTGGACCGCCAGCTGCGTGGCCGCGTCGGGATCAACCTCCACCCGGACTCCGATCAGGGACCGCAACAGGATGATCGCGTCGTCCAGCGGCAGCAGGTCCAGGTCCAGGCGGGTGGCACCGTCACGGGCAACCAGGCCGGTCATGGCATCACGGCTGGTTACCACCACGACGCACGTCGGGGAACCGGGCAGCAGCGGCCGGACCTGTTCCACCGAGCCCGCGTTGTCCAAGACCAGCAGCATCCGCTTGCCGGCCAGGATGCTTCGGTACCGTGCGGCGCGCTCGTCTTCCTCGGCGGGGATGTCCTGGCCGGGCACGCCAAGAGAACGCAGGAACCTGGCCAGCGCATCGGCGGCCGGCATCGGGTCAGCCGGATCATAACCGCGCAGGTTCACATACAGCTGACCGTCGGGGAAGCGATCAGCGATCCGGTGTGCCCAGTGGACCGCCAGCGCGGTCTTGCCCACTCCGGCCGCTCCGCCGATCGCGCTTATCACCAGCGTTCCAGCGACTCCTTCGTCAAAATCGTCCAGCAGCCTGGTGAGCTTGCCGACTTCCGCCGAGCGCCCGGTGAAAGTCCGCACCCCTGTCGGCAGTTCCCGCGGCACGGCTACCGTCGCTCCGTGCGCCGTGTTCGTACCGTTCGCTGGGTTCGTCCCGTTCGTTTCGTTCGTTCTGTTCGTTCCGTTCGCCCCGGGCGTTCCGGGTGCCGCCGCGTCGAGGATCTGATCGGCGTTGAGCATCTGCTGGTGCAGAGTCTGGAGCCCGCTGCCCGGTTCAGTGCCCAGCTCGTCGACGAGGATCTGCCGGGCCCGCCGGTAAACAGCGAGAGCCTCGGCCTGCCGCCCATCTCGGTAAAGGGCAAGCATCAGCAGGCCATGCAGGTGCTCGCGCAACGGGTGGGCCTCGGTCAGCTGGCGCAGCTCGGTAATTACCTCCGCGTGCCGGCCAAGATGCAGGTCGGCATCGATGCGTGTCTGGAGCATCTGCAGCCGCAGCTCTTCCAGTTGCGGGACCTTCCGGACCACCAGCGACTCGGACTCCACGTCGACCAGCGGATCCCCGCGCCACAGCGCCAGCCCGGCCCTGGCTTGCGCGGCGGCCGCGCCCCAGTCGCTGTTCCGGCCCGCCGCCCGCGCGGCGACGAGATGTGCGTCGAACCGGGATACGTCCAGTTCGCTGGGGTCAACCTGAATGAGGTAACCGCGCGGCTGAGTGCTGATCCGGGAGCCGGCCGTGTCCCCCAGCGCCTTCCGCAAGCGCATCACGTAATTCTGGATGGTCACCCGAGCCGAGGGTGGCGGGCTGCTCCCCCACAGCACTTCGGCCAGCTCATCGAGCGAGACCAGCCGCCCGGCGTTCAGCAGCAGGGCTGCCAGCACCGCCCGCTGCTTCCGCGACGACAGCGGCACTTCCACCCCGCCGTGACGCACGACGAGCGACCCGAGCACGCAAAACTCTATTTCCGCTGCCATAGGCTCTCGCCATCCGTAGAACGCGTCCCGGCGTCCGGTGATGATCAAATGCTAACGCCATGCTAGCGCCCCGAGTAAAGCTTAGATACACAAGGACTCTGTCTGGGTGGTACCGCGGGGGCGGTGATCAACCTGGTCACAGGAGAAGGGTGATCGCCCATAACCCACTCGGCCCGGCAGCAGGACAGCACGGTACCGCGTGCTGTCCTGAGTGATGCGGTGCTCGCGGAGTGATCCCGTGGAGTCGCCGGATACAGTTATGAAATGTGTTTGCAATAACTTAGGAACCGCTAGACGGAGCCGAATGGAAACATCCCAGCACTGGTACAGGTTGCACTGGGTGAAGCCGCCATGGGGTGATTACGGGGACATTCTGCTGTCCGGGATGACGACGCGCAGGCCGCGTACCCGGGAGGGTCTGCTGCGACTGGAGCGGACAGGGCCGTTCGTTCCGCCGATCACCCTGGCCGGATTCGGCGACCTGCTGGTCACCGACGCACTCCGCGTCGCCTCGGAAGAGTCCTCGATGGACGGCCTCGCCTTCCGCGCGGTGGAGAAGACCCGGATCGTCCGGTTGAGCTGGGAGCGGTGGGACTGGACCGCCGACCGCCCGCAGGAGTACCCGGCCGGCGGTGAACCCGAGGCTTACATTCTCGAGCGCCCGCACGACCGCGAACTGGCCTTGCAGATCGGGCCGTTGTGGGAGGTACTGCTGCCAAGCCTCGGCGAAGCTACCGAAGCCGACCTGGTCCGCGACCCGGTGCACTCGCGGCACATCTACGCCAGTGAGCGCGCGAGGGACTGGCTGGAACAGCACGCAGGCGACTGGCTCTCCTTCGCCGAGCTATCAGAGGTTTAAGCGTCGCGCCAACGGGTGGATCCCAGCGCGTTGGTCGCTACGATCGTCGCATGGCTGATCTGTTGTTAGGACTGGCCGCCGCCGTGGTCAAGGTGGCGTGCAAGGTCTGGCTGAAGGACGACGAGTTCGCGTCTGATGCCAGTACCGAGGTGGTCGACGCGGTCAGGGCGAGGGTTTCCGGTGAGCTGGACCAGCGCCATGCCCGTCGGCTGTTCGAGGACCTCGAGGTCCCGGTGTCGAAGAAGCTCGGCGTGCTCCGGCAGCATGAGTTCGCCGGGATGCCGGACAACGAGTGGACCGCGGCCGTGCTCGCGGTGGGCGATACGCTGCGGGAGGCCCGGTTCACCGACGCGGACATCTTCGAGGGCGACCTGGATCCGCTGTACCTGCGGCGCAAGATCCTGGCTGGTGCCCGTGGCGCGACGCGGGATCTGCCCGAGGCGGGCACCGCGCTGTACCACCGGCTGCTGACCGAGTGCTGCGCCTACGTCGTGGAGCTGACCACCACGCTGCCGCGGTTCAGCGCGGGTGCCTTCGCCGAGATCCTGCGCCGCCAGTCGGTGATCATCCAGCGAGTGACCGAGGTCCTCGACCGGATGCCTTCGTCCGACGCGGAAGCGGATTTTGCCGCCAACTACCGACGCCAGGTAATCAACCAGCTCGACCGCCTGGAACTGTTCGGCGTGACGGTCTCCGAGTCGGTTCGCGGGTATCCGCTGAGCACGGCGTACATCTCGCTCGGAGTCACCAGCGGCGGCTTGCGGGCACGTGACGCGGGATTTCCGGGTACCCGATTGGATCAGCCGACTGGCACTTTGCGGATCGACGACGTGCTGGCCAGGACATCCAGACTCTTCCTGCGCGGCGAGGCGGGCTCCGGGAAGACCACGATGCTGCAGTGGCTGGCCGTCCGCGCTGCGCGGCGTGATTTCCCTCCCCAGTGGCTGAACTGGAACGACACCGTGCCATTCCTGGTCCGGCTGCGACGCTATGCCAACCGGGATCTTCCCGCACCAGAAGAGTTCGTCAACGAGGTCGGGCGCCACATTGCCGCCGAGATGCCCGCCAGGTCGGTGCACGGGCTGCTCAGGAGTGGCCGAGCGCTGATCCTGGTGGACGGCGTGGACGAACTACCTGAGGCACAGCGCCGCCCGGCCCGGGACTGGCTCGTCTACCTGGTGGATACCTTTCCCAGCTCCAGGTACGTGATCACGTCGCGGCCGGGCGCCGCTGACAGCAATTGGCTGGAAGGACAAGGCTTCGACGCGGCCGAGGTTGAGCCGATGACCTGGCCGGATATCCGAGAGTTCCTGCGACACTGGCACGCCGCGTTCCGCGATGAGTCGGCCGATGCGGAACGACGGGACGAACTGGCGACCTGCGAGCGGAAGCTGCTCGACGCCCTTTTTTTGCGGCGGCACCTGCGGCTGCTCGCGACTAACCCGCTGTTGTGCGCGCTGTTGTGTGCGCTGAACCTCGACCGGCGCACACAACTGCCCGATGAGCGGATGGAACTGTATGCGATCGCGCTCGACATGATGCTGGAGCGGCGCGACGTCGAGCGTCAGATCGCCCGAGGCGATCCGATGTTGTCCAAGACGAGCAAGATGCTGCTGCTTGAAGACCTGGCCTACCGCCTGATCCGCAACGGCTGGTCGGACGCGCCGAAGGACCGGGCGACCGAGTGGATCAGGCAACGGCTGGCCTCCATGCCAAAGGCCGACGCGAATCGTGCCCCTGCCGTGCTGGACGGCCTCATCGTCCGCAGTGGCCTGATCCGGGAGCCCGTGGCCGGACGCATCGACTTTGTGCACCGTACATTCCAGGAGTACCTGGCGGCCCACGCTGCCGTCGACGACGACCAGATCGGCGAGCTGATCCGGAACGGGCACGACGACCAGTGGCGCGAGGTCGTCATCATGGCTGCGGGCCACGCTCAGCCTCGACAGCGCGACGAACTACTTCGCAGCCTGCTCGCCCGAGCGGACGAAGACCCGAAGAAGCGCGAGGTTCTACAGACCCTAGCTGTCGCTTGCCTGGAGACCTCGCCGCAGCTCGACCCGGGACTTCACGCCCGGATCCAGGACGTGGCCGAATCCCTGTTGCCCCCAAAGAACATCCGCCAGGCCGAAGTCTTGGCTCGGCTTGGCGAACCGCTGCTCGACCTGCTGGCCGGACGTCCGATCCTCAACGCCCGACAGGCGGTCGCTACGATGCGTGCCGCCAGCCTGATCAGCGGACCAACTGCTCTAAGGATCGTCGCGTCATGCGCCAAGATCGACACGCATTCTGTAGCCGATGAGCTCATGCGAGCCTGGCCGCTGTTCGACCCCGAGGACTATGCCCGGATCGTAATATCCGGATCGCCACACCGCGAGTCGTTCAGGATAGAGGATCCGGCCCTGCTGCCGGGACTGCGCCACATCAAGGGTCTTACAAACCTCGTTCTCGAATTCAAAGATGGAGACGGCGACTTGACCGTCCTCCGCTATGTGTCTGATGTCCGCACATTGAACCTGATAACGGACCCAAAGCTACGCGACCTCCGCCCGCTTACCGGTCATCCCAGACTAGAAGATGTCCTCCTTCGAGAAGTCGGCATGGTCGACCTCGGCCCGCTGGTCACTCTCCCTAATCTGCGCCGCCTTTCCTTCTGGGCCGACAGGGTGACCAACATCGAGGCAGTGCGTGACTGCCCGAAGCTGGAAGAAATCTCCGTCTATAACCTCACAGTGGTTGCCGGGCTACCCCAGTTCTTCCCGCCATACCCGCTGAAGCTCCTCGATGTAAGAAAGGGGACTCTTGAGGACCTAACAGCCTTGTTGGATGTTGCCGGGCTCGAAGCGCTCCGACTGGTGGACTGTCATAAACTCCGCTCGATACAGGGTATCGACCGCTGGGCGGCGACCATGCGATCGTTCATGCTCGTGCGGAGCCCTCGCGTAACGGACCTTGAGCCACTCGCCACTCTCAAAGAGCTCAGGACCTTGAGCGTATCCTCTCCATCTCACAGGACGCTAGCCATCGTCCGGCGGCTATCAGGGCTCCGAACTCTTCACCTCAACTACGACGTTCCTGTCGATCTCACGCCACTGCGGGGTGTGACAGGGCTCAGCGTGTACGTTACTCGCGGACAGCAAGTCCATGGTGGCGAGGTGCTGGGCGCGGGCAGCCATGTAATCCGTGTTTAGGCGCGGATGCTCGCCAGGAAGGCTTGCCACTCGTTGGGGGTGAAGTGGAGGACGGGGCCGGTGGGGTGGTTGGAGTCGCGGAGGGCTATCGCGCCTGGGGGGGTCGCGACCTGCACGCAGTTGCCTCCGGAAGCGCCCGAGTAGCTGGACTTCCGCCACGTCAAGGTGTCGCTCATCGCATCTCACTCCTGATCTCGCGCATCAAGGCGGCTGACTCGCGGACCGGCAATGATGACGCGCGGAGCAGGTTCACCATCATCAGCAGGTCAGCGACCTCGTCGTCCGTCTCTATGATCCGTCCGCCGCCGTTGCATTCGGCATAGCCGACCGACCTATTTTCGTTGAGATCGTAGACAGTTATGGGACCTTCGGCCCCGGCGTGGTCTTCGGCCGTGAACGGCAGGATCTGTATCACGATGCTCGGCCGGGCGGCCAACTCGATGAGCTGGTCGAGTTGTTCGGCCATGATGTCGACGCCGCCGATACGGTGCCGGAGCACGCCCTCGTGAATCACATACCACAGCATCGGAGGAGGGTTCTGGAGGAGGATCCCCTGCCGTTCAGTTCGAGCGGAGACAGTACGGGCGACGGCGGTTTCAGTGTAGGCAGGACGGCCAGCCCGCACTATAGATCTTGTATAGCCTTCGGTTTGCAGCAAGCCCGGCACGGCGCCTATTTCCCAGCCATGGATGCGCACGGCATCGCGCTCGAATTCCACGACCGGGGCGAAGAACGACGGATACGACGCCTCGACGATCTGCGCCTGCCAGCGCACAAACGTGCCCGGTGCTTTGGTCACCTCATCGCATCGCTCGGCGTACGGCACGGTTGGCGTCCGCTTGCACTGCTCGACCGATTCCACCAGCGACTGGCTGAAACCGAGAGCCCGGGCGAACGCTTTCTGATCCAGGCCCAGGTGTTCGCGCCATGCCTTCTGTTCGGAGGCATATCTGGTCGCGGCGGTCTCACTCGGAGTTTTCGGGGTGCGTCGCCGTGCGGTTCTTAACGCCATTTGTAACTCCTACAGGGCTACGTCGGACTGGGACATCTTGGCCGTACGCGTTGTACTGCTTCCGTACCGTAGTTCCGGCCTGCCATCTTTGGTGGGTGATTCAGGATGCCGAGACCTGGCGTGAGGCGGTGCGCGAGTTCGTGCAGACCGCATGGGACGCGCTCGACCGGGCAGAGATCGTGCTTCATCACGCCTACGCGGACACGCGCGACGAGCACGTTGGCCGGTTTAAGAGGAAGTTCGGGCGGGCGGCCGCCGCCCTCATCGACCTGGCCGTCGACGAGGTGTACCCGCCGGACTGACGTTTTCATAAATTTTCGGTGGGTGACCCATCCACTCGGCGGTCCGCCGCGAACAAGCGCATGACAGGGGAGTCAGCGCGCGCGACTCAGTGAACACGCCATAGAGGGGATCGTCAATGCCAACACCGGACCCAGAGCCGCGATCAGCGCTGTCCCGGCGCTCTGTACTGCGGCGGGCCGCCGGAGCCGGAGCAGCCGGACTCGCGGTCACCGCGCTTGGAACCAGCGCTTTCGAGGCGACGACGGCCGCGTCAGCAGCCAGCCCGATCATCGTGCACGTCCGCGACGCCGCATCCGGGGACATCGAGGTGTTCGCCGGGACCAGCCAGGCCAGGCTGCGTGACCGCGACCTCGCCATCCGCATCGCCAGGGCGATCAGCTAACCGGGAAGGGGGAACGAATGTCATCGCACCGCGAAGCACCGGAGATCTCCAAGGATCCGGTGGCCGACAGCACCGACGTGTACGCGTTCGTCAGCCCGGACCGGCCAGGCTCGGTCACCCTGATCGCCAACTACATCCCGCTGCAGGGCCCGGCGGGCGGTCCCAATTTCTACGAGTTCGGCGACGACGTGCTGTATGAGATCCACGTCGACAACGACGGGGACGGCCGGGCGGACATCAGCTACCAGTTCAGGTTCAGCACGCAGGTCGCCGACCCGGCCACCTTCCTCTACAACGTCGGCCCGATCGAGTCGCTGGGCAGCCCGAACTGGAATCGCCGCCAGTCCTATCGCGTCACCGAGGTGACCGGCCAGGGAGCCAGCCAGATCGGCGCCGGCCTGGCCTGCCCGCCGTGCAACATCGGCCCGCTGTCCACTCCGGACTACGCCAGCCTGGCCGAGGCGGCGGTGCATGTTCTCGGCGGCGGCATCACGGTGTTCGCCGGTCAGCGAGCCGAGGGGTTCTACGTCGACCTAGGCGCGATCTTCGACCTGGGCGATCTGCGCCCGTTCGAGAACCTGCATGCTCAGTACGGCCTGAATGTCTTCACCGGGCCCGCGCCCGGAGTAAACGCCACCAACCATCTCAACGTTCATTCGATCGCTATTCAGGTGCCGATCAGCCGGCTGACCAGGAACGGCCATCCCAGCATCGGCGTATGGACCACGGCGAGCCGGCAGCGGGTCCGGTTGTGGGACGCCGACGCCGGGGAGGATATAAACAGCGGGCCGTTCCGGCAGGTGTCGCGCCTGGGCAACCCGCTGGTCAACGAGGTCCTGATCCCGCTCGGCAAGAAGGATCTGTGGAACTCCCGGCCGCCGTCGGACGACAAGCTGTTCGCCGGCTATGTCACCCAGCCTGGTCTCGCCGCGCTGTTGCCCGCGCTGTATCCGGGCGTGTTCCCTAACCTGGATGCGCTGGTCAAGTCGGCCAAGCCGCGGGCCGACCTGGAGGCGATCCTGCTCACCGGTATCCCGGCCGGCCTGATCGCCGGGTTCGACAACTTCACCGGCTCGGTCCTCGCGGACATGCTCCGCCTGAACACGAGCATCCCCGCCACGCCGCAGACCAGGCAGAGCATCTATGGCCTGCTCGGCGGAGACCTGGCCGGGTTCCCGAACGGCCGCCGCCCCACCGACGACGTGGTCGCGATCGAGCTGAGGGCGCTGGCCGGCGTAACGTACCCGCTGGTGGACAAGTCGTTCATCCCTGACGCGGCCGCGGCCAAGCTCACCGACGGGCTTACGCCCGCCAGCGTCAGCTCAGCGTACCTGCCGCAGTTCCCGTACCTCGGAACTCCGTACAGCGGATTCGACAACCCCTCATGACCGAACCAATCGCAGGGCCGTCCGGCGCCGGGACCGTCGTACTCGACCTCGGCGCCGGTATCGGCGTGCTCGTCCTCTACACGCCCGCCAGCATGGACGGCCATGAGATCGAGATCAGTCCGTCCGGTCAGGCCGGGAGCGGTCAGGTCCGCCGGACGCACGCGCGGGTGCGTCGGCGCGACACCATGACGGGCACGGTGTATGCGGCGGTGTACCCATGCCTTCCTGCCGGTGAGTACGTCATCTGGCGCGACGATCAGCGATGGGCGGGCAGGGCGACCATCACCGGCGGTCAGGTCACCACCTGCGAATGGCCCGGCTGAACAGAACTGGCGCATCGGCTCGAGCTTTGCCTGGGGGCGCCGTTCCTGGGGCTGGCCTCGTTCCTGGGCTGGCCTCGTCGATGCGGTGCGGGGCCTGCCGGAGGCGTGCCGTGTCTTTGAGGCCAGTTTCCTGAGCCGAAAAAACTTTCGGCTCAGGAAATCGTAGTCAGACTCAGGGCACTGGGCCGGCCATCGGCGGGCTGGCGGCACACGACGCCAGTGTTGCCAGCATCAGCTCCCGCGGTTCAGCAGGCTCACCGCATACCAACCGGGCAAACGTAGACAGACGCAGGACACTAGGCCGGCAGCGACAGCGCGAGCACCGGCGTGGTGGTTGGCTGCGCGGTTCCTCCGGCCGGCTCGATCGTCATTCCCAGCTTGTCCCCCGCCAGCAGCGAATCCGAAAATGTCGGGTGCGCGGGTAAGAGGCGAGGCGGAACAAACCGGCGAACGCGGAGGCGGGTGGGACACATGGGACCAGTGGGGGCGGGACACGCGCCCGGAATCCGCCAGCTCGTGGAAACAAAGAGCCCCACGGAAGAAAAGCAGTCGGTTTCCGGCGCCATTTTCTCCACTGGTGTTTCGCACTTTTGGGGTGGGTGTGGTGGAGGCTGGCGGGGTGTGGTGGAGCCCTGCCGTGATGTGGGGGCTATCCGGGCTTGAGTGAGACGTAGAAGCATCGGCG